>Ga0070740_10000721_pt1 | contig 59018 bp, 62 predicted proteins | sample Coa_R2_FD_67286 | JGI IMG/M metagenome (GOLD analysis project Ga0070740, IMG submission 67286) | Surface soil microbial communities from Centralia Pennsylvania, which are recovering from an underground coalmine fire - Coalmine... | ecosystem: Environmental > Terrestrial > Soil > Unclassified ... | reverse complement strand
ACCGGCATCAGCGAAATGGTCGAAGAGCAGATCGGCGTGCCTTGCATGGTCGCCAACCCGCTCGCCAGCATGTCGCTCTCTCCACGCCTGCAGGCGCAAACGCTCGCGCAGGATGCCCCGGCATTGATGATCGCCTGTGGCCTGGCCCTGAGGAGTTTCGACTGATGGCCAGAATCAATCTCCTCCCGTGGCGCGCTGAACGGCGCGAGCAGCGCAAGCGCGAATTCTTCATGCAGCTCGGCGTCGCCGCCGCCGCCGCGATCGTGGTCGTAATCCTGGCGATGCTTTTCATGGATGCGCGGATCGCCTCGCAGAACAGCGACAACGATTACCTCACCGGCGAAATCAAGCAGCTCGACAGCAAGATCGCCGAAATCAAGGATCTGCAAAAGACCAAGTCGCAACTGCTGGCACGCAAGCAGATCATCGAGCAGCTGCAGGAGAACCGCGCACAGATGGTGCACCTGTTCGACGAGCTGGTGAAAACCATTCCCGATGGCGCGCGCCTAACCTCCTTCAAACAGAATGGCCAGACGCTCACCCTCGACGGTGTGGCGCAATCCAACGCGACCGTCGCCGAATACATGCGCAATATCGAAGCTTCGCCGTGGCTCGGTTCGACCGATCTGGTGAAGACCGAGAACAAGCATGGCGACAGCCGTACGCCTTACGAATTCGAGTTGGTGGTGCATCTGGACAAACCGAAGACGCCCGCCGCTGAAAGCAGCAGGGGAACTTCCGTCACCGGCACCCCGGCCGCGACTTCCAGCGCAGGCGCGACGTCCGCGGCCACCGCGCCGGCTGCTTCGGCCAGCAACGGGGGGGCCGCGCAATGAAACTGATCGACGATCTGCGCAATCTCGACCGCAACAACATCGGCGGCTGGCCGAAATCGGTCAAGACGTTCTTCACCGTGCTAGTGATCGTAGTGATCCTGTTCTTCGGCTGGTATTTCTTCATCAGCGGAAAGCAGGATGAGCTGACCCAGGCGCAACAACACGAAGAACAACTGAAGCAGGAATTCTCGAACAAGCAGGCAGAAGTGGTGAACCTGCAGGCGCTGAAACAGCAATTGGCCGAGATGAACGACCTGTTGCGGCAGATGCTGCGACAGCTGCCCAGCAAAACCGAAATGCCGGCGCTGCTGGTGGACATCTCGCAAACGGCATTGTCGGCTGGCCTGGAAACCGAGCTGTTCCAGCCCGGACCGGAACAGCCCAAGGAGTTCTATGCCGAACAGCCGATCGCGATCCGCATGCAGGGGACCTATCACCAGTTCGGTACCTTCATCAGCGGGGTCGCTTCGCTGCCGCGCGTGGTGATCCTCACCATGCATGATGTTTCGCTGCATCCGCAGCAGGCCACCGGTCCCAACAATGCGCCGCCCGCTGGTGGACAACTGGTGATGGAGGGGACGGTCAAGACTTATCGCTATCTGGGCGATGAAGAGACAGCGGCGGCGACCAGCAACAAGCCGACGCAACCGGCCTCGGCGTCGACCACGGGAGGGCAATGAGCATGCGCCACATACTCGCCCGCCTCAGTTTCGCCGGCGCACTCGTCGCCATGCTGCTCGGCTTGGCCGCGTGCAGCGGTCAGGACGACCTGCACCAGTGGGTTGCTCAGGAAAAAGCCAAGAAGGGTGCGCCGCTGCCGCCGCTGCCGGTAGTCAAGACCTTCGAGAGCTTCGTCTATCAGGATCAGGACAAACGCGATCCGTTCAGTCCCGGTCCCACGGAAGCTGCGAGCTCGCTCAACGGTCCCGGTCCGCATCCGGATCAGAACCGCGTGCGCGAACCGCTGGAGTCCTATCCGCTCGACAGCCTGAAGATGGTGGGCACCATCGGCGGCAAGGGCGGCATGGAAGCATTGATCAAGGATCCGCAAGGCGTGATCCATCCGGTCCATGTCGGCAACTACATGGGTCAAAACTACGGTCACGTCACGGCGATTGCCGAAGACCATGTCGAACTGGCCGAACTGGTGCCCAACGGCACCGGTGGCTGGATGGAACGCGACGCGACCATCGCATTGGGTGACAAATGAAGTCCATTGGGGATGACGTCATGATCAGCAAACCCGCTTGTCAAACCGGCCGCACCGACGCGCGCCCGACCCGGCCGCGCGGCACGCCCGCGAGAGCGCCCGGGAAGAAGCTCGTCGCGATTGTCGCCTTGCTGGGCTTCATCGCCTGCGTTCCGGCGTTCGCCGCGAACACATTGCAGGACGTCACATCCACGCCGTTGCCCGACGGCAAGGTGCAAGTGACCTTGAAGTTCGCGCAGCCGGTCGTCGAGCCGCGCGCTTTCAGCACCGATTCTCCTCCGCGCATCGCGCTGGACTTCGCGGGTACGCGCAACGGCATGACGCAGCGCAGCGTGTCGATCGGCAGCGGTTCGGCGTCGGCGGTCAGCGCGGTCGAGGCCAATGGCCGCACGCGCGTTGTCGTCGATCTGACCCAGCCGTCCGCCTACGTCACGCGTGTCGAAGGCGACGACGTGATCCTCACCATCGGCAACGGCATGAACATGGCCGCGGCCGAACCCGTGGCTTCGCCGGGCAATTCGGAAGCGCTGGCACCCGTGCCGGCTGCGCCGCCGTCGCAGATCGCCCTGGCGACGGCCGCCACGGATCCGAGCAAGGCCATGCCAATGGCGAGCGGCAACGTCATCCAGACCGTCGACTTCAGCCGCGATGGCCACGGTGCCGGCAGGCTGGTGATCGGCTTCAACGCGCCTGGCGCCGCCACCAGCATGCATCCCGAAGGCGATCATGTCGTGATCGACGTGCTCGGCGCACGGCTGGCCGCCTCGCAAGCACGCCGGCTGGACGTGACCGACTATGCCACCCCGGTCAAGAGCGTCACCACGCACGCCACCCCGGGTGGTGCGCAGATCGATGTTCTCACCAACGGACTCACCACGCCTGCCGGTTATCAGAGCGGCAATCAATACGTGGTCGAGTTCGCGCCGCCGAAGCAGGATCTCGGCAGCGTGATCGGCGCGCCCAAGCCGGTCGTGTACAAGGGCGGCCGCGTCACGTTCAACTTCCAGGACATCCCGGTACGTTCGGTGCTGCAACTGCTGGCGGATGTTTCCGGCACCAATATCGTCGCCTCCGACAGCGTGCAGGGCAACGTCACGCTGCGGCTGGTCAATGTGCCGTGGGATCAGGCGCTCGCGGTGATCCTGCGCGCCAAGAATCTGGATCAGCGCAAGGATGGCAACGTGATCTGGGTAGCGCCGCAACAGGAGCTGGCCACCTACGAACAGAACATCGCCGATGCGCGCATGAAGGAACTCGACAACGCGCCGCTGGTATCGGATTACATTCCGATTTCCTATGGAAGCGCCTGCGACATCCAGAAGCTGCTGACGACCAATACGCAGACCAACACCACCGGCGGGAGTGGAAACACCAGCCAGTCGCAACGCGGCTTTCTTTCCACTCGCGGCAGCGTGACTTGCGACGAGCGTACCAACACCCTGCTGGTGAACGACACGCCGGAAAAGGTTCAGGAAATTCGGCAACTGATAGCGGTGCTGGACAAACCTGTGCAGCAGGTACTGATCGAAGCCCGGATTGTAATCGCCACCGACAATTTTGCGCGGGAACTGGGAGCGAAGCTGGGTATAAATGGTTTTCACGAGGGAAGCAGCCAGACGCTCTTTGCCGACGACACCGCTGAAAATCTTGGCAAGACCGCGGACAGCTACCAAGATGCGTTGTTCAAGCAACAAACAACTGGCCAACCGCAACAGTTCACGTTCACCCATGGGCTCAACGTCAATCTTCCCTCCTCGGCCCCAGGCACCAGCAGCTTTGCTTTTGGCATTCTGGGCAGACACTTCCTTTTGGATCTGGAGCTTTCGGCCGCGCAAACCGAGGGTCGCAGCGAAACCATCTCTTCGCCCAAGGTGATCACTGCCAACAATCAAGAAGCGTTGATCCAGCAGGGCCAGGAAATTGGCTATGTAACTTTCCAGAATTCGGGCGGCGGAGCGGGCGCGGGGACTGCCACGGTGCAGTTCAAGGATGCCGTGCTGGAACTGCGCGTCACTCCGACCATTACTGCTGACAACCGCGTATTCATGAAGCTCAAGGTCACCAAGGACGCCATCAATTCTTTCGTTCCGAATCCGGGCGGCGGCCTGATTCCGCAGTTGGACAAGCGTGAAATCGATACCTCGGTGCTGGTCGACAATGGCCAGACCGTGGTGCTGGGCGGCGTCTACGAGTTCACCAAGAGCATCGACACGGTCAAGGTGCCGTTCCTCGGCGATGTGCCCGTGCTGGGCGCCCTGTTCCGCCACAAGAATAACCAGAACAACAAGGCGCAGCTCTTGATCTTTGTGACACCGCGCGTCCTCAATCAGGAAAAGATGGTGGAGTGACTGCGGTTTCGAAGCTCTGGAAACGGCGCGGATTTCCGCGCCGTTTTCTTTTTGGCGTCGCCGATACGTGCCTGTGCGACATCGCGGTCAGGCGGTTCTCAAACTTTCCCTCCGGTTTGTGGTCAACTAGGGCGCATGAATACCGAGTCCGCGTCCCCGGCCGCGCCTTTGGCGTCCGGGACTTTCGAAAGTCTCGATGCACCGTCTGCTCTGCAGCAGCGCTTCGTGGCATTGCGGGAAGCATTGGATGCCGAAGTCGTCGGTCAGGCCGCGCTCACCGAGCGGCTGTTGATCGCGCTGCTGGCCGATGGCCATCTGCTGGTGGAAGGCGCGCCCGGTCTGGCCAAGACCACGGCGGTGAAGTCGCTGGCCGCGCGTATCGAGGCGGATTTTCACCGCATCCAGTTCACGCCGGATCTGCTGCCGGCCGACCTCACCGGCACCGACGTGCTGCGTCCGCAGACCGGTCTTTTCGAATTCGAACGCGGCCCGCTGTTCCATAACCTCGTTCTGGCCGACGAGATCAATCGCGCGCCGGCCAAGGTGCAATCCGCCTTGCTGGAAGCGATGGCCGAGCGTCAGGTCACCATCGGCCGGCGCTCGTGGCCTTTGCCGAAGCTGTTCATGGTGATGGCCACACAGAATCCGATCGAGCAGGAAGGTACTTTTCCGTTGCCGGAAGCCCAGCTCGACCGCTTTCTGCTGCACGTTCCGGTGCACTACCCGCGGGGCGATTCCGAACGCGCCATCCTGAAACTGGCGCGCGAGCGCGCACGCGAAGAGCTGACCGAACATGTGCCGCCGCAACGGCTGCTGTCGCAAGCCGATGTTTTCGCCGCGCGCGCGCAGGTGCTGGAACTGCACCTGGCGGAAGGGCTGGAGGAATACATCGTGCAACTGGTGCTGGCCACGCGCGATCCGCGCCCGTTCGATCTGAAACTCGGAGGCAAGATCGCCTGGGGCGCCAGCCCGCGTGCGACGATCGCGCTGGAACGCGCATCGCGCGCGCGCGCTTGGCTGTGCGGCCGCGACTACGTGTTGCCCGAAGACGTGCAGACGCTCGCGCCCGATGTGCTGCGACACCGCGTTCTGCTGGGTTACGAGGCCGAAGCCGAAGGCTTGCGCGTGGACGATGTGGTCGCGCGATTGCTGGAGCGCGTGCCGTTGCCTTGAGGCAGACCGCGATGCAAGCGATAGCCGCGATCGAAGGCGTGACGGCGGTCGGGCTGGCGGAGCTGGTCGCGCTACGGCGCCACGCGGCGCGCGTTCGGGCGGGCACAGCGCGGACACGCGTACCGCTGGCCGGTGCGCACACCTCGCACCTGCGCGGGCGCGGCATGGACTACGCCGAATCGCGTGCCTATCAGCCCGGCGACGATGCGCGCGCGATCGACTGGCGGCGCACCGCGCGCAGCGGCCGTCCGCACACGAAGTTGTTTCGCGAGGAGCGCGAACGCAGCCTGCTGTTGCTGGTCGACACGCATGCATCGATGCGCTTCGGAACGCGCGCACGCTTCAAGTCGGTGCAGGCGGCGCGCGCTGCGGCGCTGGCGGCGTGGAGCGCAGCGCGGGCGGGCGACCGCATCGGCGCGCTGGCATTCGGTGCACTGCGCGATGCGGTCACGCCGCACGGCGGTACGCGCGGCGTACTGGCCGTGCTCGGTGCGTTGGCGCGCTGGGACGCGCGCGCCGGCGAACACACCGAACCGCTGTCCGAAGCGCTGTCACGCGCGAGACGGCTGGCGTTGCCCGGCAGCCGGGTATTGCTGCTGTCGGATGGAGCGTGCACCGATGCGGATGCGCGCGCGGCGCTGACGCGCCTCGCCGGACGCGCCGAAGTACGGGTGTTGATCGTCGCCGACGCACTGGAATTGCACGCGCCACCGCCAGGAAGCTACGCGTTCGAAACTCCGCAAGGACGAGCGCAGGTGGACTTGCTTGAGGCCACCGCGAGGTTCCGTTTCCGCGATGCGCTCGCTGCCGGACAGCACGCGCTGATCGAAGCCTGCGACGCCGCCGGCGTGCGCTGGCGCCGCATCACAGGCAGCGACGATCCGCTGCCTGCCGTCTCGGCGTCGCTCGATCCGCGCAAGGTGTTGCGGTGAACGCGACGGGGCCGCATTTGCGCGATATCCATCTGCCACCGGTGTCTTGGTGGCCGCCCGCGATCGGCTGGTGGTTGCTGGCGGTGGCGGTCTTGTCCGCGCTGATCGCAGCGGTTTTCATTTGGCTGCGCGGGCGGAATGCACGAGTATTGCGCCGTGCGGCGCGGGACGAATTGAAGATGCTGGGCGCACGGCACGCGCAGGATTGCGACAACGTCGCGCTGGCAGCGGGACTTTCGCGTCTGCTGCGCCGCATCGCGCTGCTGCTGCAGCCGGACGTGGTGGCGAACGGCGAATCCGCGTGGCGCGAATTTCTCTCGACGCGCGCGCAAGCGGCTTTCACGAACGAACAAGTCGAAGTCTTGATCGATGCGCCATATCGTCCGCATGCATCATTCGACGCCGCTGCATTGATCGAGGCGACACGCCAATGGTGCGAGCGCGCGTTGCGTCCACGCGTGGGCACGGCACGCGATCCGTCATGACCCATTTCGCCTGGCCCTGGATGTTCCTGTTCTTGCCGCTGCCGTGGCTGCTGCGGCGGTTGCTGCCGCCTGCGGCGCCGAGCGCGGCCTTGCATCTGCCGCATCGTGTCGCTCTGGACAACGTCGCGCGTATGCGCGCGGGCGTGCGGCGCTGGCGGATGTGGGTCGCGGCGTTGGCCTGGATTTTCGCGGTCGCCGCCACGGCGCGGCCACAGCAGATGGCGCCGCCGGAATCGCTCACCCGCAGCGGCCGCGCGTTGATGCTGGCGGTGGACGTCTCGGGCAGCATGTCGATCCAGGACATGCCGATGGGCGCGCAGACGGTCAGCCGCTTCGCGGCGGTCAAGGCGATCGCCGGCGATTTCATCGCGCGTCGGCAGGGCGATGAAGTCGGGCTGGTGTTGTTCGGCACGCACGCTTATCTGCTGACGCCTCTGACCTTCGATATCACGACCGTCGCGAAACAACTCGACGGTGCGGCGATCGGTCTGGCCGGGCGCGAAACCGCGCTGGGCGACGCGATCGTGCTCGCGACCCGCCATCTTGCGAAATTGCCCGCGCGTTCGCGCGTGCTGGTGCTGCTGACCGACGGCGTCAATACCGCCGGTTCCGTCGCGCCGCCGGACGCGGCGAAACTCGCCGCGTCCGCGGGCGTGCGCATCTACACCATCGGCATCGGTTCGGCTGATTCGCAGGCGATCTCAATTTTCGGCACCCGCATTCCCGGCCCCGACGAAGATCTGGACGTGACGACGTTGAGCGCGATCGCGCGCGACACCGGCGGAAAATTCTTCCGCGCTTCGGACGCCGACCAGCTCGCCGATGCGTATCGCAGCATCGATGCGCTGGAACCGCTGGCGCGCGGGCAATCGCTGCTGCGTCCGCGCGAGGAGTTGTATCCATGGCCGCTCGGTGCGGCGATGCTGCTGGCCTGCATCTTGTTGCCTTGGCGCACGCTGCGGCCGCGAACGAGGGCGTTCGCGTGATCGCGGATTTGCACTTCCTGCGCCCCTGGTGGTGGCTGGCCGCGCTGCCGTTGCCGCTGATGCTGGCCGCGATGATGCGCAACCAACATGGGCGCGCCGCATTGTCCCGTCTCGCCGATGCGAGCCTCTTGCCGTATCTGATCCGCGACGGCGGCCGGCGTGCACGTTGGGCCGTGGCGTTGGCCGCGGCGATCTGGCTGCTGGCGGTGGCCGCGCTCGCCGGGCCCGCGTGGCAGCGCCAGCCTGCGCCGCTGTATGCGAACGGTGCGGCCCGCGTGGTCGCGCTCTCGCTGTCGAACGACATGCGCGCGCAGGATCTGAAACCCGATCGCATGACGCGCGCGCGCTACGCCGTGCGCGATCTGCTGGATCAGGCCGGCGACGCCCGCACCGCGTTGATCGGCTATGCGGGCGATGCCTTTGTGGTCGCGCCGCTGACGCCGGACAAGGCGACGGTGTTGAATCTGCTGCAGGCGCTGAGTCCGGACGTGATGCCCGCGCCCGGCAACGACGGCGCGCGCGCGATCGCGCAAGCGCTGGATCTGCTGAAACAGGCGCACGTGCAAGGCGGCGAGATCGTGCTGGTGACGGACGATGCGGACGCGAGCGCGATCGCCGCCGCACGCGCCGCGCGCGCCACCGGTGTGCGTGTGGACGTGCTCGGCATCGGCAGCGCGCAAGGCGCGCCGGTGCCTCAAGCCGAAGGCGGCTTCGCGCGCGATGCGAGCGGCGGCGTGCGCATCGCGCGGCGCGACGACAATGCACTGCGCAATCTCGCGGAAGCCGGCGACGGCATTTACGCGCCGCTCGGCGCCGACGGCGGCGGCGTGGCGATGATCGGCGCGCCCGCCGCGACGCAATCGATCGCAGCGGCCAGCGAGCATGCCGATCTCTGGCGCGACGGCGGCGCGTGGTTGTTGATCCCGCTGCTGCCGCTGGCCGCGCTGGCATTCCGGCGTGGCTGGGTCTGCGTGCTGGCGCTGGCGTTCGTGCTGCCGCAGGCGCGCGCGTCGGAGCTGGATTCGTTGTGGTTGCGTCCGGACCAACGCGCATTGCACGCATTGCAGCACGGCGATTACGCGCGTGCGCAGGAACTGGCGCGCGATCCGCAAGTGCGTGGTGCGGCGGCCTACCGCAAGGGCGATTACACGACGGCGGCGAAAGAGTTCGCGCGTGGCGACGGCGCGCAGGCGCAATACGATCTCGGCAATGCGCTGGCGAAAGGCGGCAAGTATCAGGAAGCGATCGCCGCTTACGACCGCGCATTGCAGCGCGATCCGCGGCTCGCCGACGCGCGCGCCAACAAGCAGGCGGTGATGGAATGGCTCAAGAAACATCCGCCGCAATCGCAATCACAAAACGCGCAGGGCGCGCAGGGCAGCGGTGCGCAGTCGCAAAACGGCGCCGGCAAGAACCAGACGTCGAAAGCATCGCCTTCGCGGCAGAAACGCAACGGCGAATCCGACCAGTCGCTCGCGCAGAACCAGCGCGCGCAGGCCGGCGCGAATTCCGGCAGCGCGCGCGAATCCGGTCAGGCCGACAGCGCCGCGGGCAAGCCGAACGGCGGCGATCGGCGCAACGGCGATACCGGCGCTTCGCTGGCCGAAGATGCCCAGCAACGCGCGCAGGCGCAACGCGCGCAAGAGGCGCTGCGGCAGGAACTGGCGCGGCGCGGCGTGAACGGGCAAGGTTCGAAGCGCGGCGCGCAGGGAGCCTACGCATTGGGCACGGGACAGGCGGACGACGAAGGCAAATTCGATCCGCAGCAACGCGCGATGCTGGACGCGGTGCCGGACGATCCCGGCGCGCTGCTGCGGCGCAAATTCCTGCTGGAATGGCAGCGCCGCCACGGCCAAACCAGCGACGACGACGACCAATGAAAGTGCGTCTCCTGCCGCTGCTGCTGATGTTGCTCGCCGCGTTCGCGCAAGCCGTGCCTGCCGGGTCATCGGGACTCCACGCGTTCCTCGATCGCGATCATGCCGCGCTGGGCGATACCGTGACGCTCAACGTCGAAGGCGCCGACGCGCTGTCCGGCACGCCGGATCTGTCGCCGCTGCGACGTGATTTCGACGTGCTGGGCACATCGAGCTCCAGCAAAGTGGAGATCGTCAACGGCGTTTCGCACAGCAGTACCCAGCTCGGCATCGCGCTCCGGCCCAAACACGCCGGCACGCTGACGATTCCGCCGTTGCGGATCGGCAGCGGACAAACGCAGCCGCTCAAGCTCCAGGTGACCCCCGCCCCCAGCGGTGCGCTGGGCAATGTCGGCGATCCCGCGTTCCTGCAGGACAGCGTGGATTCCACCACTCCGTATGTCGGTCAGCAGATTGTCTATACCCTGCAACTTTTCTACACCGGCAGTTTGACCGGCGGGCAACTGGAAGATCCGCAAGCCGACGGCGCGCAGGTGATCCATTTGAACGGCGACACACGCTACCAGACCACGCGCGGTGGCCAGACCTATCAAGTGGTCGAGCGGCACTACGCGCTGATCCCGCAGCGCGCCGGCCGCATCGTGGTGCGCGGCCCGACCTTTCTCGGCCAGATGCTTTCGCAAAATCGCAGCGATCCGTTCGACAGTTTCTTCGACGATGGCACGCCGGTGCAGGCACGCGCCGACGACGTCACGCTGGACGCGCGCGCGGTGCCCGCGAACGCCGGCACGCCGTGGCTGCCCGCGCAGTCGGTGCAGTTGAAACTGACCGGATTGCCCAGCGATGGACGCATCAAGGCCGGAGAACCGCTGACGCTGACGCTCGGCATCGATGCGGTCGGCACCAGCGTGTCGCGTCTGCCGCAACCGCAATTGCCGCCGCTGGACGGCGCGCGTGTCTATCCGGATCAAACACAGGATTCCACCCGCGACGACGGCCACTGGCTGCACGCCACGCGCACGCGCAGCTTCGCGATCGTGCCCAACCGCGGCGGCACGCTGACGATTCCGGCGATCACGCTGAATTGGTGGAACGTGGCAGCCGACCGCCCCGAACAGGCGCGCGTGCCGGCGCACACGCTGACCGTGATCGGCGCAGCGGGCAATGTCACGACGCAACGGACGAATGCCGCCAGCGCGGCTTCCACGAATGCGATTGCGGATGACGCGAACCATTCAAGCACCGGCAACGGCGTCGCGGCGGTCTGGCGCGATGTGGCGCTCGCGAGCATCGCATTATGGCTGATTGCACTCACGGCATTCGCGTGGTGGTGGTTTGCGCGGCGCCCGAGCCAAAAGACGGCCGGTGCCGCATTCGATGCCGATGAAAATGACCGGCGTCGCGGCGCGTTGCGCAAACGGCTCACGGAAGCGGCGCAGCGCGTCGATGCCGCGGCCTGCGAACGCGCGCTGCTGGAGTGCGCGCGTGGCGAGCGCGCGGGAGTGCGCAATTCGGGTGCGCTGCGTGAAGCGCTTTCCGACCCCGCACAGCGCGCTGCGCTGGAACAATTGCAACGCGCGCGATGGAAGGGCGGCGATGCGCGGGCGGCATGCGATGCGGCCGCGCGGGCTTTCGCGCGAGGATTCGCTTGGTCGGAAACGCGCAGCGCAATGCCTCGCACGCGTGGCGAATTGCCGCCGTTGTATCCGATGTAGGAGCGCACCTGCGCGCGACCGGTGTTCGCGTTCACGCAGCATTGTCGCGAGCAGGCTCGCTCCTACATCATTCCGCCACCGCGACGTGCAATCGCCGCACCGCTTCGCGCCACGCATTCGCCATGCCCGCGTCGAACGCACAAAGCACGATGCGATGCGGCGTTCGCGTCAACGCGCTTTCTTCGGTCAGTACACTCAGCGCAACCGCCGCGGCCGCATCGCGCGGATAGCCGTATACGCCGCAACTGATCGCCGGGAAGGCAATGCTGTCGACGTCGTGTTCGCGCGCCAGCGCCAGCGAATTGCGGTGGCAGGCGGCGAGCAGTTGCGGCTCGTTCGAATCGCCGCCGCGCCACACCGGGCCGACCGTGTGGATCACGAAGCGTGCGGGCAGGTCGAAACCTTCGGTGATGCGCGCCTCGCCGGTCGGGCAACGCACGCCGGGACGCATTTCGGGAATCGCGCGGCATGCCGCCAGCAGGCGCGGGCCGGCGGCGCGATGGATCGCGCCGTCGACGCCGCCTCCTCCGAGGAGCGATTCATTCGCTGCATTGACGATCGCGTCGACACGCAGCGTGGTGATGTCGGCCCGGATGATCTCGATGGTCATGGCAGCGCGTCGAAGCTCATTTTGAATGGGGCTCTTGCAGGATGCTAGAGTTATTGCCACCGGGTGGCACACTCAGGAAGGAGAAGGGCCATGTTGAAAGGCTTCAGGAATTTCTTGATGCGTGGCGACGTCATCACGGTCGCCGTAGGTCTGGTCGTCGCCTTGGCTTTCAGCAATCTGGTCAAAGCATTCACCGACAACATCATCAATCCGCTGATCGCTGCGGCACAAGGCCACGCGACCGGGCCGGGACTCGGCTGGCAGTTGATTCCAGGCGGTGGCGACGGTACGTACCTCAATCTCGGCGGATTCATCTCGGCCGTCATCTATTTCATCATCTTCATGGCCGTGGTCTATTTCGCGATCGTCATGCCCTACAAGTGGGTCATGGCGCGGCGCGGCAAGACCGTATTCGGCGATCCGAAACCGACCAAGACCTGCCCGGCCTGCCTTTCCGATGATCTCGATCCGGCGGCGACGCGGTGCAAGCATTGCACCCAGGAACTCAGGCCGGGTGCTTGACCCACCGCAGTGGACCGCTTGACGAAGCGGCGAGTCGTCACCTAACGCAGTAAGGCACTTCGACGTTGGGTCGCCTCAGGCACTGCAATGCGCACGGGCGGGCCGTGCGCATTCAGACGATGCGTCCCTCGAGCGTCGCGATGCCTTGCAATTCTGCGTGGAAGGTGTCGCCTCGCGCGAGCGGCCCCACGCCAGCCGGCGTGCCCGTGAAGATCAGATCTCCGGCCCTCAGTTCGAACAGCTTCGACAGCTCGGCGATGATCTCTGCGACGGGAAATATCATCTCGGCGATATCGGCGCGCTGGCGCGATTCATCGTTCACCCGCAGCGACAATTGCGCGTGCGCGGAGTGACCGATTTCGCTCACCCGTCGGAGTGTCGAAACCGGCGCGGAAGCGTCGAAGCCCTTGGCGACGTCCCAGGGCAAGCCTTTTGCCTTGGCAGCCGCCTGCAGGTCGCGGCGCGTCAGGTCCAGTCCGACGGCATAACCGAATACGCAATCCAGCGCGTGCGCCGCACCGATGTCGCGGCCGCCACGCGAGAGCGCAACCGCCATTTCCACCTCGTGATGCAGGTCCTTCGTCGCCGAGGGATACGGAATGTCGCCACCCTTCGGCACGATCGCATCCGCGGGCTTCAGGAAAAACACCGGTTGCGCACGGCTGACGGTTTCGGCACCCATCTCCTTGGCGTGTTCGGCGTAATTGCGGCCGATGCAATAGATGCGGTGCACAGGAAACCATGCATCGCAGCCGTGTATTGGCAGGACGGGAATTGCGGCGGGCTGGATCACATAAGACATGAGGCGCCTCGAAAAGCACGCATCCTAGCAGCAGGCTGGGTGACACCTGTCAAACGCGAGGCCTGATGCGCGTGTCTGCCGTGGCCGCGTATCGATCCCTAAGCTGTGGCAGACTCGCACGCTTGGACCGTGCTGGGGAAGGTGGATGGATCACGGCGACCTGCTGAAACAACTGCGCATCGAGCGCGAGCAGCGCGAAGATCACGACACACGGCATGTGCGCTGGCCGTGGATCGTGGGCGCGGTGATCGTGCTGGCGTTGATCGCTGCGGGTGCGGCGTTCTATGCGCTGCGCGGGCAGGCGGTCGAAGTGCAGACCACGACGGCGGTGGCGCCGGCCGCCGCAGGCGACAGCGCCGCGGTCTTGCAGGCGACCGGCTATGTGGTGGCGCGGCGCGAGGCCACCGTTTCGGCGCAGATCACCGGCACCTTGACGCAGGTGCTGATCGAGGAAGGCGAACACGTCAAGAAGGATCAGGTGCTGGCGCGGCTGGAAGACAGCAGTTACAAGGCCGGTCTGGACGCGGCCAAGGCGCAATACGCCGCGGCGCAAGCGCAAGCGGGACAGGCGCAGGCACAGTTGATTCAGGCGCAGCACGACGCGCAGCGTCTGGACACGATCGCTGTGCACGGACTGGTTTCGAAACAGGCGGCCGAACAAGCGCGCACGCAGGTCGCGACCGATCGCGCGGCGCTGCTCGCCGCGCAGAAGAACGCGCAGGCCGCGGCCGCGCAGGTGAATTCGGCGCAGGTCGCCTATGACTACACCTTCGTGCGCGCGCCGTTCGACGGCGTGATCACCGACAAGGCGGCGCAGGTGGGCGAAATCGTTTCGCCATTGTCGGCCGGCGGCGGGTTCACCCGCACGGGCGTCGCCACGATCGTGGACATGGATTCGCTGGAAGTGGACGTGGATGTCAACGAGGCCTACATCAGCCGCGTCGTTCCCGAAATGCCGGCCGAGGCGGTGCTGGATGCGTATCCGGACTGGAAAATCCCGGCCCATGTGATCGCGATCATTCCCAGCGCCGACCGCAGCAAGGCCACGGTGAAAGTGCGCGTGGCGCTGGACAAGAAGGATCCGCGCATCATTCCCGAAATGGGCGTGCGCGTGTCCTTCCTGGAGAAGGGTTCGGGCAATGCGCAACCGATCGCGGGGGTCCTGGTGCCCAAGGACGTGATTGCGCAACGCGACGGGCATGACGTGGTGTTCGTGGTGGCCGGCGATCATGCAAAACAAACAGCCGTCACGCTCGGCGCGGATTTTTCCGACATGAAACAGGTGACGTCCGGCCTGAGCGCGGGTGCGCAGGTGGTGAAATCGCCGCCGGCGGATTTGAAGGACGGCGAGAAGGTGAAAGTTGTTTCAGGTAGCGCGCAGTGATGATCCATATCGCGGATTCTTGTCGTCATTCCGGAGCCGTCCGCAGTGCAACTGCGGACGGAATTCGGAATCCATCTCTTCGCCTGATCATGAAAGCTGGATTCCGGGTTCTGCCCGCAAGCGGGCAGCCCCGGAATGACGAACATGAAATATGAGGAGTTGACATGAACGCAGCCGTCGCAGAGGTACAGAGCAGCAGCCAGCCGCTGGTGCAGATCCGCAATCTCTCCAAGGTGTACGAACGCGGCAAGCAGAAGCTGGAAGTCCTGCACCACATCGATCTGGACATCGCGCGCGGCGATTTCTTCGCGCTGATGGGTCCGTCCGGCTCCGGCAAGACCACGCTGCTGAACATGATCGGCGGTCTGGATTCGCCCACCGACGGCTCGATCAGCGTGGACGGCAAGCGCATCGACCAGATGGGCGAGGGCCAGCTCGCGCGCTGGCGTGCGTCCAACGTCGGCTTCGTCTTCCAGTTCTACAACCTGATGCCGGCGCTGTCGGCGCAGAAGAACGTGGAGCTGCCGCTGCTGCTGACCAAGTTGTCCGCTTCGCAGCGCAAGAAGAACGCTTCAATCGCGTTGCAACTGGTCGGTCTGGCCGACCGCGCGACGCACAAGCCGAGCGAACTGTCGGGCGGACAGCAGCAGCGCGTGGCGATCGCGCGCGCGATCGTTTCCGATCCCACCTTGCTGGTGTGCGACGAGCCGACCGGCGATCTCGATCGCCAATCGGCGGAAGAAGTACTGACGCTGTTGCAGCGGCTCAACCGCGAGCACGGCAAGACCATCGTGATGGTGACGCACGATCCCAAGGCCGCCGAATACGCCAGTCACACGCTGCATCTGGACAAAGGCACGCTCGTCGAACAGCAGCAGTTGACGCCATGACATCGCGCCGGCCGCCTCACCCCAACCCTCTCCCCCGTGGGGAGAGGGAGACAAGCGCGCAGCGCTTGGCGGGTGAGGGGGTCGCCAGGAGTTCGCAATGAAATACTTCCATCTCATCTGGGCCGCGCTGATGCGGCGCAAGACTCGCACCATTTTCACGATGCTCTCAGTGCTCGCGGCGTTTCTGCTGTTCGGCCTGCTGAATTCGGTGCGCGTGGCGTTCACCTCCGGCAGCAAGAGCGTGGCCGGCGTGGATCGTCTGGTCGTGACCTCGCGTTACTCGATCATCCAGGGCCTGCCGCAGGGATTGCAGCAGCAGATCGCCAATATTCCCAGTGTGAAACTCGTCGATCACGCCAACTGGTTCGGCGGCATCTACCAGGATCCCAAGAACTTCGTGTTGAGCTTCGCGGTCGGCCCCCACTACATCGACCTGTTTCCGGAAATCGAATTGCCGCCCGAGCAGCGCCAGGCCTGGGATGCGGACCGTACCGGCGCGGTGGTGGGCGAGGCGCTGGCCGCGCGCTACCACTGGAAGATCGGCGACAAGATTCCGTTGCAATCGACGATCTTTCCGCAGAAGAACGGCGACAAGACCTGGCCGTTCGAGATCGTCGGCATCTTCAAGGAAAACAAGAACGGCGCCAACGGTCTCGATCAGGTGTTCTTCTTCCACTGGATATATTTCGAGGAGGCCAACGGTTTCAGTGGCCACGATGTCGGCTGGTACGTACTGAAGCTGGATGATCCCAAGCAGGCCGACCGCGTGGCGCATGCGGTGGATGCACTCTCGGCCAATTCCGATCACGAAACCAAGACGCAGACCGAGAGCGCGTTCAACGCGTCCTTCGCCAAGCAGATCGGCGACATCGGCCTGATCGTCGGCGCGATCATGGCGGCGGTGTTCTTCACGTTGATCCTGTTGACCGGCAACACCATGGCGCAGGCGGTGCGCGAACGCATCCCGGAACTGGCCGTGCTGAAGACGGTCGGCTTTACCGGGCGCGGCGTGCTGGCGTTGGTGCTGGGCGAATCGATATTGCTGCTGCTGATCGGCGGCGTGATTGGCATGGCTCTGGCGGCCATCGTCGCGCCGGGAGTAAGCAAGGGCAGCGGCGGCATGGTGCAGTTGCCGCCGGTCGGCGCCGGCAACTGGTTGCAGGCGGTGATCGTGATGATCCTGATCGGCATCGTGGTCGGCGTGCTGCCGGCGATGCGCGCGATGCGGCTGAAAATCGTCGATGCACTGGCCGGACGTTGAGGAGCAACGCAAATGAAAAGATTCCTGTTCGGTCTCGGGTTGTTCGCGATCGTGGTCGCATGGCTGATCGTGTGGACGGCGTTGCCGGGCATCGTGATTCTGGCTCTGGCGATCCTGCTGGCTGCGTGGCTGGCATTCACGCGTCCCGGGCGCCGCACGCTGTCGGTGACGCGCGTGGGCTTGAGCACCTTGACGCAGCGGCTCGGCTCTTCATCGGTGATCGTGATCGGCATCGCCGGCGTGGTCGGCGTGCTGGTGGCGATGCTGGCGATGGGCGAGGGCTTCCAGGCTACGCTGCAGCAGACCGGCAACGACGACACCGCGATCGTATTGCGCGGCGGCTCGCAGGCGGAGCTGAACTCGGTGCTGTCGCGCGACAACATCGACCTGATCGAGCAGAAGCCCGGCGTCGCGCACGACGCGCAGGGTCATCCCATCGCCTCGGCGGAACTGGGCGTGATCGCCAACTTGCCAAAGAAGGACGATCCCACGGTGGAAGCCAACGTGCCGATCCGCGGCGTGGGCGAGGAAGCCTGGATGCTCCATCCCAACGTCAAGATCATCGAAGGCCGCAAGTTCAAGCCGGGTCTTCGCGAACTGGATGTGGGCAGGGGGGCGCAGAGGCAATTCGCCGGACTGGAAATCGGCAAACAGTTGCGCTTGTCCGGTCAGGAATGGACCGTGGTCGGCGTCTTCGCATCGAACGATGCGTACGAATCGGAACTGTGGGGCGACGCGGAATCGGTTGCCTCCGCTTACCGCCGCGGCAGCAGCCGGCAGTCCGTGACCGTGAAGCTGACGCAGCCTTCCGCGTTCGATCAATTCAAAGCCGCGCTGATGAGCGATCCGACCTTGAAGGTGGATGTCAGCACGACCCGCGACTACTTCGACAAGCAGTCCGAACAATTGACCAAGGTGATCCGCGTGGTCGGCATCACGGTGGGAGTGATCATGGCGATCGGTGCGATCTTCGGCGCGCTCAACACGATGTTCGCGGCGGTGGCCACGCGTGCGCGCGAAATCGCGACTTTGCGCGCGCTCGGTTTCCGTGGCTCGCCGGTGGTGGTCTCGGTAATGCTGGAGACGATGCTGTTGGCGCTGGCGGGCGGCGTGCTCGGTGCGCTGATCGTGTGGCTGATCTTCAACAACTACACCGCTTCCACCCTGGGCAGCAATTTCAGCCAGGTGGTGTTCCAGTTCCGCGTCACGCCGCAACTGCTGTGGACCGGCATCAAATGGGCGCTGGCGATCGGGTTTATTGGCGGGCTGTTCCCCGCCGTGCGTGCCGCACGGCTTCCTGTTACGACGGCCCTGCGGGAGCTGTAGGGCGGGCACCGCCCGCCTCGACCGGGGGCGCGGACAATGTCCGCCCTACGATCAGGCCGTGGGCGGCGGACGATGTCCGCCCCACGATCAGAGCAAGCGCCACGGCACGAAGATCGCCGCGAGGATCACGATGAAGATCGCCCACTTCGTGACGTAGTAAAGCGCGCGATTGCGCTGCTTCAACGCCTTGCCGACGCGGCGGATCGCGTAAAAATACTTGAACACGCGATTGATGCCCCCGGTGCGGTCGCCTTCCATGTTGGGCGCGGAACCGGCGGCGAGGAAATGCCGCGCGACGAAGCGGTTCAGCGCCTGCGCCCAGCGGTATTTCATCGGGCGCTCGACATCGCAAAAAAGGATGATGCGGTTCTGGTCGGTTTCGTTCGCGGCCCAGTGGATGTAGGTCTCGTCGAACAACACGCCCTGACCGTCGCGCCAACTGTACGGCTCGTCGTCCACGCGGATCCAGCAGCGGTCGTCGTTCGGCGTGATCAGGCCGAGGTGATAGCGCAGCGAACCGGCGTAGGGATCACGATGCTTGCCGAGATTGCTGCCCGGCGGCAGTTCCGCGAACATCGCCGCTTTCACGTTCGGTGCGTCGTGCAGCAGTTGCACGGTGCGCGGGCACAGTTGCAGCGCGGAGGGATGCGGCGCGTCGTCGTACCACTTCAGATAGAAGCGCTTCCAGCCGGTGCGGAAGAACGAATGGAATCCGGCGTCATCGTAATTTCCGGAAGCCTTGATGTGGCTTTCGCGCGACAACGCGACCGCCTCGTCGCGGATTTCCTGCCAATGGCTGCGCAGGTTTTCCAGTTCCGGAAAATCCGCAAGCTGCAGGTACGGCGTGCGCGCGACGCGCGAAAACGCGTACATCAGCACGTTGATCGGTGCCATGAAGGTCGAATGATCGGTGACCTGGCGCGCGAAACGGTGCCGCACGCGCCCGCGCAGATGCACGTAGAGTGCGCAGGCGACCAGCAGCCCGAGAATGATCCATTTGGTCATTGCGGTTCGCGCGAACGCGCGTTGACGTTCTTCCGGGCCCGATTTTAGCGCGACACGCGCGGCATCCACGCGCGCGCCAGCGCGATCGTTCCGACGCCGATCAGGATCACCGCCATGCCGGCCAGTTCCAGCACGCCCACGTGTTCGCCGGCCAGCAGCGCGCCGAACAGCACGGCCACCGGCGGATTGACGTAGGCATAGCTCGCCGACAGTGCGGGACGCACCGTCTTCAACAGGAACAGGTACGCGCTGAACCCGATCAGCGATCCGAATACCGCGAGATAAATCAGTGCGAGCGTCGCCTGCGCGGGCACGTGCGTCGGCACGTGCTCGCGCGTCATCAGCGCCACCAGCGCCAGTGCCACCGAAGCGCAGAGCATCTGCGCGGCCACGTTCATCGGTCCCGCCGGCATGTCCTGGCGGCGGCTCCAGATCGAACCGAACGCCCAACAAAGCGCAGCCAGCAGCAACGCGGCCGCCGCCCAGGGCGAGCCACGCAATTCGCCGCCGCTGTTGAGCAATACCACGCCGATGAAACCGATCACGAGCCCTGCGATTTCCGCGCGGCGCAGACGTTCGCGATAGAGCGCGACGATTACCGCCACCAGCAGCGGTTCGCACGCGACCGCCACCGCGGCGATTCCCGAGTCGACGTATTGTTCCGCATAGCACACCATGCCGTTGCCGAAGCACAGCAGCAACACGCCGGTCACCGCCGCGTTGCGCCATTGCAGGCGTGTCGGCGCGGGTGCGCCGCGCAGCCGCAGCCAGGCGTACATCGCCGCACCCGCCGCAGCGAAGCGGATCGCCGCCAGCATGAACGGCGGAAAGCCGGTCAGCGCGAAGCGGATGCCGAGATAGGTCGACCCCCAGACGACATACACGGTCGCCAGTGCCAGCGGAACGAGCCAGCGGCGATCATGCGTCGTTGTGGAAATCGAGAGTGCTGACGCGGTGTCATTCATGCGGGAGCTCTTGTTGAAAGTGCGGGCATGGATGCCCGCTTTTTGATCTTCGCGCCGATGGACCGGCGCAAAAACAAACGCCTCGTGTGTTCCGAGGCGCGACTTCATTCTATCTGCAATCGCAGCCCGCGCCTTTACGGCCAGCTATGACATTTTCGTGGTGCAGCCTTGAAGGGAATTCAACGCACAGCACCGCGTTCCCGCTCCAGCAGCCGCTGCTTGCGCGCCGCGCCCCAGCGCCAGCCGCCGGGCGTGCCGTCTTCGCGCACGACGCGATGACAAGGCACGATCAGCGCGAGACGATTGGAGCCGCAGGCGCGGCCGACCGCGCGCGCGGCCTTGGGTGCGCCGATCTCGCGCGCGATCTCGCCGTAGCTGCGCGTTTCGCCGGCCGGGATGCGCGTCAGCGCGTTCCACACGCGCCACTGGAACGCGCTGGCTGCGATGTCGAGTGGCGGCAACGCTTGCGTGCCATCATTCCTGCCTTCGAACTGACGCGCGATGCGTGCCACCACCGACGAAAGCCATTCATCGCGTCCCGCATCCACACGCGTGACGCGCGCACGCGGAAATTCCTCGCGCAGTTCGCGCAGCAGCGTTGCATCGCTGGCACCGACATTGACCGCGCACAGTCCGCGTTCGGTGGCCGCGATCAGTACGCGGCCGAGCGGACAGGCAATCGTGGTATAGCGGATCGCGACACCTTCGCCGCCTTCGCGATAACGCGCAGGCGGCATGCCGAGCAGGCGATCGGTGTTTTCGTACACGCGGCTGCCGGAGCCGAAGCCCGCGTCGAAAATCGCGTCGGTGACGTTCGCGCCGTCGCGCAGCGCGCGCTTGAATTCGCCGAAACGGCGGGCGCGCACGTATTCTGCCGGCGATACTCCAAAGGCGCGGCGGAACATGCGTTGCAGATGACTGGGCGACAGGCCCACCTGCGAGGCGAGTGCGCCCAGACTCGGCGCTTCCTCGCTGCGGTCGAGGAGCTCGCGCGCCCGTTCGATTGCTTCGGGAAAGGACTTCAGTGCGGCGTTCATGGTGCGATCGTAAAACGCGCCCGGAGCCGTCGCTATCCGATTCTTGCGCGAGGCGGCGGATCCACTACGCGGAATTCACCATCGATGATGTCGCTGCCGGCTGGCCGCGGAGCCTTGCGCGGCAACAGGCGGCGCACCAGCAGCGCCAGCGCGCCGAAAGCGACCACGGCGAGGCCCGCGATCAGGCCGAAGAACAGCAACCCGATCAGGATCAATCCGCCGGTAGCGAATAGCAGTGCGCGCAACAACGGATGGCGGGGCAGGACGAAAGCGAAGCGCATGACGGTTTCCGCAAATTCCGGAGACGTTTGCTATCTTGTGACGACGACGATGCCTTGCAAGTGCCCTTGGACATGGACGAGCCCGCAACACCGCTGTGCCGCATCGAAGACATCCCAGACGGTGGCGTGCTGGGTCTCGATCCGGCCGAACCCGACAGCGACGGCTTGGTCCTGATGCGCAACGGCGACACGGTACGCGCGTGGTGGAACGTCTGCCCGCACACGGGGCGGCGCATGGACTACGCGCCCAACCTGTTCCTGTTCAAGAACGGGCAACTGACCTGCGCGGTGCACGGCGCGACCTTCGCGTTGACGCAGGAGGGCCTGTGCGTGCAGGGACCGTGCCGCGGCGAGTCGCTCACCGCCGTGCCGCTGCGCGTGAGCGACGGCAAGGTCTGGCGTGCGTAGCACTCACCGGCGCGCGCCGGCATCGTGCAGCACGCGCCGCAGATGATTGAGCAGCACGTCGGAGAATATGTTGACGCCCACACCGGCGGAGAGCAGCGGCAGCAGGTACAACGCCAGCGAAAATTCCGAAGCGAATACCTTGTCGTCGATCAGCGATGATGTAGCGCGCGCGGCGGCTTCCAGGTGCTGCAACAGGAACACGTCGAGCGCGGACAACAGGATCAGCGCGAGCGCGAACAGCAACACCGTGTAGCGCGAAATGCGGCGGATGCGCAAGAGCGCGAAATAAATCGCCACCGGCAGCACCAGCGAAGCCAGCAGCAGCGCCCAGAACTCGACGTGGATGAAGACGCTGTCGTTCATGCGCTTGCCCCGATGCAATGGTTCAAATTGCGGCGAACGCTTCGCGCGTCAGATTCAACGGCTCGCCTTGTGTGCACGCCACGTCGTCCTCGATGCGGATGCCGCCATAGGCGCGGAACGCGTCGACCTTGTTCCAGTTCACGTCGCGCGCCGCGGGTTTGCCGCGCAGTTCGTCCAGCAACATATCGATGAAATACAGGCCGGGCTCGATGGTGGTGACCATGCCCGGTCGCAGCGTGCGTGTCAGGCGCAGATACGGATGCCCTTGCGGTTTGGCGATCGTGCCGCCGTGCTCGTCGCGCTGGAAACCGGCCACGTCGTGCACCTGCAAGCCGATCAGGTGTCCCAGGCCGTGCGGGAAGAACGTACTGCTGATGCCGTTCTCGACCGCGGCTTCCGCGCTGCACGTGATGAAACCTTGCTCGCGCATCGCCTGCATCAATGCGTAGTGCGCATGGAGGTGCAGTTCCGGATAACTCTGTCCGGCGCGCACCTTCGAACAGAAGCCCTGCTGCGCGCGTTCGACAGCGTCGATCAGCGCCCGGAACTCGCTCGCATCCGCCGCCGCGTACGTGCGCGTGATGTCCGAGTTGTAGCCGTGGAACTGGCCGCCCGCATCGATCAGGAACGAGTGCGCGTGGGCGGGCGGATTGCGGTCGAAATGCGTGTAGTGCAGCACCGCGCCGTGGCGATCCAGCGCGATGATGTTGTCGTAGGGCAACTGGTGTTCGGCCAGGTGCGTCGCGGTGAGATACGCGATGTGGATTTCGAATTCGGAGGCGCCGTCGCGAAACGCCGCCTCCGCTGCGCGATGGCCGCGCGCGCCGATGCGGCTGGCCACGCGCATCATCGCGATCTCGTAACCGGTCTTGAAGGAGCGCTGCCAGTGCAGGTAATCCATCAAGCCTTGCGGATTGTCCGGCACGTAGCCATCCAGCGTTGCGGTCGCATCCCCCACGACCGCGCAGCGCGCGGCATCTTTCGGCAAATGCGCGCGCGCATCATCCGGTTCGCGGATCGTGACGATTTCGAAATGCTCCACCCAGTAACCCGCGGGCTGGGCCGGCACGACATGCCAGTAGTCGCGCGGCTGCAGGAAGATCAATTTCGGCTTCGCACCCGGCGTGTACACGACCCAGCTTCCCGGCGCGTCGGTCAGCGGCAGCCAGTGCAGGAAATGCGGATTGGCGCGGAAGGGATAGTACGAATCGTCGAGGAACCGCAGGACCGGCCGGCCTGCGGCGATCAGCAGATGATCGCGCTGCGCGAGTCGCAGTGCTTCATCGCCGCGCCGTTGCAGCTCCGCCAGATGCGAGGGATAAAGCCCGGCGAGATTGTCCTGCGGCGCAGCGGTCATGGCGGCGATCGGCTTGCGGAAAGCGCAATGGTGCCGCGAAGTTCGAGGCAGCGCAAAGGTCAGCCGCGGCGCGGCGAGTTGAAGAGCATCAGACTTCCGGCTCTTCCAGCCACTCCGCCAACACAGTCGCATCGGTATCCGACAGCGCGATCATCCGCAGGCCGGCCCAGTACTGTCCGGAGACCGCGGCCGGCTCGCTCCATTGTTCGTGCACGCCGGCCTCCAGCACGTGCGGCTTGCCGCTGCGGTCGCGCAACTGGAACCGCACCTGATACAGCGCATCATCGTTGAGCCGACGGCGGCCGATCAGCATCATGCCCTCGCTCGAAAGGTTGCCGACGTGGCCGAGGTTCTCGCCGGTGAGCGAGTCGGTGACTTCGATCGGATCGAGCGCACGCTTGCGCGTGGCGCGGCGTTGTTCGGAAGTATTCATTTGTCGGTTGGAACACGGCTCTTGCGGGGCGCACGGCTGCGCACGACGGTCGTTTGATCCACGGGATCGGCTACCGGCCCTTCCTTGGAGGGCGCCATGCCGAATTGCCGCAGGCTCGCCACCAGCGCGTTCCACGCGCGGTCCATCAGTGATTCGTTCTGTTGCGGTTGCAGGCGCGCCTGGCCCATCACCATCAGCCGCGCGACCTGTTCCAGCTTGCGCTCCGGCCCGGCGGTGCCGCGCGCGCTGACGAACAGACAGCGATTGGTGGCCGGCGTATACCACGCGAGCTTGCGTGGCACGCGCTGGCCCTGCTGGTTGATGGTGAACTCGAACCAGGTGCCGAACGGCAGGGTTTTCAGGTGCGCCAGCTCGCGTTGCTCGGCGGCACTGAGCGGCGTCAGCAGGGCCGGTTCGCTTTCCTGCTGTTTCGCCGCCTCGTCGTCGCCCAGTTTCTGCCGCGTCTTCAGCCGCACCGCGAGCTCGGTCGGTGAGGCGGATTCTCCCGGCGTGGCTTCGTGCGGCATGTCCAGCACGCGATGCGCGAGCTGCGACGCTTCCGGTGCCTGCAAGCCGATCTGTTCCAGACCGTTCTGAAGTTCGACGTTCAGACGTTCGTTGTCGCGTTGGGACGGATCGCGCAACAACTCGTCCGCCGCGGCGAGCCGGCGATGGAACGCTTCGCTGTCTTCGCCGTGCCGCAGGATGGCGAGCGCCAGCGCATCGCACCACGCCTGTTCCAGCAGGGCACGCGTCAATGGCGGCACCTTGCGTCCGGCCAGGCGTTCGCCGATCGCGGCCGTGGCACGTGCGCGCGCCTGTTCCAGCCGGTCGCGGCCCTGCGCGGCTTCGAGTTGCCGGCGCTCGGCGATTTCCGCACGGCGCTTCAGCGTGTGGACGTGCGAATCCAGTTCATCGACGAGTTTTTCGAACAGCGAAAGATCGCCGCTGAATTCGCCCAGCACGCGATCCACGGTGCGATGCAGCTTGTCCGCCAGCACGGGGTCGGCTTCGCCCTCGCCGGTGTCCATCCAGGTGTTGGCAGTTTCGGCAACGGTATTCAGCAGCCGCCGCGCCGGGTGCGCGCGCCGCGTGAAGAAGCTGCGGTCGGCCAGCGCCGCGCGCAGCAGCGGCACCTGCAATCGTGAGAGCAGTTGCTGCGCCGAACCGCCGCTGCGCGTCTCGTCCATCAGGCGATCGAACAGCAGCGAAATCAGTTCCACCGTGTCGCGATGTTCGGGAGAGAACTGCGGCGTGCGTCCGTCCGGCGAGAAGCGGCGCAGCTCGGCCAGCATGTCCTGACGCAGATGCTGCACCGTGCGCTGCACGCCGCGCCCGCCCAGTTGCACCGGTGCCGGCGGCCGCGCCTGCAAGGTGGCAAGCACCGTCTGCAATTCCTCGCCCGTGGCGACATAGCCGCCGGTGGGTTCTTCGTTTGCGGCACCGAAGCTGGCGCGGCGCCTTTCCAGCAGCTCGCGCAGATTGCCCATCACCGCGTCTGCCGCGGTTAGCGCCGGCGGCGGCGGAGGCGGTTCGGATTCGGCCGCATCGCCGCCGCGCTTGCGTGGCTGCGGTTCGGTATGGCGTTTGGGCAGATAAGTGCGCAGGTTCGGCAGGATGCCGCGCGCGGTCAGATGTTCGTTCAAACCACCGTAAAGCGATTCGGCTGCAGCCACCAGGCGCCGGTCGAACAGCCGGTAGAACACCGTGCGGTGTTCGCGCGGCAACCCCATCGCTAAGGCGATCTCGCGCAATCCGTGGGCCAGCGCATGCGGACCCAGCGGCAGCGATTCCGCGTCCAGCAATGGCGACGCGGCCAGCACGGCATATCGATGGCCGAGTTCGAACAAGGGCTGGCTGACGCGCATTTCGGAGCGCGTGGCGAAGTCGTCCAGCGAGATCGCTTCTTCCAGTTCGTCGTGCTCGACGAGTGCCATGTCGCTGCGCGCCTCTGCCGCGCGCGCCTGCGGCAGGCCGAGCCGCGCGAGGCGGCCTTCCAGCATCAGCAGCAACCTGGGTGCGGCGTCGGCGCGCGTGCGCTTCACTTCGCGCAGGCTTTCGAACGCGGCCTGCTGCTCCGCGTCGTTGCGCGCCTGCTCGGCAAGCTTGAACAGCTCTTGCTCCAGCTCGGTGAGGCTCGCGCGCAATTGCGGCTCGATGCGCGAGCCGCATTCTGCGAGCTGCTCCTCGAGCAGGGTGCGCACGCGCGCGGGCAGGTTGGCGCGTTCGGCGAGCGTCTGTGGCAAGCGGTCGGCTGACATCGGTTCCCCTTCGCGTCCATCCGCGATGGCCGCCGGGCGATTCTATGCCTGCCCGGGCACCGCCGATAGCGTGACGATCTCAATTTTCATGCGGGGACCATGCCAATTCGATCCATCCGGACCGCCCCGGTGTGTTGTAGCCGCGGATCAGCGAATAAGTGCGATCGGCCAAGTTCTCCGCGCGCAGGTGCATTTGCCACGCAGGCGAGAAAACAATGTTCAGACGCGCGTTGATCAGCGCATAACCGGGCAGCGGGCCGCCGAGTTCGGGGCGCGGACCTTCGGCGTACAGTTCGATGGCCGCATCGAGCCGGTCGCTGAAAATCCGGGTGAGCGCGACATCGCCCTTGCGCGACGCGCGGCGCAGCAGATGTTCGTCGGTGGCCGGATCGCGCGCGTTCTGCCAGGTCGCGTTGCCATCGACGCGCCAGCCGTCGCGCTGCCAGCGCGTTTCGATTTCCACGCCGTCGATGCGTGCGCGCTCGGTGTTCTCGGCCTCGAACAATGGGCCGGTGAAATCGATCAGGTCATCGATGTCGGTGCGATACGCGGCGAGCTTCGCGGAGAAATCGTCGAGCGGCGTCCATTCCGTACCGAGTTCGCTGCTGCGCGAGCGTTCGGGGCGCAAATCGGGATTACCGGCGAACAAGCCGCCGAAGCCGGGCGAGAATTGTTCGTTCAAGCTCGGCGCGCGGAAGCCTTGTCCGAAGCTCGCGGTCAATCGCAACGCGGGCGCGATGCGCCAGCCGAGCGCGCCGGACGCGGTGGTCGCGCCGCCGAACACGCTGTTGTGATCGTGACGCGCCGCAACTTCCCAGTCGAACGTTTGCAGATGTCCGCTCCAGCCGCCGAACAGCGCGGTGTTGTCTCGGCTCTGGTCGAACACGTCGGCATTGGCGAAGGTGTCCACGTTCTCGCCGCTTTCGTGCACGCGTTCGATGCCGGCGGTGAGCGATTGGTGCTCGTTCAACGAAAAGATGTTCAACCACGTCGCGCTTTGCCGGCGCGAGCGGAACAGTTCGAAGAAATCCGGTGTGTTCAAATCGTCGCGTGCGCTGCCGAGGCTGAGTTTCTGGAACCAGCGGCTCGTGACATCGCCCGCCAGCGCAGCGCCGAGATCCTGTTCGATCGTGTGCGACGTGCCTTGATCGAATTCGTTGACCGAGTCGCTGTAAAGCGCGTTGGCCGACAAGGTTTGCGTGCCGAGCTTGTATTCGCCGCGCACGGTGAAGTTGCGGTTGCGCAGGCCGTCATTGTCGGGATCGTAGGAAAAACCTTCGGGATTCTCGGCCGAGAATCCGCTCACATGGCGGATGCCGGCCAGCACGCTGAAACCGCCGCGATCATTCCAATCGCCAATGCCGGCGCTGAGCGATGCGTCGTCGTAGCTGCCGTATTGCACCGCCGCGGTAGGCCCGCGCAATTTGCGAGTGAATACCTGTACCACGCCGCCGATCGCATCCGAACCCCAATATGCCGCGCGTGGGCCGCGCACGATCTCGATGCGCTCGATCGCATCCAGCGGCAGCAGCGAAAAGTCCACACCGCCCGTGCCGGTGGAAGCGATCCGCACGCCATCGACCAGCACCAGCACGTGATTGGAATTGCTGCCGCGCAGGAACAACGCGGTCTGCTCGCCGGGGCCGCCGCTGCGCGCGACATCCACGCCGGCTTGCGTGCGCAGCAGATCGTAAAGATCGGCCGCGCCGCTGGCGTCGATGTCGGCGCGCGTGATCACCGTGACGTCGGCCAGCGACGCATCGACGGTTTGCGCCTGCCGCGTGGCAGTCACTTGCACCGTCGGCTCGCTGACGACGTTCTGATCGTTCTGCGCACGCGCGCAGAAACTCGCCGCTGAAAACGCAGCAAAGAGAAATTTTGAGAGTGCAGCCATGGATGGCTGCTTTTTGATTTTTGCGATCAAGGACGATCGCACAAATTTCATCGCGGACATGGATGTCCGCTGTTTGATCTTGGCGATCAGGGACGATCGCGACTTTACAGGCTTCATTGCCAAACTCCTTCGCACACCCGCGTGGAGCGCGACGGAGAACGAGGGCAGGAGGGCTTCGCGGCCGTCCGGCCGCCGCCCGCCGCAGCGCCTGTCATGGTGCGCTTGCACGCACCGTTTGCAGGCCGGTCTCCGGGCTCGCGAGTGGATTTCCGTGCCGAAAATCCAGACCGAATCGCCTTCCCGCGCTCGCGCGCAGTGGCTCGATGATCCGGCAAAAACTCGCCTACCGTTGCGGGGGCAGCTCTGGCTTCAACCAGATTCCCGTTTCATCCGACCACTTGCATTCGCGTATCCGCTTCGCTTGAGCGAACAGATTCGTGATTGCAAGTGGTCGGACACCTGCGGTCGCGCAGTCTAGGTGCGCCGGTGGCGGGATGGCAAGGGTACAGCGCCTCTCATGACCGTTCGTCCTGAGGTATCGAAGGGCGAACGGTCATCAATATTGCCGTTCGTGGTTCGATACCTCACCACGAACGGTGTTTCGCGAGAATATTCGCGAGCAGCCTCACGAGTAACATCAAGCACGCCTGCCCAACACATACCGCCAGATGAAAAACACCGGCAGGCCCGCGATCGTCAGCAACGCGCCTTTGCCCGCGTCGCCCGGGTGCTGCCAGATCGTCACCGCCGCAATCCACACCACGGCGGCGAGAAACAGCAGCGGCAGGAACGGATACCACGGCGTGCGGAAGGGCGCAGGTTCCGCCGAGCGCATGCTGCGATACCAGAACAGCGTGGCGATCACCGCGGCCATGCCCACCCAGTCCACCACCGTGGAGAAATTCACCAGCCAGGTGAAGTTGTCGCCGACCAGCACCAGCACGCTGGCCCAGCCCGCCAGCATCAGCAAGGCCACGTTCGGGGAACGCCAACGCGGATGCAATTTTCCGGCAACGCGGAAGAACACGCCATCCGCGCCCATCACCTGGAACACGCGCGAAGCGCCCATCAGCGAGATGTTGCAGAAGCCCAGCGTCGAGATCGCGATGCCCACCGCGATCGCGCGCGCGCCGGGTTCGCCCAGCGCGTGCCGCATCACGTCCGCCGCGGGCGCCTTGCTGGCGGCAAGACCGGCGTGCCCGAGCACCGCGAGATACGCAACGTTGGCGAGGATGTAGCACGCGGCCACCAGCAACATGCCGTAGATCAGCGAGCGTGGCAGATTGCGCTGCGGATCGCGGATCTCGCCGGCGATGTCGTTGACGTAGTACCAGCCGCCGTAGGAGAACAGTACCGGCATCAGCGCGCCGCCCAGCGCGATCGGATTGATCGGCGGCGGCGGCGCAGCCGGCGGCGGCGCGCCGCGCACCAGCAATCCTGCGACGATCAATGCGCTGATCGCCAGCAATTTCAGCACTGTCAGGATGTTTTGCGTCAGCGAACCGGCGCGGATGCCGAACCAATTGATGCCGGCGAGAAACACGATGGTACCGACCGCCCAGGGTCCCGGATTGTCGACGGTGTAACCCAGCGCCGCGCCCGCGTATTCGACGAACGCGATGGCGACCGCGGCGATCGAGCCGGAATGATTGGCGACCAGCAGACTCCAGCCGTACAGGAAGGCGATCAGCAAGCCGAACGATTCGCGCAAGTAAACATAGCCGCCGCCCGCTTGCGGCCGGCGCGCGCCCAGTTCCGCGTAGCACAGTGCGCCGATCAGCGCGATCACGCCGCCGATCACCCATGCCAGCAATTGTTCGGCGCTGGAGCCGGTCTGCTGCGCGATCGACGAAGGCGTCTTGAAAATGCCCGAGCCGATCACGCCGCCGACCACCACCATCGCCGCCGACCAGGGGCCCACGCGGCGCGCGTAGCCCACATGCTGCGTATTCTCCGCGCTGCCCTCGAGCTGATTGTTCACGGCACTCATCTCCGCGCCCTCGTTGCGGCTCGCGCGAGCATGACGGCAACGCGGCGTGCTGTCGAGATGTTCCGCAGGTCACGAACCCGCGCGCGCTTTATACTTCGCGTCCGCACTTCGTCGAGGGGAGAACCATGGGCGCCATTCTTGCTGCGGTAATCGTCGTGGTCGTGGTGGTCGTACTGATCAAGCTGGTGCGGATCGTGCCGCAGGGTTGGGAGTGGACTGTCGAAACCTTCGGCAAATACACCGCCACGCTGGAACCGGGTCTGCATTTCCTGATCCCGATCTATCAGGCGGTCGGACGCAAGATCAACATGATGGAGCAGGTGCTGGCGATTCCCTCGCAGGATGTGATCACCAAGGACAACGCGGTCGTCAAGGTCGATGGCGTGGTGTTCTACCAGGTGCTGGATGCGGCGAAAGCCGCATACGAAGTCGCAAACCTCGAACTGGCGACCACCAATCTGATCATGACCAACATCCGCACCGTGCTCGGTTCGCTGGATCTGGACGAATCGCTGTCCAAGCGCGACGAGATCAATGCGCGCCTGCTGAAAGTGGCCGACGAAGCCACGCATCCGTGGGGCATCAAGATCACGCGCGTGGAATTGAAGGACATCCAGCCGCCGCGTGATCTGGTGGATTCGATGGCGCGGCAGATGAAAGCCGAGCGCGAAAAGCGCGCGAACATTCTGGAAGCGGAGGGTTTCCGCCAGGCCGCGATCCTGAAAGCCGAAGGTGAGAAACAATCGGTGATCCTCGCCGCCGAAGGCGAGAAGGAAGCCGCGTTCCGCCAAGCCGAAGCGCGCGAACGTCTGGCCGCGGCCGAAGCGAAGGCGACGGAAGTGGTGTCGGTCGCGATCGAGCACGGCGACATCAATGCGCTGAATTATTTCGTCGCCGGTAAATACGTCGAAGCGCTGAAGGCGATGGCCGATTCGCCCAATCAGAAGATGCTGCTGTTGCCGGTGGAAGCGACCGGCATCATCGGCTCGCTCGCCGGCATCGCCGAAATCGCCAAGGAGTCGTTCGCCAAACAGGCAGAACAACGCAGTGCGCCGCGGCCACCGCCTTCGAATACGCAGGTCACGTCATGAACCTGGTCCCGACGCATTATCTGTGGTGGGTGCTGGCGCTGATCCTGATCGCCGGCGAAGTGCTGGCGCCGGGATATTTCCTGCTGTGGATCGGCATCGCCGCCGCGGCGATGGGCGTGATCGTGTTCGCGCTGCCGGATCTCGGCGTGCTGGTGCAGGCGATCCTGTTCGCGGTGCTCGCCTTCATCAGTTGCATCGCCTACTGGAGATTCGTGCGGCCGCGATTGCAGCGCGATGTGAGCGCCGATGCCGCGCTGTTGAACCGCCGCGGCGCGCGCATGATCGGCCAGCGTTACGTGCTCGAGACCGCGATCGTCAACGGCCGCGGCAAGGCGCGCGTCGGCGACGGCGAATGGCTGGTGGAAGGTCCCGATCTGCCTGTCGGCGCGACGGTGGAAGTCATCGGCGTGGAAGGCACGACCTTGAAGGTCCGCCCCGCGGCATGAGCGCACGCTCCGCGCTGGAACCCGTCACCCGCGCGCGCATCGGTTTCGTGATCGAACTGGCGCGCCGCCTTCATCAGTACGGCGCCGCGGCGCCACGGCTGGAGCAGGCGATCGATCTGGTCGCGCAGAAACTCGGTCTGCAATGCGAGGCGCTGTCCACTCCGACTTCGACCGTGGTTTCCTTCAGCGAGCGCGATGGCGATGGCCTGGCGCAGATCACGCAGGTGCTGAGGATGGCGCCGGGCGATGTCAATCTGGCGCGCTTGTGCCGCGCCGACGAAATCGCCGATCGCGTGATCGACGGTAGCATGCAGTTGTCGGACGGTTTCCGGGAATTGCACGCGCTCGGCCGTCCGCTATCGCGTCCTGCCTTGACGGCGATCGTCTGCGCATACGGACTGGCCGCCGCCAGCGTGGCCGTGTTGTTCGGCACCGCCTGGGTGGACGCCGTAGCGGCGGGCGGTATCGGCCTGCTGATCGGCTTGTTGAGCATCGCCAGTTTCGGGCGGCCGCGGCTGGCCGCTGCGAGCGAAGCCATCGCCGCGCTGATCGCGACCTTCATCGCGACCATGGTCAGCGCATGGATCGTACCGCTGGCCCTGAAATCGGTGGTGATCTCGGCCTTGATCGTGCTGGTGCCGGGCATGACGCTCACCAACGCAGTGCGGGAACTCTCCAGCCAGCATCTGGTTTCCGGCGTATCGCGCATGGCCGGTGCGCTTGCCACCTTGTTGAAGCTGACCTTCGGCACCGTCGCCGCTTCGCAAATCTGCGCGCTGCTCGGCATCGTGCCGGCGGCGCAACCGCTGCCGGCGCTGCCGGAATGGGCGCAATGGCCCGCATTGCTGGTTGCCGCGCTGTCGTTCGCGATGTTGTTCCAGGCCGCGCAACGCGACTACGCATTGGTGGTCGTGGCGGTGGTGCTGAGCTATCTCGTGAGCCACTTCGGCGGCACCGCCTTCGGTGCGGCTTTCGGCGTCTTCCTCGGCGGACTGCTGTTGGGCGCGCTGGGCAATTTGTACGCGCGCGTCGCGCAACGTCCCGGCTCCCTCGTGCGGGAGCCCGGCATCCTCCTGCTGGTTCCGGGCAGCGTCGGTTTCCGCAGCGTCTCGTTCCTGCTGACCCGCGAGGTCGGCATGGGCGCCCAGACCGCCATCCTGCTTGTCACCCTGCTGATTTCCCTGGTGGCGGGATTGCTGTTCGGCGACTTGCTGATTGCGCCGCGAAGAAGTTTATAGAGCCGGGAATCGAGAATCGGGAGTGGAGAATCGGAAGAGCACTCGAGGTGCGGCTCTTCCGATTTACGATTCTCGATTCCCCATTCCCGTTATTTGATCAGCAGGCTCTTTTCGGATTTGCCGGATTTCAGCGCGGCGTTGAACCAGCGCGGACGTTTGCCGCGGCCGGACCAGGTCATCGACGGATCGGCGGGATTGCGGTATTTCGGTGCGACCTTGCCGCGCTTGCCTCGCCGTCCGCGGCCGCCGTAAACCTCCGCGAAGGTGACGCCTTCCGCCTTCAGCAGGGCATCGACTTTCGCGCGCACCTTGCCCAGCCTCTCCTTGCCCAGATCGTTCTTGCGGGCAGCGATTTTCCTGCTCAGCTCATCGAGCTGTTTTTCATTGAGCGACTTCAAATCGACGGCCATGACTGCTCCTTGCGGAATGATTCGGAACGGCGTCGACTCCAATGGGATTATTTGATTCGACAGCCGGCGATTATTCTGGCTTAAAGCCGCCGCGGGTGCAAAGCACCCGAAATGACGGTCGCTGCGCGGATAATCGGCAAGCGCAATGCGTGCCCCCGCGAGATGTTCACTTGAACAGGGCGAGCAACGCCTGTTTGTCCAGATTGCGGCTTTCGGCGTCGCGCCGTCCGCGATATTCGAAGGTGCCGTTTGCGAGCCCGCGTTCGCTGACCACCACGCGGTGCGGAATGCCGATCAATTCGATGTCCGCGAACATCGAGCCCGGCCGCAGGCCGCGATCGTCCAATACCGTTTCGATGCCGCGCTCGTTCAATTCGCGATAAAGCGATTCGGCGGCTTCCGAAACTTTCGGATCGTTTTTCGGATTGATGACGCACACCGCCACCCGCCACGGCGCCATCGGTTCCGGCCAGACGATGCCGCGCTCATCAAAGCCCTGTTCGATCGCCGCGGCGACCACGCGCGACACGCCGATGCCGTAGCAGCCGGTCAGCGGCGTCGCCGATTTGCCGTTCGCATCCAGCACGGTGACGTTCATCGTCTCCGTGTATTTGCAGCCGTTCTGGAAGATGTGTCCCACCTCGATACCGCGCGCGATGGACAGCGTGCCGCGGCCGTCGGGCGAGGGATCGCCGGCGATCACCTTGCGCAGATCGGCAATGCGAGTCACGCGCGCGTCGCGATGCCAGTTGCCGCCGGTGTAATGCGTGCCGTCCTGGTTGCCGCCGCAGACGAAATCGGCCAGCACCGCCGCTGCCCGATCGACAATGATCGGCACGTCGGCGGGCAAACCAACCGGACCGATGGATCCTGCGTGCGCGCCGGTCGCGGCGAGGATCTGTTCTTCCGAAGCCAGCACCGATTCGCCGCCCAGCTCCGGCAATTTCGAGGCTTTCACCTCGTTCAGTTCGTGATCGCCGCGCAGGCACAACGCGACCACGCCCTCCGTGCCGCGCACGAGAATGGTTTTCACGCATTCGGTCGGCGGCACATTCAAGAATGTCGAGACTTCCGCGATGGTTTTCTGCGTCGGCGTCTCGACGCGTTTCAAGTCCTGCGAGGGTTCCGGACGCACGATTTCCGGCGCGACCGCTTCGGCCAATTCGACGTTGGCCGCGTAGTCGGACTCATTGGAAAACGCGATCGCGTCTTCGCCCGAATCCGCCAGCACCTGGAATTCGTGGCTGACGTCGCCGCCGATCGCGCCGGAGTCGGCCGCCACCGCGCGGAATTTCAGGCCCAGCCGCGTGAAAATGCGCGAATAGGCTTCGTACATTTTCTGGTACGTTTCATCGAGCGAAGCCTGATCCAGATGAAACGAATACGCGTCCTTCATCAGGAATTCGCGTGCGCGCATGACGCCGAAACGCGGGCGGATTTCGTCGCGGAATTTGGTCTGTATCTGGAAGAACGTGACCGGCAATTGCTTGTAGCTGGAAATCTCGCTGCGCACGAAATCGCAGATGATTTCCTCATGGGTCGGGCCGAAGCAGTATTCCTGCTCCTTGCGGTCGCGCATTTTCAAAAGCGTCGGGCCGTATTTTTCCCAGCGGCCGGATTCCTCCCATAGCTCGCGCGGCTGCACGCAAGGCATCGTCATTTCGATCGCGCCGGCCTTCTGCATTTCCTCGCGCACGATCCCTTCGACCTTTCTCAGCACGCGCAGGCCCAGCGGCGACCAGGTGTAAATGCCGGCGGCGAGTTTGCGGATCATGCCGGCGCGCAGCATCAACCTGTGGCTCGCGATTTCGGCATCGGCCGGCGCCTCGCGCGCGGTGCTCAAATGGAAGCGGGACAGACGCATCGATGGATTCCGCGTAGGTGAACGCGGAATTGTAGCGAAGTCGGGAGGCCGGGATCGGCGATATTAATGCTCGCCCGATTCTCGAGTGTGCCGATCTACTGGCAATACTGCTTCCTCTGCGCCTGCGCGGTCGCCAATTCCTGCCGGCGCTGCACGTCGCTCATGTTCTGCTGCGGGGTGCCGGCATCGCCCGAGGTCAGCGGCTGATCGCTGTTCAACAACGCGATGTTGCTGTCCAGTTGCTTGCACAGCTTGGCGCGGTTGTCGGCCGTGTCCGGCACCCGCGCGGTGGAAGCGGAAGCCGGCGCGACGGTTTTCGCCGATGCGCCTGCGGCGGCGGCCGTCGAAGCGGGTGCGGGCGTCACCGTGGTCGCGACATTGCTGCTGACGTTGACCTTCTGGTACTTGGATCCCGTGGGCGGCGGCACATCGGAATAGTGCGTGGTGCCGTTGGCATCCTTCCATTTGTAGACCTGCGCGGAGGCGGACGCACAGACGGCGAGCGCGGCAACGGCGAATACGGCCGAAACGAGCAGACGGGGCATGACGGTCTCCGGGTGCGCGGGTAGTGGAGCACTGGATAGCACCACACGCCGTCCGGAACAAGCGGGCTGCGTCACGGTGATGGATTACACTTGCAGGCAGGCTCGCCCGCTCCCCAGCACTGACGCCGCATGACCGATCCGACGCCACCGCCGCCGCACCCTTCGCGTCCGCGCCGCGGCATCTATCTGCTGCCCAACCTGTTCACCACCGGCGCAATGTTCGCGGGTTTCTACGCGATCGTCGCGTCGATCGCGGGACACTTCACCGATGCCGCGATCGCGGTGTTCATCGCGGGATTGCTGGACGGCATGGACGGACGTGTCGCGCGCCTGACCAGGACGCAAAGCGAATTCGGCGTGCAATACGATTCGCTTTCCGATCTGGTGAGTTTCGGTCTGGCGCCTGCGCTGGTGATGTACACGTGGTCGCTGCAATACCTGCGCGATTACGGCGTGCTGTGGGGCAAGCTCGGCTGGGCCGCGGCGTTTCTGTACGCCGCGTGCGCGGCGTTGCGGCTGGCGCGTTTCAACACCCAGGTCGGTGTGGCCGACAAGCGCTATTTCCAGGGCCTCGCGAGTCCCGCCGCGGCCGGATTGTGCATGTCCTTCGTCTGGTCGATGCAGAACATGCAGATCGAAGGCGCATGGCTGTGCTTCTTCACGCCGATCCTCGCGGTCGTTGCCGGATTGTTGATGGTCAGCCGCGTGCGCTACTTCAGTTTCAAGGCGTGGCCGCGCAGCGACCGCGTGCCGTTCGTGTGGATTGTGCTGGCGGTGCTGATTATCGTGGCACTGGTATGGGACACCGCGGACGTACTGTTGGCGATCGCGGTGCTGTACGTGCTGTCCGGACCGGTGCTGACGCTGTGGGGTTTGCGCAGTCGTTCATCGCGCCGGCGCATGCGCGCGCAACGTCGGCAATCGCTGCCGCCGGACGAATGAAGAGAGCTCGATGGAATCGGTAGCGCTTTCCAGAATCGATGTGCTGCGTGCGCTGGGTGTGGATCCGCTGTGGTTGCGGGCGCGCAGCGCGACCTCCGAAACCGCGTCCGTGTCGCAGACAGTGCCCATCGCGTTCGACAAGCGCATCGCGCTGCTGCGCGCACAGCAGGAAGTCGAACAGCCCGCGCTGTCGATGCTCTATACGAAAATCACCGAAGCGATCAGCACGCTGGGATTGCAATGCGTACGCATGGCCGATGCGGAAAACGATCCGGGCGTGCGCGTACTCGTCTTCGGCGATGCGCCGCTGCCGCCCACGATCGGCGCCGAGCGGGCGGTGCGCGTCGATTCGCTTGCCGTATTGCAGGCGGATCGCGCGCGCAAGCGTGCACTGTGGGATGAATTGCAACGGCTGGCGCAGGAGCAGCGATGAGATGTCGGCCGTCGCCGTAAACCCGTTGCCGCGCTGGCGCCCGATGACGCGCACCGACATCGCCGCGGTGGCCGCTATCGAAGCGGCGGCCTACGAATTCCCGTGGTCGCCGCAGATATTCCGCGACTGCCTCGCAGCCGGACACAAGTGCTGGGTATTGCAGGAGCCGGGCGGCGAACTGGTCGGCTACGGTATCCTCTCTACCGGCGCGAACGAAGCGCACGTGCTGAATCTGTGCGTCGCGCCTTCGCAGCAGCGCCACGGCCACGGCACGCGCATGTTGCGTCACCTCGTGGACTTGGCGCGCATGCACCGCGCGCACCGCGTGTTTCTGGAGGTGCGTCCTTCCAACGGCAAGGCGCAGACGATGTACGAACGTGCCGGCTTCAACGAAATCGGCCGCCGCCCGAATTACTATCCCGCCCGCCGCGGCCGCGAGGATGCGATCGTGATGGCGATGGAGTTGCTGCCGCCGGAGTAGGGCGGGCATTGCCCGCCGCAGCGGCGGACAGAGTCCGCCCTACGATAACTTCGCCGCCTGCTCGCGCAGCGCATTCAACTGCGCGTTCCAGTCGCCCAATCGCGCGCGTTCCTGTTCGACCACGGCTGCGGGCGTGCGCTCGCCGAAATTCGCGAGCTTGGCATTCGACTTCGTGATCTCGCCTTCCATGCGGGCGATTTCCTTTTTCAAGCGCGCGCGTTCGGCGCCGAGATCGATCAGGCCGGTCAGCGGAATCAGCACGCGCAAGTTGCCGACCACCGCGGCGGCCGAGGCGGGTTCGGTTTCGCCGGGTTGCAGCCAGCGTGGCGCTTCGCTGCGGGCGAGAAAGGAAATCTGCGCCGCGAATTTGTCCGCGCGACGGCGATCGTCCGCATCGCCATCGGCCAGCAGCAGCGGAATCGTCTTGCTTGGCGCGATGTTCATTTCGCTGCGTATCTTGCGGATCCCCGTCAGCATCGACTTGAACCACTCGATCTCGGCGCTGGCGGCTTCATCGGTCGCGAATTCATCCGCGCGTGGATACGGCCGCTGCATGATGCTTTCTTCTTTCAACCCGAGCTGCGGCGCGACTGATTGCCAGATTTCCTCGGTGATGAACGGAATGATCGGATGCAGCGCGCGCAGCATGGTTTCCAATACGTGCAGCAGCGTGTGGCGCGTCGATGCCGCGGCCACCGCATCGTTGCCGTTCAACGCGGGCTTCGACAGCTCCACGAACCAGTCGCAATACTCGTTCCAGACGAATTCGTACAAGGCTTGGGCCAGCAGGTCGAAGCGATAGCTCGCCAAATGCTGCTCGACTTCCGTGAGCGTGTGGTGCAGCCGCGTGAGAATCCAACGCTCGGCTTCGGTTTTTTCTCCCTCCCCCGCGTGCGGGGGAGGGCCGGGGTGGGGGCCAGCCTTGCGAAGCTCGCCCCCATCCGGCCTTCGGCCACCTTCCCCCGCAAGCGGGGGAAGGGAATTCTCTGTGTTCATCAACACAAACCGCGCCGCATTCCACAGCTTGTTGCAGAAGGCCTTGTAGCCTTCCGCGCGCCTGACGTCGAAGTTGATGGTGCGCGTATAACTCGCGAGCGCCGCGAAGGTGAAGCGCAGCGCGTCCGCGCCGATCGCGGCGATGCCCTGCGGATAATCCTTGCGAATGCGCTTCTCCACTTTCTCGCGCACCTGGGGGATCAGCAGCGAGGCGGTGGACTTCTTCACCAGGTCTTCGAGCGCGATGCCGTCGATCAGGTCCAGCGGGTCGAGCGTGTTGCCCTTGGACTTGGACATCTTCTGGCCTTCCGCGTCGCGCACGATCGCATTGATGTACACCTCGCGGAACGGCGCGCGGCCGGTGAAGTACTTCGTCGCCATCACCATGCGCGCGACCCAGAAGAAAATGATGTCGAAGCCGGTGACCAGCACCGAACTCGGCAGGAAGATTTGATCGTGCGGCCAGTCGGCGACGATCTCGCCGCGCTCGTTCTTCACCGGTTGATCGAACGGCCAGCCCAGCGTGGAAAACGGCCAGAGCGCGGAGGAGAACCAGGTGTCGAGCACATCTTCATCTTGACGCAATGCGCCGACCGGCTTGATCGCCGAATTCGCACGTGCATCGGCTTCGTCTTCGCCGACGAAGATGTTGCCCGCTTCGTCGTACCACGCCGGAATGCGATGGCCCCACCACAACTGCCGCGAAATGCACCAGTCCTGGATGTTCTCCAGCCACTGCGTATAGGTGCTCGTCCAGTTTTCCGGAACGAACTTGATTTCGCCGCTGCGCACCGCGTGCAGCGCGGGTTGCGTGATCGCCTCACGGCCCTTTTCCGATGTGAGGTCCACGAACCATTGATCCGTCAACATCGGTTCGATCACCGCATCCGAGCGCTGGCTGACCGGCACTTGCAGCTTGTGCGGTTTGGTTTCGATCAGCAGGCCTTGCGATTCGAGATCGGCGACGATGCGCTTGCGGGCGTTGTAACGGTCGAGACCCCAATATGATTCGGGAATGCCCAAGTCGAAGGGCAGAGAGTCTTTTTCTGATGTGAGTATCGGAGATTGAGGATTCTCTTTTGCGCGGCGTTCCGCGTAACTTGTGAGAGTAATGATTTTGGCATCAAGTGTCAGAATCGTAATTGGATTCAGTCCATGGCGCTTTCCGATTGCATAATCATTGAAATCGTGCGCGGGGGTGATCTTTACCGCGCCTGTGCCGAATTCGCGATCGACGTAACCATCAGCGATGATCGGAACTTCGCGTTCTGTGATCGGCAGTCGCAAACGACGTCTGTTGTCGACTAACGCGGTGTAGCGTTCATCCTCGGGGTGGACTGCAACAGCCACGTCACCGAGCATGGTTTCGGGGCGGGTGGTCGCGATCACCACATGATCCGGTTCGCCCGGTTGCGGATCGATCACGTCATAGCGGATCGACCACAAAAATCCGTCGCGCTCGACGTTGTTGACCTCGAGATCCGACACCGCGGTCATCAGCACCGGATCCCAGTTCACCAGCCGGTTGCCGCGATAGATCAAGCCCGCGCGGTACCACTCCACGAACACCTTGCGCACCGCGGCAGACAGGCCTCCGTCCATCGTGAAGCGTTCGCGCGACCAGTCCGCTGCCGCGCCGAGCCTGCGCATCTGCCGCGTGATGGTGGAACCGGATTCCTCCTTCCACTTCCAGACGCGTTCGACGAATCGCTCGCGGCCGAGGTCGTGGCGCGTCTTGTTTTCCGCCGCGAGTTGATTCTCCACGATCTTCTGCGTGGCGATGCCGGCGTGGTCGGTGCCGACCTGCCACAGCGTGTTGTCGCCGCGCATACGGTGATAGCGGATCAGCGCGTCCATGATCGTCTGCTGGAACGCGTGTCCCATGTGCAGCGTGCCGGTGACGTTCGGCGGCGGCAGCAGAATGCAGTACGGCTCGCCGTGGCCGCTCGGCTTGAAGCAACCGAGTTGCTCCCAGCGCGCGTACCATTTCGATTCGATCTGTTTGGGGTCGAAACTTTTTTCCATCGTGGTCGCTTTGCAGGCTGGGCTGCAAAGCCCAGCAGATGTCCGGATTTGCGAGAAAGCCGGCTTGACAGCCCAGCCTACGAGAATTGGTGTACAGCGTCGACCAGCACCCTCACGCTATCCGGATCCACATCCGGCGTAATGCCGTGGCCGAGGTTGAAGACATGGCCGAGGTGCGGGCCGAAGTCGTCGAGTACGCGGCGGGCTTCGCAAACGATCACGTCCGGCGACGATAGCAGGACCTTCGGATCGAGGTTGCCCTGCAGCGCGACGCGGTCGCCGACACGTTTGCGTGCTTCGCTCAGCGAAATCGTCCAGTCCACGCCCAGCGCGGCGCAACCGCTATCGGCCAGTATTTCCAGATGCGCGTTGGCGCCTTTGGAAAACAGGATCAGCGGCACGTCGCGCGCGTTCGAATCTTCGCGCAGCAACGCCGCGACCTGCGAGAGATAGCGCGCGGAGAATTCGCCGAACATTCCGGGCGGCAACAACCCGCCCCAAGTGTCGAAGATCATCAATGCCTGCGCGCCGGCTGCCGCTTGCGCGGACAAGTATGCAGCGACCGCGCGCGCGTTGACGTCGAGCAATTTGTGCATCGCTAAAGGATCATTTTTCGCGAACGCGATGACCCGCGCAAAATCTCGCGAACCTTCACCTTCGATCATGTAACACGCCAGCGTCCACGGGCTGCCGGCGAAACCGATCAGCGGCACGCGCCCGTTCAACTCGCGGCGAATCAATCGCACCGCATCCATCACGTAGCGCAATGGCGTTTCCGGATCGGGCACGCCGAGCTTTTCGATATCGGCTGCGCTGCGCAAAGGCGATGCGAACTTCGGCCCTTCGCCTTCGACGAAATGCAAGCCGAGGCCCATCGCATCGGGGATCGTCAAGATATCGGAAAACAGGATCGCCGCATCCAGATCGAAACGTTCGATCGGCTGCAACGTCACTTCGCACGCCAGTTCCGGCGTGCGCATCAGGTTCAAGAAACTGCCGGCGCGCGCGCGCGTGGCGCGGTATTCGGGCAGGTAACGTCCGGCCTGGCGCATGATCCAGATCGGCGTGACATCGACGGGTTCGCGCCGCAGCGCGCGCAGGAAGCGGTTGCTTCGATTCGACTCAAACATACGGATTGTCGAAACCCTGCGTGATCATCACCTTGAAACCACGTTTGATCTGCGCGTCGCGCGCGTGTTCGAAAGCGGCCAGCGCGTCGTCGCGGCTGAGGTAAAGCTCGCGCTTCAGCGTGGCGCGGCCGCCCTCGGTGCCGGATTCGCGGTACAGCGTCCAGCCGCCGAGCAGATCCTGCTCCAGCGCGATGCGGCAGTAACGTGGCGCGGCGCCGGCAGCCGGCGGGGTTTGCAGATAAAGATGCATCACGAAATTGTAGGGGAGATGTCCACCGGTAGGAGCGAGCGTGCTTGCGACCGGCGCGAAGCGCCGTCTTTGCCACGATCGGCGAAGCCGCTCGCTTGCATGCACGCTCCTACGACAGGATGCCGCGCACGTGCGCTTCGTCCACGTCCTTCACGACCTCCGCTCGCCCGATCCCGCGCCAAAGGATCAACCGCAATGTGCCCGCGCGATTTTTCTTGTCCAACCGCATGCGGTAGAGCAGGGCATCGGCTCGCAAATTCGCCGGCAACTCGATCAGCAGTCCGAACTTTTCGAGCAAGCGGCACAGGCGGTGCGTGTCGATTTCGTTCGATATTCCCGACTGCGCGGCCAACTTCGCGGCCAGTAACATCCCGATCGCGACCGCTTCGCCATGCAACACGTTTCCATAACCCGCTTCCGTCTCGATCGCGTGGCCGAAGGTGTGGCCGAAATTCAGCAGCGCGCGTTCGCCGCTTTCGCGCTCGTCGCGTTCCACCACGCCGGCCTTGAAACGGCAGCAGATTGCGATAGCGTGCGTCAGCGCGGTCGCATCGCGTGCCAGCAACGCGTCGGCATTCGCTTCAAGCCAATTGAAGAACTCGGCATCGCCGATGCAGGCGACCTTGATCACTTCGGCAAAGCCGGCGCGCAGTTCGCGTTCCGGCAATGTGGCCAGTGCGTCCAGATCGGCGATCACCGCGCGCGGCTGGTGGAACGCACCGATCAGGTTCTTTCCAACGGCATGATCGACACCGGTCTTGCCGCCGACCGAAGAATCCACCATCGCCAGCAGTGTGGTGGGCATCTGGATGATATCGATGCCGCGCATCCAGCACGCCGCGGCGAAACCGGCGATGTCGCCGATCACCCCGCCGCCCAGTGCGATCACGCACGAGTCGCGCGTGGCGCCGAGCTTTGCCAGAGCATCGAAGATTTTCGAAACCGCATTGAGATTCTTGTGCGCTTCGCCGGCGGGCAGCGTGAGTAATGCGACCTGCACGTGCGGATCGCCGCGTTGAAGCAGATGTCGCACGCCCGCGGCATACAGTGGCGCCACGTTTTCGTCGCTGACGATCAAAACGTGCTGACCACCAATCGCGTCGCGCCAATGCGCCGCATTTGCGAGCAAACCCGATCCGATCCGGATCGGATAGCGACGCTCGCCCAAGCCGACTTCGATTTCGGTGATCGCGCCGCTCATGCGCTGCGCGCCTGCGCCGCGCGTTGCCATTGCCGCTCGATGAGTGCCGCGATCTGTTCGCCGGCGCGCGCGGGTGCGTGCGCGTGCGGCGGTACGATCAGGTCAGCGATTTCGCGGTACAGCGGATCGCGTGCCAGCGCCATAGCTTCCAGCCGTTCGCGACGGTCTTCGGCCCGCAACAGCGGGCGCTGGCGATCGCGCGCCAGCCGCTGCAATTGCTGTTCGACGTCGGTTTGCAGCCAGACCACGAAGCCGCGCGACTTCAGCAGCTCTCGGTTGTGCGCGTCCAGCACCGCGCCGCCGCCGGTGGCCAGCACCACGCCTGTGCGCGCGCTGCATTCGTCCAGGAGCGCGGATTCGCGTTTTCGAAATCCCGGTTCTCCTTCGATGTCGAAGATCAACGCCACGCCCGCGCCGGTGTGCGTCTCGATCTCGGCATCCAGGTCCACGAACGGCAACGCGAAGTGCGCGGCGAGCCTTTTGCCGACGGTCGTCTTGCCGGCGCCCATCGGGCCGATCAGGAACAAATTGGGCGCGGGGTTCATTAAAAGCTGGGGACGAAGCGTGCTGTTATTGAAGAGTGCGGCCATGGATGGCCGCTTTTTCCATCAGGGACGATGAAAAATCCAATGATGCCAGCTTTTTCCGAAACTGCGACGGCCGCCCAAACGCGCGGCGGGATTTTGTTAGCATGGCAGGCGTTGAGAAGGGAACCGCCACGACAAAGGAGCATCGCCATGTCCGTCACCAAGGTCATCGAATTGAACGCTTCGTCAGCCAATGGCATCGAGGATGCCGTGAAGCAGGGCCTGAAAAAAGCTTCCTCCACGGTGAAGAACATCAAGGGCGTGTGGATCAACGAGATCAAGGCCGCCACCGACGACAACGGCGGAATCAGGGAATGGCGCGTCAATATGCGCATCAACTTCGTCGTCGATTGAATTCGATTCACAATCAAGGGGAGCGCGGTGACTACACGCGAATGGACCATCGGCTGTCTGGAGGACGATCCGGACCAGGCCGCATTGCTGAAACTGTGGCTGGAAGCGGCGGGCTACCGATGCGCGTTGTTCGGCAGTTCCGGCGAATTCCGCAAGCGCCTGGGCAGCGAAGCGGTCGATCTGCTGTTGCTGGACTGGAATCTGCCGGATGCGACCGGCCTCGAGGTGCTGGAGTGGATCCGGCATTCGCCCAACGCCGATCTGCCGGTGGTGTTCCTGACCGCACGCGGCGAGGAAGGCGACGTAGTGGAGGGCTTGCAAGCCGGTGCGGACGATTACGTGGTCAAGCCGCCGCGGCAAGCCGAGTTGCTGGCGCGCGCGCGCGCGGTGCTGCGGCGGCGCGGCGGCAACGACAACGACCCGCAGGCTTCGCTATCGCTGCCGCCGTATTCGGTGGACGCGCAGCGCCGCCGCATCAGCGTCGGAGCCGAGGAGATCGAACTGACCCAGCGCGAATTCGAACTGGCCTGCTATCTGTTCCGGCGGCAGGGCCGCATCGTCAGCCGCGACGCGTTGCTGGAGAACATCTGGAACCTCGGCCCGAACATCACCACGCGCACGGTCGACACGCACGTCAGCCGACTGCGCAAGAAGCTGCATCTCTCCGGCGAACACGGCTGGCGATTGACGGCGATTTATCAGCACGGGTATCGCCTGGAACCTGCGTAGTCCGTTCGCATGCGAAATCAAATCGTGTAGGGCGGGCATTGCCCGCCGATTCAAAGGCGGACGGAGTCCGCCCTACGGAATGGTCGAATGTTGAATCAGGAAATACTGGCAACGCTGCGTGGTCTGCTGGAACAGGCGCGTCACAACGGCGATCCCGAACCCGGCGCGATGAACGTCGCCACGGCAGGCGAGGACGGCAGGATTTCCGCGCGCATGGTGCTGCTGAAGCACGTGGACGAACGCGGGCTGACTTTCTTCACCGACTATCGCAGCGAAAAGGCCCGGGCGATCGCCGCGCACCCGCAGATTGCGCTGACCTTGCATTGGAAACATCTGAAACCCGCGGCCCAGGTGCGCGTGGAAGGTGCGGCGGAAAAACTGGCTCCGGAAGAATCGGATGCCTACTTCGCCACCCGCCGACGTCTCGCCCAGCTCGGCGCCTGGGCCAGCGACCAATCGCAAACGCTGTCCAGCCGCGAGTTGCTCGAAAGCCGGGTGAAGGAACGCGAACGCGAATTCGAAGGCCGCGAAGTGCCGCGGCCGCCGCATTGGGGCGGCTGTCGCGTGGTTCCCGACATGGTGGAGTTCTGGTACGCGCACGAGCACCGCTTGAACGAACGCATCCGCTGGGATCTGATCGACGGCGAGTGGCGCAAACGGTTGCTGTACCCATGAGCCACGCACAACCGACGGCGCGCACGTTTTCCTCCGGCTTCACCGTGCACACGCCGGGCCGCGGTTTCACCGATGTCAGTGATCAGTTGCGCGAAGCCGTGGCGGCCAGCGGCATCCATTCCGGACTCGCGCAGGTGTTCGTGCATCACACCAGTTGCTCGCTGTTGATCGGCGAGAACGCCGATCCGGAGGTGCAGCGCGATCTCGAACGCTTCTTCGCGCGATTGGTACCCGATGGCGATCCGCTGTTCCGCCACGATGCGGAAGGGCCGGACGACATGCCCGCGCACGTGCGCTCGATCCTCACCGGCGCGAGCGTTTCGGTACCGGTGCACGGCGGCAAGCCGGCGCTGGGCACTTGGCAGGGCGTGTACCTGTGGGAACACCGCACCGCGCCGCACCAACGCAAGCTGACGGTGACGGTGATTGGGCATTGAACACCGATTGCAACATTCTCCGGCTTCCAGGGCGTTGACGGTCCGCAACTCTTCCGTCATTCCGGGGCTGCGCAAAGCGCAGAACCCGGAATCTGCTCTTGGCCGGCATTGGTAAAGCAGATTCCGGGTTCCGCCGCGATAAAGCTGCGGCGGCCCCGGAATGACGACCTCTATGCTTTTCCGCTCACCGCTCACCGCTGACGATTTCATATGACCGGCCCACGCCGCATCGTTTGCCTCACCGAAGAACCCACCGAAGTGCTCTACGCGCTCGGTGAGCAGGACCGCATCGTCGGTATTTCCGGTTTCACGGTGCGTCCGCGGCACGCGCGGAAAGAAAAGCCGAAAGTCTCGGCATTCACCAGCGCCAAGATCGGCGAAATCCTGAAGCTGAAGCCCGATTTCGCGATCGGCTTTTCCGACATCCAGGCCGATATCGCGCGCGAATTGATTGCGCGCGGCATCGAGGTTTGGATCAGCAATCACCGCTCGGTCGCAGGAATCCTCGACTACATCCGTCGACTGGGCGCGTTGGTCGGCGTGAGCGAAAAAGCCGAAGCGTTTGCGAGCGAGGCGGAAAGGCACATCGAAGACGTGCGTGCGAAAGCCGCGCGATTGCCGCACCGGCCGCGCGTGTATTTCGAGGAGTGGGACGAGCCCATGATCTCGGGCATCCGCTGGGTGGTTGAGCTGATCCGCATCGCCGGCGGCGAGGATATTTTTCCCGAACTGGCCGACGAACCGCTGGCTAAAAACCGCATCGTCGCCGACAGCTTCGAGGTGATCCGCCGCGCGCCCGAAATCATCCTCGCCTCATGGTGCGGCAAGAAATTCCGGCCTTCGATCCTCGCCGCGCGTCCGGGCTGGGACGCGATCCCCGCCGTGCGCGATCACGAGCTGCACGAAATCAAATCGCCGATCATCCTGCAGCCCGGACCCGCCGCGCTGTTCGACGGACTGGATGCGCTGCACGCGGTGATCGCGAAGCGTGCTGCATCGATGACGATTCAATCGATCACGTAGTCGCGGCTGAAACTCAGCCGGTGCGCGACATCGCCTTGCGGCGCGACGATAAGATCGAAACGCAGGGTGTCGCTGCCGCTGATCGGGAAAGTGCCGAGATAGTAGATCGCGCCGGCTTCCTTCACCTCGTGGAATTCGATTGGGACGCGCTGGCCGGAGAGATTCACGGCGCTGCCTTGGACCGTGCCGGCGACGGCGGCTCCGCCCTCATCCGCGGCGGCGCGCTTGATCGTGATGTTGAGCAGGCCCTCGTGGCTGGACCGCACCAGCCGCTGCGCACGCGCGACTTCCGGCGTCAGCATGTCGGTGGAAAGCGCGCTGTAGTACACGACGTAGTTGCCGAAGCGTTCGCTCTGACTGGCCGCGGCCGCGCGTGGAATGCACAGCAGCAGCAACAGCAGTGTGGCGGTGAGCGCGGCGGTAATGAAATGATGGCGCAGGGAGGCTTGCATCGCGGCGATCTCCGTGTTCGATCCGCGACGGAGAATGATACTCCCGGCTACAGCGAGAGGCGGTGGCCCAGATCCAGCAGCGGCCCGACGATCAGCACGCGCAACACGAGGATGACCAGGATCGCCACCGCCGGTGACAAATCCAGTCCGCCGGGTGCGGGCAACAGGCGGCGCAAGGGCCGCAGCGCGGGTTCCACAAGGCGGCCCAGCAGCGGCACCAGCGGATGACGCGCATCCAGGCTGACGAAACTCAACAGCGCCCAGGCGAAGATCATCAGCAGATACAGCACGGCGATGAAATCCAGCAGATCGGCCAGTCCCAGCAGCAGCAAGCCGGGCGCGGCCGCGCGCAAGCCGATCAGCAGGTACAGCACCAGGTTCTTCACCACTTCCGCCAGCCAGGCCAGCAGCAGCGCGGCGACGTTGATGCGGCGGAAGTTGGGGATCACGCGCTTCAGTGGAGTCAGCACCGGATTGGTGGTGCGATAGAGGAATTGGCAAATCGGGTTGTAGAAATCCGCACGCACGGCTTCGGCCAGCAGCCGCAGCAGGAACAACAGCACGACCGCGCCGAAGGCGAACTGGATCAGCAGCGCGGCGGCGTTGGTGAAATAGGAGGACATTTACGGGAATCGGGAATGGGGAATCGGGAATCGTTGAACGAAGCGAATCATCTGCACGGAACAGGCGCGGCGAAGCATAGCAAGGCCACGTTCGCTTCTGCCCGCAGTCGTCAAGAGGTCATCGGCTCTCCGATTCTCCACTCCCGATTCCCGATTCTCGCCTTTCAATCCAGCGCCGCCGACAGTTCGCCGCCGCGCTGGGTGGCCGCTTTCATCGCCCGCGCCACCAGCTTGTGCAGGTTTCCTTCCGTGAACACGCGCAGCGCGGCCTCGGTGGTGCCGTGCGGCGAAGTCACCCGCGCACGCAGTTGAGCGGCGGTTTCATCGCTTTCGGTCAACATGCGTCCCGCACCGAGACAAGTCTGCATCGCCAGTGCGCGCGCGGTTTCGCGCGGCAAGCCCAATGACACCGCTGCATCTTCCATCGCTTCGGTCAGCAGGAAGAAATACGCCGGTCCGGAGCCCGACAGCGCGGTCACCACGTCCATCTGCGCTTCGTCTTCGATCCAGCGCACGACGCCCGCGGCGCTGAAGATGCGCTCGGCCAGCGCGCGCTGCGCGGCACCCGTGCGCCCATTGGCGCACAGGCCCGAGGCGCCGGCGCCGATCAGCGCGGGCGTGTTGGGCATGCAACGCACGACGGCGAGATGCGCGCCGAGCCAGCGTTCCAGTTGATCGATGCGGATGCCCGCGGCGATCGAGATCAGCAGCGGCCGTGAAGCGCGCAGCGGCTCGGTCAGTTGTGAGCAGACTGTGCGCATCACCTGCGGCTTCACCGACAGCAACACGCATTCCGCGCGGGCCACGGCATCGGCGTTGTCGGGATAAGCGCGCACGCCGAATTCCCGCGCCAACGCGTCGCGCGCATCCGCGCGCGGCTCGGCAACCGAGATCGACGCAGCATCGGCGCCGTGTTTGATCAACGCGCCGATCAGGCTGCGCGCCATGTTGCCGCCGCCGATGAAGGCGATGGAGCGGGAATCTGGATGATCGGACATCGCTCGCAGACCTTGTGCAGGACGAGATCGCGATTGTAGCGGCCACATCCGCGAGGCTCGGCGCGTTCCGCTTGACGCGCACGAGCGGTCGCGACCGCTCGTGCGGGTCCTTTCCCGCTACTTCCCTGCCGTGTAGGTCAGATCTTCGTTGTAGCTGTCGACGTGATCGGACGTGGTTTGGATCGCTTCGCCGAAAGATTTGCGCATGGAGTCCGCGTCAGCTTGGCCATACACGTTCGCCACCATCTTCCAGAACGCCGGATCCGGGTCGGCGCCGAAATCCGCCCAGTTCCTTGTTCGGAATCACGATGAGGTAGTCCGGCGAGCCTTCGTCGCCGCCCTGCACCGCGACCACGCGGTAGTAATACGGCCACTTGGTCTTGTCTGCGGCGGCCGCCCCCTTCTTCAATACCGAAGTGAAGGCCTCGTCGGCGGCGTGTCCCGAGTGCAGGGTGAAATACAGCACGTGCACCAGCGGCGGCCGCATCTTGTCCTTGCCCCAGTTTGCGGGCATGTGGCTCATCTCCGGCTGATCGACCAGGAAGGCACTGGTCTCGCTCTTGAGATGCGGGTTGGCTTGCGAACGCCAGACCGCGTCGCAAGGTTTCGACTGACTCCTCAGCGTGTCGAAATCGGCCCAGGAGTAGGGGCCGATGATGTAGGAATACTTGTACGTGTCGCCGGTTTCGTGCGCATACGCGACTTCATCGTATTTGACGCCATTGTCGTGCAGGCATCGGTTGTAGGCTTTCACCCCGGCTTCGTACGCATTCTGATCAGCCGGAGCTACCGTATCGCTCCAGTCCCGGGTGACCACAGCCTTGTTCGCATCTGCCGCATACGCGCTGGCGACGGCCGAAAATGCAAGCGCCGAACACACACACGCAGTCAGGATCTTCATAAACCCTCCCAAACGTGTTGAGGTTGACTTGCTACGGGTTTCCCCACCGCACTTCGCCCTGCAGGGCGAAGCAGCGCACTGTACGCCGTTTTGCCCCTTTCGGCGTTGCCGCAGCCTCAGCGCGGCCGACGCGGCCCGAACAATGCGGTCCCCACGCGCACCATCGTCGCGCCTTCGGCGATGGCCAATTCGAAATCATCCGACATGCCCATCGAGAGCGTGTTCACGTGCGGATGTGCGTTTCGCAGCGATTCGAACAATTCGTGCAGTCGCGCGAACGCGGCGCGGCGAGCATCGGGGTCGGGCAAGGGCGCGGGGATCGACATCAAGCCGCGCAGGCGCAAGCGTGGCGCTTGCGCGATCTTTTCCGCGAGCGATGCGATCTGTTCCGGCGCGCAACCGGATTTGCTGGACTCGCCATCCACGTTGACTTCGATCAATACATTCAATGGCGGCAGTTCCTTCGGCCGTGCGCCGTCCAGCAGCGGGACCAGTTTTTCGCGGTCCAGGCTCTGCAACCAGTCGAAATGTCGCGCGACATCGGCGCATTTGTTGGATTGCAGCGGGCCGATCATGTGCCATTCGAGCTCGAGATTGGACAGTTCGCGCTGCTTGGCCAGCGCCTCCTGCACGTAGTTCTCCCCGAATTGCCGCTGGCCGGCGGTGGCCAGTGCGCGGATGGCGTCCGCCGGCTGCGATTTGGAAGCCGCGACCAGCGTCACATTCCGGCCCTCCGCGGCCGTCCGGATGCGCGCGCGCAGCGCCGCCAAAGCCTCGGCTCGATTCATGCAACAGACCCATTTCGCAAACAGCGCGCGAGCGTATACTCGGCCCGGGGTCGCGCCGGGGGCGCGGATCGAAATCTGGGGACACCGCACATGGACATCGCTGAACTGCTGGCCTTTTCGGTCAAGAATAAGGCCTCCGACTTGCACCTGTCCGCCGGGTTGCCGCCGATGATCCGCGTGGACGGCGACGTCCGCCGCATCAACATCCCGGCGCTGGACCACAAGCAGGTGCACACGCTGGTGTACGACATCATGTCGGACAAGCAGCGGCGTGACTATGAGGAATTCCTCGAGGTCGACTTCTCGTTCGAGATTCCGGGGCTGGCGCGCTTCCGCGTCAACGCCTTCAACCAGAACCGCGGCGCGGCAGCGGTGTTCCGCACCATTCCGGCCGAAGTGTGGACACTGGAAGACCTCGGCGCGCCGAAGATATTCAAGGAACTGATCGACCAGCCCCAAGGTTTGATCCTGGTGACCGGGCCGACGGGTTCGGGCAAATCCACGACGCTGGCCGCGATGGTGGATCACGTCAACAAGAACGAATATGGGCACATCCTCACCATCGAGGACCCGATCGAATTCGTGCACACTGCGCAGAAGTGCCTGTTGAACCAGCGCGAGGTGCACCGCGACACGCACGGCTTCAACGAGGCGTTGCGTTCCGCGCTGCGCGAAGACCCAGACTACATCCTGGTCGGCGAGATGCGCGACATCGAAACCATCCGTCTGGCGCTGACCGCCGCGGAAACCGGACACCTGGTGTTCGCCACGCTGCACACATCGTCAGCCGCGAAAACCATCGACCGCATCATCGACGTGTTCCCCGCGGGCGAGAAACCGATGGTGCGTTCGATGCTGTCGGAATCCCTGCGCGCGGTGATCTCGCAGACGCTGCTGAAGAAGGTCGGCGGCGGCCGCATCGCCGCGCACGAAATCATGGTCGGCATTCCCGCGATCCGTAACCTGATCCGCGAGGACAAGGTCGCGCAGATGTATTCCTCCATCCAGACCGGCCAGCAGTACGGCATGCAGACGCTCGACCAATGCCTGCAGGACCTGGTGCGCCGCGGCCTGATCACACGCCAGGAAGCGATCGGGCGCGCGAAGAGCAAGGAAATCTTTAAATAACTATCAGTTCGATGAACTCCATTGCTCCAGCAAAGAAGCTCAACTTCTTCGTTCGTTGCTGGATGGGCCAAGCGCGATTGTGGCAAGCGTATTGGTTAGTGGGAGTGCTTGGGCAATTTGTAGTTCTTTTACTGTGTTGGGCGATCACATACCCATTCTGGCGAGGTCCACAAGACAATTGGTGGTCTGACGGTATATTTCTTTTGGTGTTTCTGACCTATTTGGTGTTTGCTTCAGTGAGTATTTGGCGATGTGCGCCGAACGCCAATAACCCAGTCTGGGGAGCAATTGCTCGTGCGTTGCTTGTGATGTCTTGGCTATATGGTCTGTTTTCTATCTGGAAAGCGGTATCGGGAAATTGAATGAACCCTCGCTTCACCCTCTCGCTTGGCAAGGCCTGCGTGGCGGGTGCGGCGGTGGTGTTCGCGATCGGCGTACTGGAAGCGATCTTTCTTTCGATAGTCGGTTCGCGTACGTGGGATCTGGCGGGCGGCAGAACGGTATCGCTGAATTTCCTGAAAGGATTCGCCTTGTATGTCACGCCAGGCGAATACTGGTTGTTCATCGGCACGCTCGGTATCGCGGCCGTGCTGTTCCTGCTGGGCGTGCTGTGTTACGCCCGCGTGCGGCGCGAGGCGGGAGTGACGGAAGTGCAGGACGAACAGGATTGAAGCGAACAGGAAACGAATCGATGAATCGGCGCGCAGCGGCATCGCAGCGCGCAATGCCGCCGAGGCGGCGCAAGCTGATCAAGAGGGCCGCGTGCGGCCGAGGGTGGGTGTCATGAGCAGTGTGGATTTTTCCTCTTTTCTGAAATTGATGGTGCACAAGAAGGCGTCGGACCTGTTCATCACGGCCGGCGTCGCGCCCTCGATCAAGGTGCACGGCCGGATCGTGCCGATCACGCAGAGCGCGCTGTCGCCGCAGGAAGCGCGCGACATGGTGCTGAACGTGATGACGCCCTCGCAGCGCGAGGAATTCGAGAAGACGCACGAGTGCCAGTTCGCGATCGGCGTGGCCGGCGTCGGCCGCTTCCGCGTGTCGTGCTTCTACCAGCGCAACTGCGTGGGGATGGTGCTGCGCCGGATTGAATCCAAGATCCCGACGATCGAGGAACTGAACCTGCTGCCGATCGTCAAGCAGCTCGCGATGACCAAGCGCGGCATCGTGATCTTCGTCGGCGCCACCGGCGCGGGCAAGACCACTTCGCTGGCCTCGATCATCGGCTACCGCAACCAGAACTCGACCGGCCACATCATCAGCATCGAGGATCCGATCGAATACGTGCACAAGCACGAGGGCTGCATCATCACCCAGCGCGAGCTCGGCATCGACACCGATTCCTGGGAAAACGCGCTGAAGAACACGCTGCGCCAGGCGCCGGACGTGATCCTGATCGGCGAGGTGCGGACGCGCGAAACGATGGAATACGCGATCCACTTCTCCGAGACCGGACACCTGGTGCTGTGCACGCTGCACGCCAACAACGCCAACCAGGCGCTGGAGCGCATCATCCACTTCTTCCCCGAAGACGTGCGCGACCAGTTGTACATGGACCTGTCGATGAACCTCAAAGGCATCGTCGCGCAGCAGTTGATCCCGACTCCCGACGGCAAGGCACGGCGCGTGGCGATGGAGGTACTGCTGGGCACGCCGCTGGTGCAGGACTACATCCGCAAGGGCGAAATCCACAAGATCAAGGACGTGATGAAGGAATCCACCAACCTCGGCATGAAGACCTTCGACCAGAGCCTGTTCGATCTCTATCAGGCCGGCGAAATCTCCTACGAGGACGCGCTGCGCCACGCCGATTCTTCCAACGAAGTGCGCCTGCGGATCAAGCTGGCGCAGGGCGGCGACGCGCACACGCTCTCGCAAGGTTTGGGCGACGTCGAAGTGGCGGAGACGGAGCAGGCCGGCAGGCGATTCTGATTCCACACCGCCTGCGTCGCTGCGCGATACGAGGAGACGTGTCATGCGTCTGTCGCTTTGCGGTTTCGCGTTGTCGTTGCTGATGATCTCCGCGGGTTCGGCCGCAGCGACCGCGGATGGAGCCGCGGTGCGCGCGGCGGCGTTGCAACAGGCCGATGCCTGGAACAAGCACGATGCCGCGGCTTACTCCGCGTTGTTCACGCCCGATTGCGACGTGATCAACATTAGCGGCTGGTGGTGGAAGAGCCGCGCCGAGATGCAGCAGAAACTGACGCGCGCGTTTTCCACTGTCTTCGCACACAGCACCTTAAGCTTTGTCGAGGTGCAGGTGAAGTTCCTAAAGCCGGATGTCGCGGTGGCGCACGCGAGCTGGAAGATGAGCGGCGCACGCATGCCGCCGGGAATGCCGGCGCCGGATGCGGGAATCCAGACGCTGGTCCTGACGAAGCAGGGCGACGGACGTTGGCTGATTGCCGAATTCCAGAACACGCTCAGCAAACCCGAGCGTCCTTTTCCGGCTGGCGCTGCGACGGCCGGCGGACGCTGAGCCACCAGCTCAGCGCGCGAGCAGCTCCGCCAGCACCGCCATCCGTACCGGCACGCCGTTCGCGACCTGATCGAGGATGCGCGATTGCGGGCCGTCGGCGACATCGCCCGCGATTTCGACGCCACGATTGATTGGCCCCGGATGCAGCACTTGCGCATCCGGTTTCGCCAATGCCAACCTGCGCGTGTCCAGTCCGTAGTGAGAGAAATAGTCCGAGTCGGCTGGCAGCAACGCCGCGGCCATGCGCTCCTTCTGGATGCGCAGCATGATCACGACGTCGGCGTTGCCGAGCGCTGCGTCGAAATCCTCGACGATCGCGCAGCCGGGGAATTCATCCGCATCTTCCGGCAGCAATGCGCGCGGCGCGCACAGACGGATGTCGCGCGCGCCGAGTGCAGTAAAGGCGTGCACGTCCGAACGCGCCACGCGTGAATGGCGGATGTCGCCGCAGATCACGATCGAAAGATCTTCGAAATGGTTGCGACGCTGACGGATTGTCGCCGCGTCGAGCAAACCTTGGGTCGGATGAGCGCGCGAGCCGTCGCCCGCGTTGATCACCGAAACCATGCTGTTGGCGTGCTCGGCCAGCCAGTCGGGCATGCGGTTCTCGTTGTGGCGCACGATCAGCGCATCCAGCTTCATCGCCTCGAGAGTGTGCAGCGTATCCAGCAGGCTTTCGCCCTTCGCGGTGGACGAGTGCGAGAGATCGAAATTGATCACGTCCGCACCCAGCCTGCGCGCGGCGATCTCGAACGACGTGCGCGTGCGGGTGGAGTTCTCGAAGAACAGGTTCAGCACCGTGCGGCCGGAAAGCAGTTCGCGGTTTGATCCACGCGCCCGGAATTCTTCGGCGCGATCGAGCAGACGCTCGATCTCCGCGCGCGGCATGTTTTCCAGCGTCAGCAGATGGCGCATGCGCGGGATGATACCGGCGTCATCCGGCCGGCGCTTTCGCGGCTTCCCGCAACCACGTTTCCAGTATCACCGCCGCGGCCAGCGAGTCGATGTTCGCAGCATCGCGCCGGCGCGCCTTGCCGGCGGCGCGTTGTTCCGCGAAGCGACGTGCCGCTTCCTGCGAGGTATGCCGTTCGTCGATCAGATGCACCGGCAAACCGGAGCGCTGCTCGAGCTTGCGCGCAAAGGCGCGTGCACCGCGCGTGACGGCCTGCTCGCCTCCGTCCAGCGTCAGCGGCAGGCCCACGATCAGCGCATCGGGCTTCCACTCCGAGAGCAGTGCGTCCACGCGATGCCAGTCCGGGTCGCCGCCTCGGGCAGTCAGCGCCTGCAGCGGTTGCGCACTGGAACTGATGCGGTTGCCCGTGGCAACGCCGATGCGGCGCATGCCGAAATCGAATCCGATGGCGCACCCGCTCATGGTGCGTCAGGCGTGACCCGCATAATCCGAAAGGTTTGAAGGATCGACACCCACCAGCGCCACCGCCGCATTCCAGCGATCTTCCAGCGCGGTGTCGAACAGGATGCGTTCGTCGGCTTCGACCGTCAGCCAGGCGTTGTCGCGCAGTTCCTGCTCAAGTTGACCCGCGCCCCAGCCGGCGTAGCCCAGCGCGATCAGCGCGCGCCGGGGACCGTTGCCTTCCGCCATCGCGGCGAGGATATCGCGCGAGGTGGTGACCACCAGCGCGTCGCTGATGCGGAAAGAGGAGTCCCACTTGCGTTCGTCGGGTTGGTGCAGCACGAAACCGCGCTCGACCATGATCGGACCGCCGATCAGCACCTGCGTCGCGGCGACGTCCTTCCGGTCGCAGTGCATCTGCATCTGCGCCATCACCTCGCCGAGTTTGTATTCGGAGGCGCGGTTGACCACCAGTCCCATCGTGCCTTCCTCGCCGTGCTGGCAGACGAAGGTCACACCGCGCGCGAAATTCGGATCGCCCAGGTTCGGCATCGCGATCAGGAAATGGCCGGTGAGGGAGGAGGTGTTTGGCATGGGCTTATTCTAAGGGAGGCGGGAGGAGTGAGGAGGGAGACGCAAAAGTCGAGGTTGACTTTTCTCCTCCCGCTTCCCGCATCACGCCTCCCGGCTTCACCGCGTCTGCAATTCATCTCCGCGCAGGAACTGCCACGTGCGGGTGATGTACAGCTCGTCGACGCCCTTGCGTCCGCGATCGTCGCTGCCTTGTGGAATGGGCGGAAACGGCGCGGCGAGGTGCACGATACGGATCGCCGAGTCGTCCAGCACGCGGTGGCCGGAACTCTGGATGATGTCGATGCTCTTCACGCGTCCGTCGCGTGCGAGTCCGACCGTGAGCATCAATTGTCCGTGCAGGTGCCGGCGGCGCGCCTCGTCCGGATAGTTGAGATTGCCGACGCGTTCGATGCGGCTCACCCACGCCTTCATGTAGGCGGCGTAGGCGTATTCGCGCGTGTTGGCTGAAATGTGCCTTAGGCGCGGGCGCTTGGCGTAGGCCTGTTCCTCGTTGCGTACTTCCTGCGCCAGCTTCGCCATTTCCAGCTGTCGATCGATCGTGGTCGTCGATTGCCTCGGTTCGATCTGTGTCTGCTGACGGCGCTCGGGCGTGCTGGCGATCTGCCGTTGCATCGGCGCGCTGGTGGAAAGGATGCGCGGCGCCTGCGCCTCGCTGGGCATCGGTGCGGCCGGTTGCAGCGGCATCGGAGCGATGCCTTGCGTATCGGTCGGCAGCGGCCCGGAGAACTGCGCGCTGGGCCGGCGCGCCTTGTCTGCATCGCCGCCACCGGAGTTGTTGGCCTGCGCGAGGAAATCGGCCTGATCTGGCGCCTGCGCGTTGGCGGTGTTCAGCAACGTGACGTCCAGCGCAGGCAGGCTGGGTTTGGGTTTTGCCAATTCGAAACCCAGGCCGAGTATCAACACTGCGTGCACGATGATTGAAAACAGCAGCGTGACGCCGATGCGGTCGGCGGGTGGGTGGGGGGCAGAAACTGACACGGCGTTCATGACGATGAGCGTGCAAGGGACCGGGGACCAGGGACCGGGGACCGGCTCACGTTTTGAACGCAGCGATTCGACTTGGATTTGATCAGCACGAAAAGCATGTTTCGGGTTCAGGCTGCGTGATAGCTAGCTCTACTGGTCCCTTGTCCCCGGTCCCCGGTTCCCGCTTCAATTGCATCGAACACCCTCCCGGCGATGTTCAATCCGTACAGCGCATCCAGTTCGCGCACGCAGGTGGGCGAGGTCACGTTGACTTCGGTGAGGTAATCACCGATCACGTCCAGCCCGACGAACAGCATGCCGCGACGCGTCAGTTCCGGCCCGACTTCGGCTGCGATCCAGCGGTCGCGCTCCGAGAGCGGCACGCCTTCACCGCGCCCGCCCGCCGCGAGATTGCCGCGGAAGTCGCCGCCCTGCGGGATGCGCGCCAAGGCGTAAGGCACGGGCTCGCCGTTCACCAGCAGGATGCGCTTGTCGCCGGCGCTGATTTCCGGGATGAACTTCTGCGCCATCGCGAAGCGCTCGTCATCGCCGACCAGCGTCTCCAGGATCGCGTTGAGATTGGGATCGTCGCCCGACGAGCGGAAGATCCCGCGCCCGCCCATGCCGTCCAACGGCTTCAGCACGATCTGGCCGTGCTCGCGCGCGAAGCGGCGCAACTCGGATCGGTCGCGTGCCACCAACGCCGGCGCGCAGCATTGCGGAAACCACTGCGCCGCCAGTTTTTCGTTGAAGTCGCGCAGGCCCTGCGGTGCGTTCACCACGCGCGCGCCTTCGCGCGCGGCGATCTCCAGCACCTGGGTGTCGTAGAGGAATTGTGCATCGAACGGCGGATCCTTGCGCGCCAGGATGAGATCGACCTCGGCCATCGGCCGCCATCGCGCCTCGCCCAGTTCGAACCAGCCGTGCGGATCGTCCTTCACGTTCAGTCGCGCCATCCGCGCCCAGGCGCGGCCGTCGCGCACCGCCAGGTCGCGTTGCTCCATGTACAGCAGGACGTGGCCGCGGCGCTGCGCTTCGAGCAGCAGGGCGAGGGTGGTGTCCTTCTTCGGCTTGATCGTGCCGATGGGGTCCATCAGCACAGCGGTGGTGATCGACATGGGCGCGGAAATGAGACGGTCGCCGCATCTTCGCACAGCTTTCTGCGAGAGAACTTGACAGCGCCTCACAAGAGAGCATTGTGCCGTGTAGCGCGTACCGCTGCGAATGTGCGGCACGCATATTGCATCCACTGAGAGCCGGTTTCCGCGGCGGGGACTTTCAGCGTGAACGACATTGCTAACCATGGCAGCCTGGTCGGGCTGAAGGTGATGGTCATCGATGATTCGAAGACCATCCGCCGCACCGCCGAGACCCTGCTGAAGAAGGAAGGCGCCGAAGTGGCCACCGCGGTGGACGGCTTCGAGGCGCTGTCCAAGATCAGCGATCTCAAGCCCGACGTCATCTTCGTGGACATCATGATGCCGCGGCTGGACGGCTACCAGACCTGCGCGCTGATCAAGAACAACC
>Ga0070740_10000716_pt1 | contig 59347 bp, 50 predicted proteins | sample Coa_R2_FD_67286 | JGI IMG/M metagenome (GOLD analysis project Ga0070740, IMG submission 67286) | Surface soil microbial communities from Centralia Pennsylvania, which are recovering from an underground coalmine fire - Coalmine... | ecosystem: Environmental > Terrestrial > Soil > Unclassified ... | reverse complement strand
TTTCTTCCTCAACGTCTTAGTCATCGCGACCTGCGGGCTGGTGTACGAGCTTCTGGCCGGCACGCTGGCCTCTTATGTGCTCGGCGACTCGGTGACGCAGTTCTCGCTCATCATCGGCATCTACCTTTCGGCGCTGGGCGCGGGCGCGTGGCTCTCAAGATTTATTGAAAGGGAACTCGCGCGCACCTTCGTTGACGTGGAGTTCGGCGTGGCCTTGATCGGCGGGGCGAGCGCGCCGCTGCTGTTCTTGAGCTTCGCGCATTTGAGCTTCTTCCACGTCGTGCTCTACGGCGTGGTCTTCCTTATCGGCGTGCTGGTCGGCCTTGAGATTCCGCTGCTGATGCGGATCATGAAAGACCAGCTCGACTTCAAGGAGTTGGTCGCGCGCGTGCTCGCCTTCGACTACGTCGGCGCGCTCATCGCCTCGATTCTGTTCCCGATCTTCCTCGTCCCCAAACTCGGACTCGTCCGCACGAGTCTGATGTTCGGCTTCCTCAACGCCGGAGTCGGCCTCTGGGCGACGTGGCTGATGCGCCCGCTCATCGGCGGCGGCATGTCGCGCCTGCGCGCGCAGGGCTGCGTCGTGATGGCGCTGCTCGCCGTCGCCTTCGTCAAGGCCGACGCGCTCACGTCGCTCGCCGAAGACGGGATGTTCGCCGACGACATTGTTTACTCAAAGACGACGCCGTACCAGCGCATCGTCATCACGCGCAACCGCGCGGGCTTCCAACTCTTCCTCAACGGCAACCTGCAATTCAGCTCGGCGGACGAGTACCGCTACCACGAGGCGCTCGTCCACCCGGCGATGATGCTCGCGTCCGAGGGCGGGCGAACAGTCCGCCGCGTGCTCGTGCTCGGCGGCGGCGACGGACTCGCGCTGCGCGAGCTTCTGAAGTACCCGACCGTCGAGGAGATCACGCTCGTTGACCTCGACCCGAACATGACGCAGCTCTCCCACCGCTTCCCGCCGCTCGCGCGCCTCAACCAAAATTCGTTCGACGACCCGCGCGTCCACGTCGTCAACGAGGACGCGATGATCTGGCTTGAATCGGACGCGCCGCCCTTCGACGCCGCAATCGTTGACTTCCCAGACCCCAACACCTTCGCGCTCGGCAAACTCTACACGACGCGCTTCTACAAAATGCTCAAGGCTCGGCTCGCCGACGGCGCTGCGGTGAGCGTCCAGTCAACGTCGCCGCTCTTTGCGCGCAACTCCTTCTGGTGCATCGTCCGCACGCTCGAAGCCGCGGGCTTCGCAGTGCGGCCCTACTACACCGCCGTCCCCTCGTTCGGCGTCTGGGGCTTCGCGCTCGCGCGCCGCGAGCCTTTCGACGTTCCGGCGCACGCGCCGCAGGTCGCGCTCCGATTCTTGAACGACCAGGCGCTCGCCGCGATGTTCACGCTCTCCGCAGACCTCGGCCCCGTGCCCGTCGAGATCAATCGTCTGGACAATCAGTCGCTCGTCCGCTACTACGAGGCCGAGTGGAAGCGCTACGAGTGAGCGGCATGAAAAAAGGCGGGGCACGTCGGCCCCGCCTTCAGTCGAATGTTGAAACCGCCTCGAAGGCGGATTACTTGTTGGCGTGAACCTTCGCGCGATTGGTGAACGACGCGTCGGCGTCCACCGAGAAGGTCTGGCCGGGCAGGGTGTTCGGGTCGTAGCCCGCGCCGGAGATGTTGTTGGCGATGATCTTGTCGTTGTTGCCCACGTCGGAGACGCCGGCCTGATAGACGAAGCCGTTGGTCACGCCCGCCTTGCTGATCGTGTTGTTGACGACCTTGATGTTGGTGGCCGTCGCGGGCGCGCTGAAGTCGGCCTCGTACTGCGAGACATAGACGCCGACATCCGACTCGCTGATCGTGTTCTGCTGCACCTGCACGTTGAGGCAGAAGTCGCCGCCGTAGCCGGGGCCGCCGACGATAAGGATGCCGCCGGAAGCGTCCGACGTGCCGGTGTAGGAGTTGCCGGAGACCGTGTTGCGTTTGACCATGCCGGTCGCGCCGAAGCCGACCTGGATGCCGTTGCGGGCGATGTAGCCGACCGGCGCGCCCCCGCTCACGATGTTGTCGGTGATGGTGGCGTCAACGTCGCCGTTGGCGACGATGCCGGTCTTCTGGTAGTCGGTCGTCTTGTTGCCGTCAATGGTCACGTGGACGGTCGAGGGCGAGGAGCCGAAGTTGCGAACCTCGATGGCGTTGCCCTCCTGGCAGCCGCTCGCGCCCTGGTTGATGTTGGAAATATCGTTGCCGGTGATCGAGCCGGACGCGCCGTCGAAGAGGATGCCGCGCAGACGGTCTGCGCCGCCGTCGCAGACATCAATCAGGTGGCTCGTGGTAATTTTCAGGTTGGTCACGTTGGCCGCCGCCCCGCCGTTCTGGACGACGCCGCCGACGAAGTGGCCGCCCGAAGGGTCAACCGCCGTGACGGTGTGGCCCGCGCCGTCGAGCGTGTAACCGTTCGGGACGACGACGCTGTGGTCGGTCGTGCAGTCGGCGTTGAGCGTCATGGTCTTGGACTTGGCGGAGGTGGTGAACGAGCAGGCTTGTGCCCTGGTCGTCAGCGACGCGGCGGCTGTCAGACAGAGCGCCGCGAAGAACATTAAGAACACACGTTTCATGGGGGCAAGTTCCTTTCTGATGCTGGGGTATCGAACCCGGATTTAGGAGAATGTGGACGCCGCGGAGAACACGAGCTGTCTTCTCGGCGGGCCACGTAAGAGGGTATTGCTGGAGCCTTGCGGGCAGCACACCGCGGAAACGAGGGTGCGGAGTTTAATTGCCGCCCCCGACCCTGTCAAGCCGACGAAAAGATGAAACTGCGAATGGTGCCAATCTTCCGACTCCGGCGCGGGCCTGCGGCGCTGCGACGGCCCGGAGAGCGCGCACGCACTTTTTGAATCCGTTCATGGAACCAAGCCGTCTCACAAGACGCGAAATCCTCGCCGCGTTCCTCGGCGTGCCTTTCGCTTTGGCCGCGTGCCGCTCGCGCGCCGACGTGCCCGCGCTGCCCGAAGGCGAGATCGTCGGAGCGTCGGACGGTATCGGCCATTTGATTCGCGACGGCTTGCGGCCTGAGCCTGCGGCGGACGCCTGGGAGCGTGTGGGCGTCGTGATCGTCGGCGGCGGCGTGGCGGGGCTGGCGGCGGCGTGGAGATTTTTGAGGGCGGGTTTTGAAGACTTCGTCCTGCTCGAACTCGAACCCGCGCCCGGCGGGACTGCGCGCTCGGGCGACGCGCACGGCGTCGTGCCTTACCCTTGGGGCGCGCACTACATCCCCGCGCCGCTGAAAGAGAATCGCGCGCTCGTCACTCTGCTCGACGAGCTGGGCGTGCTCGAAGGCGCGGACCCGGACGGCGAGCCGGTCGTCGCAGAGCAGTTCGTCTGCCGCGACCCCGAAGAGAGAATTTTTTATCGAGGCCGCTGGTACGAAGGACTCTATCTTCACGCGGGCGCGGGCGACGAGGACGCGCGGCAGCTTCAAATCTTCAATTCGGAGATTGACCGGTGGGCCGGCTGGCGCGACTCGAAGGGGCGTCGCGCGTTCGCGATTCCGGTCGCGAACTGTTCGGACGACGCCGGAGTCGCGGCGCTCGACCGCGTCTCGATGACGGAGTGGATGGACGCGCGCGGTTTGACTTCGCCGCGGCTGCGCTGGCTCGTTGACTACGCGTGCCGCGACGACTACGGGATGAGTTCGGAGCAGGCGAGCGCTTGGGCCGGACTCTTCTACTTCGCCTCGCGCATGAAGCGACCCGGCGCCGAGTCGCAGCCGCTCATCACCTGGCCCGAAGGCAACGGGCATCTGGTCAAACACCTCTACGAAAAATCCCGCGCGCACACACGACTCGGCCTCGCGGTCGCCGACGTTCGCCCGTCGGGCAAAGAGAATTGGACTACGGGCGACGAGGGCCGCGTTGTTCCTCGCGGCGACGGCGGCGTCGAAGTCGTCGCGGTTACGAGCGACGGGCGGAGCGCGTTCGGGTTTCGCGCCGACCGCGTCGTCTTCGCCGCGCCGCAGTTCCTGTCGAAGTATCTCATCAAGTCTTACCGCGAGGGCGCGACACCGGCGCACGTCGCGGAGTTCGAGTACGGCGCGTGGATGGTCGCGAACCTTTTTCTCGAAGACAGGCCGCGCGGCGGCTTCGGGTTCCCGCTCGCGTGGGACAATGTTTTGTACGAGAGTCCCTCGCTCGGCTACGTCGTCGCCACGCACCAGCGCGGACTCGACCGCGGGCCGACGGTCTTCACTTACTACTACCCGCTGACGGACGCGAATCCGCGCGAGGCGCGCACCAGACTTCTTTCAACAGATTGGAAGGGCTGGGCCGACGTTGCGCTCTCAGACCTCGCGCGCGCGCATCAGGACATCCGCGCGCTCACGCGCCGGCTCGACGTGATGCGCTGGGGCCACGCGATGATTCGCCCGCGCGTCGGCTTCGCGTGGGGCGGCGCGCGTCAGAAAGCCCAACGGCCTTTCGGCCCCGTCCACTTCGCGCACACAGACCTCTCCGGCGTCGCGCTCTTCGAGGAAGCCTTCGACCACGGCCTCCGGGCCGCCGAAGAAGTCCTCGCCGCGCGCGGAATCAAGTCCGAGAGCCTACGTTGATTGCGGATTTCGGAATGCGGATTGCGGATTAATGAAGCACGAGAGCCGTGCCGTTCTGCCTTTGCGCCTTTGCGTGAGGCTAAATTCGCGCAAAGGCGTAAAGCCCGCAAAGATTAATCCGCAATCCGAAATCCGCATTCCGCATTCGTCACGGTTCGCGCTCGGCGACGAGTTCATAGAGCGCGTTCTTGAAGAGGACGCGTTTGAGGCGGTCGCCCGCATGGCGCGGTGGCCGCTGGCGCGCGAGCGCCTTCGCTTCCGCCGTGTTGCCGCGCTCGGCGAGGACGCGGAGCGGCAGTCCACGGAAGAGTGCGCGCGCGGAGTCGAGCGTGAGGTGTACGGTGTGGTCGGCGAAGGGGCCGATCTCGAAGCGGAGTCCCGCGGCGTTCCACGCTGAGTGAAGGCGCGCGGCGACCGAGTAGAACGGGTGGTGAAAGTTGACCGTGAAGTAGAGCAGTCCGCCGGGCGCGAGCACGCGCACGAGTTCGCGCGCGATCCGGGCGGGGTCTTCGGCGTGGTCAACGACGTTGTCGCACAGCACGATGTCGAACGAGGCGTCGTCGAAGGGAAGACGCTCGCCGCAGGCCGCGATTGTCCGCGCGCGGTCTTGCCACGCGGGGAAGAGCGCGGCGTAGTCGCAGGCGAGCGGGTCAACGCCCACGCCGCGCGTCGTGCCGAAGAAGAAGACGAGTCCGTGCGCGCCGCTGCCGACTTCGAGCACGCGAGCGTCCGCTGCGACCGGGCGGAACTCTTCGAGCCGCGCGCGCACGCGGGCCGAGCGCGCGCGCATGGCCCCGACGTACTCGTCTTCGTGGCCGACGGCGACCTGCGCCTTCGCGCGCTGGTACGCGAGCTGGCGTTCGAGCGCACGTCGCGCACGCGCGGCCCGCGCCGTCTCCCCGTGTCCGTTTCGTCTCGTCATCCGATCCCGCCATGCGTTGTCGCCCGTCGTGAGTTTGACGCGGCTCAAAAAAATCTTTCAGCCGCGGGCGGGCACAGTATAAACTCACGCGCGCCGCGCGCGAACGTGCGAAGGAGTGTGAGCGAGGTTGACGGAGTTAAGATTCTATCCGCGAAGTCGCTCGAATCAACACGAACCATCACTCGTGCCGCTTCGTGTTGATTCGCGGACTCGCCGTTTTTGTCGGGCGCTCTAAAGTTCATCCGGTCGAGTTCCGAGAGGTATCCGCCCAGAGAGATGTCCGCCGAGATTCTGAACACAGGCGTCGTCGCGACGACCGATGACGCAGGCCCGGCAGCCGCGAGAAGGTCTTGGTGGCTCTTCTCGCCGCGCGTGGACGCGTGCGTGTTTGCGGGGAGCGCGCTGGTGTCGCTGGCGCTGCTCGCGTTGGGCGCGCGCGTGGGCGTGCTGCACGATGACGCGCCGGACTGGACTTGGGTTCCGGCGGTGCTGCTCGTTGACGTGGCGCACGTCTATGCGACCGGGTTCCGCGTTTACTTCGACGTTGAGGAGTTGAAGCGGCGCGCGCTGCTCTACTGTCTCGCGCCGGCAATCGCCCTGGCCTTGGGCGTCGCGCTCTACTCGGAGAGCGACGCGCTCTTCTGGCGGGTGCTCGCGTATCTCGCGGTCTTTCATTTCGTGAGGCAGCAGTACGGCTGGGTCGCGATGTACCGGGCGCGCTCGGGCGAGCGAGGGCGCGCGGGGTGGTTGATTGACTCGGCTGCCGTTTACATGGCGACCGTTTACCCGCTCGCCTACTGGCACGCGCACCTTCCGCGTCGGTTCTGGTGGTTTCTTAAAGGGGACTTCGCCGCGCTGCCTCTGTGGGTCGAGCGCGTCGCGTTTCCGATTTACTGTCTCGCGCTCGGAGCTTACGCGGCGCGCTCGCTGCACGGTTGGCTCGTGCGCGGCGAGGGCAATCCGGGGAAGGACATCGTCGTCGCGACGACCGCCGTCTGCTGGTACGCCGGGATAGTCGCGCTCAATTCGGATTACGCGTTCACGGTGACGAACGTGGTCATCCACGGCGTACCGTACATCGCGCTGGTGTGGTGGTACGCCCGCGCTCGCGCGCCGGAGGCGGGGAGAGTTTACAGGCAGTTCGCGCGCTGGCCCGTCTTCCTCATGACGCTGTGGCTTCTGGCCTACGCCGAGGAGCTGCTTTGGGATCGCGGCGTGTGGCACGAGCGCGCGTGGCTGTTCGGCGCAGCGTGGGACTGGTCAACGCTCAAAGTCTTCCTCGTGCCGCTGCTCGCTCTGCCGCAGGCGACGCATTACATCCTCGACGGTTTCGTGTGGCGTCGCCGGAGCAACCCGCGGCTTTCGTCGCTCCTGCGAGGCGCGGCGGGCGAATGAAATTGTTTTGGAGTCTTTATCCAAGTCGGAATTAACCCTTAAACCCGATGCAAGAACAGACCGTCCCTCAAGAGAAAGTTCGTCGCTGGCGTTGTCCCGGCTGCGGCGCTGATTTGCAGTTCGCGCCGGAAGGCGGCTGTCTGACGTGCCCGTACTGCGGGCATCAGGAGCAGATCGCTCCCGCCGCGGGCAAGGTCGAAGAGCGCAGTTACGAAGAGTATCTTCAACTCCACCCCGACCGAATGTCGGCGCTCGCCGAGGGCGCGCTCGAAGTCGCGTGCGAGACGTGCGGCGCGACGGTCGCGTTCACGCCGCCGCAGGTCGCGGGCGAGTGCGACTTCTGCGGAAGCCCTCTGGTCGCGCAAGCCAAGAACGCAGACCCGATTCTCGCGCCCGAAGGCGTGCTGCCGTTCCGCGTCACGCAAGGTCAGGCGACCGACGCGATTCGGCGCTGGCTCTCGTCGCGCTGGTTCGCGCCGAACGCGCTCAAAAAATTCGCCGCGCAGGAAGGCATCGGCGGCGTCTATATCCCCTTCTGGACTTACGACGCTTACACCGTGAGCGACTACACGGGCGAGCGCGGCGAGCACTACTACACGACCGAGAGCTACACCGAGACGGACTCCGAGGGGAACACCGTCACGCGGACGCGCGAGGTTCAGCACACGGCCTGGCATCCGGCTTCGGGCAAGGTCGAGCGCTGGTTCGACGACATACTCGTCCCCGCGACGAAGTCGCTCCCGCCGAACCGCCTCGCGGCGCTCGCGCCCTGGGACTTGGGCGAGTTGACCGCATATGACCCCGCGTATCTTTCCGGCTACAAGGCGCAGCGCTATCAGGTCGCGTTGGCCGAAGGCTTCGAGCTTGCCAAGCGGCAGGCCGCGCCGGTCATCGAGTCGGACGTGCGCCGCGACATCGGCGGCGACGAGCAGCGGGTCGGGAGCGTCTCGACAAATTATTCGGCCATCACCTTCAAACACCTCCTGCTCCCCATCTACGCGGGCGCGTACCGCTTCGGCGGCAAGGTCTATCAGGTCGTCATCAACGGGCGCACGGGCGAGGTGCAGGGCGAGCGGCCTTACAGCTTCTGGAAGATTTTCTTCTTCGTCCTCGCGCTGCTCGCCCTGCTCCTCGTCGCGGTACTGACTCTCGGACACCGCTGAGGGGCTTTCGCCGGAGTCGCTTCGAGCTTTTATTAGTTCGGTTAATTCGCGGCGTCACAAAATCTCAACAGCGGGGATTTAAGTTCCGCTTGCCCAGCGCGGAAAAAAGTAGTATCACTAGTGCACCCATAGCAGTTCTTCAGATTTTGTGGTGCAGCCGAAAGGTCACGCGGACGAGCGCGCCTTCCTCCGTCATGCGGGAGGCCGCCGGGCAACTCCGACCGAGCGCGTCGCTTAGCTGACGCGAAACGTGTTTGCGAGTGTCTCTCCCCGCGGCGCCGAGAGCGGAGGACGCGTCCGGCTTCTTTAAGTTACATCTCGCCGGGCTAGTTCAAACAGTCACAAGACGGGTCGGAAGAGAATGCAAGTTTTCCACCGCAGCACCAACACCATCGCCAAGGTCAGCATCTTCGGCGGCATCTTCATCGTCGCCGCGTCGCTCTGGGTTCTGGCCGAGATCAACCGCTCGGCCTACAACACGGGGCAGTTCATCGAGGTGCAGCAGCCCGTGCAGTTCTCGCACAAGCACCACGCGGGCGACGACGGCATTGACTGCCGCTACTGCCACACGTCGGTCGAAACGTCGAACACCGCCGGCATCCCGCCGACGAAGACCTGCATGAACTGCCACTCGCAGATTTACTCCGACAGCCCGTACCTCGAAATCGTCCGCGCGAGCTTCAAGGAGAACAAGCCGCTCGAATGGACGCGCGTCCACGACCTGCCCGACTACGTCTATTTCAACCACAGCATCCACGTCAACAAGGGGGTGGGGTGCGCCTCGTGCCACGGTCGCGTTGACCAGATGCCGCTCACGTACCAGGCGGCGTCGTTGCAGATGGAATGGTGTCTGGCGTGCCACCGCCAGCCCGAACGCTACCTGCGACCGAAGGACAAGATCACGGACATGGGCTGGAACATCGAGGCCGACCCGGCGGACGGCGTGACGGCGGACGCGAACAACCGGCTCGCCGAGAACCTCGCGCCGAGCCGCGTCAAGCTCGGCCTCCAGTTGAAGAAGGACTACCGCATTCGCAACGAGCGCGTTCTGACGAGCTGCTCGACGTGCCACAGGTAGGCGGGATTAAGCAGGATGCACATCAAAGACACTTTCCCCGAACTCTACCAGATCAGGAAGCAGCGCCCGCTCTCCGTCGAGGGCGTGCGCGACTCGCTCTCGAAAAAGCGCGGGCGCGAGTTCTGGCAGAGCCTCGAAGAGCTTGCCGACTCGGAGGAGTTTGAAGAACTCCTCCACCGCGAGTTCCCGCAGCACGCCTCCGAGTGGGACGAGGGCACGGACCGCCGCACGTTCCTCAAACTGATGGGCGCGTCGCTTGCGCTCGCGGGGCTTTCCGGCTGCGTCTATCAGCCGCCCGAAACCATCGTCCCGTACGTCAAGCAGCCCGAAGAGGTCATCCCCGGCAAGTCGCTCTACTTCGCGACCGCGATGCCGTGGACTGGCGGCTGCGCGCCGCTGCTCGTCCGCAGCTACATGGGCAGGCCCAACAAGGTCGAGGGCAACGACCTGCACCCGGCTTCGCTCGGCGCGACCGACGTGTTCGCGCAGGCTTCGATACTCAATCTCTACGACCCCGACCGCTCCGAGACGATCATCAACCGCGGCGAGACGCGAACCTACACGGCCTTCCTCGGCGAGATCAGCACGGCGCTCGTCTCTTTGAAGCAGAAGCAGGGCGCGGGCCTTCGGTTCCTGACCGAGACGGTCATGTCGCCGACGCTCGCCGCGCAGCTCGGCGACGTTCTCAGGGCCATGCCCGGCGCGCGCTGGTACCAGTGGGAGCCTGCCGGCAACAACAACGCGCGACTCGGCGCGCGGCAGGCCGCGGGCGACTTCGCCACGCCGGTTTATAACTTCGCCGCGGCAGACCGCGTGCTCTCGCTCGACTCGAACTTCCTCGAATGCGGCCCGAACGCCTTGCGCTACGCGCGCGACTTCGCGAGCCGCCGGCGCACGAGCGACGGCGACCAGAGGGAGATTTCGCGGCTCTACTCGCTGGAGACGACGCCGACCAACACGGGCTTCTTCGCCGACGAACGCCTCGCCGTCAAGCCGAGCGAGTTCGCGGGCGTGGTGGGCGCAATCGCGGCGGGCGTCGGCGCGGGCGGCGGGGCGGCGACGCTCAGCGGCCCGGCGGCGCAGTTCGCCAGCTCGGTCGCCGCCGACCTGAAGGCGCACGCGGGCGCGTGCCTGGTCATCGCGGGCGACGAGCAAGGGCCGGAGATTCACGCGCTCGCGCACGCGATGAACGCGGCGCTCGGCAACACGGGCAAGACCGTCAACTTCGTCGAGCCGGTCGAGGAGAACCCGACCGACCAGCTTCAAGACCTGCGTACGCTCATCTCGGAGATCGACGCGGGCGCGGTCGAGGCGCTCGTCATCCTCGGCGGCAACCCCGTCTTCACGACGCCCGCCGACCTCAAGCTCGACGAGACGCGGATGAAGAAGGTTCCGCTCACCGTCCACCTCAGCCTCTACGAAGACGAGACCTCGGAGTTGTGCGTGTGGCACGTCCCCGAAGCGCACTACCTCGAAGCGTGGGGCGACACGCGCGCCTACGACGGCACGGTCACGATCATGCAGCCGCTCATCGAGCCGCTCTACAACGGTAAGAGCGCCTACGAAGTCGTCGCCGCCTTCACCGACCGGCCCGACCGCAAGGGCTACGACATCGTCCGCAACTACTGGCTCACGCAAGGCCGCGCCGCGCTCATGTCGGCGGGCGCGTCGAACGCCGCGAACGCGACGGGGGGAACGAGCGCGGGCGGCGCGGCTGACGCGGCGAGCGGGACGACGACCGCGACGGGCGGCGCGAACTCTTCCGGCCAAGGCTCGCCCGCGGCGGGCGCGACCTCCGCGTCCGTGACGGGCAACAACGCGACGAGTCCCGCCGCAGGCGGCGCTGCGGGCAATCCTTCGGCAAGTTCCGGACAGACGGCCCCGCCCGCGCGCACGGCTCAAGGCGGCGCGACGACCACGACGGGCAGCACGGCGACGACGAATCAAGGCGGGCAGACACGCACGAACGGCGGGGCTGCTACTTCGGGCGCAGCGCCGACGCCGACTCCCGAATTCGAGAAGGCTTGGCGCAAGGCTCTCAACGACGGCTTCATCGCGAACACGGCGCGGAGACCGAGAGCGGGCGGCGCTGGCGGCGGCGGGGCGCAGAACGGCGCGGGCGGCGGCTCGACTCCGCGCTTCAACCCGCTCGCCCCGCCCGAAGGCGCGGCGCAGCAGCCGGTCGCCCCGACGCCTGCGCCGAACGCGGGCGCGAACGGCGGCCCGTTCGAGATCGTCTTCCGCACAGACCCTTGCGTCTATGACGGGCGCTTCGCGAACAACGGCTGGTTGCAGGAGTTGCCGAAGCCGCTCACGAAGTTGACGTGGGACAACGTCGCCATCATCAGCCCCGCGACCGCCGCGAAGCTCGATGTCGGCGACACGCCCGACGGCGCGACCTCCTGGGACTCGCCCAAGCGCGTCAACCGCATCACGGCGAAGGGCGGCGAGATGCGGAACGAACTCCTGCGGCTCACATTCAAAGGTCGCAAAAGCAGGAAAGGCCCCGTCTCGAACGAGGAGCAGTTCATCCCGGTCTTCATCCTGCCGGGCCAGCCCGACGACGTTGTGACCGTCCACCTCGGCTACGGTCGCTGGCGTTCGGGCGTGGTCGGCGGCAACGAGCACAACAAGACCGTGATGGGCTACAACGCTTACGACATACGCACGTCGGACGCCTTGTGGTCGGGCGCGGGACTGGCCGTCGAGAAGAACGGCGACGACTACCCGCTCGCCTCTTCGCAGATTCACTTCCGAATGGAGGGGCGCGACATCGTCCGCCACGGCACGTTCGCCGACTGGACGCGCGACCCGGAGCTTGCGCCGCCGCGCGAGCACAGCGAGCCGCCCGAACCCGCGGGCGAGAACCGCACGCCGGAGCAGGGCGAGTCGCTCTACCCGCAGTACGACTACTCGGAGCACGAGGACGAGGGGCTGCGCGGCTACAAGTGGGGCATGGCGATTGACCTCTCGACGTGCGTCGGGTGCAACGCCTGCGTCGTCGCCTGCGTGGCCGAGAACAACATCCCCGTCGTCGGCAAGGAGCAGGTCGCGCGCTCGCGCGAGATGCACTGGCTCCGCGTTGACGCCTACTTCCGCGGCGCGGTCGAGAACCCGGCGGGCGTCTATTTCATGCCCGTGCCCTGCATGCACTGCGAGAATGCGCCGTGCGAGGGCGTCTGCCCCGTCCACGCCACCGTGCACAGCGCCGAGGGCATCAACGAGATGGTTTACAACCGCTGCGTCGGCACGCGGTACTGCTCGAACAACTGCCCGTACAAGGTGCGCCGCTTCAACTTCCTTCTCTTCCAGGACTGGGACACGCCGAGCTACAAGATGATGCGCAACCCGGAAGTCTCGGTGCGCTCGCGCGGCGTGATGGAGAAGTGCACCTACTGCGTCCAGCGCATCGAGTACGCGAAGATCGAGGCCGAGAAGCGCGGCGACAAGGTCAAGGACGGCGAGATCAAGACCGCCTGCCAGCAGACCTGCCCGACCGAGGCGATAGTCTTCGGCGACATCAACGACCCGGCGAGCCGCGTCGCGAAGCTCAAGGCGCAGAAACGCAACTACGGCCTGCTCGCAGACCTCAACACGCACCCGCGCACGACCTATCTCGCTTCGGTTCGCAACCCGAACGACGCGCTGCCGGGGGGGAAGGTCGTGGGGCCGGGCGAGAGTTCCGCGAGCTAGGTCGCAAGGGGGGAAGGCCGCAGGCAAGGACGTTTATGGAGAGATACGACCCATACGACGACACACGGATACACGTGACGCCAGCCGTCATCGAGCCGGGGCACACCTTCGACTCGGTGACGGACAAGATCAGCTCGCTCGTCCTGCGCAAGCGCACTCCCATCGGCTGGTGGATCGGACTCGCACTCTCGTTCGCCCTGACGAACATGCTGATGGCGACGATCACCTACCTCGTCCTCACAGGGATAGGCATCTGGGGCAACAACCAGCCGGTCGGGTGGGCCTTCGACATCATCAACTTCGTCTGGTGGATCGGCATCGGCCACGCCGGGACGCTGATCTCCGCGATTCTGCTGCTGCTCAGGCAGACGTGGCGCACGTCGATCAACCGCTTCGCCGAGGCGATGACTCTGTTCGCCGTCGCCTGCGCCGGACTCTTTCCGCTGCTGCACACCGGGCGACCGTGGCTCGCCTACTGGCTTTTCCCCTATCCGAACACGATGAACATCCAGCCGCAGTTCCGCTCGCCGCTGATGTGGGACGTGTTCGCCGTCTCAACCTACGCCACGGTCTCGGCGCTCTTCTGGTACACGGGACTCGTGCCCGACCTCGCGACGCTGCGCGACCGCGCGCGCTCGAAGTTCGGGCGCATCGTCTTCGGCATGATGTCTCTGGGCTGGCGCGGGAGCGCGCGACACTGGGCGCGCTACGAGGTGGTCTATCTCCTGCTCGCGGGCATCTCGACGCCGCTCGTGCTCTCGGTTCACACCATCGTCAGCTTCGACTTCGCGGTCGGCCTCATTCCGGGCTGGCACACGCCCATCTTCCCGCCCTACTTCGTCGCGGGCGCGATTTACGCCGGCTTCGCGATGGTTCTGACGCTGATCATCCCTCTGCGGAAATTCTACGGGCTGGAAGACTTCATCACCGACCGGCACCTGAGAAACGCCGGCAAGGTCATGCTGGCGACGGGGCTGCTGGTGGCCTACGGCTACATGAGCGAGGCGTTCATCGCGTGGTACAGCGCGGACAAGTACGAGCAGTTCATGATGATCAACCGCTTCGTCGGGCCTTACGCCTTCTTCTACTGGTCGCTCATCACCTGCAACGTCGTCGTGCCGCAGCTCATCTGGATTCGCCGCGTGCGCCACAGCCACGTGATGCTCTTCGTCATCGCCATGTTCGTCAACGTCGGGATGTGGCTGGAGCGATTCATCATCATCCCGATCAGTCTGCACCGCGACTTCCTGCCCTCCTCGTGGGGGATGTACGCGCCGACGATTTTCGACTTCACGATGTTCTTCGGGACCATCGGGTTCTTCTTCTTCCTCCTGTTCCTCTTCATCCGCTTCCTGCCCGTCATCTCCATCTTCGAGATGAGGACGATGGTGCCCGACGCGCAGATAAAGGAGGAGGCGTGAGATGAGGAAGAGCACGCGCCCGCCGACTTACGGCCTGCTGGCCGAGTTCGACAACCCGACCGCCGCGGTCGCCGCCGCGCGGCGCGTCCACGAGGAGGGCTACCGCAGGGTTGACGCCTTCTCGCCGTACCCCGTCGAGGAGTTGTCCGAGGCCATCGGCGTGCACAGGACGCACATGCCGCTCATCGTCCTGCTCGGCGGGCTGCTCGGCGGCTCGCTCGGCTTCCTGATGCAGGTCTATATCGAGGTCATTGACTTCCCGATCAACGTCGGCGGAAAGCCCTACTACAGTTGGCCCGCGTTCATCCCGATCACGTTCGAGTGCACCGTGCTGGGCGCGGCGCTCTTCGCGGTCTTCGGGATGCTCGCGCTGAACGGCCTGCCGGAGCCGTACCACCCGGTCTTCAACGCGCCGAGCTTCGCGCTCGCCTCGCGCGACCGCTTCTTCGTGCTGGTCGAGTCTTCCGACCCGAAGTTCGACCGCGAGCGCACGACGGAGTTCCTGCGGAGCCTCGGGCCGATTGAGGTGACTGATGTCGAACACTGACGTGAAGGCAAAAGTAAAAAGGCAAAAGGCAAAAGTGTGGGCGCGCGTCGCGCGATGCGCTTCTGTGCGGCTGCTCCTCATCTTTTGCCTTTTGCCTTTTGCCTTTTTACTTTCCGGCTGCCGCATGGACATGCAGGATCAGCCGAAGTACATCCCGTTCCGCGCGGGCGACAAGAAGTTCTCACCCGACGGCTCTTCGTCGCGCGCGCCGGTCGAGGGGACTGTCGCGCGGCAGTTCGGCGACTACCGCGACCGCGACGACTATTTCTACACGGGCAAGGCCGCGGGCCAAGCCGGAGCGCAGGCGACGACGCCCGCGAGTTCGATGGCCGCGACGGGCGCGAACGCGCTCGGCAACACGGGCGCGAGCGTCCCCGGCACTTCGACCGCCGCGACGGGCGGGCCGGACGTGTTTCCGATCACGATTGACCAGGCCGCGCTCGAACGCGGTCGGCAGCGCTTCAACATCTACTGCATCGTCTGCCACGGCGCGGCGGGCGAGGGCGACGGGATGATCGTCCGGCGCGGCTACCGCAAGCCGCCCTCGTACTACGACGACCGGCTTCAGGAGGGCAACGCCTCCGCCGCGCACTTCTTCGACGTGATCACGAACGGCTGGGGCGCGATGCCCGACTACTCGGCGCAGATCGCGCCCGAAGACCGCTGGAAGATCATCGCCTACATCCGCGCGCTCCAGCTCACGCGCAAGATGAAGATGAACGACCTTTCGCCCGACATGCAGCAGAAGGTTCTGAGCGGCGCGCAGAAGCCCGTCTCCGAGGAGTCGGGGCAGATGTACTTGCAGTCAACCGAAGGGGGCGAGAAGCACTAGGATGGACGCGCACGCAAACTTCAACGCACCTCCGGCGGTCGCGCGCTACCGCGGTCGCGCGCTCGTCGCCGGCGTCGTCCTGCTCGTCGTCGGCGCGGTGCTCGCCTTCGCGCTCGGCTCCTGGGCGGGCTACGGCGGGATCGTCCACGTCTTCCGCTCGTACCTCGCCGCGTTCGTCTTCTGCACGGGCATCGCCGTCGGCAGCCTCACGTGGCTCGCGCTCGGCCACATGACGGGCGGCGCGTGGGCGATCACGAGCCGCCGACTCTTCGAGGCCGCGACGCGGACGCTCCCGCTCTGCGCGCTCTTCTTCGTCCCGGTCGTCATCGCGCTCTTCGTCCACGAGCAGGTGAACGGGCACACGTTCTCGCTCTACGAGTGGACGGACAAGGCTCGCGTCGCGGGCGACTCTGCACTGCAACAGAAGGGCTTGTATCTGAACATCCCTTTCTTCGTCGCGCGCGGCGTCATCTACTTTGCCGCTTGGTACTTCTTCGCGAGCCGCCTGAATCGCTGGTCCGCCGAGCAGGACAAGACGGGCGACCCGCGCCTGCGCCGCAGGATGCAGGACATCTCCGGCCTCGTCATCCTCGTCGTCGGGCTGACGGCGACGTTCGCCGCGTTCGACTGGGGGATGTCCCTTGAGCCGCACTGGTACTCGACCATCTACGGCCTCATCGTGCTCGCGGGCTGGGGACTCTCCGCAATCGCGTTCATCATCACGGTGGCGGCCTTCCTCAGTCGCCACGAGCCGATGGATCACGCCTACCAGCCTTTGCACTTTCACGACTGGGGCAAGCTCCTGCTCACGATGGTGATGCTTTACGCGTACTTCGCCTTCTCGCAGTTCCTGATTATCTGGTCGGGGAATATCCCCGAAGAGATTTCGTTCTACCTGAGCCGCCTGCGCGGCGGGTGGCAGGTCGTCGGACTGATGGTCATCCTGTTTCATTTCGCGCTGCCGTTCGTGCTTCTGCTCTCGCGGCAGCTCAAGCGGCAGCCGCGAAGTTTGCGGCACGTCGCGGTGTTGATGCTTTTCATGCGCGCCTTCGACCTCGTCTTCTTCTTCGCGCCTTCGGCGCACCAGGGCGGCGAGACCGCGTTCGGCGCGCGCGACATCCTGACGAGCTTCGTGCCGATGCTCTTGATGACGGCGGGACTGGGCGGCGTCTGGCTCTGGCACTACTTCGGCCAGTTGGCCGCGCGACCGCTGCTCCCGCTCGGCGCGCCCGAACTTGAGAAGGCGATTGCGGCGACGGAACACCATTGAGAGGAGTGATGAGTGATGAGCGATGAGTGATGAGCGGCTAAGAGAAGGCGAGCGTCTTTTCTTATCACTTATCACCCATCGCTTATCACCGGCGTTATGGCACGCGGGAGAAAAAGAGACAGCATACACGAGACGCCGGACGTGTCTTTCATCACGAACCCGGACGTGGCGCACGAGGAGTCGGACGTGGCGGTGCGCCCGCTGCTGTGGTTCGTCGGCGGGCTGACGTTCTTCACGATTGTCGTGTGCCTGATCGTGCTCCTGATGTTCAACTACTTCCAGAAGCGCGAAGAGTCGCAGGAGATAGAGGCGTCGCCGCTGGCGCGCTCGGCGCAGGAGCGCCTGCCGCCGGAGCCGCGCCTGCAACTCGCGCCCGGCTGGCAGGTGACGACCGACGACGGGCAGAAGCACGACCTCTACTACAAGCCGGGGACGGAACACGTGCCGCAGCCGCAGTCGGAATTCGCGGTCGTCCGCGACGAGTGGACGAGGGAGCTTAACGACTACGGCTGGGCCGACCAGCAGGCGGGCACCGTTCGTCTCCCGATAAACGAGGCCATGAGTCTTTACCTCCAGCGCCAGCAGTCGAAGCAGCAGGGGCAGCAGACGCCGCAGGGCGCGCAAGCCGCGCAGCAGGGCGCGCAGAAGAACAACGCGGCGGGGACGCCGCAGGACACGCCGGGCGGCGCGCAGGCGAATCAGAACGCCGCGGGCGGCAGGCGTTGAGAAGTTTGAAAGTGAGTTTTTCGTGAGAAGTAGTTTTAAGAAGTTCGCGTGTGTCGGAGTCGCGCGTCGCGCGGCGTGGGCGTTCGGCTTTGTGCTGCTCGCGGCGTGCTGCTCGCCGCCCGCTGCCGTCGCGCAGTACGCGCAGCCGCCGGTCGGCCCCGTGCCGACGGGCAAGTCCACGGAGATTCTGAAGAAGGTCGGCATCGAGCAGAAGCTCGGCAGCCAGATTCCGCTCGACCTGAAGTTCAAGGACGAGTACGGGCAGGACGTAAAGCTCGGAGATTACTTTCAGGGCGGCAAGCCCGTCGTCCTGACGCTCGTCTATTACGAGTGCCCGATGCTCTGCAACCAGACCTTGAACGGGCTGGTCGGCGCGCTCGAAGCCGTGACCTTCTCGCCGGGCAAAGACTTTCAGGTCGTCACCGTCAGCTTCGACCCGCGCGAGGGGCCGGAGCTGGCCGCGAAGAAGAAGGAGACGTACCTCAAGCGCTTCGGGCGCGAGGGCGCGGCCAACGGCTGGCACTTCCTGACGGGCGACAAGGATTCGATTGACCGGCTCGCGCAGGCGACCGGGTTCCAGTATCAGTGGGACGACGAGTCGAAGCAGTTCGCGCACGCCTCGGCCATCATGGTCGCCACGCCCGAAGGGAAGCTCTCGCACTACTTCTACGGCATCGAGTATTCGCCGAAGGACTTGCGGCTCGCGCTCGTCGAGTCGTCCGAGGGGAAGATCGGCTCGCCGGTGGACGCGCTCATACTCTACTGCTACCACTACGACCCGGCGACCGGAAAATTCGCGCCCGTGATGGCGGTCTTGCGCGGCGCGGGCGTGCTGACGGTCTTCGGCCTCGTCGGACTCATCTTCTATTTGAGCCGCCGCACGCGGCGCAATCAGGAGCACTGGGAAGATGAGATCAACGTCGGCGGGCACGCTTAATTGTCACGAGCTAAAGCTCGTGGAGAGCAGCCCCCTCAAGTCGCTCGGCCTGAGCCGAGGGCTTCGGCTCAAGCCGATGAATGTAGGATTTTGTTCCCCACGAGCTAAAGCTCGTGGCAATTGATGAGGCAAGTACCGACAGAATCTAACGCGTGAACTCTGATACGTGGCCGACCGCGCAGGCCGTGACTGATTCCCTTCAGGGAGGGGAGTTTTAGTGAGCTTGATTCAGGGCATACCGATTCCGAAAGTGAGCGTGCCGTTCTCGCCGGAGCAGGCCTCGACGTTCGCGCCGCACGTTGACGCGCTCTACCTCTACCTGCTGCTGATTACCATCTCCTTCACGACGATCATCATGGTGCTTCTCATCTTCTTCGCCATCAAGTACCGCCGGCGCAGCCCCGACGAGGTGCCGCGCCCGCGCCACGGCTCGATGGTGCTCGAAGTCACCTGGACGGTCATCCCGCTCATGATCGCGATGACGATCTTCGTCTGGGGGGCCTCGACCTACTTCAAGGCCTACCGCGCGCCGCACAACGCGATGGAGGTTTACGTCGTCGGCAAACAGTGGATGTGGAAGTTCCAGCACCAGACGGGCCAGCGCGAGATCAACGAGCTGCACGTGCCGCTGGGGGCGCGCGTGAAGCTGACGATGACGACCGAGGACGTGATCCACAGCCTCTACTTCCCGGCCTTCCGCATCAAGCAGGACGTGGTGCCGGGCCGCTACACGCAGTTGTGGTTCGAGGCGACGAAGGCCGGCACTTACCCGATCTTCTGCGCGGAGTATTGCGGCACGAACCACAGCGGGATGGGCGGGCACGTCATCGTCATGGAGCCTGCGGCCTACCAGGAGTGGCTCGCGGGCGGGGCCGGCTCCGAGTCCGCCGCGTCCCAAGGGCAGAAACTTTTTCAGGAGCGGGGCTGCTCGTCCTGCCATCAGGTTGACCCCGGCGGCCAGCAGGGGCGCGGCCCGACTCTCTACGGGCTGTTCGGCAAGCAGCAGGCGATAGACGGCGACGGGCAGGTGACGGTTGACGAAGCGTACATCCGCGAGTCAATCCTGAACCCGCAGGCGAAAATCGCGCTCGGCTTCCAGCCGATCATGCCGACCTTCCAGGGGCAGGTGAGCGAGGAGCAGATACTCCAACTCATCGCCTACATACGCTCGCTCGGCGCGGCGCAGGGCGGCGCGGGGGCGGGCGGCGGCACGCCGGGCGGAACGACGGCGGGGCCGACCACGGGCGGCGTCACGCCCGCATCGCAGCGCTCGAACCCGCTCGCTCCGACCTCGCCGCGGCAGGGCAGCCCGCAGCCGCAACTTCCCGCGTCTCCGCGAGGCGGCGGGCAGGCGAACGCGAACCGCGTCCGATGATTTTTCCGGGGCAGTAATCTTTAGGGAAGAAGTAATTTTATGAGCAACGAAGCGAATGCGGGGACGCTGGCGCACGAGTGGCGCAGCCGCTTCCCCACGGTCAACTACCTGAATGCGGACTACGGCTGGAAGTCGTGGCTGCTGACGAAGGATCACAAGCGGATAGCGCTGCTCTACCTCGCCTCGATCACGTTCTTCTTCATGATCGGCGGCGCATACGCCGCGGCCATCAGGCTGGAGCTGCTGACGCCGCAGGGCGACCTGATGCAGTCGGCGACCTACAACAAGGTCTTCACGCACCACGGGATCATGATGGTCTTCTTCTTCCTGATCCCCTCAATCCCGGCGACGCTCGGAAACTTCCTCGTGCCGATGATGATCGGCGCGAAAGACCTCGCCTTCCCGCGCATCAACCTGCTGAGCTGGTACATCTACATGCTCGGCGGCGTCATCACCTTCGCGGCGCTCCTCTTCGGCGGCGTGGACACCGGCTGGACGTTCTACGTCCCCTACTCGACCAACTTCTCGAACACCTACGTCGTGCTCGCGGGCCTCGGCATCTTCGTCAACGGCTTCTCCTCGATCCTGACGGGCCTCAACTTCATCGTCACGACGCACACGATGCGCGCGCCCGGCATGACGTGGTTCCGCCTGCCGCTCTTCATCTGGTCGATGTACGCGACGAGCCTCATCTTCATCCTCGGCACGCCGGTCATCGCCATCACGGTGCTGCTCGTCGCCGTCGAGCGGCTCGCGCACGTCGGCATCTTCGACCCGGCGTTGGGCGGCGACCCCGTGCTCTTCCAGCACATGTTCTGGTTCTACTCGCACCCGGCGGTCTATATCATGATCCTGCCGGCGATGGGCGTCATCTCGGAGCTGATCGCGACGCACGCGCGCAAGCCCATCTTCGGCTACTCGTTCGTGGCCTTCTCGTCTCTCGCGATTGCGATCTTCGGCTTCCTCGTCTGGGGGCACCACCTGTTCGTGTCGAGCCAGTCGGTCTATGCCGGGATGATCTTCTCGCTCATCTCGTTCGTCGTCGCCATCCCCTCGGCGGTCAAGGTCTTCAACTGGACGGCGACGCTCTACAAGGCCTCGATCTCCTACGACGCGCCGATGCTCTACGCCTTCGCCTTCATCGGGCTGTTCACCATCGGCGGTCTGACCGGCGTGATGCTCGCCGCTCTCGGCTTCGACGTGCACGTCACCGACACCTACTTCGTCGTCGCTCACTTCCACTACATCATGGTCGGCGGGGCGATGATGGGCTACCTCGGCGGACTCCACAACTGGTGGCCGAAGATGACGGGCCGGATGTACCCGGAGGGCTGGGCGAGGTTCGCCGCGCTGGTCGTCTTCGTCGGCTTCAACCTGACTTTCTTCCCGCAGTTCCTCCTCGGCTACATGGGGATGCCGCGGCGCTACCACGTCTATCCGACCGACCAGCCGCTGTGGCAGGTCTTGCACGTGATGAGCACGGGCGGGGCTTCGATACTCGGCATCGGGCTGCTGATCCCCGGAATTTATTTCATCTGGTCAATGCGCTACGGGCGGTTCGCGCCGGCGAACCCGTGGCCCGCGACGGGACTCGAATGGCGCACGCCCAGCCCGCCGCCGACCGAGAACTTCCCGGTGACGCCCGTCGTCACGTGGGAGGCTTACGAGTTCCGCCCCGTCGAGGAGATGGCCGTCATCGGGCCGGGCACGCCCGACGAGCCAATCGGAGGCCAGCACCCGCTCAACCCAGGCGGAGACGGAGGAATTGCCGTGAACCGTGAACCGTGACAAGTGGTCTTCCTTGTCGTGTCCCGCGGGCTTACGGCACACAGGTTTTCACTCGTCACTTGTCACTCGTCACTGCTCTTGAGGAGGTTTGAGTTTGGCAACGAACGCAGAGGCAATCGAGCACGGGCACGCGCCGGAGTCGGCGCACGCGGCCCTCGCCCACCACTTCGACAACCTCGAACAGCAGCGCGAGGCCGGCACGCTCGGCATGTGGGTCTTCATCGCGCAGGAGGTGATGTTCTTCGGCGGGCTGTTCCTCGCCTACCTCATCTACCGGATGCGCTACCCGGAAGCCTTCATGGCCGCGAGCAACCACCTCAACTGGAAGATCGGCGCTTTCAACACGACGGTGCTCATCACCTCCTCGCTCACGATGGCGCTGGCGGTGTGGGCGACGCAGGCGGGCCGCGCGCCGAAGGTGCAGGTCGCCCTGATGCTGGCGACCGTGCTGCTCGGCTTCACCTTCCTCGGGGTGAAGGCATACGAGTATCACGAGAAGTACGTGGACGGCCTGGTTCCCATCGCCGGATGGTTCAACCCCAACCACGAAATCCTCTCGCACATCCCGGCGAACGTCAGCCTCGGGCAGTACCAGATGTTCTTCTGGCTCTACTTCGCGATGACCGGGCTGCACGCGCTCCACATGATCGTCGGCGTCCTGATCATCACGCCGATCATCTACTGGGCGTGGCGCGGGCGCTACTCGCCGGAGTACCACGCGCCCGTCGAGAACTTCGGACTCTACTGGCACTTCGTTGACATCATCTGGATTTTCCTCTTCCCGCTGCTCTACCTTCTGGGCGCGCACTTCAAACCGTGACGAGGGAGAACGGCTTTCATCTCGTCACGGCTTACCGTTCACGGTTCACGAGGCTTGGGTTTATGTCCGTACACATCGTCCCGCGCAAAACTTATTACATGGTCTTCGGCGCGCTGATCTTTTTCACGGCGCTGACGGTCTTCGTCGCCAACGTGCCGTTGGGGAAGTTCAACGACGTGGTGGCGATCACCATCGCGGTGACGAAGATGATGCTCGTGCTGCTGTTCTTCATGCACGTGCGCTACAGCTCGCGGCTCATCTGGGTCATCGTCGCCTCGATGTTCTTCTGGCTGCTCATCCTGCTCCTGCTCACGCTCACCGACTACAGCAGCCGCGGCTGGTTCGGCCCGAACGTCATCACCTGAAGACGCGCGCCGCGCGGCCACACGGCCCGAACCGAGCCGCGCGCGTAGTAGAATGTCGCCCGGCGCGAACCGTCGAACGGTTCGCGCCGGGCTTTTCATTTCGCGCGGGGAGGATTCCGAGTCCGGCTTGCTGAGGCGTGCCATCACGGTCGTGTTGAGGTTCGCGCTGCGGGTCTTCTTCCGCCGCGTCGAGGTCGTGGGCCGCGAGCGCGTGCCGCGCGAAGGCGCGTGCCTCTTCGTCCTCAACCACCCGAACGGACTCGTTGACCCCGTCTTCCTCCTCTGCTTCGCGCCGCGCCGCGTCTCCTTCCTCGCCAAGTCGCCGCTCTTCCGAATGCCCGTCATCTCCTTCTTCGTCCGCGCGCTCGACTCGATCCCCGTCTATCGCCGACAGGACGAGGGCGCGGACACCACGCGCAACCGCGAGACCTTCGAGCGCTCTGCCGAACTCCTCCGCCGCGGCGGCACCATTGCCATCTGTCCCGAAGGCGCTTCCCACAGCGAGCCGTACCTCCTCCCCTTGAAGACCGGCGCGGCGCGCATCGCGCTCGGCGCGGCGTCGGTCAAGGATGAAAGCGGTGGGATGAGGGATGAAGGCGGAAGGATGAAGGGTGAAGTGAAAGCTGGTCTGCCTTCACTTCACCCTTCATCCTTCCGCCTTCATCCTTCCCTGAAAATCGTTCCCGCCGGTCTGTACTACACGGCGAAGACGACTTTCCGCAGCGGCGCGCTGCTCTACTTCGGCGAGCCGATAGAGGTCGGGCCAGTCGCCCTGGACGAGGGCGGCGAGCCTCCGCGCGAACGTGTGGCCGAACTCTCCGCGCGCATCGCCGACGCGTTGCGCTCTTTGACGCTCAACGCCGACCGTCACGAGGCGCTCGCACTTGTCGCGCGCGCCGAGCGCATCTTCTCTTCGGAGGAAGACGAGGAGGGGCAGAGTCTTGAGCGAGAGTTGAGGCGGCGTCGTCGCTTCGTCGAGGGCTACGCCTTCCACCGTCAGCACTCGCCCGCGCGTCTGGAGATTCTGGAGAGGCGGATACGGCAGTACGAGGAGGAACTTCGGCAAGCCGGACTCGAAGACCCGCGGCAGTTGTCGCCCGCGACCGTCTCGGAGTACGCGCGCGCCTGGACGACGCTCGCGCGCGCGGCACTCTTCCTCCTTCTCTCGCCGCTCGCGCTCGCGGGCGCCGTCGTTCACTATCCGGCCTACAAACTCGCGGGCCTGCTCGCGACTAAATTCGCGAGCGAGTACGACGACATCCTCTCGACCTTCAAGATCGCCGCGGCGCTCCTGCTCTTTCCGCTGACGTGGCTCGCGCTCGCCGTCGCGCTCTACTTCTTCGCGGGCTGGTGGGGAGTTCTTGCGGCGCTCGCCCTCGCGCCGCTAGCGGGCTACGTCGCGCTGCGGACGCGCGAGGGGCTAGACCGCTTCCTCGCGGGCACGCGCGCCGCGCTCTTCTTCCTCCGCGAGCGCAGCTTCTTCCGCCGCCTCCTCGAAGAGCGCCGCCTCATCCGCCGCGAAATCCTCGAACTCGGCGACGAGGCCGAACGCGCCGGCGCGCTCGACCGCGCCTAGCCCGGCGCACCTTGCGGCTTCGACGAGGGCCGCGCCAACTCAAGCGTCAATTCCGAGGATCAGAACAGGAATGTCAATGTCGGCGACGCCCCGCTGCCGCAAGTCCCAGACGAACTGCTCGAAGTAAGAGACGCCCGACGACATTTGCAAGGCGAGGGCTTTGACGGGCACGATCTCTATCCCGCAGTCAATGTGTCCGAGGTTGTGGAAGATGGTCATCTTCGCGCAGACGTTATAGACCATGAACGAATACTTGCCGAACTGGACTTCGACGCCGAGCCTCTCCTTGACAAAGTCCATGTCGCGGAACGCGCCTTTTATCTCTGCCCGGTGTTTGTAGTCTTCGAGGTAATACTCGGTCGGGTAGTCACAATTAACCTTCAGATTCTTCCAGCCTTTCGTGAACAGTTGCCGCTTGAAAGCCGCGTTGAGCGCGACGGGACTGTAGAGCGTCTGCCCCGTCATTGTCTTTTCCTTACTGACCTTCGTCCGCGCTTGCGAAGCGTCTATCGAGCGGATCGCGTCCAGCACTTCGTCGAGCAGTTGTGGGTTGCGCGCCTTGATTGATTCAAGACCGCCTTTGAACGAAAACTGCGCGGCGAGCCTCATTGGTTCGCCTCCTTCGTCAGCCATTCGAGGGGGACTTGGGCGACCTTCTCGCGCCCGGTAGGTTGGTGTACGGGCTTGCCGAGTCGCCGGTAGCGCAACTTGCCGGAAGCAAGATCGGCGATCCGTTGGTGCGCGATGCGAACGTACTCGTCGTCCTTCTCACAGCCGAAGGCCCTGCGCCTGTTCTTGAGCGCGGCGAGGAGCGCGGAGCCGACGCCCGAAAAAGGATCGAGAACCCAATCGCCCTCGTCGGTCAACGCGAGGACGCAACGCTCTACCAGTTCGATGGGAAACTGACACGGGTGGACGGTCTTCTCAGGGTGGTTGGCCTTGACGTTCGGAATGTTCCAGAGCGCGGTCTCGAAATCGTGGGCGACGATGCGCCAGATGTCTGAAGGGTTCTTGCCGAGCGGGTTGCCGGAGGGCAGCCCCTTCTTCTCGCCTTTGAAGTGAGTTTTACCGGGGTACTTCGAGGGCACGCGCACGGGGTCGAGGTTGAAAGTATAGTCATCGCTCTTCGTGAACCAGAGGAGCGTTTCGTAGCGCCCGGAGAATCGCTTGGAGGCGTGTAGCCCGTGCTCGAAATGCCAGATGATGCGATTGCGGAGCTTGAAACCTCGCTCCTTAAACAGCCTGTAATAGAAAATATCAAGCGGAAAGACCTCGCCGCTTTCAACGTAATTCCCGACCTGCCAGCACAGAGAGCCTTCCGGCGAAAGAACGCGCACAATCTCTTCGACTACGGGGCGGAGCGCGTCGAGATACTTGTCGAGTTCGGTCACCTTCTCGTAAGCCTTGCCGAGGTTGTAAGGCGGCGACGTGATGACGAGTTTGGCTAATCCGCTCGGCAGCCTACCCAGAGTCACAAGGCAATCGCCGGGAGCGATAACAGCATCGGCGTCGGGAGTGTATTCCGAAGTGACGTTGTAATTCCAAAACTGCGGGGCTTCATTATCTTCAGGCATCGAAGGACTCCTTACATTTACTTCCGACCGAGCGCGACGGCGCGCTGGTAGGCGGCATAGACGGCCTTGGAGAGAACCGTGCGCAGGCCGCCTTTCTCCATCTGGTAGATGGCCTCGGCGGAAGTGCCGCCGGGCGACGTGACCATGTTGCGGAGTTCCGCGGGGTGCTTGTGCGACTCGCGGGCGAAGAGCACCGAGCCGAGTATCGTCTGGATGACGAGTTCCTCGGCGACGTGGCGCGAGAATCCCATGTGGACTCCGGCGTCAACGAGCGCCTCCATCATCATGAAGATGTAGGTCGGCCCCGTCGCCGACAGCGCCGTCGCCATGTCAATCATGTTCTCATTCTCGACCCTCATCTCGCGCCCCAGCGCGCCGAGCATCGCGCGCACCTCTTCGAGTTGCCGGTCGCTGACCTGCGGGGTGGCGAACCACGCGGTCATGCCCTGCCCGATCTGCGCCGGGGTGTTCGGCATCGCGCGCACGACCGCCGCCTGGCCGAGTTCTTCGGCGACGGCCTCGGCGCGCGCGCCCGCGACGATGGAGAGGACGAGTTGGCCGGGGCCGAGCGCGCCCTTGATCTCGCCGAGCACGCGGCTCAGGCGCTGCGGCTTGACGGCGAGGACGACGATGGAAGGCGCGCTTTCGTCCTGCCGTTCGCCCTCGCGAGTCGCCACATCGTTCGCAGGTTCACGCGCCGGCGACGCCGCTTCGCGTTCCGGCGCGGGCGAGACGGCGTCGCGGTTCGACTCGACCGCGCGGATGCCGTAGTGCGTCTGCAACTCTTCGCGGCGCGCGGCGCGCGGGTGGCTGCCGACGATCTGCGAGCGCTCGACGAGACGGCGGCGCAGGAGTCCGGCGATCATCGACTCGGCCATCACGCCGACGCCGACGAACGAGAGCCGCGCGCCGCGCAGAGGGTTCGGCGACGGCTGTTGATTGGGAAGAGAAGTCATGCGCCAATCATATTCGCGCGCGTGCCCCTTAACCAAGCGCCGGCCACTGATCCAAAATCTGTAGCCGGAAATCCGCCGCACGGCATTCGGGTGGTTCGGTTACAATTTTTTACATCAGCGCAAGAAAGTTCCGCGCGCTTTTTGATACCATGCGCGGTCACACGAACAACGCTGCGGGGCGGTGCGTCCGCCGACGCCCGAAGCTTCCGTCGTCAGAGACTTCCGTCAGACAAATTCCGAAGAGGAGAAGTTCAAGATGAAACCCCTGCAAAGATTCTCGCTCCGCGCCGCGGCCACTCTGCTCGCGCTCGCGTCGCTCGCCGTCGCCGCCGCCGCGCAGCAGGCCCCGAAGGTGCGCATGCCGCAGGCGAGTCAGGCGTCCACACTTTCGCAGACCATCGGCGTCACCGACATCACAATCGTTTACCATCGTCCAGCCGTCAGGGGCCGGACGGTCTGGGGCGACGTGCCCGCCGACAAGGTGGCCGCGCTCATCAAGGCGAACGCGGTCGGCCCCGACGCGACGGGCGAAGGCACGCTCGACGGTGCGCCGGGCGGCGGCAAAGATTTTCCGCTCGAACCCAACGGCCACGTCTGGCGCGCGGGCGCGAACGAGGCGACCAAGTTCACCGTCACCGACGACGTTCTGATAAACGGACAGAAGCTCGCGGCGGGCGCGTACAGCCTGCACGTCATTCCGGGCAAGGACGAGTGGACGATCATCTTCAACAAGACCGCCGACCAGTGGGGCAGCTTCCGCTACGACGCGAAGCAGGACGCGCTGCGCGTGCGTGTCAAGCCCGTCTGGCTTCAGGAGTCGCAGGAAGTCCTCTCCTACGAAATCCCGCAGGTGACGGCGAACACGGCGCAGGTCCGTATCCGCTGGGAGAAGGTCGCCGTGCCGTTCACGGTCGAGGTGCCGGACGTGAACGCGGTGGCGATGGCGAAGATCAACGCGCAGATCGCCGCCAACCCCAACGACTGGCAGATACCGCTCGCCGTCGGCAACGCCTACTTCAACGACGACAAGTTCGACGAGGCGATGAAGTGGGTTGACCAATCCATCAAGGTGAAGGAGACTTTCCAGAACCTTCGGACGAAGGCGAACCTCCTCTTCAACATGAACCGGAAGCAGGAGGCCATCGCCGTCGCCGAGCAGGCCATCGCCCGCGGCAAGGCCGACGGCGTTGACACCACGCGCTTCGAGAAGCAGCTCGCCGACATCAAGGCCGGAAAGATGTAACCCGAAATTTTAACGAGACGAGGAGAAGTCAAGAGATGAAGTCACAACGAAAATTCCTCCCCTTCGCCGCCGCGCTCGTCGCGCTCCTGGGCGTCTGCGCGCAGGCGCAGCTCCGCACGCCGCGACCGAGCCAGAAGGCGAGCGTGATGCAGAGCGTCGGCGTCACCGACATCACGATCATCTACAGCCGCCCCGCCGTCAAAGGGCGCACAATCTGGGGCGACGTGCCCGCCGACAAGCTCCCCACGATCAAGACCGCTCTCGGCGCGACGGCCACCGCGGGCGAGGCGACGCTCGACGGAGCGCCGGGCGCGGGCAAAGACTTCCCGCTTGAGCCGAACGGCCACGTCTGGCGCGCGGGCGCGAACGAGGCGACGCAGTTCATCGTCACCGACGACGTGCTAGTCAACGGCCAGCCGCTCAAGGCCGGAACCTACAGCCTGCACACGATTCCCGGCAGCGACGAGTGGACGATTATCTTTAACTCCGACGCGGGCCAGTGGGGCAGCTTCACCTACGACTCGAAGAAGGACGTGCTGCGCGTCAAGACGAAGCCGCAGAGAGTCGCTGAGAATCAGGAGAATCTCATCTACACCTTCGACCCCGTCACCGACAACTCGGCGCAGGTCAACATCCGCTGGGAGCACGTGCTCGTGCCCTTCACCGTCGTGGTCAAGGACGTGAAGGCACTGGCGGTCGAGAAGATGCGCGCCGCGGTCGCCGCCGCCAAGCCCGACGACTGGCGCACGCCGCTTCAGGCCGCGAACTACGTTTATCAGAACAACCTCTCGAACACCGACGAGGCGTGGCAGTGGCTCGACCGTTCGATCAAGATCAAGGAGAACTTCGCCAACCTCTACACGAAGGCGCGCGTCCTCGCCGGACAGGGCAAGAACGCCGAGGCGGTCGCCACAGCCGAGCGCGCGCTGCAACTCGCGAAGGCCCCCGACTCCGGCGTCAGCCCGAACAACATCGCCGACCTCGAAAAGCGCGTGGCCGACTGGAAGGCGAAGATGTGAGAAGCGACGCTTTCTCCGTAACGATGTGACGGAGGCAGAGTGAAAGCCCCTTTAGGGGCGGCGGAATGTAGCCCGCGGCGCGAGCCGTGGGAACGAGCGACAATAAAAAGATTGAAGCCCCGGAGGGGCGACAGAATTTCAAGGTACGTTGATGTTCAACGCCTCGAAGCTCTTTCGCCCCTCCGGGGCTTCGATTATTTTTGCGCGTCGCATTCCCTCGCGCCGCGGGCTACATTCCGCCGCCGACTCCGTCGGCTAAACGATTCTGCTTTGGTGTGGCCGCGCTCACGACGAGCGCGGCGGCGATGACGACGAGCGCGCCGATGACGTTGAACCAGAGGTAGGCGATGTTCGTGACGAAGAAGCAGTAGAGCACGACCAACTCGCCCGCCACCGCGCCGGCGAACGCCGCCGTGCCGCCGACGCGCTTGAAATAGAAGGCGAGCAGGAAGATGCCTAAGATAGTCCCGTAGAAGAGCGAGCCGAGACGGTTGACCGCCTCGATGAGCGAGCCGAGGTGTCCGGCGTACTGCGCGAACGAAACGGCGAACACGCCCCACAATGCGGTTGCGACCTTCGACGAGATGAAGTAGTAGCGCTCGCCCGCGTTCGGCTTGATGAGACGCCGCTGGATGTCAACGATTGTGGCCGAGGCCAGCGCGCTCCACTCCGAAGCGGTCGAGGACATCGAGGCGAGGAAGACCGCCGCGAGCACCAGCCCGACGACGCCCGCCGGAAGGTAGGTCGTGACGAAATTCAGAAAGACGTAGTTCGCGTCCGAGGGCTTCGCGTCGAACTCCTTGATGATTCCGACGGCGCGTTCGCGCACAGTGTCCGCGTGCTGCTGCGCCGCCCTCAGGTTTTGCGCCGCCGACTCGGTCGCCGCCTCGTTGCCCGAGCGCAGAGCGCCGACGTAGCTCATCGCCGCGTCGCGCTTCGCCGCAAACGCCGCCGCGTACTCCGACTCGACCCCGCGGAACTGCGCGCCGTGCTGGCCCGCGCGCGCGCGGTCGGCCTCGACCGGGTTGAAGAAGACGGGCGGCTGCGTGAACTGGTAGAAGGCGAAGACCATCGCTCCGATGAAGAGGATGAAGAACTGCATCGGCACTTTGACCATGCCGTTGAAGAGGAGGCCGAGCCGGCTCTGCGCGACCGACTGTCCCGTCAGGTAGCGCTGCACCTGCGACTGGTCGGTGCCGAAGTACGAGAGCGAGAGGAAACAGCCGCCGACGAGTCCCGACCAGAAGTTGTATTGATTTTTGATGTCGAACGAGAAGTCAATTGCGTTGAGGCGTCCGAGCTTTCCGGCGACGTGCGTCGCTTCGAGGAACGAAACGTCCGCGGGCAGAAGCCGGACGAGCGTGACGAACGCGACGATCATCCCGCCCATGATGATGAGGAATTGCAGGAAGTTCGCGTTGTCAACAGAACGCGCGCCGCCCGTCGAGGCGTAGAGCATCACGGACGCGCCGATGATGAAGATGACCAATCTTATGTCCCAGCCCATGATGACCGAGAGGATGACCGAAGGCGCGTAGATCGAGACGCCCGTCGAAAGCCCGCGCAGCGCGAGAAAGAGGAGCGCGGCGAGCGTCCGCGTCTTCAGGTCGAATCGGCCTTCGAGGTATTCGTATGCGGTGTAAACCTTCAGCCGGTGGTAAATCGGAACGGCGGTCACGGAGATGATGACCATCGCCACGGGCAGGCCGAGATAGACCTGCACGAAGCGCATCCCGTCCGTGAACGCCTGGCCCGGAGTCGAGAGGAAGGTGATCGCGCTCGCCTGCGTCGCCATGATCGAGAGCGCGACGTGGTGCCAGCGCTGGCGTCGGCTCGCGACGAGGAAGTCTTCGAGGTCGCGTGTGCGCCGCCCCTTCCAGAGTCCGTAGGCGACGATGCCGGCGAGCGCGGCGAACAGAACTATCCAGTCGAGCGGCCTCATCCGAAAACCCGCGTGAACAGGTAGAAGAGCACGACGAGCGCGGCGAGCGTCGCGAGCACGACGGCGTAGAGCGTCGCCCAACTGCGACCGAACGGCGGCGCTTCGTCCGTCTCGTGTCTCATCTGATCGTGGGCGGTTTGCATCCGTGTCTCATGTCTGTAGGGGCAGGGCTTGTCCCTGCCGGTCATTCGTTACAATTCACGTTGTCCCTTCGGTACGACACGGGCCGCGGACAAGCCCTGCCCCTACGGCATTCTTCGTCAGACAAAGTCACTTCGCGCCCGCCGAAATCATGTTGACGAACAGCCGGTATGCGCCGGGCACGCCCGCGGGCAGTTGGCGGAAGAAGGCGAGCGCGGTGAAGACGTATGTGCCACGGCCTACGCGCGCGACCAAAGTCGAGCCTTTCAGGTCGTGCTCGCCGGGGTCGTGTGCGGAGAAGAGTGGCGTGTAGCGAGCGTCCCACTCGTGCGCGAAGTAGAGTCCGCGCTCCTGCACCCAGCCGTCGAAGTCCGACGGCACGATCTTGTTCGGCGCGTTCAGAATCGGGTCTTCGGGCGCGAGCACCGTTACGCCTGCGTCCTCGTCCGTGACGCGCTCGTCGCTCACCGGCTTGAATGGATAAGGCCCGAGCTGCACGCCTTCGAGCGTGCGGTCGGGCGTGTTGTACTGGACGACGAGGGTGCCGCCGCGCTCGACGTATTCGAGCAGACGCCGCTGATTCTGCCGGAGCGCCGCGCGCGTGTTGTAGGCGCGCACGCCCGTGATGACCGCGTCGAATCGCGAGAGGTCTGCGCCCGCGAGGTCTTCGTCCGAAAGCAGCGTCACGTCGTAGCCGACCTGCCGGAGCGCTTCGGGAATCTCGTCGCCCGAACCCATGACGTATCCGACGCGGCTGCCGCGGCGCTGCAAGTCAACGCGCACGAGTTTGGCGTCGGCCAGTGGGAAGAGCGTCTGCCGCGGGATGTGCGGGTAATCAATCTCCTCCATCCCGCGCGTGAAGATTTTTCCGTTAGACTCGAACTCGGCGGCAAGCTCGGCAACACTAGCGCCCTGCGGCGGCGTGACGTTGAACTCGGCCTTGAATTCTTCGTCCTTGTTCTTCAACGCGACGGGCACCTGCGCGGGCGTGGCAGTCCAACCGGCGGGAAGCTTCAAGCGCAGCGTGCCTTCGGTCGCGGCGGCGACGTTGCTCTTCAGGGTCACGCGCACGCGCCTGGCCGCGCGGTCGGGGAAGACGAGCGTCTTCTCTTCGACGCCGACGGCGACTTCCGGCACGACCGCGACGGGTCGGTACAGGTCGCCGCGCACGCGGTCAGTCCAGCGGTAGAGCACGGGCACGTCGAAGGAAAAGTTATCGCCGCCGTTGTTCGCCGAGATGTTCACGAACACGTCGAGCGGCGGCGAGTTTTCCGGCCAGCCGATGAGCGTTTGATCTTTAACCGTGTAGAGTCCCTTGCCCGGCTCGTCGCGCAGCCAGTAGGGCTGACTCAGGTCTGTCGGAGCAGGCCGTGTGACTTCTCGCGTCAGCGGCTGATTGTTTTTGAGTTCCACGCGCGTCACGTCAACTCCCGCCGAAGACGCGCCGACCTCTTCAAGCTTGAGAGGGAAGTCGGAGCGGTTGACGACCGTAGTCGTGATTTTGACCTGACCGCCCGGCGTCACGTAAGGGTCGGAAGCTACGGCCTCGATCCAGAGTCCCGCGCACGCGCGAATCACTTCGCCGACCTTGTCGCGCTTCTCATAGACCCACGGGTCGGCGGGAATCTTGGAAGTCTCCATGCCGGTCAGGAGCGTGTAGGCGCGGACGAGCAGCGGCAGAACGCCCTGCGGGTTCGCGGCGTCGTACTTCTGCGCGGCGTCGGCGAGAATTTGTCCGACGGCGTCGCCGCCTCTGATGCGGTGCCAAGTCAGGTCAACGCCGTCGAAGATGTCTTTCGTCGCCGGCTCGCCCTTGATGAGCGCGAAGTAGTTGAGCGCGGAGCCGCGGCGCGAGGGCGTGCCCTGCCCCTGGCTCTTATGCATCGTGCGGCTCTCGGCGGCGATCTCGGTGTAGGACTTTCCGAGCAGCGCGTTGTAGTCGCCAACATCAACGCTCAACATCTTGTCGGCGTCCTTCGGTCGCTCGCCCGGTCGGAAGGTGAAGGCGTTCCAGAGCAGCCGCTTCGGCTTCCAGACTTCGACGTACTTGAGCTGTTCGGGGAAGCGTGTCGGGTCGCCCGCCGCGTCGAAGGCTTCGCCCGCGAGAATGGCTGAGGCTGTGTGGTGGCCGTGGCCGCCTTCGCCCGTCGTCGGGAAGCGCGCGATGATCACGTCGGGGCGGAAGCGGCGGATGACCCAGACGACATCCGAGAGCACTTCGTCGTGCCCCCAGATTCGCAGGGCCTCTTCGGGCGACTTCGAGAAGCCGAAGTCAATCGCGCGCGTGAAGAACTGCTCCGCGCCGTCAATGCGTCGCGCGGCGAGAAGCTCCTGCGTGCGTACAAGCCCAAGCTCCGCGCCCTTCTCCGAGCCGAGCAGGTTCTGCCCGCCGTCGCCGCGTGTGAGCGAAAGGTAAGCCGTCCGCACGCCGCGCCCCTTCGCGAGATAAGCCAGGAGCGCGGTGTTCTCGTCGTCCGGGTGCGCGCCGACGTAGAGGACGCTGCCGACAACGCCGAGCTGGCGCAGCGCGAGTTCGGTCTCGGCGGCGTCCGTCGTCGCGGGCTGCTGCGCGCGCGTCGCGGGCGCGAGAAGGAAGAGGAGAAGCAGTAGGAAGACCGACGGGGTGCGTGCGAGAAGTTTCTTCATGCGCGGAGTCTTGCGGCCTGATTTTCCTGTGTGTCGTTCGGAACAGAGCGCGACCATTCTTCCCAACTTCCGGCGCGCGGGTCAAACCCGGCCATGTAAAAAAATTGTAATTCGTGAGCCTCGCTTCTTTGCGCCGCGGCGGGAGTTCACTTCGCGCGAAGGCACAAAGAAGGGCAGAGGGTTTTAAGGAGCGCGGCGCGCTCAGTCGTGCGGAGAGGTCGCGGCGTTTTTGTTCGCGGCGGCGGAGTTCGCGTTCGTGTTCGCGCCCGCGTTCGAGTTGCCGTTGGAGTTGTTGGAGTTCGCGTTGGCGTTCTTCTGCTTGAGTAGCTGCTCCTCGTGCTTTCGCATTTCGGCGACGCGCGACGCGCCAGCCTTCGCCTTCTCCAGCAGGTCTTGCGCGGGGAAGTTGTCGGGGTTGATCTCAAGCGCCTTGTTCAGGGCCGCGACCGACTCGTCGTAGTGCGCGAGCTTGTACTGCGCGAGCGCCAGCTCGTAATACTTGTCGTCGTCGTCCTTCTCCGAAGTCTTGACCGCGTCCTTGAGCGCGTCCACGGCGTCCTCGTACTCGTCGAGCCGTTCGTAGCAGAGGCCGAGGAAGTAGAAGGCGTCGGAGTTCTTCGGCTCGCGATCCGTGAGTTTTTCGTAGGCCGCGACCGCCTGCTCGAAAGATTTTTTCGACTCGTCCTCCTGCCCGACGACGTGCTGCGCGATGCCGAGTCGGTAGTAGGCTTCGGCGAAGTCGGGGTCGAGTTCGACGGCGTGTTTGAAGTCCTCGACCGCCTCGTCGTCGCGGTCGTTCTTGTAGGCGTCTATGCCGCGGTCGAAGAACGCGCGCGCGTCGCCGCCCGCCGCGCCCTGCTGATCGCCGCCCGCCGCGTCGGACGAAGACTGCTTCGCGTTCTGGTTCGACTGCTTCCGCGAGCAGCCCGCCTGCGGCAGCACGAAGGCGAGGAGGATGACGAATGTCAGCAGCGCGGCTCTCATGATTTTGTTTTCTCTCGGAAGGCTGACGGAGCGAAAAGTATCTACGCCAAATCCGCCGGAGAGTCAAACGAGGAGGGCGGAGCCGCGCGGAGCAGGCTCGCCGACTTCACGCGGCTTCGTCCGGCGGCGCGCGGCTTTGGACTGGTTATTGCTTTAGCTCTCAGGTTCAGGAATCGGTGTATCGCTTGCGTTCAAGGGGGAGTGTGCGAGATGGCGGGCAGAGACGGCGGCTTGTTTGTAAGTCCAACGGAGAGGACGATTCCCAACGACCCGGAGAGGACGCTCGCGACGCCGCGCTTCGACGAAAAATCCGTACAGGCGGCGAGGGCCGCCGTCCCGCTCAACCTGCGGACGCGCGTGCGCTCGTGGCCGCTCGCGGTCGTCGTCACCTGCGTCGCCGTCGGACTCATCGGCGGCGCGCTCGTCGGCTTCGGACTGACCTACTATTTCAGGGACAACCCGCGCGACGCCCAGCAGCAGGCGGCGGGCGACACGGCGGCTAACGCCAACGAGTCGGCGACGGCCCCGACGACGACGCCCGGACAGCCGTCGAAGACGGACGCGCAGAACTCGACGAACAGTCAGAGCGCCGACGCGAGCGGAAGCCAGCAGCCTTCGGACGCGACTGCAAACAACGCCGCGGCGAATGCGAACGCAGCGGGCGCGGCGGCTTCGTCTCCACCGAAGAATGAAGGCGACGATTCGGGCGGGGCGACGGCGGAGGCGGACGCCGGCACGCGCGGGGAGTTGCAGGCCGCGCTCGGCGACTGGGTCGCGGCGACGAACGCGCGCGACATCAACAGGCAGATGAAATACTACGCGCCGACGGTCGAAGACTACTACCTCACGCGCAACGCTTCGCGCGAGGCGGTGCGCGCGGAGAAGGCGCGCGTCTTCGGCAAGGTTGACTCGGTTGACGTGCGCGCCTCCGCGCCCGACATACGCCTGAGCCGCGACGGGCAGACCGCCGTCATGCGCTTCCGCAAGCAGTACCAGATCGGCAGCGGCACTTCGGGGCGCAGCGGCGCAGTCCTGCAAGAGCTTCGCTGGCGACGCACGCCCGCCGGCTGGAAGATCGTCGGCGAGCGCGACCTGCGCGTGCTGCAATAGCTTTCAGCTTTAATCCCTCTGTGCCCTTTGTGAATACCTCTGTGGCCTCTGTGATTAAAGAATCCGAACTCAACCACAGAGGCCACAAAGGATTTCACAGAGGGACACAAAGGCGTCTTACTTGTACGCGTCGGCGGCGGATGCGGTGTCCATGTACTCGTGGAAGGCGACGATCTTGCCGCCGCGGACGGTGAAGACGTGTGCGAAGCCGCCGCCGTACTCGCGCCCGTTCTTCTTCACACGCCACTTGTATTCGCCGAGCGCGACTACATGCTCGCCCTGCGCGACGAACTCGCGCGGCTCGAATGAGAGAACGTCCTGCGCGTCGCCGAGCGTCGAGAAGAACTCCGCGACCTGCCCCGCCCCGCGCCGCGCGCCCGCGAACGGCACGCCCTCGATGTCGGGCAAGCGCCAGTCAACGTCCTCCGACATCTGTCCGAGAAGCGTCCCGATGTCCCCGGTCTTGAAGTTCTCGTAAGCCTGCCTGACCACGTTCGAGTTGTCCTGATCGCTCATGCTCTCTTGCTCCTTTCGGTTTCGGTTCAGTGCAATCTTACTTACGAGGGCGGGCGGGCGAACGGATGCATCGCGCGTCGGGTTGCTGCGTCGCGCGTCACGCTTCGGCTGCGACGATCTCCTTGAAGCGGACGGCGTCGTCGAGCATCTCGACGTTGTTGAAGAAGACGTAAGAGACTTCGCCGCGCGGAAGCATCGAGCGCAACTCCTCAAGCTCGCCGTCCTCGTACTTGTAGCGCCAGCCGCGGCGACCGTGCAGGCGGAAGTAGCAGCGTCGCGGCGTCGCGGTGCGCTCGGCGAAAGGGTCAACGACGTGCCAGAGGTCAAGCTCGTCGCACAACTCTCTGACCGTCTCGCGCGGCCACCCGCCGCGCGGCTCCCAGCAGAAGCTGAGGCGGTCGCGCTTCGCCTTTCTGAAAAACTTTCGGAGGTTAGCGACGTTCTCGGCGGTCGGCTTGAAACTCGCCGGGCACTGGAACAGAACCGCGCGGGCTTCGAGCGCCGCCGCGCACTCGCGCGTCAACTCCCACGCCGCGGCGACCGTCTTCGTCGGGCGGAACGCGCCGGCCTCCTCCTTCTCCTCTTCGGCGAGTTGCCGCTTGAGTCGCCGGTAGGTCGGACTCGAAGACAGGTGCGTGACGAGTTGCCAGACCTTGAGCGTGAACTCGAAGCCGCGCGGCGCTTCCTCGCGCCAACGCCTGAGCGTCGGAACCTGCGGCGGCTGGTAGAAGGTGTGCTGGACTTCAACCGCGTCGAGCAGGGGGTAGTAAGACTCGCGCGACGCGCGGAAGCCGCAGCAGCCGATCTTAGTCAGCGCTTCACTCAAGTTCGGTTCGCCCCGGCCTCGGCCTTCAGGAGGCGCGCTGCCCTTCGTCAGCCGACGGCCCGTAGATCGAGGGGAGCGGCACGTCGAGCAGGCGCAGATAGACCGAGAGCTGGCCGCGGTGGTGGACGACGTGGTTGAGCGCCATCGTGCGGACGACGGCGGCGCGCGGCAACTCGAAGATGACCGTGTCGCCGCTCCGCAGACGCCACTTGTCGTTCATGCGCTCGTCGGACTGCTCCTTCAGAAGTCCGACGGCGGCGGCCACGTTGCGGTCGAACTTCTCGATCAGTTCGGCGACGCTCGTCGGGACGAACGGCTGATAGTTCCCGGAGGCGAAATCAAGCTCGTCCTGCGTGAGCGCGGGCGCGACGAGCGACGGCAACTCCGCGATGTGGCCGGCGAGTCGGCCCAGCGCCATTGACTTCTCGTGCGGCTTCCAGCCGAACTTATCTTCCGGCACGCGCTCCAACAACCTTCTCGTCGTCGCGGCCTCGTGTTGCAACTCCGCCGCCAGCGGTTCGCACATGCTCATAAAAATTTCCTTTCCCGTTTCTGAAGAGTCTTGAAGGCGGAAGCAAATCTACGCCGCGCGGCGCGCGCTTTCAAGGCGCGGGCGGTTAACTTTCGTTGAAGCCGCGGCGAGAAAATTTGAGACGGAGTCTTCCAACATCGGCGCGGTTGCGATAGAGTTGTGCGAAACCTTCTTTCGGAAAGGAAACTTAAAACAGATGCACGAAGATTTAATCGGACTTTTGCCCGAAGAGGTCTCGCGCCGCGGCTTCATCGTCACGAGCCTCGCCGCCGGTTTCGCATTGGCCGTCCAGCCCGTCACGGCGCAGACCGTCGTCACGACCGACGCGAACGGACTCGAAGCGGGCGAGGTGAAGATTCCCGTGCGCGACGGAGAGATTCCCGGCTACCGCGCGATGCCCGCGAAGGGGAAGAATTTTCCGTTGGTACTCGTCGTGCAGGAGATTTTCGGCGTCCACGAGCACATCAAAGACATCTGCCGCCGCTTCGCCAAGCTCGGCTACTTCGCCGTCGCGCCGTCGCTCTACGCGCGGCAGGGCGACGTGTCGCAGGCGAAGATGGAAGACATCATGAAGATCGTCGCGCAGGTGCCCGACGAGCAGGTGATGTCAGACCTAGACTCCACGGTCGCCTACGCGAAGTCAACGGGGAAGTGCGACGCGAAGAAGCTCGCCGTCACAGGTTTCTGCTGGGGCGGTCGCATCGTCTGGCTCTACGCCGAGCACAATCCGAATCTTCGCGCGGGCGTCGCGTGGTACGGTCGCCTCGTCGCCGCGCCCAACGCGAAGCCGACCCCGCTCACGCCGAAGCAGCCCATCGAACTCGTTGACGAGTTAAAAGCTCCCGTGCTCGGACTCTACGGCGGCAAGGATCAGGGCATCCCGGTCGAGACGGTCGAGCAGATGCGAACGGCGCTGAAGAACTCGAAGTCGAAGGCCGCGCACGAGTCGGAACTCGTCGTTTACCCGGACGCGGGCCACGGCTTCAACGCCGACTACCGGCCTTCCTACAACAAGGAGGCCGCGACCGACGGCTGGAACCGCCTTCAGGCATGGTTCAAGAAATACGGAGCAGCATGAGAGAAGGATGAAGGCTGCAAGGTGAAGGATGAAAGAAGCGTTGTCTTCACTTCATCCCTCATCCTTCCGCCTTCATCCTTTCTCGCGGGGCGAGCTGATGGTTATCACGACTGAACACGTTGACATTGATGTCGGCGGGAGCGCGATGCGCGTGCAGGTGTTCGCGCCGAAAGGCGACGGAGTGCATCCGGGCGTGCTCGTCTATTCGGACATCTTCCAGTTGACGGGGCCGACGGTGCGCGCGTGCGCGCGGCTGGCGGGCTACGGCTTCGTCGTCGCCGCGCCGGAGATTTACCACCGCATCGAAGCGCCGGGCACGGCCATCCCTTTCGACGACGCGGGGCGCACGCGCGGACTCGAAGACGCTGCGCGGACTTCGGTCGCGGAGTTCGACGAAGACTGCCGCGCGACGCTCGACTATCTCGCCGCGCACCCGCGCGTCGCAGGAGGGCAACTCGGCGCGGCGGGCTTTTGCATCGGCGGGCATCTGGCGTTTCGCGCGGCCTTGCAGCCGGACGTGTGCGCGACCGTCTGCTTCTACCCGACCGGAGTTCACAACGGGAAACTCGGCAGCGACGAGGACGCGGGCACGCTGGCGCGCGCGGGCGAGATTCGCGGCGCGCTGCTGCTCGTCTTCGGCTCGGCTGACCCGCACGTGCCGGCAGAAGGGCGCGAGAAGATCGTCGAAGCTCTGCGCGCGGCGGGCGTTAATTTCGACGTGAAGCTCTACGCGGCGGAGCACGCCTTCATGCGCGACGAAGGGCCGCGCTACGACCCCGTAGCGACCGACGAGGCGTTCGGCGAGATGATTAAATTCTTCCGCGGCGCGTTCGCGTAAACTCGCGGAGGCCGCGGATAAAGATGAAGGGCAAGCCGTCGTGAAGGCGGCTTGCCCTTTTGTAGTTCGCCCGCGGACTGCGCGAAGTTGAATCAGCCGCGGCGGACGCGCATTCAAGCTCAGGCTTTGCGCCTCCGTCGAACCTTGGCGGCGACGCCGACGAGTCCAGTGCCGAGCAACAGCATCGTGGCCGGTTCGGGCACCGCCGCGGGTGCGCTGCCGATGAAGAAACTTTCGGGGCCGCCCTGCGCGTTCGTGAGGCCCGCGCTGAGACCCAGGAGCAGGTCGGGGTGCGCGTTGATCGCCGCCTGAAGCCGCGCGGCGGCGGCGGCGTCCAGCGCGAACACGTAGTCGGAATGGCCCTGCCCGTTGCCGAGCTGCTGGAGCGTGAACGGCCCGCCGATGAGCGACGCGCTGAAGACGTTGTTGCCGCTCGCGTCGAACGCGTTAAGCACGAGCGAGTTCAGCGTCAGGTCGCTGACGCCGCCGCCGTTCGGCTCGTTCACGTCGAAGTAGATTTGAATCTGGCCGGCGTTGGTCGTGCCGATCTGCGAGAGCGAGACGGTCTGCGTGTTGCTCCCGCGCAGCCAGTCGCCCGTGCGCACGTCGCCCGACGATGAGATCGAGCGCCCGACCGCCCCCGCCTCGTTGACGCTACTGCCCGGCGACTGAACCGAAAGGACGTGCGGCGCGCGGTCGGGGCCGCAGCCGCGACCGACTCCCGCGGGGAAGCATGGGTCCGGGCCGACGAACACGATGCCGTCGGCGTAGGCGTTGCCGGCGCTCAGGCCGATGAGAATCAAAGCCGCCAGCGAAAATACTGACTTGACGAGAATTCGGCTCATGACAGTCTCCCTTGGTTTTTGTAGTTGTAAGTTGAAGAAAGGGTGAAAGGCCGTCGCCTTCCAGCGACGCGCGGAAAAAAAATCTGTCTTTAATGTTCGCGGCTGCTTTGGCGAGCGCGCGGCGCGAGCGGATGTGTGTGGTACCGCGCCGTCACGCGGCGAGTATCTGCGAGAGGCGCGCGAGCGAGTTGTCGGCGGGCCGCGCGGGGTTGGGCGAAAGCGGCGCGCTCTGGTTGCGCCGGATGAGCGAGAGGGCCGACTCCGCGTCAACGGGCTTCGAGTAGAGGAAGCCCTGCCCGTACTGGCACGCGAGCGCTTCGAGCCGCGCGTGCTGCTCCTCGGTCTCGACGCCCTCGGCGATGACGACCATGCCGAGGTTCGACGCCAGCGTGACGATGGTGCGGACGATCTCGGCGTTCTCGTCGCCCGCGCCCATGCGGCTGACGAACGAGCGGTCAATCTTCAGAGTGTCAACGGGGAAGCGGTGCAGGTACGAGAGCGACGAGTAGCCCGTCCCGAAGTCGTCAATCGAGAGTTGGAGTCCGAGCGAGCGCAGTTGCGTGAGGAGCGTCGCCGCCGACTCGGCGTTGTCCATCACGGCGCTCTCGGTGATTTCGAGCTTGAGGCAGTGGGCGGGCAGCCCCGTCTCGCGCAGAATCTGGCGGACGCTCTCGACGAGGCCGGGCTTCGTCAGTTGCTTGCTCGAAAGGTTGACGCTGACGGTGAGCGGCTGTGGCAGCGGCAGAAGCTCGCGCCACTCGCCCAACTGCCGGCACGCCTCGCGCAGGACGAACTCGCCGATGTCGGAGATGATCCGCGTCTCTTCGGCGAGCGGGACGAACTCCGAAGGCATGATGATCCCGCGCTCGGGGTGACGCCAGCGGACGAGCGCCTCGAAGCCGGAGAGCCTGCCCGTCGAGAGCGCGACGATGGGCTGGTAGTAAACTTCAAACTCGCGGTGCTCGACCGCGCGGCGCAGGTCGTTCTCAAGCCGTAGGCGGGCGAGCGCGTCGGCGTGCATCTCGGCGTCGAAGAGTTCGTAACGCGCCTTGCCCTTCTCCTTCGCGCGGTACATCGCCGTGTCGGCGTCGCGCAGGACGTTTTCCGGGTCGTCGTAGCCGTGCGCGCTCAGGGTGATGCCGATGCTCGCCGCGGTATAGACCTCGTGGCCGCCGAGGTAGAACGGGCGCACGAGTTCGTCCTGCACGCGCTCGGCGACGCGCACGGCGTCGTACTGCGACTCAAGTCCGTCGAGCAGCACGGCGAACTCGTCGCCGCCGAGGCGCGCGACCGTGTCGGTCGGGCGCGAGCAGCGCTCAAGTCTGCGCGCGACTTCGACGAGCAGGCGGTCGCCCGCCGCGTGGCCGAGCGAGTCGTTGAGCGTCTTGAAGCGGTCGAGGTCGAGGAAGAGCAGGCCGAAGAGGTGGCCGTCGTGCCGCCGCGCGCGCTCGATGGCGAGTCGCAGGTGGTCGGCCAAGAGCGCGCGGTTCGGCAGGTTCGTCAGGGAGTCGTGAAAGGCCGCGTGGCGGAAGTGCTCGCGGCTCTCCTGAAGCTCGCGGCTCACGCGCTCAAGCTCGGCGATGTAGCGCTGCTGCTCCTCGACGTGGCGCTCGGCGAGTTCGGCGCGCTCGCGCTCGGCCTCGGCGCGCGCGTGCTCGGCGCGCTCGGCCTGCGCGGCGGTCGTCTTGATGTCTTCGAGGTACTTGTCGTAGGTGTAGCGGACGAGCCAGATGATCGGCAGCGCGACGAGCAGGGCGTAGAAGCCCGTCGAGCTGATGAAGTTCGCAATCGCCGAGGCCGCGCCCGCGCCGACGAAGGTCGAGACCGAGAGCCACGCGCAGTGCTTGCTCCAGGTCTGGCCGACGGGCTGTCCCGTCTTGAGCGCGAGGACGACGGCGATGAGCGCGCTGTTGGCCGCGAACTGCGCGAGTCCGAGCGCGCAAGCGGCGATGAGCAGGCGGTCGAGGCTGTGCCGCCAGAAGTCCCCGACGCCGCCGGAGACGAGCGCGAGCGCGCCGACCGCCGCCGCGGTCGAGCAGGCCATCATCCCCGCGTTGAAGAGGATCGTGAGCGGCTTCTTCTGCCGGCTCACGCGCAGGCCCGACGAGACGCCCTCCGCCGCGGCCAGCAGGACGCCGGCGGGGCCGCCGTAGATTAAAACGGCGAGGAAGACAAACGTGTCGGCGAGCGTGATGTTCGAGTCGTGGCGCGGAATCTTGACCGAGATGCGCGAACTGACGGCGACGGTGACGAAGGCCAGCAGCGCGAAGCGCAGGTCGAGCCGCGCGGGCGTGACGAGGCACGCGCACGCGGCGGCGACGACCGCGCCCGCGGCGACGACCGACCACTGGTAGAACTTGATGAGCTTTGCCCGTTCGTTCTTCATCTTCGTCGCGGCGAGGGCCGCACCCTTCACGCGTCGGTTCGACGAGTCGGAAGAATTGCCGAAAGTTGTTCGGGTGAGATTTGGGACGCGGGGAAGACGCCTCGGCTCGAAGCGCCTTCCCCGCGAGGAGGCAAGGGGGTTGATGTTGGCCCCGCGCGCGCGGGACGGATGAATTTGCGGCAGCTAGGGCGCGGGCTGCATCGCCGGGCCGGGGTCGCCCCCGACCGCCGCCGACATCGCCTGAAGCGCGGCGTCGCCCATCAGGATGCCGTCGCCGACGACCATCCCGTCTCCCATGAGTATCCCGTCGCCGACGACCATGCCGTCGCCCATGAGTATCCCGTCGCCCAACAGGATGCCGCAGGGCATGAACGGCGCGCCGTCGCCGATGACCATGCCGGCGCTCGTCGTTATCTGGTCGCCCATCATGATGCCGTCGCCCATCATGATGCCGCTCCCCGAAACGGTGCCGTCCGTCGAGACGTAGCCGTCGCCGAGAACCATGCCGAGTCCGTACACGGTCTGATACTGCGCGATGAGGTTCGTGCCCGTCGCGTAGTTCTGCTTCAGGATGACGCCCTGCGCCCAGGGGAACGTGTAGCCCGCGATGGTCGTCTGCGGCGTCGGGAGCGTCGAGGTCGTCAGCAGCGGCGTGCCCTGCGCCGGGTTCGAGCCGAGGTCGGTGCGGACGAGCTTCGCCATTTGCACGGCGGCGACGACGTTCAACTCGCCCGAACCCTGTTCGAGTTCGTTGAAGCCCGCGAGCGGCTGCGCCGTGTACATCAGGATCATCTTGACCATGTTCGGCGTCAGCTTCGGGTTGACTTGGAGCATCAGCGCCGCCGCGCCCGCGACAATCGGCGTCGCCATCGAAGTTCCCGACAGGTACATCAGCTTCTTGTTGTCGCTGGTCGTGATGCCGGTGTCGAGTTCCGGGTGTTGCGTCACGAGGTAGTTCCAGCCGCTGGCACCGTTGTCGGCCTCGGCGAAGATGAGCTTGTTGCCGGGGGCGACGAGGTCGGGCTTCATCAGGTTGTCGTAGTGCTTGACGCCTGCACCGTCAGTCCAACTGCCGCGAGTCGGGCCGCGCGAGCTGAAGGTCGCGATGCCGTCGTCCGAGCGGGCGTCGGTGCCGAAGGTGTTGGCCGCGCCGACCGTGACGACCGAAGGCTCGTCGCCGGGCGAGTGAATCTGGCCGTAGAGCTTATTGCCGTTGGCGTCCTTGCCGTTGTTGCCCGCCGCCGCGACGACGACGATTCCGGCGTCAACGAGCTTGCGCGCGGCGAGGCAGACGGCGTCGTTCTTGTAAGAGTCAACGGCGGGAGCGCCGAGGCTCATGTTGACGACGCGAATGTTGAACTTCACCGCGTTCGTCGGATTCGACGAACTGAGCGGCTTGGTCGGGTCAACGGGGCTGAGAATCCAGTTGAGCGCGGCCAGCAGGTCGGAGGTCTTGCCTACGCCCTGCGAGTTCAGCACGCGCAGGCTGATGATGTTGGCGTTGCGCGCGATGCCCTCGTAGGTGCCGCCGGAGACGGTGCTGACGCCCGCCGCCGAAGACGCGACGTGCGCGCCGTGGCCGTAGGGGTCTTTGCTGCCGTCCGTCGCCTCGGACGTGAAATCCTTCTTGAACTTGATGCGACCGCCGGAGAAGGCCGCGTGCGCCGCGTCAATGCCGGAGTCGAGGATGGCGATGCCGACGCCGGTGCCGTCAACGGTCGTGCCCGTGAGTCCGGCGATGAGTCCGCCGTTGCGGACGGCGTCCGTCCCCGTAGTCGAAGTGACGTGGCCGAGCGGAAGCATCTGGCGGTCGGGCGAGAGGTAGCTGGCCGCGCCGCTCTTCGCGATCTCCTTCAAAGCCTCGGCGGGCAGTTCGACGCGCATCGCGCCGAGCTGATCCATGCGCGACTTCACGTCGGCGTTGTAGCGGCGCAGCAGCGACGAAAGCTCGGAGTTGCTCAGGTCGTCGGCCTGAAGGATGACGCCGACGCGCTCGCCAGGCTTCGCGCCGCCGACCATCTCGCGCAGGTCGGGCGAGAGCCTCATGTCGGACAGGGTGACGCCGGCAGACTCGTCCCTGTCGGTACGCGCGTCGCCGCCGCCGGAGAGTTGGACGGGCTGCAAGAGTTTCGCGAGCGACTCGTCCTTCGCGACGTGCTCGCCGTAGATTTCCGGGTTGGTCGCGCCGATCACTCGCAGGTCGCCGCGCTCAAGGGCCGAGCGCACGAGGTCGGACGCCTCGCGCGACGTGTAGGTGCCGGCGAACTGGTGGAAGTCCGCGACGAAGAGGACGACGCGACCGCGCGAAGAGGCCGCGTCTTCGAGCACGGACTTGAGGCGCGCGACGAACTCGTCCGCGGTCTTCGTGCCCGCCGTCAGCGCGTCGCGGTCGAGCGCGAAGACGCGCGCGCCGCGCAAAGAGGCGGGCGCTTGGGCCGACGCCAGCTCGACGGCGACGCCGCGCGCGACAGCCGAAGCTTCCGCGCCGGACTCGGCGAGCAGGACGGGGTTGTTCTTCGAGACGCGCGAGAGAATCTCGACGGCCTTGCGGGCGTCGGACTCGTGGCCCGCGGCGTCGAGTTGGCCGAGCCGCGCGAGCCGCGTCAGGTCGCTCGCGTAGCGCGAGAGCACAGGGTACTGCTGCGTGTGCTGCGTGGTCTTGCGCTCGGCTTGCGCCCCGACGTGGACTGTGGCGGCTCCGCCCACCAAAATGGATGCTGCCAACGAGGCTGAAACGAATAACTTAACGAGGGACGAGGGAGTCTTCGGTTTCATCTCAAGATACCTGCTTGTCGAATCTGTTGTCGTCAAAGACTAAAAGTCTTGCCCGGCGCACGCCCGGCGGCGTCCGTAGAGGCGAGCGACGTGCCGCGAGTCGAATGCGCGCTTTTGAAGGGAAATTTGAGGAAAGCGGAGTGAACGGCGGCCCGACCTGTCAACCTGAACGGCGTGGGTCAATCAACGTGACGGCTTCGGCTCTCACGCTGACAGTACGGCTTCGGACAAGCAGTCGCAGCCTCTAAGCGCGACTCTGTTCCAGAATCCGTCTCAGAGTTGGCGGGGCAGAGGGCCGCCGATGGTGTAGAGCGTGACGGAGCTTGAGAGGCCGAGGCCGGAAAGTCGGCCCGCCATCAGCACGATGGTCTCGCCGTGCTGCGCGATGCCGGATTCGAGCAGCATCCGCTCGCAAGTCTTCAGCATCTCTTCGGTGCTGTCGCACGGCGGGAGGACGAGCGTCTCGACTCCCCAGACGAGCGAGAGGTTGTCGCACACGGCGCGCTCGGTCGTCAGCGCGACGATGCGCTGCGCGGGCCGGAGGTTCGAGAGACGCCGCGCCATCAGCCCCGACTCGGTGATGACGGCGACGGTGCGCGCGTCAATCTCCTCGGCGGCGAACGAAGCGGCCTCGCAGAGCGCGCGGCTCACGCGCCCCGACTGCCTTCCCTCGAAACGCCTCCTGTCCCGCAGGGCTGTGGGCTTCCCAGTCTCGGCGGCCTCGATGATGCGTGCCATCGTCGCGACCGCGGAGACAGGGTACTTGCCGGCGGCTGTCTCCGCCGAGAGCATCACGGCGTCGGTGCCGTCCCACACGGCGTTCGCCACGTCGGACGCCTCGGCCCTCGTCGGTCGCGGCTCCGAGATCATTGACTGGAGCATCTGCGTCGCCGTGATGACGACGCGCTCCTTCCGGTTCGCCTCGCCGATGATCCGCTTCTGATAGACGGGGACGAGTTCGACGCTCGTCTCGACGCCGAGGTCGCCGCGCGCGACCATCACGCCGTCGGCGGTCGCGACGATCTGTTCGAGGTTGTCAATCGCCTCGGCCATCTCGATCTTGGCGACGAGCGGCTGCCGCCCGCCCGTCGCGCGGATGAGCGACTTGGCCTCGGCGCAGTCCTCGGCGCGGCGGACGAACGAGAGCGCGATGTAGTCGGCGCGCTCGCGCACGGCCCAGTTCAAGTCGCGCCTGTCCTTGTCGGTGAGCGAGGGGATGGGCAGCGAGACGCCCGGAAGGTTGATGCCCTTGCGCTCGGAGAGCGTGCCGCCGTTGACGACGCGCGTCACAACGTCCGTCTCGGTCGTGCTCTCGGCGGCGAGTTCGATTGCGCCGTCGTCGAGGAGTATGCGCGCGCCGGGCTTCACGTCGTGCGCCAGCCCGGCGTAGTTCGTCGAGACCTCGCGCGCGTCGCCGACGACCGAACGCGTCGTGAGCGTGAAGACCGCGCCCGCTTCGAGCTGCACGGGCTGGCCGCCTTTGAGCATCCCCGTCCTGATCTTCGGCCCCGCGAGGTCAACGAGGACGGAGAGCGGTCGCTTCAGGCGTTCGGCGGCGGCGCGCGCGCGTTTGATCGTCTCGGCGTGCTCCTCCTGCGTGCCGTGCGACATGTTGATGCGGACGGCGTTCGCGCCCGCGGCGAGCAGCGACTCGATGACGCTCGACTCGCGCGAGGCTGGCCCGAGCGTGGCAAGTATCTTGGCTCTCCTCACCTTCGGCGACCCCTCTGATGATTTTTCGTTGGACGACTGAAGCCGTTGTAATACTCCGCCAGCGAATAGTCAACGACGGAAGCAAGTGAGCAGTGAGCGGTGAGCGGTAAGCAGTGAGCAGTGAGCAGCGAGCGGTGAGCAGTCAGTCGCAGCGAGCGATTTGACTGCTCACCGCTCACTGCTTACTTGCCTTTCAGTTCGCTTTCGAGGCGACCACGGTCGCGATGGTCTGTTCGAGTTCGGCGGCGGCGTCCTCGTCGTAGCCGACGAAGTCGCGGACGATGCGGCCCTGGCGGTCGATGACGAAGGTGTGCGGGATGCGGTCGTCGTCGGCGAGGAAGAGGCTGACGGTGTCTTCGTCGGGGTTGGCGAGTTGGTATTGAATGCCGTACTGCTTGACGAAGTCGGGAATCTTCGGCTGGTCGTCTTCGCCGCCGACGTTGAGGCCGACGACCTTGAAGCCCTGCGGGCCGAAGCGCCTTTGGAGTTTGACGAGGTGCGGAATCTCCTCGCGGCACGGCGGGCAGTAGGTCGCCCAGAAGTCGAGCACGACGACCTGTCCGCGCAAGTCTTCGAGCGAAGAGTGGCGACCGTCGAGCTGCGTCCAGGCGCCGCGCGGCACGACCGCGGAAGTGCCGTGTGCGGGCTCGACCGGAGGCATCGGCAGGTTCGTGCGCGGCGGTCTGGTCGCGGCGGTCGAGTCCTTCGCCGCGTTCGCCTCCATCGCCCGCTTCTTCGACGCGCCGTCGAGGTCGCACGACGCGGCGAGCGCGGCGAGCGCGAAGACCGCGAGTGCCGCGAAGAGCCGCGTGCGGAAACTACCTGTAACTCTCGTTCGCATGGTCTGCCAACTCCTCCGTGCGCGTGACATTCTACACGAAGGCGCGCGGGCGTGGCACGCGCGACGACTCAGCGTCTCGGCGCCGGGTTTGTTTGGTCGGAGTCGCCTTCGGGAGTCGCCGTGCCCCGCTCCAACTCTTCGAGCGACGGCGCGGAGTCCTCGGCGGGCACGCCGTACTCCTCGTTGGCCCACGCGCCGAAGTCAATCAGCTTGCAGCGCTCGGAGCAGAACGGGCGGTGAGGGTTGTTCTCCCAATTGACGGGTCTGTGGCAGGACGGGCACTTCCTTAAAGCCATCGGCAATCAGCTTTCAGCTAAAACAAATCAACCCCCTCCGCTTCGGCTGAAAAGCTGACGACTGAGTGCTGATAGCTTCTCATGCCGCAGCCGAGGCGGCGGGAGTCTTGATTAAAATTTTTCGGTCAACGAAGTCAATGATACCGGCGCGGCGCATCTCATTCAAGCGGACGGTCACGCTCTCGCGCGTCGAGCCGACGATGGAGGCGATCTCGCGGTGCGGGAGCGCCAAGTCAATCAGCACGCCTTCGGGGTCGGGCCGCCCGTAGCGCTCCGAGAGGTCGGCGAGCAGTTTGTCGAGCCGCGCGGGGATGGCGTCGAGCGCGAGGTCAACGACGCGGCGCTCGGCGCGAGAAAGGCGTTGACCGACCATGCGGAAGGTGTAATCATAAAGCTCGCGGCTCGCCGCCATCCCCTCCCTGTAAACCCCCGCGGGAATTCGCAGCAGGCGTGCGTTCTCGTAGGCCACGGCGTTCTTCTCGCGCACCCCCGCCGAGTAGAGCGACGACTCGCCGAAGAGCGCGCCCGCGCCGACGATGTCTATGACGGCCTCGCGGCCCGTGTCGTCGGTCGAGCAGATTTTGACTCGACCGACGGCGATGACGTAGAGCGCGTCGGCTGTGTCGCCCTTGCGGTAGATGAAGCGGCGGCGGCGGAACTCGACCGCGTCCGAGGCTTCGGCGAGGAGCGCGAGCGTCGCGTCGTCGAGTCCGTCGCCTATCTCGGACTGGCGTATAATCTCTTCGCGGTCGGCGGCGTAGTCGCCGCGCGTCGGCGGTTGTTGCATGACGGGGGAACCTCGTTTCGGAGTCGGGGAACTTTTCAAGAGCATGCGTTCGGGAATCCGCGGCGCGCGAGACCGGAAGAACGGGGCTTAAAGCTATCTTGACCGGAGAAGGGAGTTAAAGCTGCGCGGAATCCTTCAAAGTCACGAGGCTGTTTTTAACCTAACCGTTGTTCGATGAGGAAAAGTTAAACGCAACGAGCGAGAAACCGTCCCTTTGAAGTAGGCGGCACGATAGCACGAAGGGCGCGCGCGCGCAAGACCTGTTTGCTGCAAAATTTATGACAAGCAACTTGAGCATCCTCGTCGTTGACGACGAGCCTGACAAGCGGCTCCTGCTCGCCTTCGCCTTGCGGAGCGAGGGCTACGAAGTCCACACGGCGGACGACGGCGTCGAGGGCCTCGCCGCGGTCGAGGCGTGCCAGCCCGACCTGATCGTCACCGACGTGATGATGCCGCGCATGGACGGCTACGAGATGGTGCGCCGCGTGCGCTCGAACCCGCAGACGAAGTTCATCCCCGTCATCATCCAGTCCGCCGCGCGCAACGAGTCGCGCGACGTGCGCTTCGGCTCGGAGTTGGGCGCGCTCGGCTACATCACAGACCCGACCGACCTCGACCTGCTGAGGGCGCGGGCGCGCACGCTGCTCGAATTCAAGCAGTACCTCGACTCGTGCCAGGAGGCCGCGTTCACAGACCACCTGACCGGACTCGCCAACCTGCGCCGCTTCGAGCGGCAGTTGGAGCGCGAGGTCGCGCGCACGGCCCGCTACGGTCGCCCGTTCTGCCTGCTCTTGATTGACGTGGACAACTTCAAGGAGGTGAACGACGCCAACGGCCACGACGCGGGCGACGAGGCGCTACGGCGCGTCGCGAACGTCATCCAGTCCGGCACGCGCGGCATAGACACGGGCGCGCGCATCGGCGGCGACGAGTTCGCCGTCATCCTGCCGGAGACGGGACTCGCGCGCGGACTCGAAGTGGCCGAGCGCCTGCGCGGGGAGATCGCCGCGCTCGGCGCGCAAGGCGTCGGTCGCATCACGGCGAGCATCGGCGTCGCCGAACTGCCCTCGTGCGCGCGCGAAGGCGAAGGGCTGCGCGCCGCGGCGGATGCCGCGCTCTACGAGGCCAAGCGCGGCGGTCGCGACCGCGTGGCCTTCGCTCCCGCCGCGTCGAACCTGACGGCGACGGGCAGCGTATCCCAAAGCAGAGGTTAGAGGTCGGAGGTCAGAGGTCAGTAGTCGCGTGAGCCGTTCGGCCCACATTCATCTCGGATAACTGCTGAGTCGGCTTCAACTGACCTCCGACCTCTAAATTCTGAAGGAACTTACTTATGGCTGACTACCGGGACAAGCTTGAAGAGTGGCGCGAGGCGGCGCGGCGCAAGGCGCGCGAGCTGGACGACAAGTACCAGATACGCGAGCGCGTCGAAGAGGGCGCGCGAGCCGCGGGCGAGGCGGCGAAGCGCGGCGCGGACGCGGTCAAGACGGGCGCGGAGAGGGCGCGCGCCGAGGCCGAGCGGCTCGGCGAAGACTTGGAGATCGGCGACCGCGCGCAGGACGTTCGCGAACGCACGCAGGGCGCGCGCGATCAGGCGTCGCGCGCGGCGGAAGAGGCCGCGCGAGTGGCGCGCGAGGTGGGGGGGCGCGTGCGCGACGCGGGGCAGAAGGCCGAGCGTGCGGCGGGCGACGTTCTCGGCGGCGCGAAGAAGCATTACCGGAACGCCGCGCGCGCCGCGAACATCGGCGTGCGCGCGACGCGCCTGACGACGGCCTCGTCGGTCGGACTCTTTCGCGCATACGACTGGGCGCGTCAGAACCCGAAGCAGGCCATCGTCGTCACGCTCTCGCTCGCGGCGGGCGTGCGCGCGGGCGCTTCGTTCCCCGGACTCGACGCCGTCTTCCTCGGCGCGCACCCGCACTGGTTCACGCACTCGGCGCTTCCCGTGTGGGCCGTGCGCCGCATCGCGAAGAAGTTCGACTCGTACCTGCGCGAGCGCGAGCGCCTCGTCGCCGAGGGCGAACTCGAAGAGGCCGAGCGCAAGCGCGTCGAGTTCGAGCGTCGGATGGTTCGCTACGTCGGCGCTCCGCTGCTCGGCGCGTTCAGTTGCGCGGCGGGGGTCGCGATGTGGGCGCAGATATTTCGACCCGGCTCGATTGTGGGCGCGCCCGTCAGTTGGCTCCTCGGCGGCAACCCCGTCCTCGACGGCGTGTGGCTGTTCGCCAACGGCGTCATCTGCATCCAGCAGGGTTACAAGTTTTTTATGATAGCCCTCCGCGACCAGGAGGACGCGCAGAGAATCGTCAGGGAGATAAAGGGTCTTCTGCCTTCGGCTGCGACGGCTTGACGCCTCGTAAACGTTATTACCGAACGCCACGGGGCGCAGCACCAACACCCGTAACCGGCGGATGGCGATGAGCGTCCTACGTTACAGGACGGGCGGCTAGGCCGGTTTCAACCCTGGCCCACAAGGGGCGGGTTAGTTGCCCTGACCTGCCGCCCGCCGAGTTATGTTACATAACTCGGCGGACTCACTTCTGCACTATTAAGTACATAAACGGTTAAGCACTAAAGCAGACTCGCCTTCGGTTGCGACTGTGTGAGGAAGAGTGACGGCTTACTTCCGCGGGAGACGCAAGACGCGGACTGGCGATAACAACCCGCGCGCAAAAAACGACAGCCGCCGTCTTTGAATTGACGGCGGCTGTCGTTTGCTTTTGTACCTCTAAAGTCGGGAGCGGAGTCCCGTCGCGAACTCCGCGCCCTCCGCACTTCTGGCTTCCTGCCGAACGCCGGTCACAGGAGAAACAAGCTATCCGGCGGTGTGAACCAGTTGATGCGCCAACACGCCGACAGCATATTCGCGCGCGGCCTCTTTGTCTGTCCGCGAAGGGACAGACATCGGCCTGCGTGTGAAGTAACATCGCCGCGCATTACCGAAATCACAGGAGGAATTTCAATGCGAAGAACTTTGGCTCTCTTGTCTCTCCTCGCCGCCGCCGGCCTCGTCGGCGCGTGCAACGGGGGCGGAGATAACGCGAACGCCGGCAACGCCAACGTGAACACCTCGACGACCGGCTCGAACCTGAACAGTTCGACGACCACGACGGGGACGAACATGAACGCCGGCACGACGACGACCGGCACGAACATGAACAGCAACATGGGCACGACCGGCACCGGCACGAACATGAATACCGGCACGACGACCGGCACCAATATGAACGGCAACATGGGCACGACCGGCGGGAACATGAACCGCGGCACCGGCACCAACTCGAACCGCGGCATGGGCACCAACACCGGCACGGGCAGGCCCGGCAACTCCAACAGGCCGTAGCCGACACAGCCGTCAGTCAATAATCGGAGAGGGCGCGCCTCGAAAGATGCGAGGCGCGCCCTCTCGCCGTTTAGTCGTCAAACCTTTTCGCCTCGCGTCGGCGGCGCGCGGGCCGTCTTCACCTCACGGCAATCGGGAAGGGAGTGAACGAGAGCACGAAGACCGCGAGCGTCACGACGGCGGCGAGCGTGCGCGCCGTGCCCAGCGTGTCGTTCTCGTCGAGGGCTTCGGGGTGTCGGACGCGGAGCATGATGAAGAGGAGGACGGCGTAGAGGAACCCGCTCGGAGCGCCGTGCCAGAGGAGGCCGAGCGGCGCGAGCACGACCACCGCGGCGAACGCGACGCGGCCCGCGTGGCGGTGAAACCGCCTGCCGAAGACCGCGTACGTCGCGTGCCCGCCGTCGAGCTGCCCGACCGGCATCAGGTTCAGACTCGTCACCAGCAGCCCGATCCACGCGGCGAAGTAGAAGGGGTTGATCGTGATTCCGGCGGGGTCGCGCGCGCCGAGAAGTTTCGCGAGCAGGCGCGGCAGCAGCGGGTCGTTGAAGATGATCGCGCCCGCGTCGGACGGGACGGGCGGCGACGGCACGGCGGTCAGGAGTCCGACGGCGGCGATTGGTATCAACACCAGAAATCCCGCGAGCGGCCCGGCGACGCCGATGTCGAAGAGCGCGCGGCGCGAAGGGATCGGCGACTTGATCTTGATGAACGCGCCGAGCGTGCCCGCGAGGAACGGCGGCGGCACGGGGATGAAAAACGGCAGCGTCGCGTCAACGCCGTAGAGCCTGCACGCGACGTAGTGCCCAGACTCGTGCGCGAGCAGAATCGAGAGCAGCGCCGCGGCGAACTTCAGCCCGTCGAAGATGTACTGCGGGTGCGCGTGCGCGTATGCGCCGATGGCCGCGAGCGCGAGCACGTAATACCGCGGCACGTAGAGCAGGTAGTCGAGCGGCGCGGCGGGCGCGGCGACGCTCGGCTCCACGTCGCCGAACGGCATCATGATGCTCATGCCCGCCCACGCGACCGTCAGGAAGGTGAGCGCGAAGAGTGCCGCGTGGAGCGTCCACTCGCGCGCGGTCGGTCGCGCCGCCCGGCGCGCAAGCGTGGCCGCGCGCGGCGCGAAAGTCGGGACGCCCTGGATTGATTCGGCCATAAAAAAAAGAGGTCAGAGGCCGGGGGTCGGAGGTCAGTAGAAAGCAGGCGGCTTTTCACTGACCTCCGACCCCCGGCCTCTGACCTCTGCATTGTTAGAAATTCGTTTCGTGAGCAGGCGCGCCCGGCGCGTCCCGTTCGTGCCCGTCGTGGTCGTCCTCGTGGTCGCCTTCGACGTGGAAGCCGTGCGCCTGAAGCTCCTTGCCGGGCTTGAAGCGGATGGTCTTGCCGGAGGGGATGGCGACCTCCTCGCCGGTGCGCGGGTTGCGCCCGACGCCGCGCTTGCGGGGCTTGACGACGAAGACGCCGAAGCCGCGAAGCTCGATGCGCTCGCCGCGCGCCAGCGCCTCCTTCATCGAATGGAAGAGTGCGTCAACGGCCTGCTCGGCCTTCATCTTCGGCACGCCCGTGCGCTCGGCGACGCGGTTCACGATGTCGAGTTTAATCACCTGGTTTCGGCCTCCGCCTTCGACTTTTCGGGGAGAGAGATTTGTCGAATGATGCCAACGCTTTCCGCGTCGCGATAATAGAGACGCCCCGCGACGGCTGTCAAGGCTTGGGCAGTGAGCGGTAAGCAGTCAAGGAGTTGAACGCCCGACGCCCGCAGTCGCTGACTACTGCTCACCGCTTGCGGCTCACCGCTCACTTGCTTTTGACAAGGCGTGCGCGCCGCGACTAACCTCGGACGTGCGGCGCAGCCGTGATGCGGCAGTCCGCCGGCGCATCTGAAAACACGTATGCTCTTCTTCGGACGAAATGGCCGGCGCACGCACGCGTTCGGCGACGTTGACGCGAGCGACGACCGCGACATAGAGGTGCGCCGCCTCTCGGACGAATCGCGCGCGCACTTCTGGGGCGAGGCGCGGCTGCTGTTCCGCGACCTGGTCTTCGCGCTGATGATCATGTCGCTGGTGCTGGTCTTCGTCGCGCAGCCGGTGAAGGTCGAGGGGACTTCGATGCTGCCGCGGCTGCACGACGGCGAGCGCATCTTCGTCAACAAGCTCATCTACTACGGCCTGCCCGAAATCCAGCGCGGCGACATCGTCGTCTTCTGGTTCCCCGACGACCCCTCGAAGAGTTACATCAAGCGCGTCATCGGCCTGCCGGGCGAGACCGTGCAGATGCGCGCGGGGAGAATCTACATCAACGGCAGGGAACTGCCGGAGCCTTACATTGACCCGACCCTGAACGTCGCCGACGAAGACCGCCCGCCGACCTACGTCAAGCCGCACTACTACTTCGTCATGGGCGACAACCGCGACAACTCAAGCGATTCGCGCTCGTGGGGGCTGGTGCCGGAGAAGTACATCTACGGCAAGGCGCTCGTCCGCTACTGGCCGCTCTCGAAGGCCAGCATCATCCGCCACGAGACCGACTACCCCGGCGTCCCCGACCGCCGCGCGCAGCACGCGGAAGAGTCGGACGAGTGACGCGGAAGAATCACAAGCCGTCGGAAGCGCGTCGGCGCGGCTCGCGGGAGAGGCGGCGAACTGCCGACCGGCTTTCGACGCCCGGCGATTCCGGGCCGAACATTTCAGGCTCTGATTTTTACGAAGCCGGGCATTCGACCCGGCTTTTGAATTTGAAATTTCAAACTTGAAATTGCAAACTAACGACAGCCGTCTGCCCGCTGCCTACTGCCGCCTGCTTTTATGTCCGACTGGCTGCGACCATTGCTGCTGATGTTCTACGCGCCCGCGCGCGGGATGGCCGAGGTGCGCGACCGCGCTCCGCTCGGCCCGGCGGCGCTGCTCGCGCTCCTGCTTCTGGCGGCGCACACGGTCTTCGCACAGTGGCAACTGTTGGCCGGCGTCGCCGCGCTCTCCGGCGCGCTGGCGTTCGTGAGCGCGCTCTTCGCCTCCGCCGGGTACTTGTTCATCGTCGCGCTCGTCTTCGTCCCGCTGGCGATTCTTCTGACAAACTTGTTCGAGCGGCGGGCGAGCTTCGGCGTCGTGCTGCGACAGGAGTACGCGCCGATGGCCTCGGCGACCTTCTACGCGCTGGCCGCCGCGAGCATCATCGCGATCCCGCTGGCCTACGTCGCGAGTGCCGCCGGCCTGAACGAGGCGGCGGTGGTGGAGACGCTCGCCGCCACGCAACAGACCGCGCAGCAGGCCTTCAGCCACCCGGCTTCCGGCGACCTGACGCCCGAGCAGATGAATCAGTTGAGTCAGATGATGGGCGTGCTGAGGAACGCCCTGCTGCTCATGTTGATTCAACCGCTGACGCTCTTCAGCCTGTGGGCCGTGCCGGCTGTGCGCGAGGTCTTTCGCGTGTCGTGGCTCAAGGCGCTGCTCGTGGTCGTGTTGAGCACGATCCTGATGTTCGTCCTCTCGCCCCTCGTGCTGCGAATCCTCACCTCTTTGCTCGGCGCGCCGTTCATCATCCTGCTGCTCTTCTTCTTCCTGCGCGGCTACGTCGGCGAGTTGATGCGCGGCCAGCGCGCCCGCGCTTCGTTCCGGCAGAACCTCGAAGCCGCGACGCTCAACCCCGCGGACGCGTCGGCGCACTACAACCTCGGACTACTTCACGAGCAGCGCCGCGAGTTGGAGGCGGCGCGCGAGCGCTTCCAGCGCGCAATCGAGATTGACCCGGAAGAGACCGACGCGCACTACCAGCTCGGCCGCATCGCGCGCGCGCAAGGCCGCCTGCCCGACGCCATCGCACACTTCGGCGAGGTGGTCACGCGCGACGACGCGCACGCCCAACACGAAATCTGGCGCGAGGTCGGCGCGACCTACCTCGCGGCGGGGCAGTACGCCGACGCGCGCGACGCATTGCGGCGCTTCCTCGAACGCCGCCATTCCGACCCCGAGGGACTTTACCTCATGGGGCGCGCGGTCTTCGGACTCGGCAACCCGCGCGAGGCGAAGGAGTGGATGCAGCGCTGCGTCGAGTCAGTCCGCACCGCGCCCGCCTACAAGTACCGCGCCGACAAGCGCTGGCTCAACGAGGCCCAGCAATTTTTGCGGACACAGGCTTGAAGGAATCACGCAGCTTTGAATCAAACGGGATGACAAACAGAGAGAACAGGCCGGCGCTGCTCGTGCTCGAAGACGGTCGAGCGTTCCGCGGTCGCGCGTGGGGCGCGGAAGGCGAACGCTGCGGCGAGATGGTTTTCAACACTTCGATGTCGGGCTATCAGGAAGTCCTGACCGACCCTTCATACGCGGGGCAGATCGTCTGCATGACCTACCCGCTCATCGGCAACTACGGCGTGAACCGCGCCGACGAAGAATCATCGCGCCCTTGGGTCGAGGGCTTCGTCGTGCGCGAGGCGAGCGCCGTGGCGTCGAGCTGGCGCTCGGAGGAGAGTCTGGACGCGTACCTGAAGCGCTGGGGCATCCCCGCGATTGACCGCGTGGACACGCGCGCTCTCGTCCGCCACATCAGGGACAAGGGCGCGATGCGCGCGTGCCTCTCGACGGTTGACCTCGACGAGAAGAGTCTGCTTGAGAAGACGCTCGCGTCCGCGCCGATGGAGAACAGGGAACTCGCGAGCGTGGTGACGACGAGCCGGCCTTACGAAGTCGCGGCGGTCGGCGAAGAGAAGTTCCGCGTCGTCTGCTACGACTTCGGCGTGAAGCGCAACTCCCTGAACGAGCTTGCGCGCGCGGGCTGCCGCGTCCGCGTAGTTCCGGCCTCGACGCCCGCGTCGGAAGTCCTCGCGATGGGGCCGGACGGGATTTACCTCTCGAACGGGCCGGGCGACCCGGCCTCGATGACGGCGGTCGTCGAGGAGATTCGCAAGCTCGTGGGCGAAGGCGTGCCGACGTTCGGCATCTGCTTCGGTCATCAACTGCTCGGTCGCGCGTTCGGCGCGGCGACTTACAAACTCCGCTTCGGGCACCGCGGCGGCAACCAGCCCGTCAAGGACTTGCACACGGGCCGCGTCGAGATCACTTCGCACAACCACGGCTTCGCGGTCGAGGCCGGAAGCCTCCCCGCGGATGTCGAAGTCACGCACGTCAACCTCAACGACAGTTGCGTCGAGGGGATGCGACACAAGAGCCTGCCCATCATCTCGGTGCAGTACCACCCGGAGGCCGCGCCCGGCCCGCACGACGCCGAGCACCACTTCCGCCGCTTCATCGAGTTGATGGAGCAGTCCCGCGTCGCGGGCTGAGGCCAAAGTCAAAAGGCAAAAGTGCAGACAAGGAACGGCGCGGCCCTCGTTGAAAGTTGAGGGCCGCGCCGTTTCCCGTTCGCCTTCTTTTGCCTTCGCCCTCTTCTACGACCGCAGGAGCCGGTCAATCGTCTGCACGAGCGAGACGAAGTCGGAGGTCTTGCTCTGGTAGATTTTGACGCCGGTCTGGACGGGCTTGTCGCGGTTCGGGCCGGAGCTTTCGAGCGAGAAGAGGAGGACGGGCGTCGCGGGGTCGAGCGCGCGCAGCTCGCGGCAGAGTTCGAGGCTGTCGCCGTCAATGTAGGTGTCGTTGAGGATGTAGAGGTCGAAGCGCTCGGTCATCGCGAGCTTCAGACAGTCGGCGGCGGTCTGCACCGACTCGACCTCGTAGCCTTTCTGCGTGAGCATCAGGGCGATCAGGTCGCCCACGTCCTTGTTCGACTCGGCGCAGAGGATGCGCCGCTTTCCTCCTTGCATCAGACACACCCCGACGAAGAGAGAGTCAGAAAAAAGGGGAAGCTCAGGGGATGTGTAAATTTAAACGCAGAAGCGGCGAGCGTCAAGGCTTTTCGGCCTCGTTCGCCGGGCCGCGGCGAGTCGCCTTGCCCAGGAGGATCGAGTTAACGGTCTGGACGATCTCGAAAAGGTCGTTGGGTTTCGTCAGGTAGGCGCTCGCGCCGGCGCCGAACGCCAACTCGCGCTCGCGGCTGAAGGCTTGTGCCGAGAAGAAGAGGATGGGCGTCTCCGGCGTCATCTCGCGCAGGCGCTTGCAGAGTTCGATGCCCGACCCGTCAATGTACTCGTCGTCGAGCATGTAGAGGTCGAAGCGCTCGTGGCCGACCAGCGCGACGCACTCGGCGACGGAGTTGGCCGCGACTACTTCGTGGCCCTGCTCTTCGAGCAGCAGGGTGATGAGGCTACACGTGTCTTCGTGTGGTTCGGCGCAAAGGATGCGCCTGCGGGGATGCGACATCCGGGGGAACTCCTTAAATCTGTTGTCCGGCAGAGTGTGGAAGTCAGGGCGCGAAACGCAAAGGGCAAAGCTAAAGAATAATCGCCCCCTTGTCTGTACGGAAGTGAACGTGCTTCCGTCTGCTGCGGGCGACCTGGAACAGCGGACATTAAGCCTCAATTCGGAAAAATAATCAACAAGTTTATTGGGCGGGCTGC
>Ga0070740_10000712_pt1 | contig 59926 bp, 59 predicted proteins | sample Coa_R2_FD_67286 | JGI IMG/M metagenome (GOLD analysis project Ga0070740, IMG submission 67286) | Surface soil microbial communities from Centralia Pennsylvania, which are recovering from an underground coalmine fire - Coalmine... | ecosystem: Environmental > Terrestrial > Soil > Unclassified ... | reverse complement strand
GAGCTCGACAACCGCAATCAATCCATCGCCTCCGCCCTGAGCACCAGCTTGATCCAACACGCCCGAGTGCTCGCCGATCAGGATTGGCGAGCGGCGATGCCTTTTGCCAAAGAGGCGCTGGACGTCAACCCAGGAGACCCGGCCGGCAAGAGCGTAATTTCCTTTCTGGAGAGCGTCCGCCGGCACGAAGAAGTGGAACGCTGCCTGGAAGAGTGCCATACACTTCAAAGCCAGGGAAGGATAGACGAAGCTCTGCAGCGTGTGGATCAGATGCTGCGCACCTTCAAAACGGAGCCTCGCCTGCTGCAATTGAAGCTGAGTCTGAAAGCGGCCGCAAGTGAAGCGCCCATAAGAAAACCCGCACCGGTCGCCTATTCCGCGGCGGCCAATGTCAGCGGTCCGGCCACCGTGCCCGCGGCAGTGCTTCCACCAAAGCGAAATGACCCCTGGTTTGATCCGTTCGAATCGCTCGAAGCGCGGACCGCGACTCAGCAAGCCAAGCGGGAGGACACGCCGCCACCGGCTCTTCCTCCGCGGATGGTTCTTCGGCGTGTACCGGCCGATGAGCCCGAGCAGCGCTTTCCGAATTGGAAGTGGTTCGCGGCCGCGGCCGCCCTTTTAATTGTCTTTGTTGCAGGCGCGGTATTGTTGCCCGTACTGAGCCATAAGAGCAAAGCGCAAACGCCCAGCCATGCGCCGGCTTCTGCTCAGGTGCAACAACCTGCGCCCGCGAACAAACCACAAACATCGCAGCCGTCGGCGCCGGCCCCAGCGCCGTCAAATCCGGAGCAAGCGCCTCCGCCGCAGACAACACCTGCAGTAAACCGCGAACCGGCGCCGTTTCAAGTCAGGACCAATCCGGACCAGGCAAACGTAATTGTGGATGGAAACAGCACGCTGGCCTGCCATTCGCCTTGCGAGTTGAAGTTGACCGCTGGTGACCACCAGATTTCAGCGTCCGCTCCTGGCTTTCCGTCCCTCGAGCGCACGATCTCGGTGCCGGACGACAGCGGACATATAATCGACCTCACTGCCGGTTTCGGAGCAGTGCGGGTGTCGGCGCCGGCTGGCGCAACGGTGTCGGTCGATGGTGAAGCCAAAGGTAAAATCCCCATCACGCTCCACGTTTTGCCAGGCACGCATCGAATTAAGATTGATGGACCCGATTTGGTTTGTGAGGGCTCGTTCAGCGTAGCCGCAGGGGGTTCTGCCTTCCTGTCCGGCTGCGGCCACCCGCAGCAGACAGCGGCCACCGAAAGCGCAAGGACAGAACCCAGACCGTAAGGGAGGGGTCTACGTCTCTTCGATTTTCCCCGCGAGTTCCACGCGGTCCATGGCCAGAAATTGCCGCACGTGGGGATGATCGCATTTCTCCAGTTCCGCTACTGGACCAAAATAGATCGCCCTGCCTTGATAGAGAAACACCACCGTATCCGCGACCTTGCGCATTAAATCGAGATCGTGCGTCACCACGATCGCGGTCAGGCCGATCCGGCGCTTCAGCCGGAGCATCAGGTTTCCCAAATCGTCGGACATGATGGGGTCCACCATCGTCGTCGGCTCGTCGTAGAGAATGCACTCCGGCTGCGCGGCCAGCGCCCTTGCAATTGCAACCGCGCGCTTGTAGCCTGTGGATAAATCGGCCGGATAGAGGTCCTTGAAGTTTTCGAGGTCGACCATCTTGAGCAGCCCGTTCACCACATCCTCTTTATTCTGCTCATCGTAGTCCTGCCGCTGCTCCACGGAAAACAGAATGTTTTCCCCCACACTGAGCGAGTCGAACAGCGCGCCGGACTGGAAAACCATTGTGACTTTCTTCCTAATGCGCTCCAGCTCGGTCTCCGACATGTGGGTGATGTCGGTATGGGCCACGATGACCTCGCCCTTGTCCGGCTTCATGAATCCCATAATGTGGCTGAGCGTCACCGATTTCCCTACCCCGCTGCGTCCAATAATTGCCAGCGTTTGTCCGGCATCCACATAAAAGCTGACGTCGATTAAGACGGGATGGTCAAACGCCTTACTGACATTGCGAAACTCAATGTAATGCGGATAGCCTTCGTCTGCCATGAATTATGTTCGTCCAGTCGTCGGGCGTGTTGATATTCCAGATCGGTTCTTCGATCTCCAGAAAACAGGGGTTCAGATCGCGTACGAATTCTGTCAGTTTTAACCGGTGCGCCTCAATCCGGGCGCGCACGGCGTCCAGGCAGGCGATCTGGTAAACGGCGCACAGCGGATGGACGATACCGGTGTTTTCCCTCGTAACCACGCAAAGCGCCCCGGTTCTTTCGGCCGTGCTCAGCAAATTCTCCAGCCAGGCAGGCTCCACCTCAGGCATGTCGCAGGCTAAAATCAGGTTGAATTCGCCCCGCGCGCTCGCGAGCGCCGCTTCGATGCCCGCGAGCGGCCCCAACCCCGGATGAAGATCCGGCAAACACTCCAGCTTCAGGTCGGAAAAACGCTCCGGCTGCCCGACCACTGCAACATTTCCAGCGACATTAGACACCTTCGCGGCCACATCTTCTATGAGAAAATGCGAATTCCAAACCAGACGCGCCTTGTCCTGGCCCATTCGCGAGCTTTGCCCGCCTGCGAGCACGAATCCCGCCCGGCGCATGTCCAAATACTAGCATTCGGAAGCGCCGATTCCGGGTATACTGGTACAAACAAAGACTATCGCTTTGGCATGGAACGAGACGATACCAGCCGCCGTCTATCAATGGCGGAGACCGGGGAGGGCCGAGCGTTTCTCGTAGCTCGCTGACTCATGTACAAACGCTTTCTGGCGCGGCGGATTGTCCCGGTTTCTTTAGCGACGGCATTACTTTCATTTGGCTCTCCGGCAAATAACCAAACTTCCGCAACTCCCCGGGTCCAAGCGATTCGCTTCTGGTCGTTCGGCGATGTCACGCGGATCGCAATCCAAACTGATGGCGAATATAAGCTGCAATCGGATCAAATTGAGAATCCTCCAAGGGTCTATTTCGACCTGACAGGTCTTCGGCCGCCCGCGACCGCTCACCGGGGCATGGAAACCATTCAAGTCGGAGATCATCGCGTCAAGCAGATCCGGGTAGCCGAAGTCAGTCCTGGACGGACGCGTATTGTCTTCGATCTCGAAGGCCCAGCCGACATCGTTTCCTCGCAGCTTGTGAACCCGGACCGGTTAATGATCGAAGTGCGGCCCAAAGGCGTACGGCCCTCCGGCATTTCGATCGCTCACAGCACGATGGGTTCGCGCCGCGTCGATCTCTCCGATCCGCCGGCGCCGAAGACCGATCCTGCTCCGGTTCAGCCTATCGAAACGAAATCCACGGCCGCACTGGTCCAGACACTTCCCCCTCCGCGCACGGCGGCGGCCACCGCGGCGGCATCCAAGGCCGTGCCTCGGACGCGAGAAGTCGAGATTGCCTCGCCCGCGAAGAGCCAGAGCGACGGGGATCGATCCCTGGTGCGCGTGTTTGGTCTGAAACTCGGCAAAGTAGTCATCGACGCGGGCCATGGCGGGCACGACACAGGGACCATCGGACGCAACGGCCTGATGGAGAAGGATCTCGTTCTGGATGTGGCGCTCCGGCTCGGGAAGCTGATCACCCAGAAATTGGGCGCCGAAGTGGTTTATACGCGTTCGAGCGATGTTTTCATTCCGCTGGAAGAACGAACGAAAATCGCCGACGCGGAAAAGGCCGATCTCTTTATATCCATTCATGCGAATTCTTCGCTTGATGCGGCCGCAACGGGTGTGGAAACGTACTATTTCAATTTGACCTCGGATAAGAGCGGCCTCGATCTGGCCACTCGGGAAAACGCGACGTCCACCAGCTCGATTTCGGATCTGAACGACCTTCTTCATAAGGCCGTTCTGCAGAACAAACTGGAAGAATCCCGCGAATTCGCGCAAAAAGTGCAGACCGCCCTGTGGGCCAGTTCCGTACACATGAATCGGCAATCGCGCGATCGAGGCGTGCGGCAGGCGCCGTTTGTGGTTTTGATCGGCGCCACAATGCCTTCTATTCTCGCCGAAATCGGATTTGTTTCGAATCCTCATGACGAGCGCTTGATGAAGCGCAACGATCAACGGCAGAAAATTGCCGAAGCGCTGTACCGCGGAATTTCGCAATATGCGAATACGTTAAGCCACGTGCAAATGGCTCGTACGCGCACAGAATAGCGTTGTTTATTCTTCCCGGCAAATTCCGCGCTTGCTCCTGCTGACAAACTCTACGAGGTGCCGGGCAGATTCGGATTTGCATTCGGCTTCGATTCTTTCCAACGCCTCCTGCAGTTTCAGCCCCGCGCGGTACAGCAATCGATACGCCGTCTTTAATTCCTGAATCTCCTCACGCGAAAAACCTGCCCGCCGCAGACCCACGATGTTCAATCCCTTTGCCGCCACGTTGAAATCGGAATAGAGAAAAAACGGGGGCACGTCGCTGTTGACGCGCGTGTTCCCTCCGATCATCGCCAGCCGGCCGATTTTCGAATATTGGTGAACCACAACGCCGCCGGAAATAAATGCCTGGCTCTCGACTTCTACATATCCCGCAATCAGCGCGCAACTCGCGACGACGATATTGTCATGCAAAATGCAATTATGCGCGATATGCCCGGACGTCATGATGTAGTTGTCGTTCCCGATGCGTGTCTCCGATTCCGGTTGCGTGCCCCTCGAAATCGTGTAATGCTCGCGGATTTTGTTCCGGTCTCCAATCACCAAATAACTACGCTCGCCCGTGAATCCCTTGTCGAGCGGATCGGTGCCCAACACAGTTCCCGCCGAGATTTCGTTGGCGTTTCCCATCGTCGTCCAGCGTTTTACGTAGACGTACGGTTCCAGTAGGCAACGCGAGCCAATCACCACGTCCTGCTCGACGACGCAAAATTCGCCGATGCGGGTGCCGGGCCCGATCACGGCGTCCGGATGTACACGCGCAGTAGGGGACACCGAAGCAGATGAATCGATGGGCATTCATGCTAATTATCGAGGCATGCCCTCTCTGACTGTGGCCCGCATTGCGGAGATTTGCGGTGGTAAAGCTGAAGGAAATTCAGAACGGCTGATTACGGGCGCAAATACGCTTGAGAACGCTACGGAATCGGAACTCTCGTTCGTGGCAAACAAACAAGCCGCAGAAGCGGCGCCACATTCACGGGCGGGCTGTCTGATTGTTCCTCTTGCGTTTGGAACAAGCGGTGCCCGCCCGCTGATTCGCTGTGAAGATCCGCGCTCCGCTTTTGCACGAGTGCTAACGGTACTGTACCCGCGCAAGCGGCCCGCGCCCTCCATTCATTCCACCGCTATCATCGATCCGAATGCCCGCGTGGCTTCCTCGTGCAGCATCGGGGCCTATGTCACGATTGGCGCTGGTACTCACATCGGGGAAAACGTCTCGATTGGAAATTGCTGTTCGATTGGCGAGCAGATCACAATTGGGCCGGACAGTACTCTCTATGACAATGTAACCATCTACGACCATGTGCGCGTGGGAGCCCGGGTGATCCTGCATTCCGGCTGTGTGTTAGGCGCGGATGGCTTCGGCTTCACGCTTTCCAATGATCGCTATGAAAAATTTCCTCAGGTCGGAACTGTCGAAATCGAAGACGACGTGGAGATTGGCGCGAACTGTTGCGTAGACCGCGCTGCCCTCGGAATCACGCGCATTCGTCAGGGCGCCAAGCTGGACAATTTGGTTCACGTCGCGCACAACTGCGATATCGGCAGACACGTAGTGATCGCTGCGCAGACTGGTTTTTCCGGCAGCGTCACAGTCGGAGACTACGCCGTGATCGGCGGTCAGGCCGGTATTGGAGAAAAAGCCAAGATCGATGCGAAAGCGATCGTCGGCGGCAAAAGCGGAATTCTCACCGGACAGAGGGTCCGCGCGGGAGAACCCGTCTGGGGTATACCCGCGCGGCCATTGCGGCAACATCTCAAGGGACTCGCCAATGTAGCGAAGCTTTCCGGTCTGCGTGAAGAGGTTCGCGAAATCAAAAGAAAATTAGGCGGCCGTTGAAGCCGCCGGATTCACGCGGTAGCCGCCCGTTCGAGGATGTGGTGGACCTGGCAAACCATGGACTGAATCTGCTGCAGCCGCGCGCAGACGTCCTCGTCGGCGGACTTGAGCTCCAGGTAATAGGCTAGCGTTTCAATAATGCCGAGCGGCTGACGAACTTCATGAATCAAATCGTTCAAAGCGGCAGGAGTGGCGCCTGCGGGGTGAGGGCGATCGACGTCGCCGCCGGCGAGCGATAAACGCTCTTGCCGGAGTACAGAAAGCGGTGAACTCAATTTATTCATTGTTGTCTGGCGCTCCAGTCTGCTGTACCAGGCTGGAATTCCTCAACCGTTCGATTGTGAACCCGTGCGTAGGCCGGAGTCAATAGTAGGAGCGCAAATTAATACTGAGTACTTGCGCGAGTCCTCAGTGTGATATTCTCAGGACGTATACCGTCGCGTGGGCCTGTGGCGCAGTTGGGAGCGCGCTTCCATGGCATGGAAGAGGTCGAGAGTTCGAATCTCTCCAGGTCCACCAACCTCATCCATTAAACCCGCCGCATCCGAACTGTATTCACAGTGTGATCTTGGCTCTTCTCCAAAATGAGATGCGCACGTTCACGCGTCGGCCCGATGTTCTCGTGCAGGTTGAGCAAGTTAATTTCCTTCCAGATTTGCCGCGCCGTTTCGATGGCCTCCGTCTCGCTCAAAAATGCATACCGGTGGAAATACGACGCCTCGTTCTGGAATACCGTATCGCGCAGCCGGAGAAAACGCTCGATATACCAGCGCTCGATCGTCTGTTCGTGTGCATTTAAGTAGATCGAAAAATCGAAGAAATCCGACACGAACACACGCGATAATCCCTGCTGCTCATTCGGCGATTGAAGAACGTTTAATCCCTCCAATATCAGAATGTCGGGCTGCTTCACCCAATGCACTTCACCAGGAACGATGTCGTAATGCAAATGAGAATATACCGGCGCTGAGACTTCGGGAACTCCCGCTTTTACATCGGCGAGAAAGTACAGCAATGCGCGCTGGTTGTAGCTCTCGGGAAAGCCCTTGCGCCGCATTAATCCGCGCCGTTCCAGGATGCTGTTCGGATAGAGAAATCCGTCGGTCGTGACGAGTTCGACCCGGCGATGATCGGGCCACCGTGCAAGCGACGCGCGCAATACACGTGAAAACGTGCTTTTCCCTACTGCGACACTACCCGCAATTCCAACAATGTACGGAACCTTTTGCGGCACGGTCTCGCCCAGAAACTCGCGTCTCGCGGCATGCAGGTGCTGAACGGCCGCGACGTGCAGATTCAAGAGCCGCGACAAAGGGACGTAAATATCTTCCACTTCCGCAAGCGAAACCTGCTCATTGATGCCGCGCAGCGCAGCCAGATCTTTCTCATTCAGAAGAAGCGGCGTGTTCGCCCGCAGAGCTTTCCATTGTTCGCGGTCGAAATCGATATAACGGCTAAAAACGGCCGGCGGAGCTGGCGAAATGAGAGGTTGCAAGCTGACGGTTGCAGTTTACCATTGAATTGAACGATGGCGTTTTCCGGACGGCTGCTATTTCCGTTCCTTACAGTGTTGGCACTAACTCCCTGCTGGGCAGACGAACCGTCGCTTGCGATCGTGCAGGCGGGAGTGCAGGCATCCGACGATGCTCCCTTTGCTTCTCCTGCCTACCAGTTTTACCCGGGCGATTTCCTGTTTTTCACATTCGACGTCGCGGGATTTACTGTCAAGTCGAACCCGGATAACGACACGCGAAGAATTTCTCTGAAATACACGATCACTCCGGAGGATTCGAACTCGGTCGCGCTCGCGCCGCCCGCGACCGGCGCCATTCAAGCCGAATTAAATCCGGAAGACAAGAACTGGACGCCCAAGCGCCGCGCCAATTTTCATCTCCCTTCGTTCGTAGCCGCCGGAGAGTACCACGTTCATGCCGTGGTGGAAGACCAATTCGGGAAGACACAGATTGCGAAGGACTATCCGTTTCGGATTGGCGGAATCGCGATCCGGCCTTCGCCCAGCCTCAGCGTGGAGAATTTCCGATTCTTTCGAAACCCAGATGACCGGCAACCGCTGGAAGTTCCGGCCTATAGTCCGGGAGACAAAATATACGCCAAGTTCGATATGGTTGGCTATAAATTTGGCCAGGACAACCAATATCATGTGGCCTATGGATTGCTGGTCACGAGACCAGACGGCAAGCCGTTTATACGGCAGCCGAACGCTGCGAACTTAACAGACACTAGTTTCTATCCAGCGCAGTTCGTGCCGGGGGTACTTGAATTGACGACGCCTCCCAACTCCGAACGAGGGGCGTACATCATTATCCTGAGTGTTCGCGACCTGATCGGGAATCAGACCTACGAGATCAAGCAGTCCTTCAGCATTGAGCAGTAAGTTGGCGCAACCTCTTGATTCCTTCGAGGAAATTGTCAGGCGGCGTGATCAGGCTCACGACGATATAGGGCTCGCCCGGCATGTCGAAGAAATAGCCTGGCTGAACCACGACTTCGCACTCATCCAAAAGACGGCTCACCCATTCGTCTTCACTCCAGGTCTTCGGCAACTGAATCACCGCCGACCAACCGCCTTCGAGATGCAGCGGTTGCGCCGGGCTGTCGCGCAGCAGCTCCTGTAGGCGAGTCCGGTTTCCCCGCGTGCGCCGTCCAATCCGGTGCTGAATCTCCTCGCCGATTTCAAATAGGCCCGGCAAGGCCACCTGAACCGGAGTGCTCACGGATAGATAAGCGTCGAGAACCAGTTCCAAGCGCTGCCTGGCAAGCGCCTGCTCCGGTTCCGGACCGTTGATGGCGATCCAGGCGAGCTTCATCTGCGGCATTCCGCAGGCTTTCGATAAACCGTTCAGTGAAAAACTGAGTGTTGCATCCAAGCCGATGAAGCTGCTGGTTCGATTTTGGTCGGCCGTGAACGCGTAATCCATGAAAACTTCGTCTGAGATAACCGGGAGCCCGTGTTCTCTCGCCAGATCTGCCAAAGCCATCGCTTCCGAATTCTTGAGAAACGAACCCGTCGGGTTATTCGGGTTAACGGTGACAATGGCGCGGGTCCTATCGGAAATGTGCTCCCGTAAATTCGCGAAATCGATGAACCAGCTCCCGTCATATAAGAGACGGTATGGCACGGAGCGCACGCCTTCAAAAGAAGCCAAATATTCGAACAATGGATACGACGGCACTGGCACCAGCACTTCGCCGTCAACATCGCAAAACAGTTTAAATAACGATGCGTATGCCTCGCTGGTGCTGGCCGTAATCAGGATCTGCGACGGCGAAATCTCGATGTCGCGGCGCTTGTGGTATTCCGCAATCGCGATTCTGGCTGATTCTTTGCCGGTGGGCTCCGGTTCGTACGCAAAGCTTTCGATACGGCCGTAAAGATTGCTGATTTGGGAATGGGGATAGTCGGGGAAAACGGCTGTCGGATTCGAAATAGTGAGGTCCAGGAGTTTGGCGCCTTTCCGGCGCTTGTTTTCGATCGCTAGGGTGAGAGAGTTCGGAGGACAGGACCAGGACAACCGATGCGAGTACCGGTACAAATAGCTACTCTGCCATGATTGTCCTGGCTTCGCAAGGAGATTGGGAGGGTGCCACGCGAAGATTAAAAACCCAGGAACGCGCCGCCTGCCCAAGCAACGCGCCCCTGAGTTTTCATGCCGGGGGCCCAATCCCGGCATGTTCCACGTCCGTTATTCGCCAGAAGCTCAACCGGAGTGCGGAAGCTCGCCCAAGCCGCCGCACCCATAGCGTGATGACCGGCACGCCTGGGAGCAGTTCTGGTTCTAACGAACGTGAAAACTTAATTTCTGTTGTTGTGAATTCGTCCTGCCGACGGCAGTGAAGACCGTGCGTTCCACGCAGGATCCACCATCCAGCACCAAGGCTGGCTCTAATACTTCATTTTCAAACTTCTGTACCTGATCCGCCGCAAAGATCGGCTTCAGATTCGAGAAAATTTGCTGAGCGGCGAGCGACCCGACCGCCGCTCCCGTAAGCACTCCAGGCGGAACGCCATATTTGGACGAGCTTAGCAGGGAGAGCACCTCCGTTGCCGAGTTCAGCATCAGGGCAACGATGTTGCCGGCGCTCCGGTTCTGGTTATGCAGAATCGAGGCCAGCATAATGTCGCGGCCGATCGGCTTCAGATCCGCGGTGGATTGCGAGAGAGCCTGATAAATTTCGCTGCTGACCACCGACTGCTTGGCATCCGTTACATTGCAGATGCTCAAATCATAGGCGCCCACGCCCTTCGGCAGCCTGCCGTAGTTTTGCTGTATGAGGCCTTTCGGAATGGCGGTTCCTGTCACAACGAACGTGCTCTGAGCAAAGCCTAGAGCCGAGAAAGCCACCAACCCAAAAGCCGTTAAACGAACGCTCTTCATTGCATCTCCTGCGCTGATTTGTTTCCGCAACGCGCTTTCTGATTCAGGTGTACCGCGCAGCGTTCGCCGGGGCTGGATTTTTTTTGGCTAAGTGTTTGATTCGCGGGAAGATAATTTTTTTTTGAAAAGTGTGACCCACGGAGGATGTCCGGAATTTAGTTGAAACAGCGACTCGGGCCGGAGCCGTGATAGGCGCCGGCAAAACCGTTTTCCAGAAGAACAGGAGAGTCGCTGATGAAGAAACAGTATCAGATCAACAAAGAACGGGCCGTACAGAAGTTTCGCTGTGCTGCGGGGGCGTCGGAGGAGGCGATTCAATTGGCTTTGCCGCTGAAGGAAGCCGCGCTGCTACTGCAACAAGGATTGATGCAGTTAGCCCTGAGCACCTTCACTCAGGTGGCCGAGCAGATGATGCGCTGGGAAGTAGACCAGATTGTGGGTCCCAAGCAGAAAGCCAACGCCTTCCGCGAAGCGGTACCTTGGCGCAGCCAAAAAGGCTACTGCGTGCTGGCGGGACAGAAGGTTGCCTTACAGCGGCCGAGAGTGCGCGACGTACGGCAACGCGAGATGCCGCTGGGCAGCTATGAAACGCTGCAGCGCGGCTCCTTGATGGAGGACGCCGTATGGCACAAGATCATGCACGGGTTAACGACGCGCCGCTATAGCGCCATTGTGCGAGAACTTAAAGCGGCTTACGGGATCGAGAAGTCTACCATCAGTGAGCACTTCATCGAGGCTAGCCGTGGCCGCTTGCAGAAATTAGACACGCGCCCGTTGGACCGATATAATTTCTGTGCTCTGCTGCTGGACGGCACGTGCTTCGAAAGGCAGCAGATGGTAGTGGCGCTGGGGCTTACTTTGCAAGGGGAAAAGCTGGTTTTAGGCTTACGGCAAGGAGCGACGGAGAACAGCACTGTGGTCAAACAGTTGTTAGAGGATTTACAACAGCGTGGAATCGATTTTGAAGTGCCACGCCTGTATGTGCTCGACGGCGGCAAGGTGCTGCATGCGGCGGTCCGCAAGATGGCCGGCGCCTGCGCAGTGACGCAACGCTGCCAGGTGCACAAGATCCGCAACGTAATCGAGCATCTTACCGAAGAGCATCAGAGCTCAGTACGAACAAAGCTGCGCAATGCTTATCAGATGCGGGATTATGCGGATGCCAAGCGCGCGCTGGACTTGCTCTTGCATCAATTGATGCATCTCAATCCGAGTGCCGCGCGCAGTCTGGAGGAAGGCATGGAGGAAACGCTCACCATGCACCGGCTTCGCGTCCCGAGCAAGCTGCGCGCCAGCTTAGCCTCCACCAACATGATCGAATCCGCCTTCTCCATGGTGGAAACGGTTTGTCGCAATGTGAAGCGCTGGTATGGCGGCGATCAGTACTTGCGCTGGATCGCCAGCGCTCTGTTGTGGGCCGAGTCCAGATGGAATCGCATCCGCGGTTATCGCGAGTTGCCTATCCTGGTAAAGGAACTAGAACTGGCTGTTGTGAGGAACATCCCAGTGCGCCACGCCAGCGCTGGCTGATTTCGTTTCAGAGTCGCCGGTTTCAACTAAAAACCGGACATCCTCTCGGTGGGTCACAATTTTCAAAATAAATTTATTTGCACTGTTTTCAATAACTTAACCTCAAATTTTTCGGTCCGGCAGCACGCGGGCAAGTTAGCTTTGTGTGCGGATGAGACCGGACCACACGACTGAGCGCGAGCACGACGTCCTCTCAGAAGAACTTTGCTGGCAACATGCGCCCCTGCCGTCTCAAGCCAAATTCGAGAGTTTAAAAACCAGGTTCAAGGGTTTTTCGGGGCCAGTTGGTTCGGGGAAATCCGCTGCTCTGTGCTTTGAAGCAATACGGCAGGCATATATCAATTACGGCCGCCAAGGCGTGTTCGCTGCTCCGACCTACGCGATGCTGCGAGATGCGACGCTAACCAGTCTGCTGCGATTGCTGGAAGACTTTGATGTCGAGTTTGAGTTAAAAAAATCTGACGGGGAGCTGGTCTTGAAGGGCCCGCAAAGCGTCATCCTCTTGCGGTCTTTGGAAGAGCCGGAGAGATTGCGCGGAACCAATCTGGCCTGGTTCGGAATAGACGAACTTTCGTACACGCGAGAGGAAGGATGGCTCCGGCTGGAAGCGAGACTCCGCGATCCGAAAGCTTACAAACTCTGTGGTTTCGCCGTCTGGACACCGCAGGGACACGATTGGATTTACACCCGGTTCATTCACCAGCCGGTTGCAGGTTACGGGTCGGTGCAGGCGAAGCCGTTTGAGAACCGGTTCCTGCTCGATAAGACGCCGGATTATTACGAACGGCTCGAGAGCAGTTATGATCCGCGGTTTTACCGGCAAGAGGTGCTCGGTGAGTACGTCAACAGCAGGGCAGACCGGGTTTATCACTGTTTCGATCCGAAAATCCATCTCGTCAGGCACCGATACGATGCGAACAAGCCGTTGCTGTGGGCATTGGATTTCAACGTGGCGCCGATGAGCTCGGTCCTGCTTCAGAGCCACGGCGATCAGCTTGTGGTGATCGATGAAATTGTGCTGGAGCGCGCAACTACGGAAGAAGCGTGCCAGGAGTTCGAGAACAGATACAAGGGGCATGTTGCGGGGCTGGAAGTATTTGGGGATGCGAGCGGCCGGAATATGCACACAACCGGCATTAGCGATTACACGATGCTGCAGAACTACTTGTACCGGGCCGGTTTCCGGAACATCAAAATTCGGGTGCCGAACAGCAATCCTCCCGTGCTGAATCGCGTTCAAAAGGTCAACGGGCTGTTGACCAACGCGCTGGGTGAAGTGCGGCTCGAAATTGATCCGAAGTGCAAAGAGCTGATTAAGGATTTCGAAGAGGTGCTGTTTAAGCCGGAATCCGGAGTAATTGACAAGCTCAGAGATCCGCGGCGTACGCACGCTTCCGACGCGCTGGGCTACGTGGTTTGGCAACTATATGGAGAAAAGGCATCTGCCGGGGAGAGGAACAAGCGCCTGTTCTAGTTGCCGCTCCCTTGCGGTCGCGGCTCTGTAAGAGCGGTTGTAACAGGTCAAAGGACAAACATGATTGACATCGATCGAGAGCATCAAGAGTTTTCGCAAAAGGCGCGCGTGCTGGATATGTACCGCGACCTGTACGCCGGCGGGGAGACCTTCAAACGGCGGGCGGGGCATTACTTGCTCCGGAGGCAGAAGGAACCGCTGGATGTGTACAGCGAACGATTGTACCGGGTGTTTTACGAAAACTACATCGGGTCGATTGTGGATTGGTACGCATCCACGCTCTTTCGCCGCGAACCGAGCCTGCATTTGGACGGCGGAATGGAATCGGGCCGTGAATTTCTCGGCCAGTTTACCGAAGATTGCGATCTCCGCGGAACGAGTCTTTCGTCGTTTTTCCGAGAGTGTTTCGTTGATGCTCTCGTGGCGGGGAGAAGCCACATTCTGCTCGATTTTCCACGCGCCACGGAGCTTCCGCAGAACCGGGCAGAGGAGGATAAGGCAGGACTCTCGCGAGCGTTTCTGGTCCGTTATCAGGCGGAGGAGCTTGTTAACTGGAGCGAGGACGAACGCGGCGAATATGAATGGGTGGTGCTCCGGCACAAACTGAAACGCCAGCGAAGTATTGACTCGCCAGAAGTGGTTGAGGAGACCTACTGGCATTACTACGATCGCACGGAATATAGAACCTACCGGCGAATTGAGGATGAAGACTCACCGGCGGGAGCCGGAATTCAGCTTATTGCGCAAGGGCTGCATGGTTTAGCGCGGCAGCACCGAGTGCCCGTATTCACTTTGCAATTCGGGGACGGGCTTTGGTTGATGAACCGGGCCGCTCACCTTCAGTTAGAGCATTTCAATAAGTCCAATGCACTCGGTTGGGCGATTACCATGGGACTCTTCGCGATGCCGGTTATCTATTCCGACCGCGAGTGGAGCCAGATCGTAGGCGAAAGTTACTACATTCAGCTCGGGCCCAACGATAAGTTTGGCTGGACAGAACCGGACGGCAAGGTTTATCAGATTGCCGCGGACAATCTGGAACGGCTGAAAGAAGAGATTTACCGGGTCTGTTATCTGTCGCAAGCCTCGGGAGAAATGATTGCCGGGCATGCACAATCGGCGCAGAGCAAACAGCTCGATTTCACAATCACGCAAGAAATATTGCGGGCGTATGCAGCGCTGGTAAAGGACTGCATCCGGCGGGTGATCACAGCGATCAATCAAGCGCGTGAGGATGGCATCACCATCTCGGTCTCGGGCTTGGACGAAGTGGACATCGCCGATTTTGGAACCGAATTGCAGCAAGCGACCAGCCTGCTGCAATTGGGAATCGATTCGCCGACGCTGAAGCGGCAGATCTATGAACGGCTCGCGCTGAAGTACCTGAACGACGCGCGGCAGGACATCAAAGACCAGATTGCGCGCGAAATAAGCGCTCAGTTCTCGAAATAGGAGAAGAAAAAATCATGTCAGATCAAGTGCCCCCAGAAACGGCGGCAAGTGTCGATATCAAGCAGGTTGTCCGGCAGGCAATCGAAGAGTTTGTCCGCTCGGAGCACCAGAAAGCGGAACCGGCCTATAAAGCGGAACTCTTAGAGGAACGCAAGCGCCGCGAAAGCCTGGAAGGCCGGTTGAACCAACTGGTAGAAGAGAACCGGAAAGCGCGCGCGCTTGCCGAGGAAGCGGACCGGAACTCGCAGATCCGAAGCGAACTGCAGCGGCTGGGAGTTGCGAAACTGGATCTCGCGTTCCGCGCGGTCAAAGATGATATCTGCCGGACCGAAGACGGCCGCTTGCAGGCAAAAGGAGCGGAGGGCAAATCGCTTCAGGAATATCTTGCCGGGTTCGTGCAAGAGAATCCGGAACTGTTGCCCGCAAGAATTACAGGCGGGAGTGGAGCGCAGGCTCCGGCTCGCAACAGCGCCCCCACGGCGAGCGGAATCACTATAGACGAAATCAGGCCAGGTATGAGCAAAGAAGAGCTCGATCGGGTACGGAAAGAAATCTCACGGCTGGCGTCCCAAACCTTACGAGGCGTCTAGTTGCGTGGTGACCACAAGGTGAGCCGGCAATCCCGGCTTTCCTGAGATCTGTGCGGAGTAGTACGCGCGGATCTATGACAACGAGTGTTGTCGAGACCTTATTAGGAGACTTATGTCAACAATTACATCTGCCAATTTAGCGAACGCAATCGTCAAGCTTGTGGCCGCTGACGCGTTGCCAGCCTTGATGGGAAATCTCGTCATGGGCAACCTGGTAAATCGCGATTACGAGCCAGTTTTGGCGCATGCGGGCGACACCGTCAACGTGCCGATTCCCCCGGTGCTAGTGGCAAACAACATTGCCGAAGGTGGAACGGTAACGCCGCAGAATCCGAGCATGGGCAATGCTCAGATCGTTTTGAATACTCATGCGGAATCGACATTCCAGATTCCGGACGTCACCAAGGCTCTGGCATTCCCCGAGCTCTTGAAGGCGTACATGCAGCCGGCGGTGATCGCAATCGCGCAGCGGATCGAGCATGATCTGCTCAACCTCTACGGTTCGTTTACGGCTAATGCTCCGGTTGGCACGGCTGGAACGCCGATCACCGAAGCGACAATCGATGCCGCGGAAACGGCGCTGTTTTCGGCCATGGTTCCTCCGAGCGCGCCGAAGTATCTGGTCGTCGATTCGAACGCGTATTCGCAAATCCGGCAAATTCCCCGGTTCAGCGAATACTATTCGTCCGGTGAAGCCGGTCTGAAGGCGCTGGTGGAAGGCAACGTCGGAAAGATGAAAGACTTCTTTATCTTCCGTTCGCAGTTCGTGCCGGTCACCGGTTCGGGAACGACCAGCACCCACAATCTCGCTTTCACGCGCGATGCCATCGGCCTAGTGGTCCGCCGGTTGCCTCAACCTCTTCCGGGGACGGGCGCAATCGCGGAGTATGCGGAGATGGGGAATTTCGGTATCCGAGTGGTGATGAGCTACCAGCCGAATATTCTGTCTCAGCAGTTCACCGTCGATGTGCTGTACGGCGCCGGCGTGCTGCGGAACAACTTCGCAGTTCAAGTGAACAGCTAAGCAGTTAGTAAGTCATATAAATCGAGGGAGCTCATCAATGAGCTCCCTTTTAGTTTAGGAGGGCAAAGTGGATTTAAAACAGTACTTCCGCAAAATACGTGAAATTGAGGCAGGCATCGGGGAGGCATACCCGATCATTGTCAGCCGAGACACCCCAGATGGCGGGAAAGCCGGAATGCTGGTGGAAGTGCCGCGAGCGGTTGCGGCCAAGATGATTGCCGACGGCCGTGCCGCGCTTGCGAGCGAGGAAGAGAAAGAGCTCTACCGGTTGGAGCAGGTTTCGGCCAAGCAGGCCAGCGAGCAAGCCGAACTGGCAAAGCGGATACAGGTGACCATCCTGAACGAGGCGGACCTCCTGGGTGTGAACACCGGTAAGCGGAAGGGATCCGAGCCGTCTCCGGCGGCGAAGTAGGCCCTTATGGCGCTATTCACCGATGCAAGCGTCGTTACGCTCGACGATCTTCTTCAGTACGAGACTTCGCTGGTGGAGGTTGCGTCTTCCCACGGCATAAACGTGGACACGAAGATCCAACTGGCCCTGAGCTCGGTTGGCGACAAGCTGATGGTCTGGCTGTTGAAAGTTTCGGCATCCGATCCGCAGTGGCTGAACCGGCGGCGTCTCGGTCTCGCTACCGTGGTGGTCACCTCGACACTGCAGAAATGGTTGTGCTTCGAAGCTTTATCGCGCTTTTTCGCCGAAGCCTACAACGTTCAGTTGAACACTCGCTTCCAAGGGAAGTGGACGGAGTACCAGCAGCAGGCGAGCGAGGCCGCGGACACGTTTTTTATGTCGGGATTGGGAATTGTATATCAGCCCCTCCCAAAGCCGGCGATGCCGCTGGTGGCTATTCAGGCTGGGAGCGTACCCGCCGAAGCGATGTTTGTTCAGACAGCCTGGGTCGATGCGAGAGGAAACGAAGGCGCGTTGAGTCCGGTGAATGGCGTCATTCTGGATGGCGCATCAACTATAGCGGTCGCGATGGCCGAGGGGGCTGTCAGCGCTCCCGCGGCAGCCGCCGGGTGGAATGTGTACGCAAGCACCACGGACACCGGGCTCACCAGGCAGAATAACGCTCCCTTGTCAATCGGATCGACATGGCAATTGCCAGTGTCTGGATTGATTGCGGGGGCAGCGCCTCTTAACGGCCAACAGCCAGATTATTACGTTCAACTTTCCAGACAACTTCAACGGGGATAAACTATGCTTCCGCTCACACTCTTAGCGGCTCAGAAGCTTTTGAATCTTCTGACCGGGACAAATGCGCTGCAGCAGCAACTCACCGCAATCGCGAGCGCCACGAACTCGAATGTGCCGTCCATTGAGGCTGGTCAGGTGGTGCTCAGCTCGGTTGGCCCCGAGATTGCCGATAAGAGCTTGCAACTGAGCTATCCGCGAATTTGCCTGTACAGCAGCGGGCTTAAGAACGCTCAGGTAGAAAAGTTCCGAAGCTTGTCGGGCACTCTATCGGTGATCGCGGAGATATGGGCCAGCGGCAACCTGGTGGACTACACGGATCAGTGGATCCACTTCTATGTGGAAGCGATGACCGAGATTCTAAGGCAGAACATCGGGGACTGGGGCGATGGAGTGTTCTTCCCTGGGATTTACGATGTGCAGTTCCAGACAGCAAAGCCGGGCGGATTTGGCTATGTTCAGTCCGCGAAGTTGACGTGCAGTTTGACAGTGAGCCGCAATTGAGGCATATCGATGGGCAATTACATTTCATCCAACGCAAACCGCTTTTATGCGGCTCTGGAATCGGCGTACGGGCAGGCGGCCGCTATTTCGGCGGCGAACCGGTTTCCCGCTGTCAAGCTGCAGGCGCAACAGGTCCTCGAGCGGAGTAAACGGTTGGACAAAACGGGATCGCGGACGTTCTTGGGAACGCCGAAGGATTCCAGGCGGCTAACGGCATTTCAGGTTCGAACCTACCTAACTTCCTGGAATGGAACCGGTCAACCGTCTTACGGACCGCTATTTCAATCCGCTATGGGCGGGCCGGTCAATCTGAACTCCAGCCTTTCCATAGCGGGCGTGCAGGGCCCAACCCAACTGCAAACGACGGCGGCACACGGGTTGCTGCCAGGGTGCGCGGTCGCGTTCGGAAATGAGATCCGGTTTGTGATGACCGTTCCGGATGCGTCGACGATGGTCATCAATGCTCCGTTCTCGAATCCTCCTGTGCCAACGGCCTCGCTAGCGCCGGCTGTTACATACAGTTTGGCCACAGCTCTTCCGAGCGTGACTCTGTATGACTATTGGGATCCAGCGGCAGCGGTGAGCCGAATGGTCACGGGAGCCGCGGTGGATGCTCTCGAAATATCGGTGAACGGCGATTATCACGAGTTCGTCTTCAGCGGTCCGGCGGCGGATCTGTTGGATTCGAGCAGCTTTGCGCCTGGATCGGCGGGACTCGCCAGCTTCCCGAGCGAGCCTGCGCTTGGGGCTTTCGACTATTCGATTGTGCCGGGTCATTTGGGCCAGGCTTGGCTTGGCACTTCGGCTACTCAATTCTTTACGCTGACGGAGGCGAGTATCGTGCTGAAGAATAATATCGGCTTGCGGAATCAGGAATTTGGATCATCGTATCCGCGTGCTGTGACGCCAGGCATGCGTCAAGTTTCTACCGATTTCGCGCTGTTCGCTCAGGATGACGCGCAGACAGCCGCTCTCTATACAGCAGCCAAGACTCGAACGCCCATTTCCGCGATGTTGCAGCTCGGTCAACAACAGGGACAGCTTATGGGCATTCTGCTCAACAATATAGTGCCCGAAATTCCGGACTATAACGATTCGCAATCGAGACTGCAGTGGCATTTTAAAAACAATTTGGCGCAGGGTACAACCGACGATGAAATTTACATTGCCTTTGCCTAAGGGAACCCATTATCGCTCTGTAGTTTGGAAACAAAGCGAGGTCTTGCCTGGCGTCCGATATGCACTACGGCGAGTTTCTCTGGGCCAGCGAATTGAGTTAGTCAGCGCGGTACGAGAACTTACGCTTCGAAACGAGTTTTTGAGGGCAGCCGAGATTTCGGATGAGATCGAGGCAACGCTAGCCGATCTTCTGGTCAAGAAACTCTATCTTGAATGGGGACTGGTCGAGATCCGCGGGCTCCGAATCGATGGCGAGACGCCTACTTCGGAACGCCTCATTCATGGCGGGCCGGAGGCGTTGACAGATGAAATCGTGAACGGGATCCGGGCGGAGATCGAGTTATCACCTGAAGAAAGAAAAAACTTCTAATCGCATTCCATTTTCAGTTCTCTTCACCGGCCGCGTGGAACTGCGATAAATGTCTGCAAAGCGGCCTGGTGGAAATCCGGAATTGCGCCTGGACAGGCGGTGAGAAATCCGCGAAGCCCAATCCGGTGTGGGCGCGGCGAGGAGTCTTCTCGTTGCAGTGCCCAAAATCGGTGATCACCGCATACAGCATGTATCTACTGGACGTGTTCCAGTGGTGGAAGCAACTCGGAGGCGGAGATATCTGGTCTTTTGACGCGAAAGTGGCAGACGCAATGATTCTGCTTGAAAGTGCGTGGCGAGAGGAGAAGAAAAATGGCGAAGAGCAGCAATAACCTGTCGGGAATTATCAATAGGCTCAGCAAGGGCCCGCGCAGCAATGGAAGCATGCGGCTCACGAATCTTGCAGGCGAATCGACCGCTGGCAGCACTTCTACCCGGACCGTGAAACCAAGCCGCTCTTCGGATCTGAAGACCGTTTCCGATTCCACGAAAAGCACGCCGAACCCAGTTCGATTTGGAACGGCTCCCGCTCAACGGAAAACAACATCGAGCTCGGGAAGCGAATGGTCGAATTTGCTGAAGCAAACGGCTTCCGGCGGAATTACGAGCATATTGGGGGGCGGTATGGGAATCGGGTCGCTCGTGTCGAGCATAGGAGGTCTTTTTGGGGGAGGAGGTGGGAAAACGACGCCTCCACCGCTGGCCTTCCAATTGCCGGCTTCGCAGGAGCACACCTTGTATTTGAGTTCCGAAGGAACTGGTTCCGGCAGAACAGCATCCGGAATTTACGGAAGCACCCAGGCGGGCACATCGAGTGTTGGCGGGCAGATGCTGCAATACCAGAGCTCTCAAATTGCTCAGGCAGTGAAAACGGCGTTACTGAACTCGAGCTCTCTGAACGACGTGATCGCGGAGATATAAATGGCAACCTTTCCAGTTCTCACCACCGGGGCGGTGACGCAGTACCCGCTGCCGGTGACGACCGGTCAGGCGGTGCAGGTAATCCGATTTCTGGATGGCTCAGATCAACGCTATCCGATGCAGGGAAGGACGTTTCGGAGCTGGCAAATCAAGCTGGACCTGCTAAATGAATCGGAGATTCAAGCCATCGAAGCATTCTTCGCGAGCCAGCAAGGCGATTACGCCACCTTTGTATTTCCGGACCCATACAGCGGAGCAAATGTGCCGAACTGCCGGCTTGGCGCGGGTTCCCTGATGACAGAGTACGTGGAGGCGGACTCGTGTTCGACTTCGTTCTGGGTGATCGAAACCAATGGCTAATCTCTTTTTTCCACAATTGAGCAGCGGCGCGCTCGCCCAGTATCCAATCAGGAAGACGCAAGTCGCGCGAACTGTCAAGAATATTCTTCCGGACGGAAGAATGATTCTGCTTCCCGATCCCGGCGCGGCACGCTTTGTCTGGGAGCTTTCGTACTCGGACTTGGCTGCCGCCGATATGGCTGCTCTTCAGTTCCTATACAGCGCCTGTTGCGGGCCGCTCCGGGCCTTCACGTTCATTGATCCGACAGACAATATGCTCGCGTGGAGCTCAGATTTCGCCAAGCAGACGTGGCAGATATCGAGTGAGATTAAGGTGTCCAGCGGGGCGCAAGATCCGGAAGGTAACAACGCGGCATTTACCGTAACGAATTTGGGTCAGGCACCCGAGCAGATAAGCCAGATTTTGGCTGTGCCGGCTAGCTATCGATACTGCTTCTCGGTTTATGCACTCGCCAATCGAACCTCGAACATAACGCTGGCTCTCGCCGGCGCATCGGCTCAAGCATCCAAAACGTTTGTAGTTGGACCAAACTGGGCACGACTTAGTTTCGCGGAGAAACTTGCGGACCCGGGATTCACGCTTACAGTAAGTATCAGCTTGGATCCCGGTCAACAGGTCCAGCTTTATGGGATTCAGTTGGAGCCCCAGCTTGCCCCTTCGCGCTATCGCCCGACGGGCCAGCGAGGCGGTGTGTATCCGAACGCGCATTGGGCAACCGATGAGTTCGTAGTTGCAGCTCAAGCTACCAATCTATTCTCCACAGCCTTCAGTATTGAAACTTCCATATAGGAACCCCAATGAGTACGATCAACCAAGTTAAGCAACTCGCCGAAGCCGATACGCCGATATTGTTCTTTGAGTGCGTACTGCCGTCCGGCGATATCGAGTATTGGAGTACTCATTCGATCCCGTTTAATGGACAGATCTACGAGTCGAGAGTTCTTAAGCACAACCTTTTCGATTTACAGTTGTCGGCTGACGACGCCATGGACGGCATTTCCCAGTTGTCGCTGGTGCTGGCAAACGCGGATTCGGCTCTCTCCGAGCTGAACTCCGCTATCGGCTTCAAGGGAACGCAGCTAACTGTCTATTTTGCGTTCGCGGACCTGCCCACTTTGACAGTAACAACGGAGAGCACGGTCTTGTTTCGAGGGGTGGCCGGCGACCCGGACGAGATCACAGAAGAGTCTCTGACGCTAACGTTTTCCAACAAGCTCAGCCTGCAGAGAATTCCTGTTCCGGAAGTGCGCATTCAACGTTCGTGTCCGTGGAATTTCCCATCGACGCCGGAGCAGCGCCAGGAAGCTCAAAGCGGCGGGGCCTTGGGCCGGTATTCACGGTTTTACCGGTGCGGATATTCGGCGGATGTTCCGGGCGGCTCTGGCAACCTGGCGAATGGACAGGCATTCACCTCCTGCGACAAATCACGCGCGCAATGCCAGAAGCGTGGCATGTTTTCTTCGGACACCTCCGGAAACGTAACTTGCCGGTTTGGTGGATTCGAGTTTGTGCCTTCCGCGATTATGGTGCGCACGGCCGGAGATAAAACTTCGCACGTTTCTCCGCTCCTGGATAACGCGGCCAAATACAATGACCCGGTGCCGATTGTCTACGGAACCGGCTGGTTGAAGGCGCCCGTAATCTTTTCGAGAAACGACGGAAACCTGACCCACATGGAAGCGCTGCTGGGCATGGGAACGATTCAGGGCGTGCTGAAGGTTGTGGTCAACGATGTTGAGATTCCCGAGGCCGTACAGGGGAAGGACATGACAACCACGGGCTGGTACAGCGTGGTTACCACAGGGACCCGCCGAGGGAATTTCAATCTGGATTTTTCGGATTCGAACGGCAACCCCCTGGGCGATCCATATGGAAGCATGTCCGTGCTTTCGGTCGTTGTTCCGAATCAGATCAGCAGTGGGACGTCATTACCCAACCTCGAGGTTCTTCTTCAGGGGATGCAGATTGATACCTACAATCCGGATGGCACATTTCAAAGCACGGGTTACACAAACAATCCCGCCTGGGTCATTCTTGACATCCTGCGGCGATGCGGATGGTCGCTCGATGAAATAAACGTACAAAGCTTTGGATCCGCGGCTGCGTTCTGCCAGGAATTGATTAGCACAACGGATTTGAACGGGAACGCCATTCAGGTGCCCCGCTATGAATGCAACCTGATCTTGACGAAACGGCAGAGCGCAGCAGCGGTGGTGCGTGGAATTCGTGTAGCGTCCAGCTTGATGCTGCGATATGGGGCCACCGGCCTCCTGGAGCTTCTGCCCGAGACTACGCTCGCGGCCCAGCAGCCTGTCCTTCCGGACGGCGGAAACAGCGTGGAGCCGCTGGATGGCGGCTGGCCGGCCTACGAATTCAGCGATAGCTCGGCGCCTTTCTCCGGCATTGTCCGGAATTCCAATGGAACCCCGAGCATCCGGCTAGTATCGCGTAGCATCGCGGAAACATCGAACAGGCTCAGTGTGGAGTTTCAAGATGCTTCGAACGAATATCAGCAGGACAGTCTCTCGCTGCTCGATGCTGATGATTCGGCGCTGGTGGGTTACGAAATCAGCAGCCAGTCGACTGCTTTGGGAATTGCAAACTACAGCCAGGCCACGCGCGTACTGCTCCGGCAATTGGATAAGTCGATCAAAGGAAATCTTTTCCTCGAATTTCAGACCAGTTTCCGCGCGCTGAAAGTACGGCCTGGCGACATCATCGCTTTAACATATTTGAAAGAAGGCTTTTCACGCGTTCCGTTTCGCGTCGTCAAGCTTTCTCCATCGCTCAATTATCAACTTGTCACGATCCTGGCGCAACTCCACAATGACGATTGGTATAGCGACAACCCCGCGGTTCTGATGGGCGCGGGAAGGCAGCCGGGTTCTCATATTCAGACACCTCGCCCGCTCATCGGAGTGGTTCCTCACAACGACGATTCCGGCAATTTCGAGTACTTCGATTTTTCCATACAGGAAAATATTCGAGCGCAAGCCGATGGAACCGCTACCGACACTCTGACGGTAGTCTTCACGAACCCGGCCAAACCACAGGCGAACTCACCGAACCTGCCCTTGTTGAGCCTTTCCCCGCAATACGCGAGCACAGGCGGCACAATTCCCGGCGGAGAAAGCCTCTATTACGCCGTAACTGCCGTAGACGGGGCAGGGAACGAGGGTGCGCTATCGTTTACGGTTCCTGTTCGTGTGCCGGACGGTACAAATACAAATACGGTTACTATCGGCGGGCTTAGCTTCCCTACAGTGGCGCAATCGTTCAATGTCTATCGAGGAACGAGTCCGCAAGTGCTATACAGGATCGCGACCGATGTGCCGCTGAGTGCAACTTACACGGACGTTGGCGCGCCGGCGCAGCCGTTTGGGCCGCCGGACGCAAGTTTCGATCACGCAAACTTCTATTACCGTTACGAGTACGCGGGCCCCTTCCCAGTAACTATATTTTCGGCAACCACGGTTGGTTGGAGCGACATGGGTGCAACCAGCCTTGCTTACGCGGGCATGGTGGTTCGGATCATCGAAGGAACGGGCCGCGGCCAGGAACGGAGCATCGCGAGCAACGATCAGACGACGCTTACGGTTAGCTCGCCTTGGTCAATCGTGCCCGATGCGACCAGCACGTTCGTCATATCCGAAGGTTCCTGGAGATTTGCAGCGGTCTCGGCCAGCAGCCCGGTCCAATTCGAGATTCCGTACAATGCCGGAACTGCGATTCAGATCTCGGGACGCGCAGCGAACGTTAACAATCAGGAAGGCAATCCAGATCTATGCCCGCTCACGCGGTGGACTCTCGGCGGTGCGCAGCCAGATGCCGGTATCGCTCCATCGCCCGAGTTCTTCATAGCCGTTCCTGGTGGGGGAAATGTCACGCTTTATCAGGTTGGCTTTGACGACTTGACAAACACTTCGTCGGTCACCAGTGGCACTCTGCAGCTTTTCTACTGGAACGAACTACAGACGCCGAGCAGTTATGCGCTGGCCACGGCGCTCGACGCACAAGGCACAACAGTCAAGCTGATTGCTGGGGGAACTCCCTATGCAGGACAACTGATTCAGGTTGGATCGGAGCTGATGACTGTCCTCTCCAGCGATCCGGCATCCAACACATACAACGTCCTGCGCGGCGCCCTGGGCTCGCCGACTGCTGCCCATAGTCCGGGAGATGCGGTACTGCATCTTCAAAGTTCTGCCGTGATTGCTCCGTTTGCGGCGGGCTTCTTTGCCAATCGTGCTTCGATGAACTACCTGCACACCCTGAGCATCCCCGATATTCGGATCTGCGCGGCCGAATTTTTCGTCACAAATTCCTTCGGCAACAGCCAGGCATCGCAGCGCTGCTATACAACAGGTCCGGACGGCGGATTGCGATCTCTTTCCGGAGGGCAATTTTCGCTGCAAGCCAGCGGCTATTTGGCGACTCAGACAAATGCGGCTCCTCCGCTGATTATCGAGGCAAGCCACGCTGTGAGGGATATACGGGCGACCATGAGCCAAGCGCCCGTGGGGTACAACATCCTCATCGATCTTCTGCAGAACGGAACGGAATATTGCAGCTTGACGGTCGCCTCAGGAAATACAAGCTCCGGATCACCGCCATTGAACGGAGTGAATCTTGTTCCTTTGAAAGAAGGCGCGAACCTCAGCATGAATCTCACTCTGCAGCCGGTTCAGGGCTTTTCGGGATCGATGAGTCCCGGCCGCGATTTAACTGTGACGATAAGGCTATAACATGCCCGAACAACTATATAAACTGAGTCCGCACCGGGACTTGCAGTGTTATTTCCTAACTCCATCGGCGATTGCGGCGATGAGCGGAGCGAGTGAGAGCGGATTTACGGTGTCAGGCACGTGGCGGCAGCAGTTTGACTGGGCCGTAGTTGAGTGGAATCGAGACAATGTGTTCGAGCATCCATCTATTCGGTATCTGCCGGATGGGGACCTAAGCGGCCTTCAGCTCACATACCAGGAAACGCGAACCAACTGCATTCCTATGGAGTCGAATCTGTTCCCGACTGTGGACTGGCCGAACTTGAGAATTTGGGCCGCGGACAGCACAGGCGTCGAGCAGGTCTACTACGTTCCCCTACTGCAGTACAGCACTCCCGTTGCAGGCACATATCAATGCGCATCGGCAGTGATGGCGCTCGCAGGAACTCCTACGGCGTTCGATACGGTTGGAATCTGCATGCCTGTTCCGTTCACGGATTCAACAGGGACCTATCCGGAGCAGCACTACTATTATCAGGTTGCGCAGGGCGATCAACTGTCCGACATTGCGGCAAAATTGGCCGCTGTGATCAGTCAACAATCGCAGGGGTTCACAGCTTCCAGTGATGGCGCCAGCATTGTGCTGACATGGACCGGCACAGCAGGCAATGTGGGCAAGACGGGCAGTAACGGAAACCGCATTACTGTTTACGGCTTTGCAAACGTTGGGGCAACGGAGTATTGGAGCACGCCAACAGCTACTTTGACCAGCGGCCAGTTCCCGGTTACTTACCAAGTCTCTTTAGATTTTTCTTCGTTGTCCGGCTATACGCAAGATAGTTTGGGCGCGCGTTTTCCCGTTGCAACCATTCCGATGAATCGGGTGCGAAAGATGCGTTGGACCTGGGCTCCCGACTTGCAGCCAGGTAGCTTTGTGCGCACGGAGTTCTCAGTTACTGTGACGAATTGGACGGTAACAGGCAACAACCGGCCGTATTTTGTGGCTGGTCCCGGAAGCAGGCGGATCGAGGAGGATGACGCATCCGTCGTATATAGTGCGAACGATTGGGCTATTGAGGGCCCTGGAAACTATTCCGGGAGCCGCATTTCGGTCACTTCCCGGCTAGGCGCAACCTGCGCCATCACGTACACAGAAACCGCTTCTCACCAGTTATTTGTTGGCTCGCGTTTGCTGGCGCCCGGACCCGTGGTGAATGTTTCCATCGACGGGCAGCAGCCCCTGACATTCGACTTAAACGTAAACGGCGAAGATGTATTGGTCCGATTGCCACTGGGCACCTTGAGTGCTGGAACCCACACCGTTCTTTTGACGCACATGGGACCGGGCTCAAACTGCTCTCTCTATTTTGATTTTCTCGAGATCGCCTATCCAACGGCCGGCCTTTCCGACTTTCCTCGCCAGCCGCAGCTTGCGTTAGCAACCGACTGGGATACCTATCATTCGCAATCGCTGCCGGCGGAGCGCACCGCGTGGATGATTAACAAGCTGGGTTTTACGGGGCGCGTGAATCATTATGCCGGCGCTCTTTGGTTTTACGAGCTTGTGCTCACCGGGCATGTCTATAACAGCGCAACCGTAACCTTCAATCAGAACGGGACTCAGAACGCTGGATATGCACAGCTTTTCGTCGGGCCTGCGGGGGCGATGAGCACGGTAACGCATCTCATTCTTGCCGACGATACCGCCGCGACGGTTGCACAGGCACTAGCGAACTTGATTAACCAGGGATTCACGGCAGTTTGGGCGTCAGTTTCCGGAAGCCAGCTCACAATTACGCAGCGGGCTTTGACTCCTTGGGCGAATCAACCCGATGCACCGCCTGAGTTGTTTGTTTCTGTATCTTTCGGCGGGAACAGCAATTTTTCAGTGTCAACAAGCGCGACGATTCCGCTAGCTGGGGGAGTGCCTGGAACGCCTTACGAAGGCTCTTTGGATTCCACATGGACGCCGGTCACCTACTATTGGCGGACCGATATGACTGCCAGCCCAAGCATCAACCGTGCCGCACGGGACTGGTCGCGGGCATTCTTTACAGCACTGGCGGCGTACGGCACTGATGTCGTTGCGGCGTTCAGCACGGAGTTGAAGAACGCCGATCCGAATATGGCGGCCGGATTAGCGCAGCGCCGGTCCGATGGAAGCCCGGTAATCGTGAACACGCCGGCGGTCATGACAAACTTCTCACCGGCGGTGATCGACTTCTGGAAAAGGGTCTATCTGGATATGGCGAATCTTCAGGCGGAAGCTGGTCTGACACCGTATTTGCAATCGGGAGAAGTGCAGTGGTGGTACTACCCTTGGAACGTCCAAGGCGAGCAGCCGGTAAGCATGCCGTTTTACGACGCGTACACCCAAGGACAATTCCGCGCTACATACGGAACTGACATGCAGGTCATTACGAGCAATACGGCCGATCCCAGTCAATATGCCAATGAGACGGCATTCCTTCCAGCGATAATCGGAGCCGCCACGGCGGAAATTCGACAGGCGCTGCAGGCGCAGTTTCCCGGCGCGCGTTATGAAGTCCTCTATCCAACAGATACCAATGACACGCCACTTAACAAGCTGGTGAACTTTCCACAATCCGATTGGACTCCGGCGAATCTTAGTTGCCTGAAAACGGAGAGCTTCACGTTTACGGGCAGTTCCAACCTGGATCAGAGCGTTTATTCCATGTCTGTCAGCGCGGCAAAGGGCTTCCCGAATTCACAGCGGAGTCATCTTGTCGGAATCGGCGACTCACATACCGTCTGGCCGAAAGAAGTGAACATCGCACAATCGCAGGGAATGGAATCTGTCGTGTTGTTTGCGCTCGACCAGTATTGCTTGATCGGCTATCCTCCCCCGCCATTCGGCCAATCCGGGCGAACAGGCCGGCAGGGCTAATATGGTCAATTGATCTATGTCATTACCCTCTCGCTGGTAATCCTCCTGCTTAGCGGGATAACGATCTATAAGACAACGAAAGTCCAGAATAAGACCGATTTTCTGGTGGCCGGACGCTCGCTGAGCTGGCCCGTGCTGGTGTTCACGCTTCTGTCGTCCTGGATCGGCGCCGGGAGCCTGCTGGCCGGAGCCGAGAACGCCTATCGCAACGGTTTTGTGGCGCTCTGGCAGCCGCTCGGCGGCTGGCTCGGTCTGATCATTATCGCGGCAATTGCCGGGCGGGCCAGGCAATTTGCACAGTTTACGGTTCCCGATCTGCTGGAAACGCGTTACAACGCAACAGCGCGTGTTCTCGGTACCATCGCGATTGTCATTTCTTACACCATCATCACCAGCTACCAATTTATTGGCGGCGGCGATATCCTGCATCTGATCTTTCCCCAACTCGACCGCCGCACCGGGATGTATATCATCGCGGCATTCGTCATTTTTTTCACGGCCGCGGCGGGCATGGCCTCTATCGCGTATCTCGACCTGGTAATCGGCTCGCTCGTGACAGCGACGGTGATTGTAGCGGTTCCCATTCTGCTGGGCCGTGTTGGTGGCTGGAGTACAGTTCGAAACGCATTGCCTGCTACTCATTTTCAGGTTCTGGGCAATTACACGCTTTCCGGGGCGCTCGGCTTAGCATTACCCACCATGTTGCTCCTGATCGGCAATCAGGGCATGTATCAGAAATTCTTCTCTGCCCGGTCCGCAACCGACGCCCAAAAGTCAGTAATTGGCTGGATCGTCGGGACGGTTACGCTGGAAACCTTGCTCGTTGCATTAGCAGTGATCGCAAGCGCAAAATTGCGGACCGATCGCCCGCGGGAGATCATCGCGTTGACGGCGAAGGATGACCTTCCCTCCGTGCTCGGCGCCATCCTGCTCGGTGGAGTATTTGCGAAGGTCATTTCGACCGCCAATAATTACCTGTTCTCACCTGCCACCAATCTGATCCACGACGTCTACGAGCGTTTTATTAATCGTTCTGCCACGCAAAGGCGCAGCCTTATTGTTTCGCGTGTGGTTGTCATTGTCCTGGGTCTTTTTGCCGTTTTGCAAGCCACGCAATTCGAGTCGGTTCTGAAAGCATCACTCTACGCCTACACCGTCTATGGCGCGGCGGTGACGCCGGCCGTGATGGCCGTCTTCTTTTGGAAGCGAACCACCACGGCCGGAGCGATCAGCTCCATTTTGCTCGGCACCGTCATTACTGTCTCGTGGGAGCTATTGCAGCAGCACGGGCCCGCCCGGATAACAAATGCAATAGGTGGAATCGATGCGGTCTACCCTGCGCTGCTTGCTTCGGTTTTGAGTCTCATTGGCATAAGTCTGCTGACCCCCGCGCCGTCGGGTGCAAAATTAGCTCAATGGGTACAGACCGAATCCAAGCAGCTTTAGCGGATGCCAAACTCGACGGCTGGTTGTTTTTTGACCATCACCGCCGCGATTCCCTCGCCTATCGTATTCTCGGAATTCCTGACAATGTAGAGCCGACCAGACGCTGGTACTATTTTGTTCCGGCTGTTGGCGAGCCGAGAAAGCTGGTCCACCGGATCGAGACCGGCGCGCTGGATACTCTGCCTGGCGAAAAGAACGTGTATGCAAGCTGGGCCGATCAGCAGGAAAAGCTTGCATTCTTGCTAAGAGGCGCCTCACGGATTGCGATGCAGTACTCCCGCAACTGTGCTATTCCCTATGTTTCTCTGGTCGATGCAGGGACGCTCGAACTGGTTCGCGGCTGCGGCGTTGAGGTGGTTAGTTCCGCGGATCTGGTTCAATTGTTCGAAGCCCGATGGTCGGAAGATCAGTTTCAGAGTCATTTACGGGCGGGCAAGTTGGTCGATCAGGTCCGTCGGTCGGCGTTCGGTTTGGTCGGCGAACGCCTTGGGACGAACGAACCTGTGAGCGAATATGAAGTGCAGCAGTTCATTCGCAGACGGTTTCTCGAACTGGGCTTGACCACCAATCACGGCCCGATTGTCGCGGTCAACGAGCATGCGTCGGACCCTCATTACGAACCAAACCAAGAGAGAAGTTCGCAAATCCATTCAGGCGATCTGCTCCTGATCGACATGTGGGCAAAGCTGATGGAGCCGGATGCTGTTTATTACGACATCACGTGGACAGGTTATTGCGGAGAGACCATCCCCTCCAAAATGCAGAAAGTGTTCCAAGTAGTCCGGGACGCGCGCAAACAGGCCTCGCAGTTCGTGATTCGAAAAGCATCCAAGCGGGCGCAGTTCGCGGGGTATGAAGTGGATGACGTCGCACGCGGCTTCATCAAGGATCAAGGATTCGGTGAATACTTCTTTCATCGAACGGGCCACAGCATCGGAACCGAAGTCCACGGAACCGGGGCGAACATGGATAATCTGGAGTCGCATGACGACCGCTCGGTCATCTCCGGAACGTGCTTTTCGATTGAACCGGGCTTGTATTTGCCTGAATTTGGAATCCGTTCGGAAGTTAACGTTTACGTGGGCGATGGATTCGCTCAAGTCACCGGAGAAGAGCAGGAACAACTTATTCGGATTTAGCTGTTCGATAGCCCACATCAATAATTTCGATTGGACCCACCACTCGCCGTTGGGGTACAGTCTGGTATGGCGACAACAACGCAATTGGAGCCCCCCGCGTCCGTCGCGCTCCTGCACCGGATCAGTAGCATAGTCAGTTCCGAGCTTTCCATTGACGAAATGCTCGGCGAGATCGTTGGTTTGACGGTCCAGGTCACTGACTGCGATGCGTGTCTCGTTTACCTCATTGAGCGAGAGACGAATGAGCTTGTTTTGCGCGCGTCTCAAGTCCCGCATCAAGCCGATCTCGGAAACATTCGCATCAAGGTTGGCGAAGGGATCACGGGCTGGGTGGTCGAGCACCGGTCCGTAGTAGCGCTCCCGGAAAACGCAGCCGCGGATAGCCGGTTCAAACGTTTTCAAGCCCTGGTGGAGGACACGTACGAGGCCTTCCTCTCTGTTCCGCTGGTGACCGGCGGCGATGTGATTGGCGTCATTAACGTGCATCATCGAGCGCCGCACTATCACACGGCGGAGGAGATCGCACTGCTGACATTCGTGGGTGAGCAAATGGGCGGGGCAATTGTGAAGGCATTTCTCGCCGAGGAGAATACGCGCCTTTTAGAAGAGACCGCGGAAATGCGCCGCCAGCTCGAAACCCGGAAAATTGTCGAGCGCGCGAAGGGGATCCTGCAGCACCGCCACAGCCTTACGGAAGAGGAAGCCTATCTCCGGTTACGGAACGAAAGCCGGCGCTTGCGGCGGCCGATGCGCGAACTGGCAGAAGCTATCATTCTTTCCGAAGACCTCAACCGGAAGAGCGAAAAACAGCAGTAGTCCGCCGTACAATCGTACTTGCGGCGAGACTTTCAGCCACTCTTTCGAAATCCGCATCTTCTGACGATTGCCGGCAACTTCTGGCCGCGGCAGATCGACCTTCAGCGCTTTCCCGCAACTGCCACGCGATACGAAATCGACTCGAACACGTGCGTTCTCGCGTTGGAACATCAGCCGCGAATACCAGCGCGCGGCCAAATTGTCTTTTTGCATGGCCTGGAAGGCTCGGCGAATGCGGGATACATCCAGAGTTTTGCCCACGAAGCGCTGCTCCGCGGGTTTGGCGTCCACCGGGTCAATATGCGTACGTGCGGCGGCACCGAAGAGCTCTGCCAGACCATGTATCATTCCGGACTCACCGGCGACACGCACATCATTTTAGAGCGGCTCCGGCATCGCGGGCCGCTTTTCCTGGTCGGCTTCTCGCTGGGCGGAAATGTTGCTCTCAAGCTGGCTGGCGAATTGGGAGAGACCGACTTGCTCGCTGGTGTTTGCGCCATCTCGACACCGATTGATTTGGCCGCGTGTGTACGGTGTCTCGATAAGCGTTCGAATATCCTTTATGCACGCCGGTTTCTGGGTCGTTTGTGCGATCGGGTGAGGCGAAAGAGCAGACTGGCTCCCGATCTTTACTCTGCTACCGTTCTCGACCAGATTAGAACTATTTGGGAATTTGACGACCGCTTCACGGCTCCGCTTTTCGGTTTCGGGACGGCCGCGAATTACTACGCGACTCAATCGGCAATCCGGTATCTGGACGCAATCCGAGTTCCGACACTCGTCATATGTGCGAAGGACGATCCGTTGGTGCCGTTTGAAATGTACGGCCATCCGGCGTTCCAGTCGAACCCGGCTCTTACTCTGCTCGCGACCGAACATGGCGGGCATCTCGGATTTCTGTCCCGCCGCAAGCCCCGCTTTTGGGTAGATTACACGGCGCTCGATTGGATCGAGAGCATTTTGGCCCCCGGCGCGCGGCAGGGAACAAACATCGAGAATCTTACGTCTGCCTAGAATAACCCTGTGGCCCGCACGCGAAAGTTCCGTCCCAGCGCCTCGTTTTGGGAAGCCGGGCGAATCGCTCTGGATTCGCTCAATAAGAACAAGTTACGCAGTTTCCTGACGCTGCTTGGGATCATTCTCGCCACCACCACGCTGATTTCCGTCACCGCGCTGATTCACGGCATGAACCTCTATATCGCCGATAAAGTCTCGGACATGGGGGCAGACGGGTTCCGGATCGTACGCATGAACTGGTTCGGCCCGCGAGATCCGAAGAAGCTGGCGTTGATGCTGAAGCGGAATCCGGAGATCCGGCCGGAAGAGTACCGGTTCGTGAGCGAGCATGCGACGCTTCTGCGAGGGCTCGGCATGATGGCAACCAGAAATGGACGAATCTCATTCCAGGGGCAATCGACCGACAGTACAGTCAGCGTCCAGGGCATCACTTCTAACATTCCAGCTTTAAACAATGTGCAGGTGGATGCCGGGAGAGACATTACCGAAAACGAGATGCGACGGCACGCGGCAGTGGCGTTCATCGGTAACGATATTCGGACGCGCTTTTTCGCCAACCGCGATCCTATCGGAAAGATCATTGGAGTGGACGGACGTCCGTTCCAAGTGGTCGGCGTGGCTAAAGCGCTTGGCAGCGTCTTCGGCCAATCACAAGACAATTTCGTCATGGTGCCGATCGACACGTATTTCAAGATTTACGGTTCTCAAAAGGGCATCGATCTGGTTGCGAAAGCGATCGATCAGGAGCATCTGATGCAAGCCGAGGATGAAGTGACGATGCTGATGCGGGTTGTGCGTCATCTCCGGCCCGGCCAGGACGATAATTTCGGAGTCATCTCTTCGGATTCGTTTGTGAATCTGTGGCAGCGCTTGACGGCTGCCATCGCAGCAACCGCGGTGGGGATTGTATCGGTTTTCATGGTGGTTGGCGGCATCGTCATCATGAACATCATGCTGGCGGCCGTAACGGAGCGTACGCACGAGATTGGGATTCGCAAATCGCTGGGCGCGCGCAGGGCGGATATTCTGAATCAGTTCCTGGTGGAATCCGCGAGCTTAGCGGCAACCGGAGGGCTGATCGGCGTGATCATCGCTTGGATGATTTCGGCGATCATTCGCAACGCCGCTTCGATTCCTATGGCGTTGCCGGTTACGTCGGTCATTATTGGGGTTGGGCTTTCGGCCGTTGTGGGGCTGTTCTTCGGAATTTACCCTGCACGGCAGGCATCGAAGCTGGACCCGATTGAAGCGTTGCGAGCGGAGCGATAGCGATGAACTGGTTTGCCTTCCTGAGCGCGTTTCACCTTGCTATCGAAACGATCCGCGCCCACAAAATGCGCGCTTTCCTGACTGTATTGGGCGTGGTGATGGGAACGGGCACGATTATCGGAGTCGGCGCGATCCTCACCGGCTTCGATAGCTCTGTGACGGCCGTTCTGAGCAGCTTCGGCCCGAATTCGATTATTGTTTACAAGTTTCCGGCCGGCCGCCCTTCGCCGCCGACGCAGGAAGAGCGGACTCGGAAAGATATCACCTACGAAAACGCGCTCGATATAAAGGAACGCTGCAGTGTCTGCGTCGATGTTTCGCCCATGATGTTCGCCAGTAACCGGCTGACAATCAATGCGCGATATAAGGGCAACGATGTGTATGGCGTGAATTTCATCGGGGTCGAGGCGGCGTACGGGCGGGAAGGGCAAGTGGATATGCACGAAGGGCGTTTCCTGACCGATGAAGATAACCGGCGGCATGCTGCTGTTGCAGTCATCGGAGCGGACATCGAGAAGAGCCTGTACGCGAATGTCAATCCAATCGGCAAGCCCATCATCGTAAACGGGCACGAATACGAGGTGATCGGCACCATGAACCGGCCCGCCGCGTCGTTTTTCGGCCAGCAGGATATGCGCGTGCTCCTGCCGTATTTCACGATGCGCCAGAATTATCCCGCCACGAAGGATATGGCGATTGTGGTCAATGCAATGGACGGGCAGTTGTCACGCGCAATCGACCAAATCAGAGTCATCCTGCGGATCGACAGGCATGTGCCGTATACCAAGCCCGACGATTTTGCGCTATCGACGGCGGATCAGATGGTGAGCGATTTCCGGCAGATTACTGCGATGGTGGCGCTCACGATGGTTGTGCTTAGCTCGGTGGGGCTCCTGGTGGGCGGCATCGGCGTGATGAACATTATGCTGGTTTCGGTGACGGAGCGCACCAAGGAGATCGGTATCCGCAAAGCGATTGGAGCGCGCAAGTCCGATATCATCATGCAGTTTCTGCTGGAAGCGGTTGTGCTGACTGCGATGGGAGGAGTGGCCGGGATTATCTTCGGATGGATCATCTCGCTCCTGAGTCGGTTGATCTTCTCCAGTTTGCCTGCGAGTGTTCCGCTCTGGGCAGCCGTTTTAGGTTTGTTGGTGTCCGCCGGAACGGGCCTCTTCTTCGGCATTTGGCCGGCCAGTAAAGCGGCGCGCCTGGACCCCGTGGAAGCGCTGCGATACGAATAGACGCCGTTTTACCACCACTGCCGGGAGTGGATGAGCGATCGATGCTGTCTGTGGGCGGTTTGTGGACGGCAAATCCAACACAACCACTCACCCTTCTGCATCACGCTCTCGGGTTGGAATCCTTTCGGCGGATTCGCTTCGATAAAACCGGCCAGCAGCAACAGGCCATCCGGCCTGGTGATCCGGTTCAGCTCGAAAACCAAGGTGTCGATCACTCGGGCGCTGATGTTGACCAGGGTCAGGTCTGCTGTAGCGTCACGAATAGCATCGGCAGATCCAATGAACATCGGGTGCGCGTCGGGTTCAATGTCGCAGCTAAACACCTGCGTCGCGCCCAGCGCTTGGGAGGCAAGAGACAGAATTCCCGACCCGCAGCCGACGTCAATGACCGTATCGCCCTTACGGAGATGCAGCTCCAGGGCCTCGATCATCAATTGCGTGCTTTCGTGGCGTCCGGTGCCGAACACGTTATTCGCATCGATGGTCAGGCGGAAGCGTCCCGGTGGAGTGGGCGTTTCCACCCAGGAGGGCGCGACAAAGAAGCGCTCTCCAATCAGGATCGGATCCCAGTTGTCGCGGATATGAGGAATGCCGGTTTCGAGGACGACCTCTCCATGGAGGCCAGCAAGATGGCAATCATCTTCGAAGAACGCTCGCAGGCCTGCATCCTCTTCGATGATCCCGAGCGTGCCACGCTCCCAGAGTTCGGCAATCAAAGCATCCTCATCCTCGAACGGGCGGCGAAAAAGAACCGACTGCAATCTTCAGTTTATTCGCAGGGTTTGCGCGGGGTCGAGGCGTGCGAGCCGGAGCGCGGGGAGCAGACTTGCAATGGCGGCGATCAGCAGAAGCAGGATCGGTACGGCGATCCAGGTAATAGGATCCGTGGGCGCCACGCCCCACAGCATCGATTTCAGCAGACGCACGGCGAACAGCGCGAGCACCAGGCCGGCGGCAATTCCTGCCAGGGCCAGTGTGATGCCCGGAGCAGCGGCTGTGCGGACGACATCGCGAACGGTTGCACCGAGCGCGAGACGGATGCCCATCTCGCGGGTGCGCTGCGCCACGGATTGCGCGATGAGTCCGTAGATGCCGAGCGCGGAGAGAAGCATTCCCAGCCCCGCGAAAGTAGAGAACAGAATGGCCTGATAACGTTGTTCTCTCATTCCTGCGCCGCGTATCTGCGACATGCTGTGAAAGGCCGAGAACGGCAGGCGCGGATCGACCGCCTGCAACGCACGCCGCATGGCGTAAGCAAGACCGGGTAGATCGCCGCGAGTCCTCACGATCCAGTTGGGCGAGAACCAGGTATTCACTAGCTCGAAAAACTTGTCGCTCATTTGGGATGCCGGCACATACAGTTGGGGCGCGGCTGGAAGCGGCCCATCATTGCCCCAGCCAGTCCGCTGCCGCACGTTCCCCACAACGCCAACGATCTCGGTGGGTTCGGACTCACCGAGCAAGGTCATTTGGGCTCCAATGGGATCGACGCCGCGTGGGATGTAACGATCCACGAAGGCTTCGTTCACGACGGCCACACGCGCCGAGTGAGCATTGTCGCGCTCATCGAGAACGCGCCCGCGCAGCAGGGGAATTTCGAGCGCGCGGAAGTAATCGGAAGCCACGTAGGATTCATCTACCAGCCCGCTATCACGCGTGATCTGATGTCCGGAGATGCTCCCGACATTCGTATTCAGCGCGTGGCTGTACGGGAGATTGAGCGCGACTGTCGCGGACTCTACGCCGGGGATCGCGCGGATTCGATCAAGCGTTTCGCGGAACAGGCGAGCTCCGGCCGCGGAAGTTTTATAACGGGCATCGTCGAGAGAAAGCGAGGCGGTCATTAAATGCTGCGGATTGAACCCGGGATCCAGTCCGGCAAGGTTCTGAAACGTTCGAATGAGCAGACCTGCGGCCAGGACCAGTACCACGCCCAGGGCTACTTCCGCGAATACGAGAATCTGCCGTTTCCATTGACGGCGGCTGCCAATGGCACCGGCTCCGCCTTCCGCGAGCGCAGGGCGCAGATCGACGGCGGTGGCTTCGAATGCAGGGAAAAGGCCGAACAGCAGGCTGGTGGTGAGAGAAACGCCAAGCATAATTGCCGCGATTCTCAAATCGAGATGCACAGGAGCCCAGATTTGAAACTGACCCGGATTCAGCGCGAGGAGGCCCTTTAGCGCAAGTTGGCCGAAAAGCAGGCCAAGCAACCCGCCGAAGAGCGCCAGTAAACCCGCCTCAGAGAGAAGCTGCCAGACTACAGTGGAACGGCTTGCGCCGAGAGCGATGCGCGTGGCGATCTCGCGCGTCCGCGTGACAGAACGGGTCAGGAAAATGCCCGCGATATTCACGCACCCGATGAGCAGCACCAGCCCAGCCGCGCCCCAAATGATTTCGACTTTGGAACGAATATCTATGGTCTCGCCCACTTGCAGTGGAATGGCATCCACTTCGAGCGAAATGTCTTGCGGCATTCCCTTTTCTAAATTGCGGATCAGCGGCCCGGTGATGGAGTGCAGTTGTGCATTGGCTGCGGCAAGAGTCACTCCGGGCTTGAGGCGAGCGACGATGGTGTAATTGGATCCGCCGCCCTCGCCGCTGGTGGATGGATACAAAGGCGTCCAGAGGTCGGCCCGCACATCCGTTCGGAAATGCGGAGGCATAATGCCGACCACGGTGAAAGGCGCGCCGCGCAGGTCGATTGTACGGCCAAGAATCTGTGAATTGCCATGGAAGAGGCTCTGCCAAAGCCCGTAGCTCAGAATGACGAGTGGCGGGCCGCCGGGAACATTCTCGTGACGGGTAAACTCGCGGCCGGCGAGCGGTGAAATGCCGAGGACGTGAAAGAAGTTGGCGCCGACGCGCTGTTGCTGCACATACTCGACGTGGCCGGCAGCAAAGAGATTCACGCCGGAAGAGCCGTCGCTGTAAACAGCGCTATCGAGCAGCGAGGCGTGATCGCGCACGAGTTCCCAAATCTGGCCGGTCTGACCTGTGTTGGGAGCACTGGAAACGCCGCTTCGATGGAAGATGCGAGCCAGCATCACCAGACGATCAGGCTGCGGGTATGGGAGCGGCCGGAAGAAGAGTTCGTCGACGACGCTATAGATCGCGGTGTTCGCGCCGATGCAAAGCGCGAGGGTTGCCACGACGGTAACCGTAAACGCCGGACTTTTTCGAAGCTGGCGGACAGCGAGACGCAAGTTTTTCCACATTTACGAAGTCATCCACTTCGAATACGGAAGCGGCTGCGGTCCGGTTCCCGGTTCAATCGATGTTGCGATCGAAACTACTAATCTGTCTCGGGAAAATGTGATAGTCGAGGATCATGATGGCTTCCCCCTTTAATCCGGATTTTGAACTCACCGTAGCACTGCCGCTGGCTGAGGCGGCTTACGATGCGGCCAACGACATCCCGCTGAAGCTTCCGGACGGCTATACCAAAGTCGCGGAGATTACCGCGGATACCGGTAAGATCGCCGCACACATCGCGCAAGCGAAGCCCAGCCAGCAGATACTGTTTCGCGCCATGTTACTGGACGTGAAAAAGCCCCATACGTTTGGGATCATCGCCAAGAACGGCGATACGGTGGCGGTCGTCTTTCGGGGAACGCAGCGCGCCGAGGAGTGGCTGAAGGATTTCGACGCGGAGCATGTGCCGTATCAGCCGGTAGCGGGATTCGGAACGGTGCATGACGGGTTTCAGAAGATCTACGATACGACCATCGCGAGCGTCAAGGCGGGATTGTCTGTTTGCGGAGCGCGCAGCCGGACCGTCATTATCGGGCACAGCCTGGGCGCGGCGCTGAGCGTTCTGAGCGCGCCCGACATTGCGAGGAACGCCGCGCAAGGCAATCCGCCGGAAGTACATTCCTTCGCGGGTCCACGGGCCGCGGGTCCGGACAGAGGAGCGCTGTCCCTCTTTGCCGAAGAGTTCGATAAGACGATTCCGGCGTGCTATCGGATGGTGAACCGCTGGGACATCGTTCCGCACCTTCCGCCGGCCGTAATGCAATTCCAGCACGTGGGGACGGCGGTGGGCCTGGACGGCGGCTTCACGCTGGATCTTGCCCGCGCGCACAGCCTGATGCTGTCGTACTTGCCAGGGTTGAAACACTTAGTCCCACAGACGGCACCAAGGGTGTTCCTGGCACGGGTGGCGTGAAGCAAAGAGCGCAGGCCAAAGGCCTACTCCACAAAATTGCGAAACGAAATTTGAAGGGCCGCGAAAAGGGGTATTGACACAATTCGGAGGTTTTTTATTCGGCTTGAAATCAGAGACTTAGTTCCTTTGCAGGGTTCGGCTCTGAACGCTCTTGCGGGCATGCTGGTAGATTGCTCCATAATTGAACGGGAAAGGAAACAGCAATGCGAATCTTCATGGCAATGATGCTTCTGGCGGGTATTTCGGCAGCACAGAACAATATGCCCAGTCCGCCTGCCACGGCGAACGTCACGCTCAAGGGCCAGCAAATTAGTATCAGCTACAGCAGACCTTCGATGCGCGGCCGAAAGATCATGGGCGGACTGGTGCCCTATGGCCAAGTGTGGCGCACCGGGGCGAACGAAGCCACTACGCTCACCACCCCGGTGGATCTGAATATCGGTGGAACCAATGTGCCAGCCGGTAAATATACGTTGTGGACATTGCCCACTGCGAGCCAGTGGAAACTAATCATCAACAAGCAGACCGGACAGTGGGGAACGGAATACGACGAAAGCCAGGATCTGGCCCGCGTAAACATGCAAAAAACGTCGCTCTCGCAGCCGGTTGAACAATTCACGATTTCGTGGGACAAAAAGAACGGGGACAGCGCCGACCTGGTATTGGAATGGGAGAAGACGCGAGTTTCGGTTTTGGTGAAGGCTAAGTAGGGAGACGCATCAAGCCTAAATGAATCAACTCCAGGTCGCGGCGCTCGAACGGAAGCGGCTTGCGCGCCATTTCGCGCAAATCTTGCAGCGTCCAACGGGCCTTCATGACGCCCTCGTCCGAATGCCGGCTGATACCTTCCAGAATGTGAGCGATCTCGTGGACGAGTACATGCGCCAGAAGCGAGGGTAATATGGCGCGGCCGTTCGCCAGCCTCTCGAGCCGGTCATAAAACACCCGGATGTGGATGCCTTCGTACGGCAGCGCATAGGCCAGGGCGCCGCGATGCAAAGTCTCCGGCGTTGGCGAAGTGATGTCGATCGTGATGACTTGGTCGGCCGGATTAGGAGGTTGCCGGCGCGTCCACCAATTGAGGCGCAGGCCGGCTTGCGCGAACATGTCGCGGGCGATGAGTTTCGCTAACCCTATGATGGGCCCCGGAACACTGGAACGCAGGTACACGCGCACCGTTATGGATGGAAGCGCAGCCGTTCCGTCCTGGCCGGCGGCCGCTGCTCCGATCAGAAGCAGCGCCGCAGGGATTACGAGAGCCTTTGTCATTCTCCGCCTCCGTCCGGGTAAGCGGAAGCGGCGACAAAGAACTACAATGGCGGAAAAGAATTATTTGCGAGGGAGCCTCCAGTGAAAGAGCGGCCGACGGAAATCACCGTTTTGCTGAAAGCCTGGGAAGGGGGCGATCCGGCCGCGCTCGACCGGCTGGCTCCGCTGGTTTACGAAGAGCTTCGCCGCAATGCACGGATGCAAATGCGGCGCGAGCGCCCCGGCAACACACTGCAGACTACCGCGCTGGTCAACGAGGCGTACCTGCGGCTGGTGGATGCGGGAACCGTGAGCTGGAAGGATCGTGTCCATTTTTTCGCGGCGGCCGCGCAAATCATGCGGCGCATTCTGGTGGATGCGGCGCGCGCCCGAAACGCCGGCAAACGAGGCGGCCAAGCGCAGAAATTTGCGCATTCTTCAGCGATAAACCTCGATGAAGTCGCGGATGTCTCGTGCAAACGAGGAAACGAGTTGATTGCGATTGACGATGCGCTGACGGCGTTGGAGCAATTCGACCCGAGAAAAGCGCGAGTGATTGAGCTACGGTTCTTCGGCGGGTTCAGTGTGGAGGAGACCGCGGAAATTCTCAAAGTCTCTCCGCAAACGGTGATGCGCGATTGGAAGCTGGCGAAGGTTTGGCTGATGCGGGAAGTGGGGAAGCGGGCGTAGCGATATTGCATGTGATATCATTTATTTCAGCCCCACGTGCTGATTGTGCTCGATACGGACGTGATGGTGGCTGCTCTGCGAAGTGATCGGGGCGCGTCAAGGCAAATTTTGCTTAACGCCTTGGATGGCCGAATTCAGTTGCTGGCTTCAGTTCCTCTGATGATCGAGTATGAAGCAGTATTGACTAGACCTGAGCATTTGGCTGCTGCTGATTTGACTGCCCGGGACATAGGTGAACTCCGGGACGCACTGGCACGTATGATTGTTCCGGTGTATCTGCGATTTCTATGGCGTCCGCAACTGAAAGATCCTGCTGATGAGATGGTGCTGGAGACAGCAGTAAATGGCGGAGCTGATCGATTAGTTACTTTCAACGCTCGACACCTTGCCGCTGCTGCGGCACTGTTTGGCATTCGCGTGGAGAGCCCACGGGAGCTTTGGAGTGAAATACGAGGATGAAATGAGAAAGAGTAACGTATCACTCCGTTTACAAACTTCCTTGCTGGAGGAGGCGCGGCGGGTGGCGGAGGCCGAAGGCGTCGCTTTGAACCAGTTCATAAACGTTGCGGTTGCCGAAAAGCTTTCCGCCCTTCGAACGGAAGACTACTTCCGTGAACGTGGGCAGCGAGGCAATATTGGGAAGGCGAAAAACATCTTAAGACGTGCTGGCCGTGGAAAACCTGCCATGCCCGGTGATGAGTTAGAATAAAAGCCAAACATGCATTGATTCGGCTATAAACACTTTTCATTCTCCATCGCAAGTCGTTGAAAGCACGCCTCAAAGTGAACGTTCCTCCCGATGCTATAGTGCGGAGATAGACGCCGGGTAAGCTGATAAAGGATGCTCGCAATCTCCTGCGCATGATGTCGATTGAAACCATAACCACGGATCCGAACTGGGGCAGCCTGCAGGGCACAATGCTCGAGGGTGGATACGAGCTAACCGAGATTCTCGGGGCAGATCCGGGAGCGGCCACTTTCAAGCTGCGCGTCCTGGGCGATTACTCGCGAAAAGCGCTCGTCAAGTTATTCAAGGTGCAGGGTGAAGCTGCCAACGAGCAGCTTTCCCTTTGGGAGGCTGCGAAGTCGCTGGCGCATCCGAATCTCAGTTCCCCGCAGGCCATCGGACGGACCCAGATTGACGGAAGCGAATTGATTTACGTTGTGCTGGCGCGTCCGGACGAAAATCTGGCGGGCGTGTTGCGGGAACGCGCGCTGACGAATGACGAAGCGGCTGAAGTGATGCTCAGCCTGACGCGCGCGCTCGAGCATCTGCATGGGCATGGATTCGTGCATGGATGCCTTTCGCCCGAACAGGTACTGGCCATTGGCGATTCGATTCTGCTTTCGACGGAATGTCTGCGCCGTATTAACACGCCGCCTCCCGTGGATATCATTAAGCCGAAGTATGCCGCACCCGAGCAAGCAGGCAAAAACGTCACTCCGGCCGCGGACGTGTGGTGTCTGGGAGCCACTATATTTCAGGCGCTGACGCAGAAGGAATGCGGCACCGAGTGCGCGCAGCAAGCCGAAAAACTGTCCGGGGCATTCGCCCGAGTTTTGCCGCGATGTTTGGATGCCGACCCTCAGACCAGGTGCAAGCTGGAAGAAGTCAATAATCTCTACAAAAGCGCGCCCGCGCCGATTCGCGAAGCAAAGCCGAGGCCGGTGACGGTGAGTGCAAGCACACCCGTCAGGCCGAGCCCCAACGGAAGAACTGCCCCCATCGCAAATACGCCGCCCGCGGCACGGCCGAAACCAATTGTCGTTCCACCGCGACCGTCGCCGCGCGATGCAGAAGAACGAAAGCCGCGAGCCTGGATCTACGTCGCGGTCGCGGCGCTCGCGGTTCTGCTGTTTATCTGGCTGGCCCATCCCCGGCGGAGAATTACCGTGGGACCCACACCGCCTGCACCGCAGACCGCAACACGAAGGGCGTGGCCGACGCAAACGCTATCACCCGATGGCACGAACGCGGCGCCAAAGAACTCGCCGGCAGCGCCGGTGACTCGTACGGAGCCGCAGCGTACTCCGCCACCGGCCGCCGCGCGTCCGGCGAACAGCGCGAGCAGCGGTGGAGTAAAAGGCTCCGTCTGGCGCGTGGTGCTCTACACCTACAATCACGAGGCGGATGCACAGAAGATGGCGCAATCCATCAATCAGAAACACGCGGGCCTGGGCGCCGAAGTGTTCGCGCCGAAAGACAACGGCGGTCCCTATCTGGTTGTGATCGGCGGACAGATGAACCGCGAGGAAGCAGCCAAGCTGCGGAGAAAGGCCGTGGGGCAGGGATTACCCCACGATTCGTATATACAGAATTTCAAGAAGTAGAGACCCCTTGCTTAGGCGCGCGGTTCTGCCTTCAAGCCGCGGAAGCGCTCGACATGTTGATGGCGCCGTTCACGCCCTGTGGATAAAAGCCGCCGGACGTCGCATTCGCCGCTCCGCCATAGGCAAGAAACAGAACTTGCCCCGGACTGCGGGCCGCGACCAACCCGGTGCTCTCATCAACTGAAAGGAAGTGCGTACCGGAGGGAGGCGGAATAATATCCACCGAATCGAGCGCAGAGGTTCCCACAGCTAAACGCGCGACTTGCAGGCGGATACTACCCACGTGTTCCGCCTCGGCAGCCAGAATACGCGCAGCGGTACCGATATAAGGACTGTTTGCGACCGTTGGGACTCCCGCCGCGTAAGAGTAGGCGCTGACTCCGATGTCCTCAAATATACGAGCAAGCGTGAGGAAGCTGGCCTCATTGGCGAAGCCGATTCCGAGCGCGTTCAGATTGATCGCAGGCTTCGCGACCGGCATGATCCCCGCGGCGTTGAGCGCGCCGCGGATCAGCGTAACGTGAGCCCGTTCATCGGCGCCGATTTCCGCGGCGATCTGACCCGTGAAAACGAGATTGTTCGAGAAGTTCACGGCGTTGCCGCCGGTTGTGGCGCCGGGCGTGCCGGACCCATCGATACCGATACCCACCTGATCGATTGTCTTGCCCATAGTGGCGACCGTGTAGAACTCGGCTTCCAGGTACTCGAGGTTAAGAGCAAACTGCAGGACATCCACCACGGAAGGAGTGGAGGACTGTGCTTTCAGGACGTTCACGCCGGTGAATGCAGCGCCGGCCGCCGCGCTTGCGAGGCCGAGTGTCTTGAGCAGGCTACGTCGATTCGGGGATTTCTCGATAATGTCTGAAATAAGATTTTGATTTGTCATGATTGCTCCAGAAGTTTTAGCTAAACCAGACGGGAACGGCGCTTGCGCCCGTAAACAAACGCGGCTGCGAGCGCGGGAATCACAAGCCAGAGAGTTGCGGGCTCCGGCGTAGCGGCGGGCGGGGCGGCGGGTGAGACCGAAAGATTAAAAGCATAATTCGCGCTGCGCATGTTGCCTTGCGCATCCACAAATGTGCTTCCGCCAGATCCGAGATTGTCAGTGAAACCATCCGACAAATTCGTGGCGGATGGAGATTGCTGGTTCAGCCAGTCCGCCAGCGCAATGGTGTACGTACCGGCTGGAAGGCCCGAACTGGAGAGATAGGCATCCAGCGCCCAGTGCGTGGTCGGATCGGTATGGGCGACCGGAGATGGATACGTTTCGCCCATCACATAGTTCCCGCTGCTGTTAAACAGAATCAGCGACGGCTGGAAGCCTCCAGCGCCGGCCGTGGTTCCGTTGAGATTGTTTCCGCCGCCGTACGAGGTGGTAAATGCAGTGATGCCGGCCGTTGATGATAGAGTGAACGTTTCCTCAACGACCTGGGCCTGATTCGGCAGTATTCCGGTATCGGTCGCTGAGTTGGACACCGTTCCCAAATTCACCATGGAAACGGAAGCGGCCTGGACATTGTAGGCGCCCGCGGCGCTGAGTAACAGGGTGCCAACACCGCAAACGAGACTACTTCTAAATTTCATCTATATGCTCCTCCTAGGCTGGTTGCCTATTTTCCTTGCTCACTCGCGTATACGGAGTTGCTAAGGCTATTGGATGAGAAGCTGGTAATTAAGCGGGCTTCCACTAAACCGGAGGTACTTGGGAAGGTCAAGCTATCAGAATGAGTTTCGCGCGACGAGTAGTCTACTGACTGACAGATGCCAGGTAGCGCCGATGCGGAATTAATCAGAAAACTCCAGGCCAGGGATCCCGACGCATTGGTAGCCGTCTATGATCGCTACGGCCAGCTTGCTTACTCGTTGTTTGTTCGTATTACACGTGACGAAGGTACGGCCGAGGATCTGGTGCAGGAGTTGTTTCTGCGCGTCTGGAGCCATGCGAGCGAATTCAACGCTGAGCGCGGAGCTCTGGGTGTGTGGATTCTCTCCATTGCGCGCCACATGGCAATCGACCACATGCGTTCCGCGCAAGCTCGTTTTAGTACCAGATTGCGATCCATCGAGCAGACGGATCACCCCTGCTTTTCGTATAGAACGGAAGAAGCAGAGTCCGCGATTGACAGAGCGCGGGCGGTAAAGGAGGCATTTTCCAATCTGTCGGGCGATCAGAAGCGAGTTCTGGAGCTGGCGTATTTCGAGGGCTGTTCGCAGTCCGAGATTGCGCAAAAGCTCAACGAGCCGCTGGGGACCGTGAAAAGCTGGATGCGGTCGGGATTAGAGCGCTTGCGCAATGTGGCGAAACGGGGCGCCGGCAAATGACACACCCGGAGATGAATGAGCTGTATGAGCTCTATGCGCTTGGTACTTTGGAGCCGGAGCTTGCGGCCGAAATTGAGCGCCATCTCGCGGACCAGTGCGAATACTGCTGGGGGCGGCTCCAGGAAGCAACCGTGCTCGCGGCCGCGATGGCCGGTATTGCAGAGCCAAAAACACCATCCAAGAGCTTGCGCCAGCGGGTGCTGGCGATCGGCGGAGGGACTCAGCGCTCGCGCGGCTGGTTGTTTGCGGTCGTGGGATTGAGCGCGGCTTGCGCCGTGCTGCTTGCGTTCTCGATTTGGTCCGGAGGACAGGTTCACGCGCTCGAAGATCGAATGAACGGGCTCACGCGGGAACGCAATGAGCTGCGGTCCGCCTTGGAAATTTTGAGCCGGTCGGATACGCGAACGGTTCAATTCGGGCGGGCGGACACGCCGCATGGGCGGGTATTCGTGAACCGCAACCGAGGCTTGGTATTCGTCGGCTCGCAGTTACCCGCGCTCGCTACGGACCGCACCTACGAACTGTGGCTGGTTCCCACCAGCGGTGCGCCGCGACCGGCAGGCCTGTTTCAACCAAATGCGCGCGGCGATTCGGTGAATGTTTCTCCGGTACCGGTAAATCCAGCGGAAATTGCCGCTGTAGCGGTGAGTGTGGAACCGCGCCAGGGATCAAGCGCGCCCACGACAAAACCGTTTCTGGTTGTGCCGCTGGGGTAAGAGCTTTCAGCCATCAGCTTTTACCGTCAGCTTTCAGCCATCAGCTTTCAGCCATCAGTGATGAGCTGAACGCTGAGAGCTGAACGCTGAACGCTTTATTGGCCCGTTCCGCCGGAGCTTTGGCTCGCCGTGACGCTGCCTACGTTCCCTTTGTTCACGATAAAGGAACCAGTGTCGACAAATGTTGGAATGGGCGAGGTCACGTTCTGGGCCCAGTTGTTGGCCAGCGGTTTCGGCGGGTGATGGTGCAGGTCATCCACCAGCTTCGTTCCGTAATACGCCATCGTCCACGGCTTTTGCGCAATGGTGGCGGAGATGACGCCCTTGTTGATCCAGTCAACAGTTCCCGGATCGGTGTCCATCGCCACGATTACTACTTTGCCGCTCATACCGCTCCGGTTTACCACGTCGGCGACCGCCGGACACGACAGAGCCTCCAGGCAAACAAACGCATCCACCTTTGCCTTACTGTCCAAAAGTTTTTTGGCGGTATCGAAGGCGATATCCGAGTTGCCGTTCATGTCCACGACTTGGGTGATCTTGATGCCCGTATCCGCAAAGGCCGTCTCATAGCCTTGCAGACGGTCTTTCAAATTGCCCTGCGTCGGAATCGTGAATACGACGACGTTGCCTTTGCCGTTGAGCAGCTTGGCCGTCATCTTCCCGCCCGCCATTCCGGCGTTGTAGTTGTCTGTTCCTACAAAAAACAGCCGCTGACTATCTGGAGCGTCGGAGTCGATGGTCAGTACAGGGATGCCTTGCGATAGCGCGGAGTTGATATCCGGAGTCAGAAGGCTCGCGTCGGTTACCGAGACGAGAATCCCGGAGGGTTTCTCGGCGATTGCCCGCTGGAAGGCCTCGTGCTCCCCCTTGGGATCGTGGCCGTCGGGGCCTTGTACCTCACCCCGGACTTTCATCTCGGAGGTCGCCTGGAAAAGTCCCTTCGCAGCGGTCTGAAAGTACGGGATCTTGGAGTTGTCGACCACCATGATGTACTTTTCGTTCGGATCGTGCGGTGAACCGGCGCACCCGGTCATCGTAATAAATGCAGCCGGTATAACGGCCGAAATCAGCGCCCACTTCGCTCTTCGCATGTAGTGTGTACCTAGCGCGGGAGTATATCACGCCCGGAGGAGTTTTAACGCCACATGCCACACAGAGCGGCTATCGGTTATAATTTTGCTCTGCTAATTCGGGCAGGGGAGCGAGATGCCTGGGAAGCAGCGCCGGAAATGCTGCGTCAAATAGGCTGCAAGCTCCTGCGGCGAAAGACTGCGCCCTTCATCGAAGATCGCGACCACGGTCCCGTCCAGATCCCTGGCGATCGAGATCTCAAACTCCTCGGGAAAGAAGTTGAGGTCTTCGGCTTCATGCCCGGTGATGAATCCGCTGATAACGGGGCCCCACGGCCGAAATTCGATGCGCGCCTGAATCTCGGTGGAGGGTACAGACGACCGCATGATGTGCAAATCCGCTCCGGACTCGCATTGAATACCGTCGCAGTCCGACAGTCCACGCTGGCAGATGGCGGAGTTGATATCCGCCGCCTGGCGTTTGCATTCTGAAATCAGTTGCTCCCAATATTGCTTGCCTTCTTCAAACAACGGGAGGGGTGCTGGGCTGGTTGCAGCGCTCATAACGTCTTCTCCTTTTGCTGCGGTTTTAACAGTTCAGCGTGGAACATTAAACAAATTTAGTGCACTTCCGTTATGGAAGTCAAATGTGAGAACCACTTACTTACGTGCGGGGTTCTGAGGCGCTACGGGCTGCGCCGGGGCTTGGCCCAGATCCGCAAGAATACTGGCTATGTAGTTCTTCGTTTCCTCGATGTTCGGAACTCCGCCGCTGGCGTCGACGCTGTTTGCGCCGGCATTGTATGCTCCGAGCGCCAGGCTCAGATCGCCTTTGTACTTGTCGAGCAATTGCTTCAGAAAGGCAGCCCCGGCATCCACGTTCTGCTTCGGGTCGAACGGGTCGGAAACCTGGAACTGCGCGGCGGTATCGGGCATGAGTTGCATGAGTCCTTGCGCGCCTTTCACCGAGACGGCGCAGGGCAGAAAGCCGGACTCCTGTTTCATCACGGCGCGAAGCAGCGTGGGTTTGAGGCTGTGCTTCTGGGCGGCTGCATTCACCAGCGTGTCGACATCGGATGCGGGGAGCGAGGGGCAATCCGGCGTTTTGGGCGGAGGCGGCGGGACGAGGGGCGAAATGAAATCGTCCGCAGAGCCCTCCATGGGCGCTATGAATTCGTCGGCGGTTAAGGGCTTATCGGGAGTCCGCGACGCCTGACGTACGCTCGCGGTCTGCGACTGTACCGATGTTTTCTGCTTCTGCACGGAGGCTTGGATGGCCGCTTGAGGCGTATTTGCCGGTGCGCTGGATGCGGGCGGCGCGCTGGCGGGTGAGGAGTTGTTTGTCTGCGAAAAGGCCGCGGAGGCGCTCAGAAGGGCAAGAGCTGCAATGTGGGCACTGCGCGTCACGGTCTTCTCCTTAAGGAGAGTAGGAAACAAGCCTGCGAGTTCTCATTCGTAGCGGAGGGCTTCGGCGGGCGCAATGCGAGAAGCGCTCCGCGACGGATGCAGAGTAGCAATTAAGCTGGTCAGCAGCGCGAGCCCGGCCACCCAGATGCCGTCAGTCCAGTGATTCTGGAAGGGGACATAGCTGATCGCGTAAATCTGCTCATCGAGTTTGGGCCAGCGATAGTAATTGAGAATATTTGTGGCGGTATATCCGACCGCCAGCCCGATCGCGCAGCCCAGTCCGCCGATGATCAGGCCCTGCAGCACAAAAATGCGCTGGATCTGCTGCCGCCGCGCGCCCATGGACATGAGAATCGCGACATCACGGTGCTTCTCCATCACCAGCATTACGAGCACAACCAGAATGTTCAACGCCGCTACCAGCTCGATCAGGCCGACGGTAATGACACTGACAATTTTTTCGAGCTTCAACGCATTCAGCAGCGACCGGTTTTGCTCCATCCAGGTTTTCGCAATCAGATTCGGTCCGATGATCTTTTCGGCCGCTTGCGCCACTTCGCGGGCCTGAAAGATATCGTCCAGCCGGAGCTCGATCGTGTTGACCACATCGTTCAAACCGAGCACCCGCTGGTCATCGCGCAGGGACGTAAACGCCCACATGGAATCCAGGTCATATAAGCCCGACTCGAAAATGCCCACGACGCGAAAGTGGAACAGACTCGGGCCAAACCCGAACGGAGTGAGTTGATTTCCGATCACAGTGACGGGACTATTGACCTCGACGCCAGTTTGTTTTGCCAACCCCGAGCCTAGAATGATGCAGTTCTCTCCGTCCCCGTTTTGAAAGTCGTCAAGCGAACCCGCTTTCAAATGGCGCAGCATGTCCGGAACCGGAGCGCCGCGCCCCAGCAGGACGCCTTTCAGCACGGCTCCTGTGCCTACTAATGGGCCCCGGAGATTCACCTGTCCATAGAGTCCCGGACTCGCGCTGATGACGTGTTTGAGCCGGCGCAACTTCGGGATGAGCTGCTCCCAGTGCTCGATGCCGAAATCGGGATTGCGCTGCTCGATGCTGACGTGCGCAGTGGCGGACAGAAGGCTGGCTTGTAGAGTGCTTTGGAAGCCGTTGTTCACGGCGAGCGCGACAATCAGCGCGGTGACACCCGCCGCAACGCCGAGAATCGAGATTACCGTGATCACCGAAATCACGGTTTGTTTTCGCTTGGCTCTCAGATAGCGGAGAGCCACCATCCATTCGAAGCGGGACATGTCACGCTAGGGCGCCAGTTCTCTCAGCCGGTCCACCAGGCAGATTTCGTCTTCCGGCCGCATCAGCGGGAACAGAATGACATCGCGAATCGATTTCGAGCCGGTCAGAAGCATGGTCAGCCTGTCAATTCCGATTCCTTCTCCTCCGGCCGGCGGCATGCCGTAGCAGAGCGCCCGGATGTAGTCTTCGTCCATTAAGTGCGCTTCCTGATCTCCTCCCAGTTTGCGCGCAAGCTGTTGCTCGAAGCGCCTGCGCTGCTCCTGTGGATCGTTCAGCTCGGTGAACGCGTTCGCGATCTCCATGCCCGCCGCATAGATCTCGAATCGTTCGACGAACTCCGGCTCATCCGGTTTGTTTTTCGACAGAGGCGAGATCTCGACGGGAAAGTCGTAAATAATGGTGGGCTGCGTGAGTTGATCTTCGATGTGCTGCTCGAATAAATCGACAAGCGCAGTCCCGGGCGTTGGCTCCTCGGAGTGGCGCCGCAGCCATTCCGGATCTTTCACGTTGTCGAGTGAGGGCTTATCGTTTCCGGGCCAAAATTCGGCCACAGCTTCGCGCATCGAGAATTTCCGGAAGTTGTCGAAGTCGATACTCCGGCTGTCGTAGGTAATCTTGGCCGATCCGGTTGCATCGATGGCAGTCTGGCACAGAAGCTCCACCGAAAGATCCATCATGCCGCGGTAATCGGTGTACGCCTGATAGAACTCGAGCATCGTGAACTCCGGGTTGTGCTGCGTGGAGATGCCCTCGTTACGAAAATTGCGATTTATTTCGTAAACACGCTCGATTCCGCCTACGAGCAGCCGCTTCAGGTAAAGCTCCGGGGCGATTCGCAAATACAGGTTGAGGTCGAGCGTATTGTGATGCGTGATGAACGGCCGCGCCGCCGCCCCGCCATACAGCGGCTGCATCATGGGCGTTTCCACTTCCAGAAATCCGCGCGCATCGAGTTGCCGGCGCAAAGAAGCGATTATTTTCGAGCGCGTGACGAACGTTTTGCGGACTTCGGGGTTGGCAATCAGATCGAGATAGCGCTGGCGATAACGAGTTTCGACGTCCTCCAGGCCGTGCCATTTTTCCGGCAACGCCAGCATGATCTTCGAGAGGAAAAAGAGTTCTTCGGCATGCACCGTGAGCTCGCCCGTTTTGGTGCGAAAGAGATAGCCGCGGACGCCGATGATGTCGCCGATATCGAGAATCTCGTAGAGCTTGTAATTCGCCTCGTTGACTGCGTCTTTCTTGACGTAAACTTGGAGCTTTTCGCCATTTTCGAGCAGGTGCAGAAATCCGGCTTTGCCCATGCGGCGGACGGTTTGAATGCGCCCGGCGATCTGCACGTTGACGTGATTTGCCAGTTCTTCCGCGGTCTTCGCGCCGTATTCGGAGAGGATTTGCGGAATGGTGTGGCTCTGTTCGAAGCGATGGCCGTAGGGCTTGAACCCTAACTGCTCGATCTGCGCCAGCCGCTCATGACGCTGGCGCAATAGCTCGTCTTCTAATCCCAATGAGAAAGCTCCTTGAACTTTTCATTGTAGAGGCGAGGAGCGTTACCAGGAGTAAACGGCGACTTTCCGAATAGTTCCTGGTTGTGTTTCGAACGAAAGGTCAGCGGTTCCCTTCGGCAAGATAAGCCCAACCGCGCCGGTGTCCGATCCCTTCGTCGAAGGGAGAGCAAGCGCAGTGTGAACGCCCGAGGTGCTTTTCACACGGACCACTGCGACGTGACCGGAAGTATTCGTGTATTGCAACCGGGCGAAGGTTGGGGCGTGGGTTGCTTGAATCCCGCTGATCTCCAATCCTTCTGCGACATACTCGGCCGGCTCCTTGTCTTTGCCGTCCACGATAAGCAGCAGCAGATCCTGTGCCGGTACAGAAAACATGGCGTCAGACGCGGAGAGATCACGCCGGTTCCATACATCGCGCAAGGACCGGGGATTCCCATCCAGACCGAGCTTGCTCCAATCAATCGTCACATTCGCGGGCTTCTCCGTTCGGTTCAGAATCGCGACGGCACGTTTTCCGGCGGCGGCCATAGGCTTTGCCCAAATCTCAACGCCGGGAGCCGGTTCGGCGAGTTTGATGGCCTGCAGGCCGTATGGATCGTTGTGAATTGCGAGCGCTTCCGCGTTCTTCAGCAGCGACAAGGATTCCGGAGAAAGCCGCGTCAGGTCGGAACCTACCATCAGCGGCGCGCTCGAAATAGCCCACAGTCCCATGTGGATGCGGTCCATCGCATTGGTCATGCCGCGCATGCCCATGACCATCATGTCCAAATCGTTGTAGTAACCGGTGTGTTGTGCTTCCGGATGGATTCCGGCATCGAACGAGTCAAGCACGTTCTTGAGGGTAATTACGCGCTTCTCGTGCTTGGGATCATGCAGGCTCTCGACAACCGGAGGAATGATATCGCCGCCCGTACGCCAGATGGCGCTTTCGATGTCGCCGACGCCCGGAGCCCAGAACCAGGGATTCTGGCTGCCCCACTCGCAGATGGAGAAGAACAGGGGACGCCCTGTTATCTTTTCTGCGCGTTGGATGGCGCGGGCCACTTCTGCGTACTGCACCGCGCCGGAACGCTGCTCCTTCGCGCCACCGCACCAGTCCACCTTGACGTAATCGAAGCCCCATTTGGAGAACTGCAGAAAATCTTGTTCATAATGCCCTTCGCTGCCGGTATGCATGTACTTCGGGCCGGAATCGGGGTACATGCTGCAACCATCGCGGCCCGCATCCGTGTAGATGCCGGCCTTCAGCCCCAGGCTGTGAATGTAGTCGGCGATATTGGCCATATCGCCGTCTTTCTGGCCGGGCTTGAGGGCGGGCCACTGCTTCGGATTCACGACGATGTTGCCCGCGCTGTCGCGCTCGCCCAGCCACCAGCCTTCGTCTATCACGACGTACTCGTAGCCGGCTTCTTTCATCCCGTTTGAGGCGAGAGCTTTGGCCTGCTGCTGAACGATGTGGGAGTTGACGATATTGGCAAAACTATTCCAGGAGTTCCATCCCATCGGCGCGGCACAGAAGCACGCGGTGGCGAGTACGGCAAACAGCAGTAGGAAACGCACCAAAGCAACATATCATTGAGTCCTTGGGCAGGGGAAACTCTGGGCTAGCTCACGTAAAACCGCAAAACTATCGAATGAACGCGAGCTTGCAGATCCCTGCTGCATGTAGTGGCTCCAGTTCGTGACGATCGGCTGTCAGCAAAGTCGCGTTTAAATCTATCGCGAGTGCCAGGGCGGCACAATCCGCCAGAGAAACCCGCCTATAATTGGCTTAAGCCGGCCCATAGCACGCCAAAAAGCACCGTGCATGTCATTGCGTTCCGTAATTCCAAGCGCCAGAAGATCATTCAGCGCGTCCGCTGCTACGGGCTCCCCGCTTGCACGGGCAAAGTCATAGTAAATCTCGCAGAGATTCAAAGCGTGTGCTAATGCCTTGCATTCCGGATTCGTCATCTGATCCAAGACAACGTCGGCGCCCGGTTCGCCTCGGAGGAAGGCTATCATCGCGGAGGCGTCGAGGACAATATTCATTCGCGATTTTCTAAATCTATGTCCTCGCGTTTACGCCTCAAGAAGTCTTCGACCGAAGTGGGCACAAACGCGTACTTGCCGCGGATGCTGGTGAGCGCATTTGCCGAGGGCGTGGAACTCCGAACCGTTGGATCGGGATTCTGGATTTCGTCTAGAAGTGCTCGTATTCCCGTCACCATCGCAGCGACTGCCTTCCGATCCACGTCCGCCTCGTGAGTGACCGGATGGGCTGCGCGGTTCCGCAGTTCGCGCCAAACCTGAAGGCTCGGCTCAAGGGTTTGAACCATCCTTAGCTCTTTCAATGAAGAAAGCTCTTCGAGCACGATTCCGGCGAGTATGGCCGCCGCACTTACTTGACCAAATTCGATGCAAAGCTCAGCTTCACTAACCAGTTGGCGAACGAAGTGGAGCCTCGAGAGCGTCAGAGCCGCCTCGAGATGCCGATTGATTTCGTCGGAGATTGCCCCTTGCGCCACGGATCAGCCTTTCTCAATATTATTCGTAGTGATAAACCCGGCTTTTGTCCGCCGATTCCGGCCAATTTACGCTCTAGCTGAAAACCTCTCAGGGCGAGCTCAACACTCTTCGGAGCGCCCTTTCCAAAGACTCGGCCACATCACCGGCCCGCCCCTACCGCCGCACAATCACTTCCCGTAAATTATCTCTTGTCAGAAAAAACTTCAACGACGAAGCTTTTTCGAATAAACGCTCCAGCATGCGGTTGTTGAAATACTGGCTCCGTTGCGTGCCGCCGCGCGGCACCTGCAGAAGCGTCTTTGCATCCTGAATACGGTAGTTATACAGCGGAAGCTGCTTCGCCTTCTCGTCGGCATTGAAAAACACCAGCATCAGTCCGCCGGGGCGCATCACGCGCAGAAGCTGCTCGACGGTCTGTTCCAGCAGCGGAGAAACCAGGAATTGCAGCGCATCCCACACCAACGCACCGTCAAAAGATTCGTCGGGGAAGGTCAGCGTCTGTTCCAGGAAGCGTTGCGCCGTACTCGCTGCTTGCTGATTCTGGAAGAAATCGTCTCCCAGCACTTCCTGCATGGTTCCGATGATGTCGTCGGAAGAGATGCGGTGCCCGAAGCTGGTGACGAAGCTGATGTTCGATTGACTCGCCCCGGACATATCGAGAATTGAAAGATTCTCCTGGGTCTTCAGCATGGAGCAGAATTGGTCAAAGCCGCTGCTATGCCGCGTCAGTGTGGCGGGCGCGTCTTTTGTCGAAGTTTTGGAAGATGCTCCCTTAGGAGCGCCAAATTTCATAGCGTATCGAACGGGATTGGAATGAACGCTAACCGGTAATACAGGGAGAGACCGGCTTCGGCCCAGCTGTAAGGAAAGCCCCTCCCCCTACGCATGTTAGCGGCTGGCAGTACCCGCGGGAGTGGGGGTGGATGCGCCGGAGGGTTGCGATGCGGCTGGCGGTTGGGCCGGTGTGGCAGGAGCCTGTGGCGCTTTCGCCGGACTCGGTTTCGAAATATCGATGCTGCCCTTGAAATAGGCGCCGTCTTCAATCACGATGCGGCTCGTTTTGATGTCGCCCACAAGCTTCGCTTCTTTCTTGATGTCGATCTTGTCGGTGGCGTCTACGTTGCCCTGAATGGATCCGTGAATGATAATCTCTCTGGCCTTCAATCCTGCCTGAACGCGGGCGTTCGGCCCGATCGTCAGCCGGTGCTCATGGCACTCGACGGTGCCTTCTACTTCGCCGTCAATGGTTAAATCTTCGCGGGCAAAGATCTGTCCCTTAACAGTGACGTTCTTCCCCAGGGCAGCAGAACCGCTGCGAATGCCGGGCTCGGGCTCAAAAGTTCTGGATGGCGATGACATGGTACTAGTAACTTCTCTCCTGTGTGGCTCTACCGCAGGCGCAGGCGTAACCGGTGCGCTGGCCGGTTTTTCCGGCCGTTGCGGTGGTAGTTCGTCTTCTTTTCGCTTACTCCACATGCAAAGGGAATCTCCTCGAAAATGCTCAATTCATCGTACTACTCCGCATGGCGGCATGACGGAATATTCCGCGTAGTATCCCTAGCTTATTGGTGCCGTTTGGGCCCGATTCCTCTGCGATAATCGGGAGTGGTGTCCAAAACCAGGGAACTGGAAGCGCGCCTCGAGCGCGCAGAGCAACAACTCCGTCTGTTCCAACGTGTCAGCAGGCTCACTACGCGCGATATGGAATTGGACGACGTTCTGCATGAAATCGTGGGCCTGGTTCGCGATTTCCTGAACTGCGATTCCTGTCTGATCTATTTGGTGGAAGACGGCGAACTGGTTCTCTATGCCTCGAGTGACGGCAACCGCCAGAATATCGGCAAAGTGCGCTTGCGCTTAAATGAAGGTCTGACCGGTTGGGTGGCCAGGGAACGGCGGTTGCTGGCGATCTCGCGCGAAGCCTACAACGATCCCCGCTTCAAGTTTTTCAAGGACCTTCCGCAGGATATGTACGAGGCGTTCCTGTCGGTGCCCATCATCTCGCAAAACAAGGTAGTGGGCGTGATCAACGTGCAAAACCGCGAAGCCCGCATCCACTCGGGCGGCGATATGGAAATGCTGAGCACGCTGGGCGAACAGATTGGATGTTTGCTGGTTTTGTCGAGGCAAAAGACTGTCGCTGCGTCTCCGGTCGCGCTCACGACGGGCGGTTAATCTCAGGGCCGGCGGCCGGGGCCGGTATGCTGGTCTGGGCCGCATAACGCGGCAGAAAACTCAGAAAATTGCAGCGGCAGGCCTGGCAACGGTAGCGGTGTGCTCCGAATCGAATGAGCATCTTTTCCCAAAGCCCGAGCCGGTAACGGTTGACCGGCCAAGTGGTGAGCTGGAATCGCAAACACCGGGGGCATTTCGCATAGAGCAGCGTTGGAACCGACAACAGGTTTGCCGAGAATCTTTTGCTACAGGTCAGACAGCGGAACGGATAGGTGCCGATCGCCATGCGCGCAAACTCCTGCACGGAGCGGCCGCGCGCCCGGCGGATATCGCCCGAGCCGCAATGGCGGCAGAAGAAACTGGATACCTTCATGCCGAAACCATCTCACCCCGGCGGGCCTGGCCCGCTACATAGCACGTCTGATAAGCGGCAAAAGCCTGTTGCAGCCGGGGCAACCATGTTCGCTCTTGCGAGAGCGCTTCGCCATCGATGGAAAGCACAGGAAGTAAATCGCGGGTCGTGGAAGTAATAAAAACCTGGTCGGCGTCTTCCAGGTCGGACGGGCTAAGTTCCCGCTCCTCAATCTTCAGACCGGGAATCGCAATCTCCTCGAGTAGAATGGCGCGCGTGACCCCCGGCAGGCAGCCGGAGGTACCCAGCGGCGGCGTCCAGACGCGATCATTCACGATTGCGAAGATGTTCGCGGACGTGCACTCGCTCACCTGCCCATCCTCGTTCAGCAGAATCCCCTCGTCGAATCCTCGCGCGTGCACTTCGTCATTTATCGCAAGATTCTGCGTCCAGGAAGTGGTTTTCACGCCGGCAAACAGACCGGCTCCGTATCTCGCGTGCGCAACATAAGTGAGTTTTACGCCGGGCCCCCAATTGGTGAGATCGGCGGTGAACGCCACCACATCGGCATCGCGGGATAGCTCAGGACCTTCAAAGAGCCCGCCCCGATTCCGGACGACTGCGACTCGCAATGTCGAGTTAAAGGCTTGATTGGCCTCAACCAGTGTTAATAAATGTTTCTTTAACTCTGCGGCAGGTATCTCGAACGGCACGCGCAGCAGCTCCGCATCGCGTTTCATGCGCGCGTAATGCCGCTCGTACGCAAACAGAACGCCATCGAAAACGCGCAGCGTGCTGAACACTCCCCAGCCATTCAAAAATCCCACTTGACCCGGTGAGAGCAGCTTTTCCCGTGTATCCCGGATTGCGCCGTTATGCAGTAAGTGCGGGTGCACATCTGTATCTTATCCGGAACTGAGCCGCGGTCGCCAGGGAGAGGTTAGTCGCTGTTCCCGCGTAACCACTCAAACATCAATCTGAGCGCCTTCCCACGATGACTCACCGATAATTTCTCCTCAGCGGTCAACTCGGCGAACGTGCGATTGAACGGGAGGTAAAAAAATAAGGGATCATACCCGAATCCGCCATTGCCGCGTGCTGCCGCAAGAATTACTCCTTCGACACTGGCGCCCGCCGAATGCAGCAGACGTCCCTGCCGCGCCAATGCGACCACGCACACAAACCGTCCCGTCCGGTCTGTCGCATTTCTCAAATTACGAATGAGTAGTTCGTTGTTTGCCTCGTCCGTCGCGTCGGGCCCTGCATAGCGCGCGGAGTAAACGCCCGGCGCCCCCTGAAGCCAGTCCACCTCTAATCCGGAATCGTCGGCGAGCACGGCCTCGGAAGTGAACCGGGAATAATAAAGCGCCTTTGCGCAAGCGTTCTCCTCAAACGTATTTCCGTTCTCCTCAGGCGGAGCAATACTCTTCAAGGCAGGCAATATCTCAACGGAGATACCCGGCGGACCCGACTCGCGCCCTGCCAGCGCAATCTCTTTCAGCTTGCCGGGATTACTGGAGCAAGCGTAAATAATCATGCCTGGGCCGTACGCGCGCGAGCGATGGCTTCGTGCTGCAACGGGCGCAGCTTCGCGATGCCCGCACGGCCCAGCGCGATCAATTCCGCCAAGTGCGAATCTCCAAAGGGTGTATGTTCGGCCGTGGCTTGAATTTCGACGAACTTGTCCGAACCTGTGAGGATCAGGTTCATGTCCACATCGGCCCGCGAATCCTCTTCGTAGGCCAGATCCAGCATCGGCACGCCGCCTACGAGTCCAACACTCGTAGCGGCCACCGAATCGATCAATGGCATTTTCGGAACGACGCGAAATTGCACCAAAGTGCGAATCGCAATCGCGAGCGCCACATACGCTCCCGTGATGGCTGCCGTCCGCGTGCCGCCGTCGGCTTGTAATACATCGCAGTCCACGATGATGCTGCGTTCGCCAAGCGCTGCAAGGTCCACCACTGCTCGCAGCGAACGCCCGATCAGCCGCTGAATCTCCTGCGTCCTCCCGGAAAGTTTGCCCTTGGTCACTTCGCGCGGTGTTCTGGTTGCCGTCGCGCGCGGCAGCATGGAGTACTCGGCCGTTACCCAGCCTTTGCTCGTGCCGCGTAGGAAGACAGGGACTGTATCTTCCACGGTAGCGGTGCACAGCACGCGTGTATTGCCTGTCTCAATGAGTACGGACCCTTCCGCGGTCAGCAGGTAGTCGGGAGTGATCTTGACTTCGCGCAGTTGATCGGGGCGGCGGCCGTCGCTTCTCATGTCCCCACTGTACGGTATGCATGAGAGCAATCGTAGATGCGTGCTGGCGCGAATGCCGCTACGTCAGGAAACCTCGGCAAGCCGGGCACTGGTGCGTGCTGCCGGCTTTGCCCGCCGGCTCGCCAGGGTTTCGGCGAATATCCAGACCGCTCCCACGGCAGCCAGATTGTACGCGTTGGCTCCCCAGGCTACATGATTGTGCGGAGAAATGAACGGTTCCGGGGATAGCACCAGCACACTGAATACCAGCAGCATCAGCGCGAGAAGTCTGGCAGCCATAACATCCAAGATTCGAGCGAGTATCGCTAACCCGGCGAGC
>Ga0070740_10000709_pt1 | contig 60048 bp, 67 predicted proteins | sample Coa_R2_FD_67286 | JGI IMG/M metagenome (GOLD analysis project Ga0070740, IMG submission 67286) | Surface soil microbial communities from Centralia Pennsylvania, which are recovering from an underground coalmine fire - Coalmine... | ecosystem: Environmental > Terrestrial > Soil > Unclassified ... | reverse complement strand
AACGGATGGCCGATGACGCAGCGTTCCGGGTTCCTGCATTTTGCCGCGATGCGGCTGATCAGCAGCCCGGACGAGCTCGACGCGATCACGGTGTCGGCGGGTGCCGCGGCGCCGATCTGCGCGAACAGGTCGAGCTTGGCGTCCTCGCGCTCGGGGCCGCTCTCCTGCACGAATTGCGCGCCCTCGGCGGCGGCGCCCGGCGTCGCGTGGAAGCTGATGCGGCTGCGATCGGCGCCGGCCGCGACCCAGCCGAGCTTGTCGAGCGTTGGCCAGGCATTGTCGATGAAGCGCCGCGCGAAAGCTTCGCCCGACGGGGCAGGGTCGTAGGCCGCCACCTCGCAGCCGCGCGCCAGGAAGCACGCCGCCCAGCTCGCGCCGATGGTGCCGGCGCCGATCACCGCAACACGTTTGTTCATGGCAGACCCGACGCTTGAGTGAGACAAAACGCCGGCGCATTTGGCCGCATTTTTTCCGCGGCGGTCAATGGTCCCGGCCGCGCCGGCGCCGTGCTATAAGGGCTGATGGCCCGAGGACCCCACCCCCCCGACGCGCGCTCGCTCGCCGAGAAGGCCTTCAAGGCCGCGACCACCAGGAAGGCCGACCTGCCGGCGGACAAGCCCGCCGTCCCCGGCGTCCGGGAAACGGTGTCGCTGCGCATCGACCGCGACGTGCTCGACTTCTTCCAGGCCGACGGGCCGGGCTGGCAGGAGCGCATCAACGCCGCCTTGCGCAAGGCGGCGGGCAAATAGCGATGCCGGCGGCGGCCGAGAAAGCCGGCGCCGCTTGCTGTAACATCCGCGGCGTCTGATTCGCACGACAGCCGGAGGCAACCCCCATGACACTCGTTTCGACAGTCCGCACCGCTTTGCTCGCGCTCGCAACCCTTGCGGTCTCGTCCGCAGCCAATGCCGACTCGGGCAGCATCAGCTTCCGCGTCATCAAGGCCGGCTTTGTCGTCGGCGGCTCCGGCGGCTCGGGCTCGTTCACCTTCCACGGCCGCACCTATCCGATCGGCATCGGCGGCTTGAGCTACGGCTTTACCTTCGGCGCCTCGGAGACCCGCTTCCACGGCACCGTCAGCAACATCAACCGGCCGGGCGACGTCGCCGGCGTCTACGCCGCCGGCAATGTCGGCGCCGCGGTCGGCCGCGGCGCACAGGCGATCGTGCTGACCAACCAGCACGGCGCGGTGCTGACGCTGACCGGCTCGTCGGTCGGCGCCATCGTCAGCGCCGACCTCAACGGCCTGGCGATCACGGTAAAATAACGCCGCGCCGTCACCCGCAGGATCCCGGCCGCGGTAGCCCGTTCCGGCTCCGGGCCGGCCCTTAGGCACATCATCTGAATTTTCCACGGCGCCCCCGCGCGATTAGAGACAATCGAGGCTCTGATCGCGCGGAGACACGCTTATGGCCCAGGTCTATTTCCACTGCTCGTCGACCGAGCGCGTGCTCTTGAACTACGGCGACGCCGAGGTGCGCGACCTGACCGAAGCGCGCGAACAGGCGGCGCTGATCGTGCGCAGGCTGATCGCCGGCCGCGGCGCCGAGGACTGGCGCGACTGGATGCTGCACGCCAGCGACGACCTCGGCGAGCCGCTGTTCGCGCTGCCCTTTGCCGCCGTGATCGGGCCGCTGCAATGACCCGGGGAAGGCGTGCGGTGACGCGGTCGTTGTTGGCGAAACTCGAGCGGGTCTGGCGCGAGCTGCGGGCCAGCATGACCGATCCCTACCGCCCGGAGCGCCACTACATGCGCGGGCCGGGGCCGAAGGCGATGGCCCGGCGCAACGGCTGACGCAAGCCTAGATATTGGCGCCGCGATTGTAGGCGTCGACCAGCTGGTTGTAGTCGCGCAACAGGCGGGCCGGCGAGCCCTCGACCATCCAGGCGCCGCTGCCGGAATTGAGCATCATGCGGTCGCCCTGGCTGTAGGGCACGTGATCGCGGATGCGGCGCATCAGCTGCTTGGCGGTGACCAGAAACGACTTGGCGTTGCTCATGAACAGCGAGCCGATCCTGCCGCCGCCGGAGCCGCCGGCGAATTCCTCGGCGCCCTTGACGGTGTCCTCGTAGTCGGCGAGCGCCTTGGTGATGGCGGCCAGATCGGGCTTGCCGGCATCCTCGGCGTGCAGCAGGCGCTTGGCGTTGATCATCAGCGCCTCGACGTGATAGCGCGCCTTGCGGCCTTCGCTTTGCTCGATGGCGGCGAGTTTCTCCAGCGCGCGCCGGTCGTTGAACTGCTCGACGCCGGTGCGCAGCGTGCGGTCGGCGCTGGCGAAGGCCTCCCAGGCGGCGATGAGGCGCGGATGCAGCGCGCGGCCCTTGGCCATGCGGTCGTCCTTGTAGTCCTGCTGCGAATAATAGTCGTCGGCCTCCTTGAGCAGCGGCTCGAGCGCGGTCACGGCGTCGACGTAAGCTGCGGCCGCGGCCTCGAGCGCGGCGTCGTGCGGCTCCAGGGCGTTGGCCTTCTCGACATTGTTGCGGCAGCCGGCGGTGTCATAGATGGTGTAGGTGCCGTAGACGATGCGCTCCTTGCCGGTCGGGCCGTTCCTGCCGGCCCAGCTGACATAGCGCTCGCGCGACTGGTAGGCGCGCTCCGACAGCCGGTTGATGCAGCCGATATAGGCGTTGACCTTCTCGGTCAGCGTTCCTTGCGCCGCCGCGCGCCCGGCCGAGAGCGGCGCCAAGGGCTGTGCGATGAGGCAGATCGTGGCAAGCGCCAATGCAGACAAGGCTTTCATGGTGGTCACCCCCGCCGCCAAAGTGTCGCCGCAAGCGCCGCGCCCGGCAAGGCGCTGCGGCGGTCGACATCCATAAGCTGCAGTCGCGCCGGAGTTGGCCGCGGTTCAATCGCCGGGCCGCGGCGGCCTGCGCCGCCGCTCTAGGAATAAATATCGGGAAGCCTGGCCGCGCCACGGCGCGCCCGGCACCCTTTGCCGGCTGCGCCGGGGCCGGCAAAGGCGTAGATTGGGGGCCGAATCGCGGCGCCCCCGGGCGCTTTATTTTGCGTGTTTTCATCACCATATCGAGGCGTGAGGGCCGCTGGCCGGCGCGTGCGGCAAGACCCATCGGCCGATTGCAGCCAAGGAGACCGTCTTTGCAGGACAACACCGCCAACAAGAACGCCGCCAACCGCGAATTCCGCAAGGCGCGCGCCGCCGAGGACGGCAAGCGCGCGCTGTTGGACTACGAGCAGGCGGCGATCGCGACCCGCGCCAAGACCGCGAAGCTGCGGGCGCTGCGGCTCGCCCGTGACGCCGAGCTCGCCGCGGCGGCAGCGGCGGCGCCGCAGGCGGAGCCGAAGAAGAAGGCCCGCAAGAAATAGCCGTGCGCCATGCACGTCTTCATCACCGGCGCCAGCGGCTATATCGGCGGCGCGATCGCGCAGGCGCTGACCGCGGCCGGGCATGAGGTCAGCGGGCTTTCCCGCTCCGACGCGGCCGCCGCCGCCCTGGCCCAACGCGGCATCACCCCGGTCAGGGGCACGCTCGACGACGCCGGCCTGCTCGCCGCGGCGGCGCGCAACGCCGACGCCGTCATCGACGCCGCCAATGCCGGCCACCGCGGCGCCGCCGAAGCGATGGTGGTGGCGCTCTCCGGCAGCGGCAAGACCTTCATCCACACCTCGGGCTCGAGCATCGTCGGCAGCCGCGCCCGCGGCGAACTGGTCGAGGCCGTGTTCGACGAGGCGACGCCGTTTACGCCTTCGCCGCAGCGCGCCGAGCGCGTCGCCATCGACACCATGGTGCGCGCCGCCAAGGGCCTGCGCGGCATCGTCATCGCGCCGAGCCTGATCTACGGCCGCGGCGCGGGCTTGAACCCGCACAGCATCCAGGTGCCGTGGCTGATCGCGCTTGCCAAGAAAGCCGGCGTGCCCAAGCACATCGGCTCCGGCGAGAACCGCTGGTCGAACGTGCACATCGCCGACGTCGTTAAGCTCTATCTCGCGGCGCTCGACCGCGCGCCGGCGGGCGCCTTCTATTTCGCCGAGAACGGCGAGAACTCGATGCGCGAGGTGTGCGAGGCGATCGGCCGCATGCTGGGCCTGGGCCCGCGGACGCAGAGCATGACGGTCGAGGAGGCGGCGGCGGAATGGGGCGAGGGCCCGGCCGAGGACACCATGGGTTCGAACAGCCGCGTGCGGGCGCGGCGCGCCCGCGCCGAGCTTAACTGGCGGCCGGCGGGGCGGCCGCTCATCGAGGAGATCGAGCGCGGCTGCTATGCGGCGGAGGCGGAGGCGTAGTCGGTAGCCCGCATGGAGCGAAGCGCAATGCGGGGACGCGCGGCGAGACCGGCCCCGGATTTCGCTGCGCTCCATCCGGGCTACGCTTGCTATGCGGCGGAGGCGGGGGCGTAGCCGGTAGCCCGCATGAAGCGAAGCGGAATGCGGGGACGCGCGGCGAGACCGGCCCCGGATTTCGCTTCGGTTATCCGGGCTACGCTTGCTATGCGGCGGAGGAGGGGCGGGGGCGGTAGCCCGCATGAAGCGAAGCGCAATGCGGGGAGGCGCGGAGAGGTCGCTCCCGGATTTCGCTGCGCTTCATCCGGGCTACGCCTGCTATGCGGCGGAGGCGGGGGCGTAGCCGGTAGCCCGCATGGAGCGAAGCGCAATGCGGGGTTGCGCGCGGCGAGACCGGCCCCGGATTTCGCTGCGCTCCATCCGGGCTACGCTTGCTGGACCGGGTAGTCGGTAGCCCGCATGGAGCGAAGCGCAATGCGGGGTTGCGCGCGGCGAGACCGGCCCCGGATTTCGCTTCGCTTATCCGGGCTACGCTTGCTGGACCGGGTAGCCGGTAGCCCGCATGAAGCGAAGCGGAATGCGGGGACGCGCGGAGAGGTCGCTCCCGGATTTCGCTGCGCTCCATCCGGGCTACGCCTGCTGGCGCGCATCGTTGAGCGCCGCGGCTGGACCCTGCTGCGGGTGAGCGGCAGCCATCACATCTACGGCAAGCCCGGCAGCATCGTTAAGGCTGTCGATCCCGATCCACGGCAACAAGGCGCTCAAGACCGGCTTGTTGCGGCATTTGCTGAAGGCGGCGGAGATTCCGAAGGGGGATTTGTAGCGCAAGCGGCTGCCGCGAACGCTCTTTCCCTCTCCCCTCCGTGGGAGAGGGTGGCGAGCCGGAGCGATAGCGAAGGCGAGCCGGGTGAGGGGGCAGTCCCTCAATTGAAATCCGCCCCCTCACCCGACCTCGCTCGGCTTCGCCTCCGCTCGGTCACCCTCTCCCACAAGGGGAGAGGGAAGAGAGTCTGCCGCGCCGCAGTGCTATAAATACGGCGCTGCGGCTCGACGCCGACGTGCTCGCCGCCTATCGCAAGACCGGCGCCGGCTGGCAGACGCGCATCAATGCGAATTTAAGGAAGGCGAGGAAGTTAAAGGCGGGGTGAGGGGTAGCCCGCATGGAGCGAAGCGGAATGCGCCATTCGCCCACGCCTGGATTCGGAAAGGAAAAATGGCGGATTACGCTTCGCAAATCCGCCCTACGGGCTATGACCGACAGTTTTGTAGACAACCTGAACGACATCAAAGTTGTGGCTGTTGAAGACGACGCCATCGCTGCATACACATCAGAGGATCAATTCAATTCCCTGGCTGTTGAACTGTTGAAGGAGGTTGGCTCGTTTATCTGCGTAGCTGCTTGTATTTTGCCTGCGGACAAAAAGTGCTGGTCCCGTGACCAGGCAATTTATGGCGGCCACTTAGTGCGATTGTTCAAACTTATTTCAGCGCTAATTGATCAGACTTGCCAAAACAGACGCGAAATAATGTTTCTCATGTCGAGGCTTGCTTTCGAAACCATTGTGAACTTGGCATACCTCATCGAGTATCAGTCACCCAAATTGTTTGAGGATTATATCAGGTATTCTTTTCGGCACGAGAAGCGGCTCCACGATCGGATTATGGCGAACATAGAAGCCCGTGGCGGAATTCGGTTGCCAATCGAAGACCGAATGCTTTCCTCAATCTCTGCAGCAGTTACAAGATCTGGCCTTTCCATCGATGACCTATCGCCCAATGAACCCAAGAGTTGGGGTGAAGGGAGTCTTTACCAGCGGGCCAAAGCTGTTGGATTCGAAATGATGTATCTCGCCGCCTTCGGAGGAGGCTCGCAGAACATCCATGGCAATTGGATGGACCTGCTCGAATATCATTTAGATGAAGACGCTGAAGGATTCACGCCAAGCTTGGAGTGGCATAGGCCCAGACCTCAAATTGGCCTTGCTATTGCGCAAATGGCTGTCGATGTGGTTGCAAACTTCTTTAGCTTCATGAAGGCATTCGAAAGCGTAGAGAGATTGGATGATCGATTATATGACCTCGCTGAACGAATTCATCGTGCTAATGTTAGCCACGAGCGGTTTGTCACAAACCAAATGAAAGTGACTTAGGAGCGCGCGTATCCCTCAGGATTGCCTTTTCTAATATGTCCTAGCGAGGACTCTGTTTTACTAAGTTAAATTTTGCCACTCGCGATCTACCCATTGGCACATGTGCAGAAGCTGGCGCAAAGCCTCATCTGCATTCGCGGTGCTAATAGGACTTCTTTGACCATGCGCCGCCTCGTCTCTCCAAAGTGAGACGATTCCTGCAAACGTTGTGAGAGCATCCCGTCGCTGAGCGTTCGCTTGTCCGACGATCGCATTCAACAATAATTGTCGACCATTAGCGCGCTTGTAGAGCGCCAACGCTTGAGCCTCAGTGCCAAGTTTCGCAATGGCAAGCGCCAACAAAACAGACTCGGCGGCCGCACCGACCATGGCACAACAGGCTAGCCAAGCCTCAGCATTGCGACATTTGATGGCTTCCTGTGCGCGTTGAAGGAAGCCCCCTCCGAAACGACCTTCATATTGCTGAAAAGTCGCAGCCAGTGATCCGGGCTGTGCAAGCAAAACGGAAGTTACATCCAGCCCCGGAAGCGCAGCCCTTCCCAAAGAAGTGAGCGAGTATCCTCCGTCATCAACTGCTTGGTCGTTAGCCCTACGAACCCCAGGTCGGACGATCCCGCGCCGGCAAAGCTCCCATGCCGCGTCAAAGAAAATAGGCGATAGTTCCAGTGTGGCCCGTTCTCGCGCCTGCCCATCGTCACGGTGTATCCGGAGCGCTGCCGCTTCGGCGCCTCGTCGTGCATATAAGTCATATCCGTAATTGCCAGCTTGATTGCGCTGGAGCAGATCGATGAGAATTGCAATGGCTTCGTCCAGTTCCATTCAGTCCTCACAGCGCCTTATTACTCTCCTTCACCCTCTCCGCATCCACATAAACCTGCTCGCCCATCTTCTTGAACTTCTCCGACATCTCCGCCACACGGAGATCAGCTTCGCATCTCGCGCCCGTGCCAGACGCGCACGATGACAATCTCCTGCCGCTGCGGATCATGCGCAAACCGCACCACATAGGCGGAGCGCCCGAATGGTACGACCAGCTCGCGCAGGCCGGCAACACCGGAAGCCCTTCCGCGGCCGGGAAATGCGGCAAGCGAATCAATCGCGACGACAATTCCGGAAATGGCGCGCCGCGCGGCGGCCGGATTTTTGTCGGCCAGAAACGCGTGCAACCGCGCAAGATCGGCGGCCGCGGCGCGCGAAACGACGAGCTTCACAGTTTACGCGGTTTTGGCGCGGGCAATTCGCCCGGCGTGCCCCAGCTCTGCATCCAGGCCTTCACGTCGTCCCATGGCAGCGCTTCGCGCGTTCTGTGGAACTCCGCCAACCGCCTCGCGTCCTCGGCCAGAGTTTCGGGCGACCACGGCCCGTCGCCGGCGACGCGCATCGCTTCCAGCGCGGGAGGCAGCAGATTCTCGTCGCCGGCGATATCGGCCAGGAAATCACCGATGCTCATGCCGCGCGCCGACGCGCGCGCCTTCAGCAGGTCCGCGGTCTGCGCGTCGATCTCGATTTTGACCTTGGCGTTCATGCAAAAAATATATTGCGGCTTGGCCGAGCGGGCAAGTGTCGCTTTGCCCGCTGATTCAGAGCGCCTTGTTGCTTTCCTTCACCTTGGCGGCATCGACATACACCTGCTGACCCATGGCGTTGAACTTCGCGCTCATCTCATCCATCCCCGCCTGCTTCTCGTTCAACGTCGCCGCGTAATCCCGCACATCCTGCGTGATCTTCATCGAGCAGAACTTCGGCCCGCACATCGAGCAGAAGTGCGCCACCTTGTGCGCCTCCTTGGGCAGCGTCTCGTCGTGATATTCGCGCGCGGTGTCCGGATCGAGGCCGAGGTTGAACTGGTCCTGCCAGCGGAACTCGAAGCGCGCGCGGGAGAGCGCGTCGTCGCGCAGCTGCGCCGCCGGGTGGCCCTTGGCCAAGTCAGCCGCGTGCGCGGCGATCTTGTAGGCGATGACGCCTTCCTTGACGTCGTCGCGGTCGGGGAGACCCAGGTGCTCCTTCGGCGTCACGTAGCAGAGCATGGCGCAGCCGAACCAGCCGATCATGGCGGCGCCGATGGCGCTCGTGATGTGGTCGTAGCCGGGCGCGATGTCGGTGGTCAGCGGCCCCAGCGTGTAGAACGGCGCCTCGCCGCATTCTTTCAGCTGCTTGTCCATGTTGATCTTGATCTTGTGCATCGGCACGTGGCCGGGGCCTTCGATCATCACCTGGCAGCCTTTCTTCCAGGCCACTTGCGTGAGTTCGCCCAGCGTCTCCAGCTCCGCGAATTGCGCGCGGTCGTTGGCGTCGGCGATCGAGCCGGGGCGCAGGCCGTCGCCCAGCGAGAACGACACGTCGTATTTGCGCATGATGTCGCAGATCTCGTCGAAGCGCTCGTACAAAAACGATTCCTTGTGCCGCGACAGGCACCACTTCGCCATGATCGAGCCGCCGCGCGACACGATGCCGGTGACGCGGTTCGCCGTGAGGTGGATGTAGCCGAGGCGGACGCCGGCGTGGATGGTGAAATAGTCGACGCCCTGCTCGCACTGCTCGATCAGCGTGTCCTTGTAGACCTCCCAGTCGAGCTTGACCGGATCGCCGTTGACCTTCTCCAGCGCCTGGTAGATCGGCACGGTGCCGATCGGCACCGGCGCGTTGCGGATGATCCATTCGCGGGTGTTGTGGATGTTGCGGCCGGTCGACAGGTCCATCACCGTGTCGGCGCCCCAGCGGATCGCCCACACCATCTTTTCCACTTCCTCCTCGACCGACGAGGTGACGGCGGAGTTGCCGATATTGGCGTTGATTTTCGTCAGGAAGTTGCGGCCGATGATCATCGGCTCCAGTTCGGCGTGGTTGATGTTGGAGGGGATGATGGCGCGGCCGCGCGCCACTTCGTCGCGCACGAACTCCGGCGTGATGAAGGCCGGCACCGCCGCGCCGAAGGACTCGCCGTCGGCGAGCGCCGCCTGCGCCCGCTCCAGCATCTTTTTGCGGCCGAGATTCTCGCGCTCCGCAACGTAGATCATCTCCTTGGTGATGACGCCCGCCCGCGCCCATTCCAGCTGGGTGAGGGGGTGTTGCGGGGCGTTGGGGAACTGCAGAGCGTTGAAGCTTGCCGCAGCCTGCTCCCTCCCCCCTTGAGGGGGAGGGTTGGGGAGGGGGGTGGATACTTGCGCATGCGCTTGTGGCTTACCCCCCTCCCGGCCGGCTTCGCCGGCCGACCTCCCCCGCAAGGGGGGAGGTGAAGAAAGAGAGTCGAGCGCCCGCCAGGGCTTCGGCGTGTTGGGGAAATTGCGCGCCAGATGCGTGCCCGACACATTGCCGTTGTCGACCGGCTTGATCGGCCGCCCGTCATACTGCTCGACGCCGCCGCGCTCCTTCACCCATTCGATGCGGGTGCGCGGCAGACCCTTCTCGACGTCGACGCTGAAGCCAGGGTCGGTGTAGGGCCCGGTGGTGTCGTAGACCGGCAGCGGCGGCTCGCCGCTCGCGGCATCCAGCACGATCTCGCGCAGCGGCACGCGCAAGCTCGGCGCGGCCTCGGGCGCGGAATAGACCTTGCGCGAGGCGGGCAGAGCGCCGGTGGTGACCTTCGGCAGCGTGACCTTCGGATCGTGGATGTTCATGATGTTATCTCCTGCGGCGACGCGACGATGACCCGCGAGCGGGCGACAGTGAAGCCGGCTCGAGATAGCCGAAATAGCTCAGCAGCACGCCGAGCAGCACGGCGATCCAGCCGTCGATGAGGAAGAAGGTGTTGTAGGCGATGATCTGCAGGCCCCATTGCTCGACCAGCTGCGGCGCCACCATGCGCACGATGCCGCCGATGACGGCGAGCCAGCCGAACAACGTGACGATCACCGTCCAGTTCCAGTCCCAGCGGTTGTGCAGGATGACGATGGCAAGCCCGCTGACCAGCGCGATCAGCCCGGCGACGTAGATCAGCAGGTGGTCGTGCAGGCCGCGCTCGAACATGGCCTTGAACACCGTGGTGTTGAACAGCATGCCGGCGCCGCCGGCGATGCAGACCGGACCGAGCAGTTTGGCGATGAAGCGCGAGCGTTCCATGAGGTCCCCCCGTTTAAGCGACGTAGCCCTTGAACGTGATGAAGCCGCCGAGCCCGATCAGCACGACGCCGGCGCCGGTGAAGAAGCCGGCGTGGCTCAAAATGGCGCCGCCGACGAAAGGCACGTATTGCGGCGCGATGATGCGCCAGACCCCGGCCGCGGTGAAGATCCAGCCGATCGCGGTGATGACGCTGCGCCAGTCGCGCGTCCAGACATTGTGGACGTTGAGGATGGCGAGGCCGAAGCCCAGGATGATGATGCCGGACAGGTAGATGATGGCGTAGGTCTGCAGGAACTGCTGGCCGATGACGCGGTAGGTGTCGGTATTGGTCAGCATGCCGATGCCGACGGTCGCCAGCACCGGGCCGAGCAGCCTGGCAATGATGTGCGAGACCTGCAGCGGGCGCATGTGCGAGGCCTGCCGCGGGTCGATGGGCGCTTCGTGCCGCGGCTGGACGTGCGCCTCGTGCCGGGGCTGGGTGTCGTGCCGCGGTTGGGGGTCGTGCCGCGGTTGGGTGTGCGCGTCATGCCGCGGTTGGGTGTCGTGCCGCGGCTGGGTGTGCGCGTCGTGCCGCTGGATGTGCGGGTCGTGCAGCGGGTGCTTGGAGTGCATCGGGTTTCCTGTCCCTTCGCCGGCATGACCCGGATCAGGTTCAAAGGGTTTTTCTCAGCCCCAATTGCGCGACCAGGGGCACCCCTCGGAACCCTTGTAATGTAGGCCCGGAGCGGGGGGTGTCAATGCTCGGCGCTGGTCGCCCCCTCGGCCGGAAACGGCCTCACACCCGCATCGGCTGCGGGATCGGCGCCAGCGATTGCGGCTGGAAATGCGCCAGCGCCTGCATGGCGGCGGCGTCGATGAATTCGACGGTGCGCTCGCGGTCGGCGATCAGCTTTTCGGCGCGCAGCCGCTGCATCATGCGATTGAGGTGCGGCACGCTCAAGCCCAGCACGTCGGCCATGACCTCCTGCGAGAACGGCAGCGTGAAGCGAGCGGGCTCGGCGCGCCCCACCGCGAACAGCCGCGCGTGCAACTCGAGCAGGAAGTGCGACAGCCGCTCGATCGGCGTGCGGCGCCCGACGTCGATGATGTGCTCGGCGTAGGTGGTCGCCTCGTGCACCGCGATCCACGACAGCGCCAGGCCGAATTGCGGCCGCTGGTAGCTGAGCTGCACGTAGGCATCGAGCGCGCAGACGTGCATGCGCAGGTCGCTGATGGCGATCACCGAGTAGACGGCGCGCTCGTAGAAGCTTCCCGGCAGGCCGATGATGTCGCCCGGCAGCACGACGTTGAGGATCTGCCGCTTGCCGTTGCGCAACAGCTTGTAGCGCACGGCATAGCCTTCCTTGACGAAGCACAGCTTGCGGTATTCGTAGCCGTCGATGACGAGGTCGCGGCGTTTGCGGATGGTGAGCTCGCCGTCGATGATGCCGTCGAGGCTGTCGAGATCGGCGGCGCTCAAGTCGACGTGGCTGAGCAGCCGGGTCACGAACGGATGCTGACGATTCAACGCATTACGCGGCGCGGCGGCGGCCATGGAGATATCCATCATAGGAGCCTAATCCGCTTCATTAACTTGAATCAATGATTCAGAAGAAAGCCGCCAGTGGCACGTTTCGGCACAGTTTTGGCGCCACTCTTTCCCCTCTGGAGCGGGTGGTTATGACCAAGCCTTCATTGGCCGCGCCTTACCAGTGCGGCCAATTTTTACCGGCGAGAGGCGCGTCATGAACGTGACACTGGATGATTTCGCCGACCGGGTCGGCAGAGGCGTGGCGATGGGCTTGCTCGTTCGGCTCGGTGCGCTGTGTGCCTCAGGGTATCTCGGTCGGCCGCGTTAGCGCCGGCGCTTCACCACTGCCGGGACGGTTGGTTCGGTTTGCCCCTTTCCAACCGTAGCCAGCGGGGAGCCCCAGTCTCGCCGCTGGGGCTCCTTCCGTTTTTGCCCGGCGCTTTGTCCGGTCAGCCGCGCGAGGCGCCCATGCGGTGCAGCTTGAGCACGGTATAGACCGTGTCGCTCGCCGGCGTCGGGATGCCGTATTGGCGGCCGAGCGCGCGCACCTTGCCGGCAAGCCAGTCGAGCTCCAGCCGGTTGCCGCGCTCGAGATCGTGCGCCATCGAGGCTTTCATGCCGGGTTCGACCTTGCCGGTGAGAAAGGCGAGGCGCTCGTCGACATAGGCATGATCGAGTGCCACGCCTTTGGCTTTGCCGACGGCGAAGGCTTCCTCCATCAGCGCGAGGAAAAATGCCTTGAGCTCGGGGTCGTCGCGGATCGGGCCGATCGGCGAACGCAGCGCCGCGGTCGAGCCGGCCATCGCGGTGAGGAAAATGAATTTCTGCCACAGCTCGCGCTCGATGTCGGCGACGAGCGCGATGTCGAGCTTGGCGGCCTTGGCGGCGTCGACGAAGGCTTGCAGCCTGGCGTCGGCCTTCCTGTCGGGGCGGCCGACGTTCATCTTGGCAAACGAGCTGGTGTGGCTGATGACGCCGGGAGCACTGATGGTGGTGGCGATGTAGGTGGCGCCGCCGACCACGCGCTCGGCGCCGAGAACGGCGGACAGGCGCTCGACGCTGTCGACGCCGTTCTGGAACGTGATGAGGCGGCTGTCCGGTCCGAGCAGCGGGCGCGCCGCTTCGGCCGCCTTTTCGGTGTCCCACAGCTTGACGGCGAAGAGCACGATGTCGACCGGCCCGACCTTGGCCGGATCGTCGGTGACGTTGGGCTTGGGCAGGTGCAGGTTGCCGTGCACGCTGTCGACCCTGAGGCCGTTCCTGCGGATGGCCTCGAGATGCGCGCCGCGGGCGATGAAGAACACGTCATGGCCGGCATCGGCCAGGCGCGCGCCGTAATAGCCGCCGACCGCTCCAGCCGCCATCGCTGCAATACGCATAGTTTTTGCTCCGCGCTTGATCCGTCATCCTGAGGTGCTCAGCCCAACGGGTCCGCGCACAGCGCAGCCCGAAGGTTAACGCCGCCGCGAAAGATAGACGGCTCTGCTGCATCCGTCATCCTGCGAGGCTCGCGCTCGCACCTCAGAATGACGGATGCTACGCTAGCGCATGCCTCGCGCTTTGATCATCGGCGGCTCGCTCGGCGGGCTGTTCGCCGGCTTGCTGCTGCGCCAGGCCGGCTGGCAGGTGACGGTGTTCGAGCGCTCGACCGGCGACCTCGCCAGCCGCGGCGCTGGCATCGGCACGCATGTCGAGCAGTTCGACGTCATGCGGCGGCTCGGCATCACGGTCGATGAATCGATTGGCGTCGCAGTCAGGGCGCGCATCTGCCTCGGCCGCGACGGGGCGGTGATCGCGCGGCTGCCGTTCGAGAAGATCCTCACCTCGTGGGCGCTGTTCTACCGCGCGCTGCGCCGGCATTTCCCCGACGACTGCTACCGCGCCGGCATGCAGTTCGAGCACGCCGTCGAGCGCGACGGTGGTATTACCGCGGTGTTTGCCAACGGCGTGCGCGAAGCGGGCGAGCTGCTGATCGGCGCCGACGGGCTCTCCTCGACGGTGCGCACGCGCATCTTCGGCGGGCCTGCGCCGCGCTATGCCGGCTACATCGCCTGGCGCGGCGTGCTCGACGAGCCGGCCTTGCCGCCTTCGGCGCGCGAGCTCGCGGACATCTACGGCTTCTTTCTGGCGCCGCACGAAATGCTGCTGTCCTACTGGCAGCCGGGCGCGGACGACGACGCCCGGCCCGGACGCCGCCGCCTCAACTGGATGTGGTATCACCCGCTGCACGCGAGCAGGCTCGCCGACATCGTCACCGATGCCACCGGCCGCCGCCACGACGCCGGAATCCCGCCGCCGCTGATCCGCCCCGACGTCATTGCCGCGTTCCGCGCCGAGGCGCGCGCGCTGCTGCCGCCGCAATATGTCGCGGTCACCGAGGCGACGGCGGCGCCCTTCGTGCAGCCGATCTACGATCTTGAATCGCCGCGTGTTGTCAGCGGCCGCGTTGCCCTGATCGGCGACGCCGCCTTTGTCGCCCGGCCGCATGTCGGCGCCGGGGTCAGCAAGGCGGCGCTCAACGCGGCCTGGCTTGCCGACGCGCTCACGGCACACTCCGACCTTGCCGCGGCGCTCGCCCGCTACGAGACGCGCGCCGTCGCCTTCGGCGCGGCCATGGTGGCGCGGGCGCGGTTTCTCGGCGCCTATCTGGAAAGCCCGCCGCGCGCGGGGCTCACGCCCGATCCGGTTGCGGTGATGCAGGCGATCGGGGCGCCGCTGCGCGACATCCCCGAGCTCAAGGGACAATTGGTCGACGCCGCGAGCGCGTGAAAAAATTGCCCGGCGCGGGGCCGGGCAAGAACCTGGGACGGTCCGGCGCTCAATAGAGGCCGGCGGGCCGGCCGGCATTCCAGCTGGTGTGTTCGGAAGGCCTTGCCGCCGCGATTGCCGCCTGCGTCTTGGCCTGCCATTCGGGGAGCGGCCGCCTGTCGTCCGCCTTGGCCTCCCGCGCCGGCGCGCCCTTCATCGGCAGCACGATCACCTTGGCGCCGATCTGGGCGCGGTTATAGAGGTCGATGGCGTTGTCATTGGTCATGCGGATGCAGCCCGACGACATGAACTTGCCGATCGAGGACGGATCGTTGGTGCCGTGGATGCGATATTCGGTGCCGCGGATGTACAAGGCGCGCGCGCCGAGCGGATTGCCCGGGCCGCCCGACACCATGCGCGGCAGGTAGGGCTGTCGCGCCACCATATCCGGCGGCGGATACCAGTCCGGCCATGCGGTCTTGCGCTCGATCGATTTCACGCCGGACCAGGTGAAGCCTTCGCGGCCGACGCCGATGCCGTAACGGATCGCCTTGCCGTTGCCGAGCACGTAATAAAGGTAGGTGTGGGGCGTATCGACGATGATGGTGCCGGCGGCTTCGCGGGTCGGGTAGTCGACGACCTGGCGCTGCAGGCGCGCCGGCAGCTTCGCGTTGTCGTCCTGCACGTCCTGCGCATCGACGCCCTGCGCCACGTCGGGCGCGAGCGATTGCGGCTGGCCGATTTGCGGCCCCGGCTGCATCAGCGGCGGCCGCAGGAATTGCGTCGGCAATTGCTGCGCGCGCGCCGGTGCGCAGGTGAGCGCGGCAGCAGCGATCGACGCGGCGAGCACGCAGGACATTCGGACCGTGGCCATGACATACCCTCGCAAAATTCCGTTCTCGATCGGAAAAATCGCGAAGTCGGTTCAGTGGTTCCTGCACAAATGCGTGTAGGCGGCGGAACCCGCGCCTCAGCCCGTTACCGTCAGTCTGTCTTGCGATGCCAGCCCACCACGGCCTCCGGCACGCTGTCGGTCGAGGCGAAATAGGGCTTGATGTCGAGCAGCGGCGTGCCGTCGAGGCAGTCGAGGCCGACGACGGACAATGTGCGGTCGGCGACGCGCAGGAGTTTCACCACGCTCATGGCGATCGGATTGGGGCGGGCCGGCGAGCGCAAGGCGAAGGTGCCGTGCTGCACGCCGTAATGGCCGGGCACCTGCAGCACCAGATTGCGCGGCGCGCGGTCCATCCAATAAAGCACGACGAGGTGCGAGCAGGTCTCGACGTCCTTGAGGCCTTCGGCGAAGGCGGGGTCGAGTTCGATGGTGCAGACGGCGTCGGATTCCCGCGCGTTCTTCGGACAGTCCTTGCGTTGCGTCCACGGCGTGCGGATGCGGCCGATGAAATAGACGCCGGCGTCTGGTTTGGCGGGCAGGTCCACCGCCTTCTCGCCGTCGCGGATGCCGAACTCCTTTTGGGTCATGGCGCTCCTTGTCATGTCCGGGCTGCCGCCAAGGTGCGGGACCCGGACATCCACAGCCAAGTTCATCGGCCAACCCCTTTGTAGCCGTGGATTGCGGGGTTTGCGTGCTTTTGCACGCGTCCCGGAATGACGGAAGTGGGGCTTGCGCCCGCCCTTTTCAACGTATAAAGATATCTTTATGTAATGGGAACTGGCCCATAAGCCAGTGTTAGGCTCCCACATGACCCCCAGCGGTCGTCTCGGTTTCGATGCCCTCAATGCCGCGCTGAAGGCGGCCGGCGAGGAGACGCGCCTGCGCGTGCTGGCGCTCTTGGCCGAGGCCGAGCTCACCGTCTCCGACCTTACCGACATTCTGCGGCAGTCGCAGCCGCGCATTTCGCGGCACCTCAGGCTGCTCGCCGAAGCCGGCTTGGTCGAGCGCTTCCGCGAGGGCACCTGGGCGTTTTTCCGGCTGGCCGAGCAGGGCGGCGGGGCGTCCGTGGCGCGGGCGCTGCTCGACCGGCTCGATCCCGCCGATCAGACCATCGCCCGCGACCGCGCCCGGCTTGCCTCGGTGCGGGCGGCGCGCGCCGCCGCCGCGCAGGCCTACTTCCGGGCGCACGCCGCGGAGTGGGACCGCATCCGCAAGCTGCACGTCGCCGACGCCGCGGTCGAAGCCGCGATCCGCGCCGCGCTCGCCGACAAGCCGTTCCGCTCGCTGCTCGACCTCGGCACCGGCACCGGCCGCATGCTCGAATTGTTCGGACCCGAGATCGAGCGCGGCCTCGGCCTCGACCTGTCGCTCGACATGCTGCTCTTGGCGCGCGACCGGCTGGAGCGCGCCGGCTTCAAGCATTGCAGCGTACGCCAGGGCGACATCTACGATCTGCCGCTCGCCAACGATTCCTTCGACGTCGTCATCCTGCATCAGGTGCTGCACTTCCTCGACGACGGCGCGCGCGCCATCCGCGAGGCGGCGCGCGTGCTGCGTCCCGGCGGGCGGCTGCTGGTCGTCGATTTTGCGCCGCACGAGCAGGAATTCCTGCGCGAGCAGTTCGCGCACCGCCGGCTCGGCTTTGCCGCCGAGACGGTGACGCAATGGATGACGGCATCGGGCCTCGAGCCGGTGCTGCACAAGTCGCTAGCCCCCGAGCCGGGCTCGGACGGCAAGATCGCGGTGTCGCTGTGGCTGGCGCGCGATACCCGCGCGCTGCAGGCGGTGCCGGCCTCGCGGGAGGTGGCGTGATGAACGTGCGGCTCAGCCGGTTTTCGCTGTCGCAAATGCGGCGCATCCACGTCTCCTTCGAATTCTTCCCGCCGGCGACCGAGGAGATGGACAAGATCCTGTGGGAGTCGATCGAACGGCTCAAGCCGCTGGCGCCGAACTTCGTCTCGGTGACCTACGGCGCCGGCGGCTCGACCCGCGAGCGCACCCACGCCACCGTCAAGCGCATCCTCGCCGAGACCATGCTGACGCCGGCGGCGCATCTGACCTGCGTCGCAGCGACCCGCCAGGAGATCGACGGCATCGCCCGCGATTATTGGGCGGCCGGTGTGCGCCATATCGTGGCGCTGCGCGGCGATCCGGTCGGCGGCGCCGGCACCAGATACACGCCGCATCCCGGCGGCTACGAGAACGCCGCGGCGCTGACCGCGGGGCTCAAGCGCATCGGCGATTTCGAGATTTCGGTGTCGGCCTATCCGGAGAAGCACCCGGATTCGCCGACCATCGCCGCCGACATCGACATGCTCAAGGCCAAGGTCGACGCCGGCGCCTCGCGCGCCATCACCCAGTTCTTCTTCGAGAACGACCTCTACTTCCGCTATCTCGACCGCGTGCGCGCCCGCGGCATCGACATCCCGATCGTGCCGGGCATCCTGCCGGTGCAGAATTTCAAGGCGGCGAAGGGCTTTGCGCTGCGCACCGGGGCGAGCGTGCCGCGCTGGCTTGCCGAGCGCTTCAACGGCCTCGACAACGATCCGGCGACGCGCAAGCTGATCGCCGCGGCGGTCGCCGCCGAGCAGGTGACCGATCTGGTCGACCGCGGCGTCACCAATTTCCACTTCTACACCATGAACCGGGCTGACCTCGCCTACGCCATCTGCCACCTGATCGGCCTGCGCCCGGTGCTGCAAGAGGTGACGTGATGTTTCGAGTTGGGTCAGGTCGACGATGCCGCAAGTCGCAGCCTGCTCCCTCCCCCCTTGCGGGGGAGGGTTGGGGAGGGGGGTACGAAGCGCGCCTCGAGCCGTCGCATACCCCCCTCCCTGTCCCTCCCCCTCAAGGGGGGAGGGAACGCTAGAAGCGCAACACCACGACGAGTCTCATGTCCGCAAAGACAATTCGCTCCAACTTCACCGACGCGCTGAAGCAGCGCATCCTGGTGCTCGACGGCGCCATGGGCACCATGATCCAGGCGCTCAAGCTCGACGAAGAGGGTTACCGCGGCGCCCGCTTCGACGCCTGGAACCGCGAGGTGCGCGGCAATAACGACCTGCTCAACCTCAGCCGACCGGACGCGGTGCGCGACATCCATCTCGCCTATTTCCGCGCCGGTGCCGACATCGTCTCCACCAACACCTTCTCCTCGACCGCGATCGCGCAGGCCGATTACGGCATGGAGGACATCGCCTACGAGCTCAACGTCGCCGGCGCGACCCTGGCGAAAGAAGCGGCGGCCGCGGCCGAACAGGAAGACGGCAAGCGGCGCTACGTCGCCGGCGCCATAGGCCCGACCAACCGCACCGCCTCGATCTCGCCGGACGTCGCCAATCCCGGCTTCCGCGCCATCACCTTCGACCAGCTGCGGAGCGCCTATGGCGAGCAGGTGCGCGGGCTGATCGACGGCGGCGCCGACCTCCTACTGATCGAGACCATCTTCGACACTCTCAACGCCAAGGCGGCGATTTTCGCCATCGCCGAGACCTGCGAAGCGCGCGGTCTCGACCTGCCGGTGATGATCTCCGGCACCATCACCGATCGTTCCGGCCGCCTGCTGTCGGGGCAGACGCCGGCGGCGTTCTGGACGTCGGTGCGCCACGCCAATCCGGTGACCATCGGCCTGAACTGCGCGCTCGGCGCCAGGGAGATGCGCGCCCATATCGAGGAGATCGGCCGCGTCGCCGACACCTTCGTCTGCGCCTATCCGAACGCCGGCCTGCCCAACGAGTTCGGCTATTACGACGAGAGCCCGGAATACATGGCGGAGCTGCTCGGCGAGTTCGCCGAGGCCGGCCTGGTCAACGTCGTCGGCGGCTGCTGCGGCACCACGCCCGCGCACATCGCCGCCATCGCGAAAGCGGTGCAAGGCAAGCCGCCGCGCGCCATCCCGGATGTGCCGAGGCAGTTGCGGCTGTCGGGGCTGGAGAGCTTCGCGCTGACGCCGGAAATCCCCTTCGTCAATGTCGGCGAGCGCACCAACGTCACCGGCTCGGCCAAGTTCCGCAAGCTGATCACCGCCGGCGACTATGCCGCGGCGCTGTCGATCGCGCGCGAGCAGGTCGAGAACGGCGCCCAGGTCATCGACGTCAACATGGACGAGGGCCTGCTCGACTCGGAAGCGGCCATGGTCACCTTCCTCAACCTGATCGCCGCCGAGCCCGACATCGCCCGCGTGCCGGTGATGGTCGATTCATCGAAGTTCTCGGTGATCGAGGCCGGGCTGAAATACCTGCAAGGCAAGGCGGTGGTCAATTCGATCTCGATGAAGGAGGGCGAGCAGGCCTTCATCGACCACGCCAGGACCGTGCGCCGCTACGGCGCCGCCGTGGTGGTGATGGCCTTCGACGAGAAGGGCCAGGCCGACACGCTCGCGCGCAAATGCGCCATCGCCAAGCGCGCCTACGACATTCTTACACAGAAGGTCGGCTTCCCGCCCGAGGACATCATCTTCGATCCCAATATCTTCGCCGTCGCCACCGGCATGGAGGAGCACAACGGCTACGGCGTCGCCTTCATCGAGGCGGCGCGCTGGATCAAAGCCAACCTGCCGGGCGTGCACGTCTCCGGCGGCGTCTCCAACCTGTCGTTCTCGTTCCGCGGCAACGAGCCGGTGCGCCAGGCCATGCACTCGGTGTTCCTCTATCACGCGATCCAAGCCGGCATGGATATGGGCATCGTCAATGCCGGGCAGATCGCGGTCTATGACGACCTCGACCCGGAACTGCGCAGATCTTGCGAGGACGTGGTGCTCAACCGCCGGGCCGACGCCGCCGAGCGGCTGCTCGACATCGCCAAGCGCTTCCACGGCAAAGGCCAGGAGGCCAAGGAGGCCGATCTCGCTTGGCGCGCCGAGCCGGTCGAGAAGCGGCTGGCGCACGCGCTGGTGCACGGCATTTCCGACTTCGTCGAGGCCGACGTCGAGGAGGCCCGCCTCAAGGCCAAGCGCCCGCTCGACGTCATCGAAGGCCCGCTGATGGACGGCATGAACGTCGTCGGCGACCTGTTCGGCTCCGGCAAAATGTTCCTGCCGCAGGTGGTGAAGTCGGCGCGCGTCATGAAGCAGGCGGTCGCCTACCTGATGCCCTTCATGGAGCAGGAGAAGGACGGCCGCGCACACAATTCATCGAACGGCAAGATCGTGATGGCTACGGTGAAGGGCGACGTCCACGACATCGGCAAGAACATCGTCGGCGTCGTGCTCCAGTGCAACAATTACGAGGTGGTCGATCTCGGCGTCATGGTGCCGGCGGCGAAAATTCTGGAAACCGCGCGCGCCGAGAAGGCCGACATCATCGGCCTGTCCGGCCTGATCACGCCGTCGCTCGACGAGATGTGCCACGTCGCCGCCGAAATGGAGCGGCAGGGCTTCGATCTGCCGCTGATGATCGGCGGCGCCACCACCAGCCGCGTGCACACGGCGGTGAAGATCCACCCGAATTACCGGCGCGGCCAGGCGGTCTACGTCAATGACGCGAGCCGCGCCGTCGGCGTCGCGCAGTCGCTGCTGTCGCCCGAAGGCCGCGCGCCTTATATCGCCGAGTTGCGCGGCGAATATGCCCGCATTGCCCAGGCGCATGCGCGGGCCCAAGAGGACAAGGCGCGGCTGCCGCTCGCCGCGGCGCGCGCCAACGGCCTCAAGCTCGACTGGCGCGGCTATGCGCCGCCCAAGCCGTCGTTCCTCGGCAGCAAGGTGCTGGGCAATTATTCGATTGCGGAGCTCGCCGACTTCATCGACTGGACGCCGTTCTTCCAGACCTGGGAACTGTCCGGCAAGTTCCCGGCGATCCTCGACGACGCCAAATTCGGCCAGGCGGCGCGCTCGCTCTATGACGATGCCCGCGCCATGCTCGACAAGATCGTGGCCGAGAACTGGTTCACCGCCAGCGCCGCGTTCGGCTTCTGGCCGGCGCAGGCCGAGGGCGACGACATTCTCGTTTATGGCGAGGAGGCGCGCGGAACGCCGATCGCGACGCTGCATACGCTACGCCAGCAGCTGTCCAAGCGCGAAGGCCGCCACAATATCGCGCTTGCCGACTTCATCGCGCCGCGCGGGGCCGCACGCGACTATATCGGCGCCTTCGCCGTCACCGCCGGCATCGGCGAGGACGTGATCGCCGAACGCTTCAAGCGCGCCAATGACGACTACTCCGCGATCATGGTGAAGGCGCTGGCCGACCGCCTCGCCGAAGCCTTCGCCGAGCGGTTGCACCAGCGCGTGCGCCAGGAGTTCTGGGGCTACGCGCCGGACGAAAATCTCAATGGCGAGCAGCTCATCGCCGAAGCCTATCGCGGCATCCGCCCCGCGCCCGGCTATCCGGCGCAACCCGACCACACCGAGAAGGGAACTTTGTTCCGTCTGCTCGAGGCCGAGCGCATCGGCGTCAAGCTGACCGAAAGTTTCGCCATGTGGCCGGGCGCCGCGGTGTGCGGGCTCTATTTCAGCCATCCGGACGCCGAGTATTTCGGCGTCGGCAAGATCGAGCGCGACCAGGTCGAGGACTACGCGCGGCGCAAGGGCTGGAGCGTTGCGGAAGCCGAGCGCTGGCTGGCGCCAATCCTCAATTACGATATCCACGCCGCGCCGAGCATCGTGGCGGCCTAGCGTCTCGTCATTCCGGGGCGCCGCGCAAGCGGCGGCGCCTTCGGCGCGTCCCGGAATGACAACGACCGACGCAAAAACAAGACACCGGAGAGACGCTCTCCGGTGTCCGTATTGTTTCGCCCTATCGGCTTCGGTTCTGACGCTGTCGTCGGCCGCTTGAACTCAAAAAGCCCCCAGCAAGATCGCGCCGACGAACGCAAACACGGCGCACACCGCCAGCAAGTCGAGTCGCAAGGTAAGGTCCACGGCAGGTGCCTCCCTTGTTGATGTGTTGAAGCTAGCAGACAACGCCGATGGCCCGAAGCGGTTGCGGTCCGCCCGAGAAATATTTCCGCGGTAGGTCATGCAGGGGGCGAATAGTGCGGTCAAAGGCTTGATCGCCCGGCAGAAATGCCGTCCCGCGCAACAAAGCGTCGGTGCACAAGCCGGCACGGAAATGTTTTGCCCGCGAAACCCCCGCCAAACCGCGCCAAATCGGAGGTGCCATGGTGGGAAGCGGATCGAGCCGCCGCAAAAATGCATATGCCCGGCGCCGCCAGAGTTCCCGCAGAACCCGGCATGGGCGGTTCCCATGCCCGCGGCGGGCCGGAAAGGAATCCTTATCCCTAACGAATTCCTGCCGGGCGAGCGTTGAAGCCTCGTTAAAGAAGCTGCCCGCATTTTGCGCGAATGCGGCGTCGACTGGCGTTTTCCATCGCGGGAGGCGTGGTGCTGCTGGCGCTGGCCGGCTGCGGCCGCAGCTATCTGATGCAGGGCGAGCGCGCCGCCTGGCGGCACGAGGCGGAAGAGACCTGCATGAAGTCCGGCACGGTCACCGTCGGCACGGTGCAGATCGAGCCGATCGAAGGCCCCGGCATGTGCGGCATGGATTTCCCGCTCAGGGTCTCGGCGCTGGCCGAATCGGCGCCGGCGATGAGCTACGGCGACGATCTGCGGCCGCCGGCCTCGGTTCCCAACGGCGCCGACATGCCGCAATGGCCGCCGGGCCAGCGCTACGTGCCGCCGGCGCGCGTTCCAGCGGTGCAGAGCGCGCCCGTGCAGGCCATGCCATCCGTGCCGTCAGCGCCGGTGCGCGGCGAGACGCTGCGCTGGGTGCCCGGGCCGCCGGGCGTCGATATCGAGCGCCACGGCAACGCGCCGCCGGGCGAGCCGATGCCGCTGAGCCCTGCCGGCGAGCAGGCCACAGTGCCGCCCTATCGCGGCGCACCGCAGTACGTTGCGCCGCACGGCAGCGCGCCGCAAAGCCTGCCGCAGAACGCCGCGCCGCGTGCCTATCCCTCCGCTGCGCCGGCTGCGCGCGCGCTGCCCGACGACATTCCCGACGATGCGCAAGTGCCGCCCGGCGGCAGCGCCGGCGCGCCGCTGCGCCGCCAGCCGGCCTATGATGCGCCGACCTATCAGCCGCCGCCGCGCGAGCCGCCGCGGCTCGGGCCGATGCGCGGGCCCAATCTGGCGGCGCTGCAGCCGGCCGCGTTGCAGCCGCCGGCGACGCTCGCCTGTCCGCTGGTCTCGGCGCTCGACCGTTGGGTCAGCGAAGGCGTGCAGCCGGCGGCGCTGCACTGGTTCGGCTCGCCGGTCACCTCGATCCACCAGATCGGCGGCTATTCCTGCCGCGGCATGGTCGGCGGCGACGGCGTCTCCGAGCATTCCTTCGGCAACGCGCTCGACGTCGCCGGCTTCACGCTGGCCAACGGCCGCAAGATCACCGTCAAGGACGGCTGGCACGGCGCGCCGGAGGAGCAGGGCTTCCTGCACGACGTGCAGCTTTACGCCTGCGAGACTTTCTCCACCGTGCTGGCGCCGGGCTACAACGTCTATCACTACGACCACATCCACGTCGACCTGATGCGCCGCGACAGCGGCAGCCGGCCGTGCCGGCCGAACGCCATTCCGGGCGAGGTCGCCGCCGCCAAGGCGCGCGCCGTCTACGCCGCGCGTCACCGCAGCCCGGCCTATACCGGCTCGATCGACGGCAAGACGTCCGAGCCGGTCGCCGTCCCGGGCGCCGACGGCGATGTCGCCGATCCCGACGCCGAGCAGCCGAAGGTGGCAGTGCCGAAATATCTCGGCCGCGCGGCGAAGCTGCCGAACGAGGACCGCCTCGCCATCCACTGACGCCTAGACCGCGGCGCCGAGCAGCATGGCGCCGAACAGGATGAGCCCGGCGTCGCGGTTCGACTTGAACAGCCTCAGGCACAGCGCCGGGTCGTCGACGTCGAGGCGGTTGATCTGCCAGGCAAGATGCGCGGCGAAGGCGGCAAGGCCGAGCGCAAACACCACGCCGCCGCCGGCCATGAAGCCGGCAATGCCGATCAACCCCGCGGCCCCGGCATAGAAGATCGTCAGCATCCGCGGCGTGTCGTCACGGAACAACAGCGCCGTCGACTTGATGCCGATCAACAGATCGTCCTCGCGGTCCTGGTGCGCGTAGATGGTGTCGTAACCGATCACCCAGGAGATCGAGCCGGCATAGAGCACGAGCGCCGGCCAATCGAGCCGGCCGAAGGCGGCCGGCCAGCCCATCAGCGCGCCCCAGGAGAAGGCGAGCCCGAGCACGATCTGCGGCCAATAGGTGACACGCTTCATGAACGGGTAGATCACCACCACCAGAAGCGAGGCCAGTCCGGTCAGCACCGTGAAGCGGTTGAACTGGATCAGCACCAGGAAGCCGACGAGCGCCTGCGCCACCATGAACAGCGTCGCCTGGCCGACGCTGACCTGGCCCGAGGGAATGGGACGCGAGCGCGTGCGCTCGACCTTGCCGTCGAGGTCGCGGTCGACGAGATCGTTCCAGGTGCAGCCGGCGCCGCGCATGGCGAAGGCGCCGATGAAGAACAGCACGATGTGCCAGAGGCTCGGCAGGTGAGCGCCGCGCATGCCGGCGAGGCCAACCGACCACCAGCACGGGATCAAGAGCAGCCAGGAGCCGATCGGCCGGTCGAGGCGGGCCAGCCGCAGGTAGGGCCGCGCCGAGGCGGGAGCCAGGCCGTCGACCCAGTTGCCGGTCGCATCGGCAACGCGTCCGGCCTCATCGCTCATTGTCGCTCATTTTGCCGTGCTGCCGAGCGGCGTGCCCGTCAGCGTGTCGAAGGTGCCGCGCCCGGTCCTGATGTTGCTGGAATCGGTGACGGGCGCGCTCAACGCGTCGCTCAAGGACGGCCCCGCCGGTCGCGGCGGCTGCGCCGCCATCTCGCACACTTTGGTGCGGGCCTTCACCACGTTGGCGTGACCGACGCCGATCTTCTGCACGAGCTCGGCCGGAATGCCGCACGTGCTCTGGTTGGCCTTGGCGTATTTCAGGAACTTGTCCTGCGAGGCGGCAAAAACCGTCAGCAGCTTGCAGGCCTCCGGCAGCGGCGCCTTGCGCTTCTGCGCCGCCATGACCTGCACGGCGAGTTTTTCCGCGTCATCGCGCAGCCTGACGAATTCCTTGATGCAGGGCGGCTCGCCCTGCTGCACCGGGGGATTATCGAAGGGGTTGGTCGCGGGCGGCCGATCGAACGGGTTGGGCGCCGGCTGCTGCGCGGCCGCGGGCGCCGCCGGCGACAACATCAAGACGGCAATGACCAGTGCCCGGCGCAAGCTCATGGTTGTCCTCTGAATGGCTCCAAACCCATTATACAGGGCGTTGCCCGGAACCGATACCAACCCGGCGATTGCGTCGGGAGCGCGGCAGCGGCATGTGAATTCGCCGGGCCTCGCCAGGCCGCGCCGGGTCAAGTAAACCGGCGCGGTTGCGCCATGCCAGCCCACGATTTCCGCATGCCCCGGCTCTATGTCGACGCCCCGCTGGCCGCGGGGGGCGAGCTCGCGCTCGACCGCGACCAGGCCAATTACCTGCTCAACGTGCTGCGGCTCAAGCGCGGCGAGGAGGTTTTGCTGTTCAACGGCGCCGACGGCGAGTGGCGGGCAAGGCTCGCCGGGCAGGGCAAGCGGGCCGCCGTCGAGCTTTTGCGGCGGGAGCGCGAGCAGCCCGGAGCCGGCGACCTGCATTTCCTGTTCGCCCCGCTCAAGCACGCGCGGCTCGACTACATGGTGCAGAAGGCGGTGGAAATGGGCGTCTCCCACATCCAGCCGGTCATCACGCGCCACACCCAGGTCGCCCGCGTCAACCTCGAGCGCATGCGCGCCAATGTCATCGAGGCCGCGCAGCAATGCGGCATCCTGGCTCTGCCGGCGGTGGCCGAGCCCCTGGATTTCGCCAGGGCGGTGACCGACGACGGCCGATTGTTGATCTTCTGCGACGAGCGCGCCGACGTTCAGGACCCTTTGGCCGCGCTCAAGGCCGCGCCGCGGCTGCCGCTGTCGCTGCTGATCGGGCCGGAAGGCGGCTTTGCCGACGATGAACGGGCGATGCTGCTGCGGCGCGGCCATGTCGCCCGCATCGCGCTCGGCCCGCGCATCCTGCGTGCCGATACCGCCGCGGTCGCCGCGCTCGCCGTGGTGCAGGCGGTGCTCGGCGACTGGCGCTGAAAAAATTGCGGCGCGGTTGCCGGCTTTACGCCGGCAACCAGCGCCGAGCACGCACGCTGCACAACAACGATACGCGGACTACAACAAGGCGTATGCCGTCGATACCATTCCGACCGCGCGGCGATCGGTCGCGGCCGTCAACGCAACGCGACCGAAGGTGGTGGTCCGCCCGATGCGCACGACGCGCGCATCGGCAAGAACGTCCGAACTCGCCGGCCGCAGGAAATGCGTGGTCTGATCGATCGGCGCAACCGGCCGATAACCGTTCCACGCCGCCGCACAGGCAAACAACATCGCGCTGTCGGCCAGCGCCATCAGGGCCGGCCCGCACACCACAGTGCCGTCGCGGCAAATCCCCGCGGACAGGGGCAAACGCAACACCGCCCCCGGCTGCCAATCGTTCGGCGCTGCCGCCGGACGGGTGGCCTCCACCTTCTCGATCACCAGGCCAAGATCCTGGACCCAGGGGCTCAGGATCTCGCCCAGCAACCGTACCGCAGACTCAAGACCAAACACCGGATCGGCCAGTTCGGGCCGCCGCAGTGCCGCGGTCATGACTCCTCCTGCCTCGGGCACTGAAAAACCGCGTTGCGCAACGCTCTACTCACGCAACGCGAATCCGGCCCGATTAGCGGTCGGACTCTTGGCCGAGTCGTCCCCCGGTCACGAGTCTTGCAATGCGGAATCCTGTGTACGAATCGACTTCTGCGACTAAAAAGCTGTGGTAAGCTGCTCAACCGGAGAGCTGGAGTGCAACCATGGGTTTGTCTGGGTATCTTCGGGCTGCTGCCGCGGCCGCTTTGCTGAGTTTGGCCACGTTGGCGCCGGCGAAAGCGGCGAGCTGGCTGGAAAAGACCTTCTATATGTTCGGCCCGGACTACACCGCGGTGTTGCCGACCTGCGAGGCCGCCCTCGGCATGATTGCCTATCAATTCGCGGTCAAAGAGGAGCGGTTCTGGAACTCCAACCTCAAGATCGTGGGCTTCGATCGCGTCCGCGAACTGCGCAATACCTGGCCGGCCGATACCGTGCCGCGCCGCTTTTGCCAGGCGCAGGCCACCATGACCGATCAGACCGTGCATACCGTGAACTACTCGCTGGTCGAGGATGCGGCCTTGATCGGCGAGGGCGCGGGCGTGGAATGGTGCGTGGTCGGCCTCGACCGCAATTGGGCCTATAACCCGAAGTGCAAGATGGCGCTGCCGTAACGGACCAGAGTCTGTTACCGCGCGGGCGTGGTTTACCCCCTTTTTGTTCTTGTATTGTTCTCAAATTTTAGATATTCTTTACCGGAACTGTTGAGCCTGATCAATTTCCGGTTTGTTCTTTTGCTCGGAACTGGACAGGCGCCGGCGTCCGTTGGGGGTAATCATGTCCAGTGACCGCATCGCCCGCGCGCTGCAAACCGCGGCCATTGCCTGCAGCTTCGTCTTTATCTTTGCCATCGTCGCGCTGGCGCAGGACCGCCGCCAGAACGCGCCGGGGCAATTCGACTTCTATGTGCTGGCGCTGTCCTGGTCGCCGGCGTTCTGCGACGGCCTGACGGAACGCGCCGGGGCGACCCGGTCCGATCCGCAATGCAGCGGCCGGCCCTTCGGCTTCGTCGTGCACGGCCTGTGGCCGCAATACGAGCAGGGCTTCCCCTCCTACTGCCAGGTTCCGGCGCCGCGGCTCGACCGTGCCATTGTCGGCAGCGCCATCGACCTGATGCCCAGCCCGCGGCTGATCTTCCGCGAATGGGATCGCCACGGCACCTGCTCCGGGCTCGAGGCGCGCGCCTATTTTGAAGCCGTGCGCAAGGCGCGCGCCGTGGTGAAGATCCCGGCCGACTATCTTGCGCCGGCCGAGCCGCGGTCGGTGTCGCCGGATGATGTCGCTGCGGCTTTCGTGAAGGCCAATCCGGGTCTGCCGCGCAACGGCTTGGCGGTCGTCTGCAATGCCAGCCGGCTGACCGAGGTACGACTGTGCCTCTCCAAGGATTTTTCCTTCCGCGACTGCGCCGGCGTTGCGAGCCGCTCCTGTCGGCGCGACGCGATCGCCATGCCGGCGGTGCGCGGCGAAATGAATGGAATGAAATAATCCGGTGCCGCGCGCGGACTTGCTTTCTGCAATCGCATTAAGCCGCCACTAACGCTGCCACCCGGCGTTGTGGGGATAACCCCGCGGTGTCGAGAATTCGCGCAAGCTTCCGTTCAGAAAATTCCGCAATCTTGCGCGCGCGTACAGGCGCGGGGAAGTGCGATGAATCGTGTCTGGGACTACGCCGGTTTTGTCGTTTGGTTCTTGGGGCTCGGCTACATCGTATTGTGGCTCATTGCTTCGCCTGGGCACCGGATATCCTTACCGCCGGCCTTGCATTGGGTTGGACTGGCGTCGGCCACATTCGTGGCCGTGCGTCTGCTGTTGCTTGCCATTGCGCGCTGGCGGGCGCCGGTGAGCGTGGTGCGCGCCGCCGCCGCGGCGCGCCCGCCGGACGCCGTTCTCAAATCGCCGCCGCGGTCGAAACCGGCCCGGCCGCTGCCGACCGTCAAGCCGCGGGACCATTTCGGCCTGCGCAACGCGCCGCATTGAGTTCTGTGGCATAAGGCATGGCGTGAACTATCGCCACGCCTTCCATGCCGGCAGCTTTGCCGACGTCTTCAAGCACGCGGTGCTCGCCCGCATTCTCCATCATTTGCGGGACAAGCCGGCCGCTTTCCGCGTCATCGACACCCATGCCGGCAGCGGGCTCTACGATCTTGCCGGCCCGGAAGCGGCGCGCGGCGGCGAGTGGCACGACGGCATCGAGACGCTGCTGGCCGCGCCCTTGTCCGGCGCCGAGGCCGATCTGTTGGCGCCCTATCTCGACGTCATCGGCGCGCTCAACGAGCGCGGCCGGCTCACCGTCTATCCCGGCTCGCCGGCGATCGTGCGCGCCTGGCTGCGCCCGCAGGATCGCCTGCTCGCCTGTGAGCTCGAGCCGAAGGCGGCCGCGGCGCTCGGCCGCAATCTGCGCGGCGATCCCCGCATCAAGACGCTCGCCATCGACGGCTGGACCGCGCTGTCGGCCTATGTGCCGCCCAAGGAGCGCCGCGGCCTGGTGCTGGTCGATCCGCCGTTCGAGGAGGACAGCGATTTTCACCGCCTGTCGCGCGGCCTCGCCGCCGCCCACCGCAAATGGGCGACCGGCATTTACATGCTCTGGTATCCGATTAAGGACCGCGGCGAGCCGGACGCACTGGCCAAGCGCCTGCGCCGGCTGGCGCTCGGCAAGACCTTGCGGGCCGAATTGACCGTGCTGGCGATGAGCGAGGCCAGCAAGCTCAATGGCTGCGGGCTTGTGCTGGTCAATCCGCCCTGGCGGCTCGCCGACGAACTCGGCATCCTGTTGCCGGCGCTGGCAAAAATCCTCGGCCGCGAGGGCAAGGGCGCCTTCCGGCTCGACTGGCTCAGCCCTTGAAGCCCAGCCGGGCCTTTCCAGCGGAACCCAGTTGGTGTCTAGTTCTGTGACAGGCAGTGACGTTCCGCCTTCCTGGATGGGGGGCCGGCGGAGTGACTGAGGCCGTGGCTGAGGCGGCCGACGCCTTCCCGACCGGGAATGTCCGGCCAAGCCGCCGCGCCGTGGGGGCGGGCGGCGGAGCAGTGCGGGAGGACTGTAAATGGCGCAGACGGGGGTGGTGAAGTTTTTCAACGGCGAGCGTGGCTACGGCTTCATCAAGCCGGACGACGGCGGACGCGACGTGTTCGTGCATATCACGGCGGTCGAGCAGGCGGGGCTCAAGAGCCTCAACGAGGGACAGCGCATCAGTTTCGACGTCGAGCCCGACAAGAAGGGCAAGGGGCCCAAGGCCGTCAACCTGGTCATCACCGGCTGACCGCGCTCCGCGGGCTTTGGCCGTCATTCATGGACGTGGGGTTTGGCGCCCCGCACTTTGCGGGGTAGAACGGCTTTCGCATGATCCTGCGTTCGACTTCAGCCTCACCATTTGCACGCAAAGTGCGCATCGCCATCGCGCTGCTCGGTCTCGGCGGCAGGATCGAGGAGCGCGAAACCGATCTCAACGATCCGGCCGACACCATCCGCCGGCAGAATCCGCTGGGCAAGATCCCGGCGCTGCTGCTCGAGGACGGCACGGCGCTGTTCGACTCGCGCGTCATCCTCGACTACCTCGATCATCTGGCCGGCGGCGGCAAGATCGTGCCGCGGGAGCCGGCTTCGCGCTTTGCCGCCTTGCGCCTGCAGGCGCTGTGCGACGGCGTCATGGATGCCTCGCTGCTGATCGTCTATGAGGGCCGCTACCGGCCCGAGGACAAGCGCGTGGCGGGCTGGGTCGAGCGCCAGGCCGAGAAGGTCAAGCGCGGCCTCGAGGCGCTGGAAGCCGAGCCGCCCAAGCTCACGGCCATGCCCGACGTCGGACAGATCGCGTTGGCCTGCGCGCTCGGCTATCGCGACCTGCGCTTCAGCGGCGACTGGCGCAAGCAATATCCGCGGCTGCTCGCCTGGCACGACGCCTTCGCCGCACAGGTGCCGGCCTTCGCCGCCACCAGGCATCAAGGCTGAGCGGCGGGGCGGCTTTATTCTCAGAAGCGGTAGTTGAGCCCCGCGCGCACCACGTTGGTGTGGAAGTTGACGTTGGTCGGCACGCCGCAATTGACGGCGCTGCAGCTATCCTTGCCGAGGTCGACGTAGAGATACTCGACCTTGGCGGTCCACGGCCCGCTGATGGCGAACTCGAGCCCGCCGCCGGCGGTCCAGCCGGCATTGGTGGTGTCCTGGCCGGCAAAGCCCGGCACCGAGGTCTTGAGATTGCCGAAAGCGGCGCCGCCGGTCACGTAAGGCATGAAGCGGTCGACGGCGTAGCCGACACGGCCGCGCACGGTGGCGAGCCAGTCGTTGCGGAACGAGCAGGTGCCGCCGGGGCAGATGCCGCTCGTGGTGCTGCCGCGATTGTCGGCCCAGTCGACGTCGCCTTCGAGGCCGAGCACCAGCTGGTAAATCTGGTAATTGTAGCCGAGGGTGCCGCCCACCATCCCCCCATCAATATTTGTGCTTTGTGTGCCGAGCACGTTGCTAAACGACGAGCGTCCGAAATCGCCGCCGCCGTTGATGCCGACATAGAAGCCCGTCCAGTTGTAGGCCGGTGTCACATAGGGCGCCGGGGCCGGCGGCGGCGGGCGCCGTCCGAGATCTGCGGCCGGGGCCGATGCGGTGCCGAGCGCGACCATGCATGCGCTCGCGAGCAGAAGCTTCTTCATGACGCTACCCTCACTGAAACGACTTGGACGGACACGGATGCGCCGTCCCCCGATTTGGCCCATTAACGCGCCACGAATGCGGCTTGTTCCCGGCGGCGGCGCTGGGGAACCTCACAATGCCAGCGACGAAAAAGCCCCGGAACTTCCGCTCCGGGGCCTTTGCTTGGCTGCCGTATGTCGGCTCAGAAACGATAGTTGATGCCGCCGCGCACGATGTTCGCGGTCAAATCGGCGGTGGTCGACACGCCGCAATTGGCGGCGCCGCAATTGGCATCGCCAAGATCGGCGTAGAGGTATTCGACCTTCGCCGACCACGGTCCGTTGATGCCGATTTCGACGCCGGCACCGGCGGTCCAGCCGGCGCGCGTGTCGGTCTCGCCGGGGAAGCCGGCGGGCGTCAGCTTGACGTCGCCGAAAGCGCCGCCGGCGGTGACGTAGGGCAGCACCCGGTTGAAGGCGTAGCCGAGGCGGCCGCGCGCGGTGGCAAGCCACGAGTTCTTGGTCTCGCAGCCGGCCGGGCAGGGCGCGTTGGTTCCGCTGCCCTTGAGGCTGCTCCAGTCGATGTCGCCTTCGATGCCCCAGACGACGCGGTTGACTTCCCAGTTGTAGCCGATGGTGCCACCGACCAGGCCGCCCGACACGTCATGGCTGGCGGACCCCAGCACGTTGCTGACGTCGGAATTGCCGAAGGCGCCGCCGCCGTTGATGCCGACGTAGAAGCCGGTCCAGTTGTAGTAGGGCTCGACATAGGCCGGCGCCTTGGTTGGCATGCGGCGGCCGAGATCGGCCGCGTTGGCCGCCGTCATCGTCGCCGCAGCGGCAAGCGCGACCGCGCTCGCCAGAAACACACGCTTCATTACAAACCTCCGTAGCAGGCCCCCAGCCCGAACGGTGCGCGCAAAGTATTCAGATCGCGCGCTGCGTCTAGTGCAGCAAAGCCACAGAGCTCGGCGAGTTGTTTTCGCGTTGACGCAATGATGGCGATGAATTGCCACGGTTATGCCGCGATCAAAAACGCGGGCCACTCCAAACGAATACTTATGTGCTGGAACCGACGCGCCTCGCACATAAAAAGAAAGCCCGGGCGCCGAGGCCCGGGCTTTCCGCCACGCGCGCGGAGGGCGACGCTCAGAAGTGATAGTTGATGCCGAGGCGCAGCATGTTGCTGGTGAAGCCGTTGTTCACGCCGGTGATCGTGTAGGAGCGATCGCCGAGATCCATGTAGAGGTATTCGGCTTTCGCCGACCAGCGCGGGGTGAGGCCGACCTCCATGCCGGCGCCGGCGGTCCAGCCGACCAGCGTCTTGTCCTCGTCGATGCCGCCGCGCTCGCCGGTGAGGCCGCCATAGGCGAGACCGGCGGTGCCGTAGAACAGGATGTTGTTGAGCGCGACGCCGGCGCGGCCGCGCAGCGTGCCGAACCAGGGGTTCGAGAATTTCCACGGCGCGAAGGTGTCGTCGGCGGCGGATGCCTGGATGTCGGTTTCGGCGCCGAACACGAATTGGCCGATCTGCCAATTGTAGCCGACCTGGCCGCCGCCGAACACGCCCGCCGGATCCATGCTGCTGTTGGTGACGTGGCCCCATTCATAGCCGACGTTCGCGCCGGCATAGAAGCCGCCCCAGTTGTAATAGGTGGCGGGCGCCGGATAGTACGGGGCGGGGCCGCGGGCAGGCAGGTCGGCAGCCTCGGCCGTACCGGCCAGAGCGGCCGCAATTGCCGCCAAGGTCAACAGCCGCATCGTCTTCGTCATCTTACCCTCCACTCGCCTGTCCTTTGCCGCCGTTCGGCCGACGAGTCCCGGCCTCAAAAGCTCACCCGCAATCGTGGACCCATCACGCCGCGCGGTCGGCGAAAGTTCGACATTTTCGAGGAGGGTTTATCGGGCCTTTTAAGTTAAACGGTTATGAATCGCTAAGCATCAGCATCGGTTATCCCTAAAGGAGTGTTAGCCGCGCCGCGCGCGTTTACCATCGCGCTTGGCAGGCCGTTTACCATAAGCGGCGCCGGCGCCGGTTTGACCGCGATTTGCGCCGCCTGCCCCGCCCCCGGTGGCGAGCCGCCACGCCGCGGCGTATGACTGCGGCGGGGACCTCATGGCGGAGCGACAACCAGCCGCGCTGATCACCGGGGCGAGCCGCCGCATCGGCGCGGCGATCGCGCGGGCGCTGGCGCGCGCCGGCTATGCCGTCGTGCTGCATGGGCGGGCGCGCAGCGAGGCCGAAGGGCTCGCCGCCGACATCGTCCGCGCCGGCGGCAAGGCCCACGTCGTGCTCGGCGACCTCGCCGAAGCGGCGGCGGTCGGCGGGCTGATCAAGGCGGCGTCGGCCTTTGCCCCGCTCGGCCTGCTCGTCAACAACGCCGCCGCCTTCGAGGCCGACGATATCGCCGCGCTCGAACGCGCGCGCTTCGAGCGCATGATGGCGATCAACCTGACGGCGCCGCTGATCCTGTCGCAAGGCTTCGCCGCGCAGGCCGCGCCCGGCGCAGCCATCGTCAACATCCTCGATCAGCGCGTGTTCAAGCCGACGCCGCGCTTCCTGTCCTATGCGCTGAGCAAGAGCGCGCTGCACGCGGCGACGACCATGCTGGCGCAGGCGCTGGCGCCCAAGGTGCGCGTCAACGCCGTGGCGCCCGGCCCCGTGCTGCCGAGCCCGCGCCAGAGCGAGGCGCAATTCGCCGCCCAGGCTGAAAGCCTGCCGCTCGGCAGGGGGCCGTCGCCCGACGATATCGCCGCCGCCGTCGTCTATCTGGCGCAGGCGCAGAGCGTCACCGGCGTCACGCTGGCGGTCGACGGCGGCCAGCACGTCGCCTGGCGCACGCCGGATGCCGATGTCGCGGAATAGGCGGCGGCGTATTATCTAGAGGCCATGAACGGCGGCAAAAGCGACATCGACCCGCAAAGCGAGCTGCGCGAGGAGGACGACGACGCCTCGCTGCCGGAGCTCGATCTCGACGACGCGCCGTCCGGCACGCTGGCCGCCGGCCGCAAGGCGATCGCGCATTTCGCCAGGCTGGCGCCGTCCTCGCCCGGCGTCTACCGCATGCTCGACGCCAAGGGCGAGGTGCTCTACGTCGGCAAGGCCAAGAACATCAGGAAGCGCGTCAGCAATTACGCGCGGCCGACGGCCTACGACGCGCGCATCGCGCGCATGATTGCGGCGACGGTGACGCTCGAATTCGTCACCACCAAGACCGAGACCGAGGCGTTGCTGCTCGAGGCCAACCTGATCAAGCGGCTGCGGCCGCGCTTCAACGTGCTGCTGCGCGACGACAAGTCGTTTCCCTACATCCTGATCACCTCGGACCACTGGGCGCCGCAGATCCTCAAGCACCGCGGCGCGCGCACGCGGCCGGGTCACTACTACGGTCCCTTCGCCAATGCCGGCGCCGTCAACCGCACCATCAACGCGCTGGAGCGCGCCTTCCTGCTGCGCTCCTGCTCGGACTCCTATTTCGAGGCGCGCACCCGGCCGTGCCTGCTGCATCAGATCAAGCGCTGCTCGGCGCCCTGCACCGGCGAGATCGACTTCAAGGGCTACGCCGAGCTGGTGCGCGAGGCCAATGCGTTCCTGTCCGGCCGCAGCCGGTCGGTGCAGCAGGAGCTCGCCGCCGAAATGGATAAGGCTTCCGCGGCGATGGATTTCGAGCGCGCCGCGATCTATCGCGACCGGCTCGCCGCGTTCTCCGCCGTGCAGTCGCACCAGGGCATCAACCCGCGCACCGTCGAGGAGGCGGATGTCTTTGCCGTGCATCAGGCCGGCGGCTACACCTGCGTCGAGGTGTTCTTCTTCCGCACCGGACAGAACTGGGGCAACCGCGCCTATTTCCCCAAGGCCGACCGGGCGCTCGGCGCCGACGAAATCCTCAACGCCTTCCTGGCGCAGTTCTATGACGACAAGCCGCCGCCGCGGCTCATCCTGGTGTCGCACGCGTTCGCGGAGCGGGCGCTGCTTGCCGAGGCGCTCACCGCCAAGAGCGGGCGCAAGGTCGAGGTCGCGGTGCCGCAGCGCGGCGAGCGCAAGGAGCTGGTCGAGCACGCGCTGGCCAACGCCCGCGAGGCGCTCGGCCGCAAGCTCGCCGAAACCTCCTCGCAGCAGAAGCTGCTCACGGCGCTGACCGAGACCTTCGGCCTGCCGCGCCGCCCTCGCCGCATCGAGGTCTACGACAACAGCCATATCGGCGGTTCGAATCCGGTCGGCGCCATGATCGTCGCCGGCCCGGAGGGCTTCCGCAAAAACCAGTACCGCAAGTTCAACATGCGCTCGGAGGAGCTGACGCCCGGCGACGACTACGCCATGATGCGCGAGATGCTGCAACGCCGCTTCAAGCGGCTGCTGGCGGAGGCGCCGCGTCCGTCTTCCTTATCCTCTCCCCTTGTGGGAGAGGGTGGCGAGCGAAGCGAGCCGGGTGAGGGGTCAGCGCTTCAATTTGAGTCCGAGCCCCTCACCCGCCCTCGCTCGGCTTCGCCTCCGCTCGGGCACCCTCTCCCACAAGGGGAGAGGGGAAGCGAGCAAGCGGAGAGCGCCGAGGACGAAATTGAATCGCCGTGGCCCGACCTGGTGCTGATCGACGGCGGGCAGGGGCAATTGAAGGCGGCGACGGAGACGCTGGCTGCGCTCGGCATCACCGACGTGCCGCTGGTCGCCATCGCCAAGGGACCGGATCGCGACGCCGGGCGCGAGACCTTTTTCATGGCGGGAAAAAGCCCGTTCAAGCTGCCGCCGCGCGACCCGCTGCTCTATTTCGTCGAGCGCCTGCGCGACGAGGCGCACCGTTTCGCCGTCGGCTCGCACCGCACGCGGCGCAGACGAGACATCCGCGAGGCCGGCTTGCAGGAAATTCCGGGGATCGGGCCCACCCGCAAACGCGCCTTGCTGCGTCATTTCGGCACGCTCAAGGCCATCGAACGCGCCAGCCTGCCGGACCTTGCGCAGGTGCCGGGAATTAATGCAGAGACCGCGCGGAAGATATATGAGTATTTCCACGAACGAACGGCGCCATGAATTGCCCCGTCATGCCCGGCATAAAGGCGGGCATGACGACTGAAAGATCGGAGTGAAAGAGATGATCATCCGCACGCAGGAAGACGTCACGCCCAAGGTGCTGGACGCCTACAAGACCATCGAGGATCCGCGCCTGCGCGAGATCGTCGCCTCGCTGATCAAGCATCTGCACGGCTTCATCCGCGACGTGCGGCTGACCGAGGAGGAGTTCGAAAAGGCGATCCAATACGTCGCCAGGCTCGGCCAGATGACCAACGACAAGCACAACGAAGTGGTGCTGATGGCGGGCTCGCTCGGTGTGTCCTCGCTGGTCTGCCTGCTCAACAACGGCAACAAGGGCCAGACCGAGACCACCGCCAACCTGCTCGGGCCGTTCTGGCGCATGAACTCGCCCGCTACCCCGAACGGCGGCTCGATCGTGCGCTCGCCGACGCCGGGCCCGGCGATCTTCGTCAACTGCACGGTCAAGGACACCAAGGGCCAGCCCATCGCCAATGCCGAGGTCGACGTCTGGCACTCCTCGCCGGAAGGCTTCTACGAGCAGCAGGATCCGAAACAGGCGCCGATGAACCTGCGCGGCAAGTTCACCACCGACGCCAAGGGCCATTTCGGCTTCCGCAGCGTCAAGCCGGCCGGCTATCCGATCCCGATCGACGGCCCGGTGGGCGACCTGGTGCGCGCCGGCAAGCGCCACAATTTCCGCCCGGCGCACCTGCACTTCCTGATCTTCAAGGAAGGCTTCAAGACCCTGATCTCGCAGATCTACGTCAACGACGACGACAAGCTGGAGACCGACGTGCAGTTCGGCGTCACCAAAGCGCTGATCGGCGACTATGTGAAGCACAGCGGCCCGGCGCCGGCGCCCGACGTCAAGGGCGAGTGGTATTCGCTCGACCAGACCTTCGTCATGGAGGCGGGCAAGGCCCGCCTGCCCAAGCCGCCGATCCTGTAGCTCTCTTTGCCATTGTCATTCCGGGACGCCGCCATCAGCGCGTTACGCGCGTCTTCGACGCGCGTGGCGGCGGGCCCGCAATCCATACGCCGCAGCGCCTGAGGTTATGGATTCCGGGCTGGCGGCCTTCGGCCGCGCCCCGGAATGACGACCTATACAGTTGATTGCCGCCCCACCCGTTGACCTCGCCCCGGCACGGGTGTTCCTTGTCGGCCATGAACGCGCTCAGTTCCGCGCGGTTGCCGGCGCGTCCGCTGGCGCTGCCGAACATCCTGACCTACGGCCGCATCGCCGCCGTGCCGGTGGTGGTGGCGCTGTTGTACTGGCAGAGCATCGAAGACGGCGGGTTGTGGCTGCGCTGGGTTGCGCTCACGATCTTCATCGCGGCGGGCGTGACCGACTTTCTCGACGGCTACTTCGCGCGCATCTGGGGCCAGATGTCGTCGCTCGGCCGCATGCTCGATCCGATCGCCGACAAGCTCCTGGTCGGATCGTGCCTGTTGATGCTGGCGGCGGAGGAAATCATCCACGGCTGGTCGCTGCTCGCCGCCGTCGTCATCCTGTGCCGCGAGATCCTGGTGTCGGGCCTGCGCGAGTATCTTGCCGAATTGCGGGTCGGCGTGCCGGTGACGCGGCTCGCCAAGTGGAAGACCATTCTGCAGATGGTGGCGGTCGGCTTCCTGATCGCGGGGCCCGCCGGCGACCGGCTCATCCCCGGCGTCACCGAAGTCGGCATTGCGCTGCTGTGGGCTTCGGCGCTGCTGACGCTCTATACCGGCTACGACTACATGCGCGCTGGCTTGCGCTACGTCATCGACGAATGAATCCCAGCCGTTCGTCGTCGCGAAAGCGGGGATGCGGGACCGCATGGTCAAGGTTGCGATGAAGAGCTGGATGTCCAACGCGGGGAAATGAGCGGAGTGCCAATGAAGCTGCGTTATTTCGCCTGGGTCCGCGAGCGCGTCGGCAAGACCGAGGAGGACGTCGATCTGCCGGCCAATGTGCGCACCGCCGCCGAGCTGATGGCCTGGCTTTCCGGCCGCGGCGAGGAATACGCCCATGCCTTCGCCAATCCCAAGATCATCCGCGTCGCCGTCGACCGCAGCCACGTGCCGCCGGGGGCGCCGATCGCGCAGGCCTCCGAGATCGCATTTTTCCCGCCGATGACGGGGGGGTGAATTTGCTTTCCGTCACCCTGAGGCGGCCGCCGCAGGCGGCCCTCGAAGGGTGACGGCCAAAATCCGGGCCGTTCATCCTTCGAGGCTCGCGCGCCAGTCGGCGCGCTCGCGCCTCAGGATGACGGGGAAAGGGTGATGCACTACATTACGCCCATGACCGGGTCCGCCACCGTGCGCCTGCAGCGCCAGCCGTTCGACGCCGCCGCCGAAGCGGCGAAGCTGCGCGGCCATGCCGACGTCGGCGCCATCGTCAGCTTCACCGGCGTCTGCCGCGGCAGCGAACAGGGCGAGGCGATCGCCGCGCTCACCCTCGAGCATTATCCCGGCATGGCGGAAGCCGAGATCGCGCGCCATGTCGAAGAGGCAAGGCGGCGCTGGCCGCTGCTCGGTGTCACCGTCATTCACCGCTATGGCCGCATCGCCCCGGGCGAGGACATCGTGCTGGTGGTCACCGCCTCGGCGCACCGCCAGGCCGCCTTCGCCGCCGCCGAATTCCTGATGGACTATCTCAAGACGCGCGCGCCGTTCTGGAAGCAGGTCGAAACCGCGGCCGGCAAGAGCTGGGTCGACGCCAAGGCGGCGGACGATGCCGCCGCCGAACGCTGGCGCAAGCAGGCCGCCGAATGAGCCCGCGTCCGGCCATCGTCCTTGTCGCGCTGATGGCGCTGGCCGGCGGCGTCGCCGCCGCCGCCGAGGTGTCCTATTTCCCGGTGCCGCGCGGCGCCCATCCGCACGACGTCGCGCCGGCGCCCGACGGCACCGTCTGGTACACCGCGCAGTCGCAAGGCGCGATCGGCGTGCTCGATCCGAAGAGCGGGCAGGCCAGGCAATTCGCGCTCGGCAAGGAGTCGGCGCCGCACGGCGTCATCGTCGGCCCCGACCGCGCCGCCTGGGTCACCGACGGCGGACAGAACGCCATCGCCCGCGTCGACCCGGCCACCAAGGCGGTCAAGCTCTATCCGCTGCCCAAGGATTTTCCCAACGCCAACCTCAACACCGCGACCTTCGACCGCAAGGGCGTGCTGTGGTTCACCGGGCAGAACGGCGTCTACGGCCGCGTCGATCCGGCGACCGGCAAAGTGGAGGCGTGGAAGGCGCCCAAGGGCGCAGGCCCCTACGGCATCACCACGACGCCGAGCGGCGAAGTCTGGTACGCCTCGCTCGCCGGCGATCACATCGCCAAGATCGACACCGTGAGCGGCGCCGCCTTCATGGTGGCACCGCCCAAGCCCGGCGTCGGGCCGCGCCGCATCTGGTCGGACTCCAAGGGGCTGTTGTGGGTGAGCTTCTGGAACAGCGGCGAGGTCGGCCGCTACGATCCGCTCAAGAAGGAGTGGAAGGTCTGGGCGATCCCCGATGCCGGCTCGGGCTGCTACGCCGTCTATGTCGACGACAAGGACAAGGTCTGGCTCACCGACTGGGCCAACAATGCCATCGTGCGCTTCGATCCGGCGGCGCAGACATTCGAGAGCTTCCCCAGCAACCGGCGCCGCGCCGACGTGCGCCAGCTCAACGGCCGCACCGGCGAGGTCTGGGCGGCGGAGTCCGGCACCGACCGGCTGGTGGTGGTGCGCGATTGAACCTGCGCGCGCGGGGGGCAGGCCCCGCGCGCTTTTGTGGCAGACTGGCGCCATGCGCGAATCGACAAGCCGCCGCGACCTGCTGGGCCTGTTTGCCTGCGGCGCGGCGGTTGCGGCCTTGCCGCCGGCGCGCGCCGGCACGGCCCGCATCGCCAGGCTGATCGAGGAAAGCCGCGCCCGCGGCGCCATCGCGCAGCGCATCGACTCCATTTCCGCCGCGCTCATCGGCACGCGCTATCTCGGCGATACGCTGATCGGCGGCCCGAAGAAGCCCGAGGTCTTCGTGGTGCGCGACGACGGCTTCGACTGCGTCACCTATTGCGAGACGGTGCTGGCGGCGGCGCGCGCGCGCAATCTCGGCGAGTTCGAGACCGCGCTGCGCGACATCCGCTATCGCAACGGCGTCGTCGCCTGGCGCGAGCGCAACCACTATTTCTTCGAGTGGGGCCGCAACAACATCGACAACAAGATGTGCAAGGCGGTGGTGCCGGACGGCGCCGTCGACATCGACAAGCGCGTCGACACGCAGGCGGGGCTGGAGCCGCGGCGCTTCACCATGCGCGTCATTCCGCGCGGCCTGTTCCAGGCGAACACGGCGCTGTTCGAGCCCGGCGACATCATCGGTTTCGTCAGCCACCGGCCGAACCTGGATTATTTCCACGCCGGCTTCATCGCCTTGGCGGCGGGCCGCGCCATGCTGCTGCGCAGCGCCTCGGCGAGCCGCGGCCGCGTCGGCGACGAGCCGATGGACGGCTTCCTCGCGCGCTATGGCGTGCGCTACGTCAGCGTGCTGCGGCCGCAGGAGCCGGCGCCGGCGTGATCAGGCGGCGTGCGCCTTCGGCTTCACCTCGGCGGTGTAGTCGTCCATCAGCGTCTTGGTCATGCCGCCCGGGTTGAAATGCCAGTGGGCGATCTCCGCGACCGCGGTGACTTCCGCCGCCGAGCCGGTGATGAAGCACTCGGCGAAGCTGTCGAGCTCGTCCGGCATGATGCGGCGCTCGATCACCTCGATGCCGCGCTTCTTGGCGAGCCCGATCACGGTCGCGCGCGTGATGCCGGCGAGGAAGCAGTCGGCGATCGGGGTGTGGATCTTGCCGTCCTTGACGAAGAAGATGTTGGCGCCGGTGCATTCGGCGACGCGGCCCTGCCAGTCCAGCATCATGGCGTCGGCATAGCCTTTGCGCTCGGCGCGGTGCTTGGAGATGGTGCAGATCATGTAGAGGCCGGCGGCCTTGGCCAGGCACGGCGCGGTCTTGGGGTCGGGCCGGCGGTAGTCGGCGAGGTCGAGCCTGATGCCCTTGAGCCGCTGCTCGGGGTCGAAATAGCTCGGCCATTCCCACGAGGCGATGGCGAGGTGGATGGTGTTCGACTGCGCCGACACGCCCATCATCTCGGAGCCGCGCCAGGCGACCGGGCGGACATAGGCTTCCTTCTTGCCGTTCTTCTCGACCACCAGCTTCTTGGCGGCGTCGATCTCGGCCACCGAATAGGGGATGTCGAAGTCGAGGATCTGGGCCGAGCGCTTGAGCCGCTCGGAGTGCTCGGTCGACTTGAAGACCTGCCCGCCATAGGCGCGCTCGCCCTCGAACACGCAACTGGCGTAATGCAGGCCGTGGCTCAGCACGTGCAGATTGGCGTGGTCCCACGGCACCAGCTTGCCGTCGTACCAGATGACCCCCTCGAGGCGGTCATAGGACTGCGCAGCCATGGTCTCCTCCTTGATCGGCCTTTGCTCCTGCCGTTTTGCCGCCTTGATGGCGCATTTTGCGCGTCACTTCCAACACTTTGCGTCAGGCGGCGACAACCGGTATGAATGGGACCGGATCGGCCCTATCGTCCCGGTTGGCTGCAGGCGGAAGGACCAGGCCCGGTACGATCCTTTCGTCTACAGGACGTGTTTTGTAACATAAAATCAAAATATGTCAACATGGCTGACATAAATATGAGCGCCAAGGCCGCCGAGCTGCCTGTGTCGGAGCGTCAGGGGACCACCGCGGCCGCCGAGCCGGTCTGGGACATCATCGAGCTGTTGTTTTTCGCCTACCGCGATTTCGTCGGCGACCCGGACGAGGTGCTGAGCCGGCTCGGCTTCGGCCGCGCCCATCACCGGGTGCTGCATTTCGTCAACCGCAATCCCGGCATGAAGGTCGCCGACCTGCTCGACATCCTCAACATCACCAAGCAGTCGCTCGGCCGCGTCCTCAAGCAGCTCGTCGACCAGGGCTTCGTGGTGCAGAAGGAGGGCTCGCAGGACCGCCGCCAGCGCCTGCTCTATGTCACCGCCAAAGGCGAGACGCTGGCGCTCAAGCTCGCCGGCCTGCAGACCGAGCGCATCACCCGCGCCTTCGGCGAATTGGGGCCGAACGCGCATGAGGCGGCGCGGCGTTTCCTCACCGCCATGATCGATCAAGACAACCGCGAAGGCGTGCTGCGGTTGATCGCGCGCGCCGACCGCGTCAAGCGGGGCTAGCAATGTTGCCTGCGCCACAAATATCCGTTCGTCCCGGCGAAAGCGGGGACCCAGGGACGGTTTGTTCAGCGGATACGTCCCTGGATTCCCGCTTGCGCGGGAATGAACGGAGTAAGGGTGGATGATGTCGCTGCCCGAAACGCTCGCCGACGACGCGCCGCATCTGCTGATCGTCGACGACGACCGGCGCATCCGCGATCTGCTGTCGCGCTTCCTGACCGGCGAGGGCTACCGCGTCACCACCGCCGAGACCGCGGCCGACGCGCGCGCCAAGCTCAAGAGCCTGAGTTTCGATCTGCTCATCCTCGACGTCATGATGCCCGGCGAATCCGGCTTCGATTTCGCCAAGGCGATGCGCGCCGCCGCCAACGACGTGCCGATCCTGATGCTGACCGCGCGCGATGCCGCCGAGAGCCGCATCAAGGGTCTCGAGATCGGCGCCGACGACTACATGTCGAAGCCGTTCGAGCCGCGCGAATTGTCGCTGCGCATCGCCAACATCCTCAAGCGCGCGCAGCCGGCGGTGGCGGCGCCGGCCGAGCAGGTCGGCTTCGGACCCTTCGTCTATCACCTCGGGCGCGGCGAATTGCGCAAGGGCGAGGAGATCATCAAGCTCACCGACCGCGAGCGCGAGATGCTGCGCATCCTGGCCGCCACGCCCGGCGAGACGGTGTCGCGCATGGCGCTCGCCGGCACCGGCGAAAGCGTCAGCGAGCGCGCCGTCGACGTGTTGGTCAACCGGCTGCGCCGCAAGATCGAGCGCAATCCGGCCAATCCGCTTTACGTGCAGACCGTGCGCGGCATCGGCTACCGGCTGGTAATCACCACATGACCAGCCTCGACACCGGCATCGCCGCGGTGCGCAACGCGCTCGAGCGCGTCGGCGACGAATGGCGGCGCTTCAACGATCTCGCCGCCATGCGCGTGGCGCGCAAGGCGGCCGGCCGCACGCAGGACGGCTGGCGGCGCATGAGCCGCTGGCTGAACGGCGTGATGCCCAAGGGCCTCTATGCGCGCGCCCTGGTCATCATCATCGCGCCGATGGTCATCCTGCAATCGGTGCTCGCCTTCATCTTCGTCGAGCGGCAGTGGAACGAGGTCACGCAGCGCCTCTCCGCCGGCGTGGTGCAGGACATCGCCGCCTTGATGGACGTCTATCGCCTCTATCCGCAGGACTCCGAGCGCGCGCGCATCCGCCGCATCGCCCAGGAGCGGCTCGGCCTCGTCGTCGACTTCCTGCCGCTCGGCGACCTGCCGCCGCCGGGGCCCAAGCCGTTCTTTTCGCTGCTCGATTCGTCGTTGTCCAACCAGCTGCGCAAGCAGATCGGACGGCCGTTCTGGATCGATTCGGTCGGCAAATCGGCGCTGGTCGAAGTCCGCGTGCAGCTCGACGACACCGTGATGCGGGTGTTCGCGCGCCGCAACGCGGCCTATGCCTCGAACGCGCAGATCTTCCTGATCTGGATGGTCGGCACCGCCGCCGTGCTGCTGTTCGTCGCCATCATCTTCCTGCGCAACCAGATCAAGCCGATCCTGCGGCTCGCCGACGCCGCCGAGAGCTTCGGCAAGGGCCGCGAGGTGCCGAACTTCCGGCCGCGCGGCGCCCGCGAGGTCAGGCGCGCGGCGCAGGCCTTCATCGAAATGAAGACGCGCGTCGAACGCATGATGGAGCAGCGCACCGCCATGCTCGCCGGCGTCAGCCACGACCTGCGCACGGTGCTGACGCGCTTCAAGCTCGAACTCGCGCTGATCAAGAAAAAGACGCCCGAAGTCGAGGCGATGAAGAAGGACATCGACGAGATGGCGCGCATGCTGGAGGCCTATCTCGCCTTCGCGCGCGGCGACAGCGGCGAGCAGGCCGCGCCCACCGACATGGCGGATTTCCTGGAGGAGCTGCGGCTCGACGCCGAGCGCCACGGCCACAAGGCGAGCGTCGTGTTCCACGGCCCGCCGATCGTCACGGTGCGGCCGGCCGCCTTCAAGCGCTGCCTTGCCAACCTCACCTCGAACGCCGCGCGGTTCGCGCCGAGCATCGCCATCACCGGCCACCGCGACCACCGCTGGCTCACCATCACGGTCGACGACGACGGCCCCGGCATCCCGGCGCACATGCGCGAGGAAGTGTTCAAGCCGTTCCTGCGGCTCGACGATGCGCGCAACCAGGATGAGGGCGGCACGGGCCTCGGGCTGGCGATTGCGCGCGACATCGCGCGCTCGCACGGCGGCGATATCACGCTCGGCGACAGCCCGATGGGCGGCTTGCGGGCGACGGTCAGGGTGCCGGTGTAATTCTCTGTCATTCCGGGACAGCGCGAAGCGCTGGACCCGGAATCCAGATGCATGCCCGGTCAGAGTTTCTGGATTCCGGGCTCGCGAGCTTCGCTCGCGCCCCGGAATGACAGAAAATCACGCCGCTTCGGCCTCTTCCTCGTCGCGGCGCCGCCTGCGCCGCCGCGGGCCGCGGCAAATGGCGGCCGGAATGCAGCACAGGTCGTCGACGAAGCCGGCCCAACGCTCCGCGGCGGCGAGCCCGCGGTCGAGCGCCGCCATGGTGCGGTCGAGCGCCGGATCCTCGTCGTCGAGCCAGACCGCGAGCACGCGCGCAAACAGCACCGCGGCGCCCTGCGCGCGCAACGCGCCGCGCGGGCCGGAGGCGCGGATGCCGGCGGCCTCCAGCATCCAGTGCTGCGAGCGCACGGCGATGGCGTTGAGCGCCAGGGCGAGGCCCGGATTGCGCCGCGCCGAGCGCAGCAGCGACCGCACCGCCTCCTTGTAGGGCGCCAGCGCCTCGATGCGGCGCATCAGCACGTCGAACAGCCGCTCGCGCGGCGGCTCCTCGCTCATGTCGGCGTCGCCGCCGGCGAGCACGGCGCGGTCGATGTCCTTGACGTGCGCGGCATAGACGGCAAGCGTCGAGCCGAATTCGGCGCGCAGCTGCGACAGCTTGAGGCCGGCGCGGCCGGCGATTTCGGCGAGGCCGATATCCTCGAAACGCTGCTCGGCGAGCAGCGCCATCAGCGCGTCGACCGCCTTGTCGCGGTCCGAGGTGCCGCGCGGCGGCGGCGGGCTCGAGGGCGTGCGCTCACGTTTGGGCTTGCGGGCCATGGGCCACCTCCCAATGTTGGGTCCTGTCAATGTAGGGCGGCAAAGACGACGCTTCTAGGGCGGGCCAATTCGTTCATCTCCCTTTACGGGGAGGGGGTGGCGAGCGAAGCGAGCCGGGTGAGGGGCAACTTGATGCGATGATGATGGCGAAGGTGAAGAAAGCCTAGCCCGCCAGCTCGCGGCCGCGCCGGGTGGCGGCGGCGATCGCCTTGGTGAGCAGCTCGTCGAAGCCGCCCGGCCCCATCAGGATTTCGAGCGCGGCGGCGGTCGTGCCCCCCGGAGAGGTGACGTTCTGGCGCAGGGTCGCCGCATCGAGCGCGGAGCGGCGCAGCAGTTCGCCCGAGCCGGCGACGGTCTCGCGGGCAAGTTTCGCGGCGAGCTCAGCCGGCAGGCCGGCGGTAATGCCGGCCTTGGTCATGGCCTCGGCCAGGAGGAACACATAGGCGGGGCCGGAACCGGACAGCGCGGTGACGGCGTCCATGATGCCCTCGTCGTCGGTCCATTCCACGGCGCCGATGGCGGCGAGCAGATCGCCCGCCTGCCGGCGCTGGCGCGCCGAGACCTTGCCGTTGCCGACCGCGACGGTGATGCCGCGGCCGATGGCGGCGGGCGTATTGGGCATGGCGCGCACAATCGAGGTGCCGGCCGGCAGCGCGTTTTCCAGGAAGCGCAAGGTGCGCCCGGCCATGATCGAGATCACCAGCGTGCCCTTGCCGACAAAGCCGTGCAGCGCGGGCAGCGCCTGCGGCGCCGTCTGCGGCTTCACCGCGATGACGATCGCCGCGGCGGCCGCTGCCTTGGCCTTCGGATTGAGCTTGAGCCCGCGCCGCGTCAAAGCCGTCACGGCTTTTGCCGGCTGCGGCTCGAGCACGATGAGCTTGCCGGGCGCAAAGCCGCGCGCGAGCCAGCCTTCCAGCATGGCAAAGCCCATCTTGCCGGCGCCGAGCAGCAGCAGCGGGCCGGGGAATTTGGCGAGGGACTTTGCGTCGGCTTTGGTCATGCCGCGATCATAGCGGCAATCTCACGCTTGTCATTCCGGGACGCACCGAAGGTGCGGACCCGGAATCCATACTCCGCGGCGTTGGTGGTTATGGATTCCGGGTTCGCTCGCTTTCGCTCGCGCCCCGGAATGACGGGAGATGAGGTCTACGCCTCGCCCGAGGTCTCGAACATGGCGGCGTCGAGCGCCTCCTTGGCGCCCTTGCCGGCCCAGACCACGAACTGGAAGGCGGTGAAATAGCGCTCGCAGGCGTCGAGCGCGGTGCCGAGCAGCGCCTCGCACTGCCGGCCGGAGGCCTCGGTGCCGCCCGCCAGCACCAAAGCGTGGCGGAACATGACGATGCCTTCCTTGACCCACAGGTCGAAATGGCCGACCCACATGCGCTCGTTGATCAGCGAGATCAGCGCCTGGACTTCGGCGCAGCGCCGCTCGGGGATGCGCAGGTCGAAGGCGCAGGCCAAATGCAGCGCCTCGATGTCGCTCATCCAGGTGTAGGACAGCTGGTAGTCGGTCCAGCGCCCGGTGACCAGGATGGTGATCTCGTCGTCGCTGGCGCGCTCGAACGACCAGTCGTTGCCGGCCGCCAGCCGCTCCACCACGTCGAGGGGATTGAGTCGCGGCTCGTCCGTATAGTTGCCGAGGGACATGACGTCTCCGCTTTGCCGATTTGAGCGAGGGGAAACGCACGCCACCGCACGCGCACGGCACGTTGAGCACCGAACCAGAGATCGACGCAGGGGATACGGGGACGCCTTGACGGCGGGAACGAATCACTCGGTCAACCGACTATAACCCGCTCGATTCCGCCCGCCAAAGGCGCCGTTCGCCCGACTATACGCAGTGATTTGCGAGTCACAGACAACCCGTCGGACTCGACTCTCCACAGCGAAAGCTGCGTCAAGGTGAATCAGCGGTGGATAACTTTTTCGCCTGTCATTGCGGCCGAGACCGCGACAGCGACCGCGCGGATACCGGCAACCCCGGTCTTGCGCGGCTGATCGCAGGATTCGTGACGACTGGGTTTCCGGGTCTCGCCGCTGCGCGGCTCGCCCGGACCGACCGCCGTCGCTCAGTCGAACAGGCTGGAAACGGACTCTTCCGAGGCGGTGCGGGCGATGGCCTCGCCGATCAGCGGCGCGATCGGCAGCATGCGGATATTGCCGGCGGCCAGCACGTCCTTGGTCGGCTGGATGGAGTCGGTGATCACCAGTTCCTTGAGCTTGGACTTGGCGATGCGGGCGACGGCGCCGTTCGACAGCACGCCGTGGCTGATATAGGCGTAGACCGCCTTGGCCTTGTGCTTGAGCAGGGCTTCGGCGGCGTTCACCAGCGTGCCGCCGGAGTCGACGATGTCGTCGACCATCACGCAGGTGAAGCCCTCGACTTCGCCGATGACGTTCATGACCTCGGACTCGCCGGGCCGCTCGCGGCGCTTGTCGACGATGGCGAGCGGGGCGTTGATGCGCTTGGCTAGGCCGCGGGCGCGCGCCACGCCGCCGACGTCGGGCGACACCACCATGACGTTCTCCAGCGGCAGGCGCTCCTTGATGTCGCGCACCATCAGCGGTGAGGCGTAGAGATTGTCGGTCGGGATGTCGAAGAAGCCCTGGATCTGCCCGGCGTGCAGGTCGAGCGTCATGACGCGGTCGGCGCCGGCGCGGGTGATCAGGTTGGCGACGAGCTTGGCCGAGATCGGCGCGCGCGGGCCCGGCTTGCGGTCCTGCCGGGCGTAGCCGAAATAGGGGATCACCGCGGTGATGCGGCGCGACGAGGCTCTGCGCAGCGCGTCGATGATGATCAGCAATTCCATCAGGTGGTCGTTGGCGGGGTAGGACGTCGACTGGATGACGAAGACGTCGGCGCCGCGCACGTTTTCCTGGATCTCGACGAAGATCTCCATGTCGGCGAAGCGCTTGACCACCGCCTGCGTCAGCGGGGTGCCGAGATAGTCGCCGATCGCCTTCGCCAGCGCGGGATTCGAGTTGCCGGCGACGAGCTTGATCGCTCCATTATTGCCAGCCATGCGAAAAGCCTCGGGTCACTCCGCTACCGACGGGCGAGGTCATAACAGCGCAGGCCGGGCGCGGCAATACGCGCGAAATGCCTTGTCCCCGAAGCTTTTAACCACGATGCGCGGGGGGCGCGCGCGCCGGTTTCAGTGCCGGGCCGCCGCCAGCGTCAGCGTTTCATGCGTCGATAGGGCGGCCGCCGTCGGGCGCGGCCGCGGCAGCGGCACCGCCGCGCCGGGCGCCGGCGCGGGCTCGGCCTGCGGCTCGAAGATGCGGAAAATGCCGGCGGCCTCGGGCGAGGAATCGCGATCGCCGATCAGGGCGACGTCGCCGGGCGAGGCGGCGGCCATGACCGGCGCCGCCGCCGGCGCATTGGGCGCGACCTCGGGCGAGGTCAGGAAGGCGGCGAGCTGATCCATGCTGCTCCGCGCGATCCGCTGCAGCATGGCGTCGTCGGCGGCCGCCCAGGCATCCTGCCGGCGGCCTTTGACGCTTTCCTGCCCGGTAATGCGCAGGGCGCGGCGCTGCTCGCCGTCGAACACGTCCCAGACCCAGGACACGGTGGTGTCGCGCTTGCTCGTCTGGGCGGCGAGGTAGCCGCGCACGCGATAGGCCGAGGGGCTCTCGCGCGAGGCGACCGCCAGGCGCCGCGTCTGCGCCTCCTCGTTGAGGTCGTCCACCAGCTTGCGGAATTTGTCCGGCGGCGCGCCGTCGATCGACTCGAAGGCGACGCTGGCGCCGCGCGGCTGCGCCGCGGTGAGGTTCGGCTGGCCGTCGGGCCCGCAGCCCGCGAGCGCCATAACGCCGGCGGCGGCGAGCAGGCCATACCCGCGCGATGCCCATTGACGCCAACGCAACGCCATGAACGCCCCTGTCGAACGCTTCTTATTGTTGTTGTTGACCCCGAACCGGGACGAACCGTAGCGGCTTTGCCGGTTCCTTGTCCAGCAAGGCCGGGCGCCGTTGGGGACAATCACTCGGCGAGCGCGATGGCGTTGATGTGGCGGCCGTAATCGGCCTCGCCCGCCTTGGTCATGCGCCGGTAGCTGAAAAACCGCTCGGGCTCGGCGAAGGTGCAAAGGCCGAGATCCTCGAATTGGTCGATGCCGGCGCGATGCACGCGCTCGGCGATGTAGCCGGTGAGATCGAACAAAGCGTGGCCCTCGCGTGCCGTTGCGGCAAAGAAGCGCGCATTGGCCGGATCGGCGGCAACGAACCGCGCGACGAATTCCGGGCCGACCTCGTAATTGGGCTGGCGGATGGTGGGGCCCAAGGCCGCGGCGATGCGCGCGCGCCGGGCGCCGAGCCGTTCCATCGCGGCCACGGTTGCCTCGATGACGCCGGTCAGCGCGCCGCGCCAGCCGGCATGGGCCGCGCCGACGACGCCGGCTTCCGCGTCGGCGAACAGCACCGGCCCGCAGTCCGCGGTCGACACGCCGACGGCGAGCCGCGCCCGGCGCGTGACGATGGCGTCGGCGCGCGGGCGGCTCTCATGCGTCCACGGCTCCTCGGCGACGACGACGTCCGGCGAGTGCACCTGGTAGGCGGTGACGAGATGCGAGGGCTCGACGCCGAGCGCCGCCGCCATGCGCGCGCGGTTCTCGGCGATCCTGTCGGGCGCGTCCTTCGAGCCGGTGCCGCCGTTGAGCGTCGCATAGACGCCCTGCGATACGCCGCCTTGGCGCGTGAAGAAACCGTGGCGCAGGCGCGCGTGGCGTGAAAGCGATTTCGCCCGGAGCATCGCGTTGTCTTACTCGAATCCGGGCGGCCTGCCCAGTTGCGGGTGGGCGTAGGCCGCCGCCTTGAACAGCGTGCCCATACCGGTGCGGCCATGGCCGGTGAGCCGCGCCAATGCGGTGTCGATTGCGGCGGCCGCCGCCGGCGCCGCCTTGGCCTTGAGCGCGGCGGCGCGCGTTGCGATGCCGAGGCGCCGGAGAAACTCCGACTGCTCGACCGGCCCGTAGCTCGCAGCTCCCATCGCCTCGACCGCCTTGGCCAGCCGTTCGAAGTCGACATGCGCGGTCAGGTCGATGCTGCCGGGCGCGGTCAGCGGGTCGACATAGGCGTGGCGGCCGACCGCCTGCAACGTCTCGCCGGCAGCGCTCTGCGCATGGCCGTAGTCGATGACCAGCGCCGCGCCGCCGCCGTCCTTGAGACGCCGGCCGATTTCCATTGCCACGGTGTCGGTGCGCCATTCGAAGATCGAGCCTTCGGCGGCTCTGCGCAGCTGCTGCGGCAGCAGCCGCTCGAAATGCGCGATCGGCTCGGCAGCCACCGTGAAGGCGAGATTGCCGGCGGCGTCGATCTCGACCACGCGCTCGTGCCAGCCGTCCGCGGCCTTGACCGCCTGGTTGACCGGCAGCGCATCGAAAAACTCGTTGGCGACGATGATGCACGGCCCGCCCGGCACGTCCCTGAGCGCCGGATGCCAGTACATCGGCAGCGGCAATTGCTCGAGCATCTTTTCCTGCTGCGCTTGCAGCACCGGGCTGATCTCGACGAGATGCAAGACGACCGCGTCGCGGAAGGCCGGCATCACCTTGGCCGCGCGCAGCGCGTCGTTGATCATGGTGCCGCGGCCGGGGCCGAGCTCGATGACGCGCAGGTTCGGCGGCTCGCCCATGCGTTTCCACACCGCCGCCATCCACAGCCCGATCAGCTCGCCGAACATCTGGCTGATTTCCGGCGAGGTGATGAAGTCGCCGCGCTCGCCGAGCGGATCGCGCGTCGTGTAGTAGCCGTGGGCGCGGTCGGTGAGGCAGAGCGTCATGAATTCGCCGACCGGCATCGGCCCCGCAGCCTGGATGCGCCGGCGGATCTCGGCTTCGAGCGGCGGGATGTCATCCATGGTCAGAGCGTGCCCGGGTGCGTGCGCATGATCGTGCCGCAAACTCTGCGTGCACCCCTCCCCCTTGTGGGGAGGGGCTGGGGGTGCCTCCCCCACAAGGGGGGAGGGAACAGGCCAACTTTGTGGCGTCGACAATTGCAAATCAACGCGCGCCGACTTCGCCTGGCTTGCGCTTGAGCGCCCAGATGACGACGCCGATGCCGATGACGATCATCGGAAACGACAGCGCCATGCCCATGGTGAGCCCGTGCGCCAGCCGCTCAAGCTGCGGATCGGGCTCGCGGAACAGTTCGCCGATGCTGCGGGCGATGCCGTAGCCGACCATGAACAGGCCGAGCACGAGGCCGGGGCGCTTGAGCGCGCCGAAACGAATGGCGAGCGCCAGCACCGCGAGCAAGGCGAGGCCCTCGAGTCCGGCCTCGTAGAACTGGCTGGGGTGGCGCGGCAGCGGATCGGGCGCGCGCGGAAAGATCATGGCCCAGGGCACGTCGGAGGGCCTGCCCCACAATTCGCCGTTGATGAAATTGGCGATGCGGCCGAGGAACAGCCCGATCGGCCCGACCGCGCAGGTCAGATCGCCGAGCGCCAGGATCGGAATGCCGCGCTTCCAGGCGAACAGGATGACGACGACGACGCAGCCGAGGAAGCCGCCGTGGAACGACATGCCGCCGTGCCACAGCATGACGATCTCCAGCGGGTGCGCGGCGAAATAGGAAAACTCGTAGAACAGCACCTGGCCGAGCCGTCCGCCGACGATGATGCCGAAGGTCGCCCACAGGATGAAGTCGTCGAAGTCGACGACCGTGAGCGGCGCCTGGCCGCCCCACAGCGCGCCGCGCCTGATGATGGCGCGGGCATAGGCCCAGCCGAACAAGATGCCGCCGATATAGGCGAGCGCGTACCAGCGGATGGCGAAGGGGCCGATCTCGATCAGCACCGGGTCGATGTCGGGGAAGGGGATGACGAGGAGGGGCATTCTCAAACCTTTTCCCTCCCCCCTTGTGGGGGAGGGTTAGGGAGGGGGGGTGGATTATCTCATAGCACGCGCCGCGCTTTCTCACCCGTCATGCTCGCGCTCGGGTGCTTCACCTCTCCCATAGGGAGAGGTCGGCGCGCGCAAGCGCGCCGGGTGAGGGGTTACGGCCTCTCGAGAGTCAGGAACCCCCTCACCCCAACCCTCTCCCCAACGGGGAGAGGGAGCGCGCCGTGCCTCGTGGCGGCAACTCTGCGACCCCGCCCGCCCTTGCACGCCGACGACCCCGGCGCCATTGTAATCGTCGACTGCCCGGCGTGCGGAGGCCCCTCATGACCCAGACCAGCAACCGCTTTTTCGACGAGATGGCGCGGCTGATGAACGACGCCGCCGGCGTCGCCCAAGGGGTGCGGCGCGAGTTCGACACGCTGGTGCGCAGCCAGATCGAGCGCGTGCTGCGCGAGTTCAACGTGGTGCAGCGCGAGGACTTCGAGGCGGTCAAGGAGATGGCGCGGCTGGCGCGCGAGGAGAACGAGGCGCTCAAAGCGCGCATCGAGGCGCTGGAGGGCAGGCTCGAGAAAACAGCGAAAAAACCGAAAGCCGCACCTGACGCCTAGTTAAGGGCCGTTTTATCGTTTCTTGCCCTTTGCAGGGGTCGTCGCTATAACCCGCCCGCAAACGCGGCCCCCGGCACCCCTGGAGGCTTGCCGCGTCGGTAGGCGGCCGAAAATGCCGCCTTTTCCATTGGTTCGAACGAGGTTGATATGGCCACCGTCCAGCAATTGAAGGCGACGGCGCGTCCGAAAGGCGGCAAGGGGGCCGCCCGGTCCGCGCGTCGCTCCGGCCATGTGCCGGGCGTCATCTACGGCGAGAACAAGCCCCCCGTCATGGTGCTCGTCGAGCACGACGAGCTGAAGAAGCGCATCTATGCCGGGCGCTTTCTCACCACGCTCTATGAGATCGACGTCGACGGGCAGAAGCACCGCGTCATCCCGCGCGACTTCCAGCTCGACGCCATCAAGGATCTGCCGATGCACGTCGACTTCCTGCGCGTGTCGGAAGGCGCCACCATCCGCGTCAAGATCCCGGTGCACGTCAAGGGCGCCGACGCCTCCCCCGGCGTCAAGCGCGGCGGCGCGGTCAACATCGTCGTCCACACCGTCGAGGTGCGCTGCCCGGTCGACGCCATTCCGGAATCGATCGACGTCGACATCAGCGATCTCGAGATCGGCCATTCCAAGCATCTCGACGCGATCGATCTGCCGAAGGGCATCCGCGTCGTCGGCCAGCCCGACATGACGCTGGTCACCGTGGTGCCGCCGTCGGGCTACGCCGAAGAAATGCGGGCCGCCGCCGAGGCCGCCGCCGCTGCCGCCGCTGCGGCCGCTGCCGCCGCCGAAGCGGGCGCCATGCCCGGCGCCGAAGGCGCCGCGCCCGGTGCAGCGCCAGGCGCCGCCCCCGGCGCCGCTCCCGGTGCCGCGCCCGCCGCGGGCGCAGCACCCGCTGCCGCCGCCGCGCCGGCCAAGGGCGAAAAGAAGTAAGGCGGCGCCTTCGGGCGCTGCCGTTCCCGGCGTACGCATTTTCGATAAGGCGGCGCCATGCTGCTCTTCGTCGGCCTCGGCAATCCCGGCCCGCAATACGCCGGCAACCGCCACAACATCGGTTTCATGGCGGTGCAGGCGATCGCGCGCCGCCACGACATCAAGCCGTGGCGCCGCAGGTTCCAGGGCGTGGCGGTGGAAGGCAGCATCGGCGGCGCGCGCGTGCTGCTGCTGTTGCCGGGCACCTATATGAACGAGTCGGGGCGCGCGGTGCAGGAGGCCGCGCGCTTCTACAAGATCGAGCCCAAGGACGTGGTGGTGTTTCACGACGAGGCCGAGCTGCGCCCCGGCAAGGTCCGGCTCAAGCTCGGCGGCGGCAATGCCGGCCACAACGGCCTGCGCTCGATCTCCGAGCACATCGGCAACGACTACCGGCGCGTCCGTCTCGGCATCGGCCACCCCGGCGACAAGAATCTGATGGAGGCCTATGTGCTGCAGGATTTCGCCAAGAGCGAATGGCCCTGGGTCGAAGCGCTCTGCGACGTCGTCGCCGACAATGCGGACCTGCTGGTCGAGGGCAAGGACGCGACGTTTCAAAACCGGGTGCATCTGGCCATGAGCGGCAAGGGCTTCGAAGACGACGAGGCCGAGCCCGGCTCCGGCGACTGAACTAGGGACCACATATGGGATTCAAGTGCGGCATCGTCGGCCTGCCGAATGTCGGCAAGTCGACGCTCTTCAATGCGCTGACGCAGACCGCCGCAGCGCAGGCGGCCAACTATCCGTTCTGCACCATCGAGCCGAATATCGGCGAGATCGCCGTGCCCGATCCGCGGCTGGAGAAGCTGGCGGCGCTGGCCAAGTCCGAGCAGATCGTCCCGACGCGGATTTCCTTCGTCGACATCGCCGGGCTGGTGAAGGGCGCCTCCAAGGGCGAGGGGCTCGGCAACCAGTTCCTCGCCAATATCCGCGAGGTCGACGCCATCATTCACGTGGTGCGCTGCTTCCAGGACGACGACGTCACGCACGTCGCCGGCAAGATCGATCCGGTCGCCGACATCGAGACCATCGAGACCGAGCTGATGCTGGCCGATCTCGACAGCCTGGAAAAACGCGTCGACGCGCTGGAGAAGAAGGCCAAAGGCGGCGACAAGGAAGCCAAGGAGACGCTCGATCTGATCAACCGCGCGCTGGCGCTGCTGCGCGAGGGCAAGCCGGCGCGGCTTACCGAGCGCAAGCCGGAGGAGGACAAGCTGTTCCATTCGCTCGGGCTCTTGACCTCGATGCCGGTGCTCTATGCCTGCAACGTCGAGGAGGCCGCGGCCGCGACCGGCAACGAATTCTCCCGCCAGGTCGAGGAGCGCGCCAAAGCCGAGGGCGCGATGGCCGTGGTGATCTCGGCCAAGATCGAATCCGAGATCGCCATGCTGCCGGCCGAGGAGCGCGCCGACTACCTCGCCGCCGTCGGCCTCAAGGAGACCGGCCTCGACCGGCTGATCCGCGCCGGCTACGCGCTGCTGCATCTCGTCACTTATTTCACCGCCGGTCCGAAGGAGACGCGCGCCTGGACCGTCACCAAGGGCACCAAGGCGCCGCAGGCGGCCGGCGTCATCCATACCGATTTCGAGAAGGGCTTCATCCGCGCCGAAACCATCGGCTACGACGACTACATCGCCACCGGCGGCGAGGCGGGCGCCAAGGACGCCGGCAAGATGCGGCTGGAGGGCAAGGACTACGTCGTCGCCGACGGCGACGTGATGCATTTCCGGTTCGCGACCTGAACCGCGGTCGCGCGTGTTGCGACCAATGAGCGCATGAGCCATCGCCTGTCCGTCATGGTGTCGCGCCGCTCGATCCTCGCCGCCGCTTTGCTCGGCCTCTGCGCCGCGGCGCCGGCGCGCGCCGGCGTCGAGAAATTCATGCGCCGCTGCAGCGATCCGCGGAAGTCGACGCTGTGCCCGTTTTTCCGCCCGTCCGTCGCCGTTCCCGACGGCTGGGTCGAGGACAAGGCGGCGACACGGCGTTTCGACGCGGTCATCATCGTGCCGAAAGGCGTTGCCTTCAATGACGCGCAGGCGGTGATCTACGCCATCGCGGTCTACAACCGCGACAAGGAGCCGCTCGCCAAATTCCTGCCCGACGCCGTCGCCGACTGGAAAGACCGCGCCAAGGACGCCAGGATCAGCGATCTGCCCGACCTGCCGCGCGGGTCGGGCAAGCCGGCATTCGTGCGCCGCGCCTTCGAGGGCCCCGGCCTCAAGGAGCAGGGCTTCGAGCTGCAGGCCGTCACCGTCGACGGCGACAATGACGGCAACGAATTCATCGTCACCATCACGCTGTCGGCCAATTCCAGGGAGGCGCTGCAGGCCGCGGAACCGGCCTATCTCGCCATCCTCGGTCAGTATTGAGTGCGCCTGCGCTTTCGCCGATGATGCGCGCCGCCATGAGCAAACTCTATTGGGAAGATTTCCGGCCCGGTGCGGTCGCGGTCTACGGCCCGCGGCTGGTGACGCGCGAGGAAATCGTCGCCTTCGCCGCCGAGTTCGATCCGCAGCCGATGCATCTCGACGAAGCGGCGGCGCGCGGCACCATGCTGGGCGGGCTCGGCGCTTCGGGCTGGCACATGTGCTGCCTGTTCATGCGCATCATCGCCGACGGCTTCATCCTGAATTCGAGCTCGATGGGCGCGCCCGGCATCGAGGAGGTGCGCTGGCTCAAGCCGCTGCGCCCCGGCACCCAGGTCCGCGTGCGCGCCACGGTCGTCGAGACGCGCGCCTCCAAGAGCCGCCCGGACATGGGCCTGGTCAAGCTCGCCTACGAGATGATCGACGAGGCCGGCACGCCGCTGATGTCGCTCGTCAACACCCAGATGTTCAGCAGGCGCAAGGCCGAAGCGGCATGAAATATCTCGAGGACATCGCGGTGGGCGAGACCTACGCCGTCGGCCGCCATACCTTCGGCGCCGAGGAGATCAAGGCCTTCGCCTCGCGCTTCGATCCGCAGCCGTTCCACGTCGACGAGGACGCCGCGGCGGCCTCGCATTTCGGCGCGCTCTGCGCTTCGGGCTGGCACACCGCGGCGGTGTGGATGCGGCTGATGGTGGAATACCGCCGCCGCACGATCGAAGAAGCCCGCGCCCGCGGCGAGCCGGCCGCCGCGATCGGGCCGGCGCTGGGCTTCCGCGACTTGAAATGGGCGAAGCCCGTCTATGTCGGCGACACCATCGACTACGCCAGCGAGGTGGTGGAGACGCGGCCCTCGGCAAGCCGCCCCGGTTTCGGGCTGATGACCATCCGCTCCCGCGGCGTCAACCAGAACGGCGAGGAAGTCATTTCGTTCTTCAGCACCACGTTCGTCGAGCGGCGGCCGCAGCGATGACCGCGACCGCCGTTTCCGCCGACCGGAGCGCCGAGCACCGCGCCATGGGCGTCGCCTGCGGCGCCCACGCGCTGCATGACGGCTACACCGACCTCATCTATGTGATGCTGCCGATCTGGCAGGGCGAGTTCGGCCTCGGTTATGCCGCGCTCGGACTGATGAAGACCGTGTTCTCTGGCACGCTCGCCGGCTTCCAGATTCCGGCGGGCTTTGTCGCCGAGCGCTTCGGCGCCGCGGCGGTGCTCGCCCTCGGCACCGCCCTGGCCGGCCTCGGCTACGTCTTTGCCGGCTTCAGCAGCGGCATCGTCATGCTGGTGACGGCGCTGTTCGTCGGCGGCCTCGGCGCCAGCACGCAGCATCCGCTGGCCTCGTCGCTGATCGCGCACGCCTATGCCGGGCCGCGCTCGCTCAAGGCGCTCGGCACCTACAATTTCGCCGGCGACATCGGCAAGATGACGATGCCGGCGGCGGCCTCGCTGCTGTTCGTGGTGCTGCCGTGGCGGCACGCGCTGATGCTGCTCGGCGGGCTCGGCGTGGTCGCGGCGGCCGCCATCGTCGTCGCCATGCCGCGCTTTGCCGCGGCGACGCCGGCGCAGAACAAGGACGGCACAATCGGCGGCGCCGCCGCCGCGCCGGCTTATGCATTTCCGCTGCTGCTCTCGGTCGGCGTCATCGACAGCGCGACGCGCATGGCCTTCCTCACGTTCCTGCCTTTCGTGCTCACCGCCAAGGGCGCCAGCCTGCCGACCATCGGCGCCGCCCTGACGCTGGTGTTCGCGGGCGGGGCGACGGGCAAGCTGGTCTGCGCCTTCATCGGCGCGCGCATCGGCGCGGTGGCGACGGTGTGGCTGACCGAAGCGGTGACCGCGCTCGGCATTGTCGGCATCCTGCCGCTGCCGCTCGACGCCGCGTTGTTCCTGTTGCCCGTGGTCGGCGTCGCCCTCAACGGCACGTCGTCGGTGCTCTACGGCTCGGTGCCGGATCTGGTGGAGCCGTCGCGGCGCACGCGCGCCTTCGGCATCTTCTATACCGGCACCATCGGCGCCGGCGCGGTGTCGCCCGCGCTTTACGGTCTGCTCGGCGACGCGGTCGGCGTCACCCGGGCGCTGATCGTGATTGCCTGCGCGGTCCTGCTGACGCTGCCGATCACGGCCGTGCTGCGGCCGGCGCTGGCCGCGCGGTCTAGTGCGCCTTGACCCGGACCTGCCTGACCACCGCCGACGGCAAGACGTCGAGATAGGGGCCGAGCAGGAAGGCTTCGCCCGAACCGTAGCCGTACATGCGGTCGTGCGCATCGACCATGGCGCGCACCGGACGTTTGCAGGCGGTGATCGACTCGACGATGAGATCGTTGATCTCGTCCGGCCGCAGCTCGGCCTTGTAGCGCGGGTCGGCCGAGACCTGCCGGATGATGCACTCGGTCGCGCGCTGCACCAGCGGCAGCAGGGCGGCGTCCTTCTGCCGTACCGACAGCTGCATCCAGGCTGCCGGATCGGGCGGCGGGACTTGGCTATCGAGCGAGACTCTCATGACAAGCGACAACCCGAGCAATGTCTCCAGAATCATCCGCGGCCTCGGCGAATCAGTTCGACATCGTGGGTAACGCAGCCGGAGTCGTGCCGTCACGCAAAACTTGAATCGATTGCGCCGGAGACGCCGCCGATGTGGAGTCGGAGTCACAGCGCCGCGCATCGAAGAATTGACGCCCGCCGGCGCTAAGCGATTCAGAAGACTCACGGAATTGCCCGCGCCTGAGGGAACCGGGCGCCCGCTTCGCGGGTTTGAGCCGGTGCCATGGCGGCAAGAGCGAAAAGGTTAACGCGGCGGCCGGCGGCCATCCTCAGCACCGGCCCCGGCCCGCGCATGACCGCCGAGCAGCGCACGCTGCTCAGGAAACTGGCGTTCGACGCCTATGAGCCGGAAGCCTTCAGCGAGCACCTGACGCAGGCGGAAGCGGCCGCGCGCATCGCCATGCTGCAGGCCAAGCTCACCTTGCTCGACGAACCGCCGCACACGCTGTGACGGAACTCGAGCGCGGAACCGCATCCGCGCCGCGGCGTTGCCGTCGCTCATGGGCGAACAGCAGGA
>Ga0070740_10000708_pt1 | contig 60068 bp, 53 predicted proteins | sample Coa_R2_FD_67286 | JGI IMG/M metagenome (GOLD analysis project Ga0070740, IMG submission 67286) | Surface soil microbial communities from Centralia Pennsylvania, which are recovering from an underground coalmine fire - Coalmine... | ecosystem: Environmental > Terrestrial > Soil > Unclassified ... | reverse complement strand
CGCGGCCTGTCGGCGATGCAGGCGGCGCCGGCGCAGGCGGCATCGCCATGATCGCCGTCGACCGCGACAAGCTCATGCGCCTCGCCGACGGCCTGATGGTCGCGGTGGCGGTGTCGCTGCCGTGGTCGACCTCGGCGACCGGCATCCTCCTGGTGCTGTGGCTGCTCGCGCTGATCCCGGCGCTGGCATGGCCCGCGGTGCGCGGCGAGTTCACCACGGCGGCCGGCGGCCTGCCGGCGCTGCTGACGCTGCTCGGCCTGCTCGGCATGGCCTGGGCGGTGGATGTCAGCTGGGCCGAGCGCTGGGATGGATTGGATTCGTTTCTCAAGCTCGCGGTGATCCCGCTGCTGTTCGTGCAGTTCCGCCGCTCGGCCTGCGGGCTGTGGGTGTTCGGCGGCTACCTTGCGTCCTGCCTCGCGCTGCTGGTGGCCTCGACGCTGGTCGAGTTCGTGCCGCCGTTCACGGCGATCCCGATGCACGGCGACTGGGTGCTGGTGAAGAATCCGGCGACGCAGAGCGGCGAGTTCATCACCTGCGTGTTCGGCCTTCTGTATCTCGCGGTCGAATTCATCGAGCGCCGGCAGTGGCTGTGGCTCTGCGCCGCGCTTGCCGCCGTCGTCGGCCTGCTGGCCAACGTGTTTTTCATCGCCACCGGGCGCACCGCGCTGATCGTGGCGCTGGTTCTGGTGATCGCCTTCGCCATGACCCGGCTCGGCACCAAGGGCAGGGCGGTTCTGTTTGCGGCCACCGTGCTTGCGGTGACGGTGGCCTGGGTGTCGTCGCCCTACCTGCGCCTGCGCACCATCTCGGCCTGGGGGGATCTGATGCGCTACGAGCGGACCGACGCCCGCACCTCCTCTGGCGAGCGCGTTGAGTTCGCCAGGATGTCGATCGCGTTCATCCGTTCGGCGCCGCTGATCGGCCATGGCACGGGCTCGATCCAGTCGATGTTCCGGCAGGCCAACCTCGGCAGAACCGGGCCGATCCGTTTTGCCTCCACCAATCCCCACAACCAGACCTTCGCGGTGGCGATCCAGCTCGGCCTGCTCGGCGCGGTGGTGCTGTGGGCGATGTGGATCGCCCATCTGCTGTTGTTTCGCGGCACGGGGCTTGCCGCCTGGGTCGGGCTCATCGTGGTGGTGCAGAATGTCGTCGGCTCGCTGTTCAACTCGCATCTGTTTGATTTCGTGCAGGGCTGGGTCTACGTGGTCGGCGTCGGCGTCGCCGGCGGCATGATGCTCAGGCAGCGAGCCGCGCAACGCCCGGCCGCCAGGCCATGACCGCGCCGCGCTTGGCGTTGCGTGAGGATGCGCGCATTCTGGTGATCGCGCTGCGCCGGCTCGGCGATGTGCTGTTGACCACGCCGCTGATCGGCAGCCTGCGCCGCGCCTGGCCGCGGGCGCGGATCGAGGCGCTGGTATTTGCCGACACTGCCGGCATCCTCGAGGGAAACCCCGATCTCGACGGCATCGTCACCATGCCGGCGCGGCCGAGCGCGCTGCAAAGCGCGGCCCTGGCGGCGCGGCTCTGCAAACGCTACGACCTTGCCGTCTCGACGCAGTCCGGCGACCGCCCGATTTTTTTCGCCGTTGCCGCCGGCCGCCGCGCGGTGGCGCCCGTCGAGGTGAGCTTGAACGGGCGTTTGAAGCGGGCGCTGCTCCATCGCAGCGTTGCCTATGTCGGCGGCGTGCACCGCGTCGAGGAGATGCTGCGGCTTGCCGACGCGCTCGGCATCGCGCGCCTGCCCGGGGTCGTCGCGCCGCGGCCGCGCGCGATCGCATCGCCGCCCGACGGCGGTTATGCCGTCATCCACGCCGCGCCGATGTTCCGCTACAAGCAGTGGACGCAGGACGGCTGGCGCGCGCTGGCGGCCTCGCTCGCCGGGCGCGGCCTTGCGGTGATTGCGACCGGCGGCCCGGCCGCGGCGGAGCGGCGCTATCTCGACGGCGTCTGGCACGGCGTCGCGGTGCGCCGGCTCGACGCGCAACTCGACTGGCCGCAGCTTGCCGGGCTCCTGGCGAAAGCGCGCGTCTATGTCGGCCCCGACACCTCGGTGACGCATCTCGCCGCCGCTGCCGGCTGTCCGACGGTCGCGATCTACGGCCCGACCGATCCGCGGCTCTGGGGACCGTGGCCGGCCGGCGGGCTCGATGCGCCGTGGCACGCAAGCGGATCCGTTCAGCGCCGCGGCAATGTCTGGCTGGTGCAAAATCCGCTGCCCTGCACGCCATGCCAGCTCGAAGGCTGCGAGCGCAATTTGGAAAGTCACAGCGCGTGCCTCGACGAGCTGACGGTCGAGACCGTGATCGACGCTGTCGGGCGCGCGCTCGAGCCGCAGGCGCGTTGAGATTTTCGTCCGGCGTGATTCGCGATGCGGCGCAGTGAAGCAGGCGCTCATGGCGCCGGCGCGAAGGCTCCGTAAATTCCACAGTGCGCCGCATAAAATTCACGTAGAAGCGCCGTTTCGCCGAAATCAATTTTTACAATTCGGCCAAATTTTCGATTTAGCCGAACGCTCGACTCTTGCCGCGGCATTGCCGCGGTGGAAATGTCGCATCAAGGAGAAACTGCAATGACCGATTCGTGGCTCGCCATTTTAGTCTTCGGCCTCGCCTGCGTGCTGTGGTGGCGCATGGACCGCCTCGGCCGCCAGCTCGAGGCGGAGACTGCGAGCATCCGGGCCGAGCTCGCACCGAATGACGATCGCAAGCGCGAGATTCTCGCCGAGTGGATCGAATCGCAAAAAGGCGCGGCAAAAGAGCGGCTCTATTTCTGGCTGGCGTGCGCGCTGGTCGGCACCGCGGCGATCGCCGGCTGGCACCTGTTGTCGCGCACCTAGTCGGCAACGCCCAGGCAGCGCAAGACAGCGGGCTCAGCGCGCGCTCTCGCTGGCGCGTCGGCGCAGCGCCGCATGAACCGCCTCGGCTCGCTTGAGGACGTCATCCGCAAAGATGGTCGCATCGTAGGTTCTAGCCGGGCGGATGCCGGCGGCGAGTTGCCTCATCGCGACGGGAACGTCGAGCCGCTGCGCCAGCCCCGACAGAGTTTCGGACGGCGTCTCGCAAAAAGCATCGTAATCGAAAAGAATCGTCGCCGGCTCGGGCTCCGCCAGGATCGCCTGATAGACCGCGATCCAATACTCCAGCCAGTATTCCGGCTCGGACGGATTGGCGGTCGGCATCGCAGCGCCGAAGGCGAACGGGCGATGGTCGAGGCCGAACTCATAGTGCCCCAGCCAGCCCATGTACTGGCGGACAAATGGATCGTCGGTCTGCTGCTTGCGAAAGCCCTGATGCTGGCGCCACAACGATTGCGCGTGATCGGCCGGCCGGCGAAACGGCACCACGATCGCGGCGTCGGGAAAGGCCGCGCGCAGCGCGGCGAGGCGCAGCACGTTGTTGTTGTTCTTCGACAGATAGCGCGTCTTGCCGCCGCCGGATGCCAGGATCGCGGCGATGTATTTGCGAAACCGCGCAATCGTTTCATCGTCGGCCGAATGGTGCAGCAGCCGGTCGGGCCGCAGGTAGTCGTCACGGGCAAACGTCAGCCAGAACACCTCGTCAAAGGCTTCCGGGCTGTCGAAGCTGACCGAAAGGCCGTCCTGGTGCGCGCGCTCCTGCTCGACCGCGACGGCGCCGTGCCGCCGCGTCAGCCTGCGCCAAAGCCGCGGGGCGAGAACGAACGGCATGTCGCGATAGGTCAAGGCCTCAAACGCGCCGCTCGCATAGAGCGTGCGAAAGAGGATGCTGGTGCCGGCGCGCGCCAGCCCGCAGACGAAGACGTGGTTTCCGCCGCCCGCGCCGACGCTGCTGTCGAGCGGCCGCGTGGCCTGCCCGGCCGACTGGTCGAGATCGAACGACACTTCGCGAATGGCTGCCGATCCGAGCGCGAAGCGATGCAGCAGGCGCGCGCCGGCGCCGTAGTTGCCTGACGCTGCGGCGTGGTTTGGTCGCCAGTAGGCATAGAGCGACCCGCCGATCAGCGCCGCGACATTGAGCGGCCAATTCAGGAACAGCGTGGAATCGAGCGAAACCCGCATGGGGGCGAGGGCCGCGGCAATCAAGGCAAAAGCGGCCAGAGCGGCAACCAGCTGCACCGCCGCCATTGCCGTCGCGCGCAGGATCGCCAGCGAGTAGGCCGGGATCGCGCGCTCCTTCCAGTGGTCGGAGATGCGCGACGACCTCAGGACCGCGGACGCCTGCCGGCTCAGCCGCAGCAGCTCGTGCAGCCGACGCGGCGTTCCGGCACGAACGAAAATCTCGACAAAGCCGATCGCGCCCGCAAATCCGGCGACCGCGTAGGTCAGCTCAACCATTGGCCTGGGGCGAGCCGGCGTTCGGTTTGGCCGGCGCGTCGGCCGATTTCTTCTTCTTGAAGCTGCGGATCAAACGCTTGAACGGATACCAGATGAGGCCGACGACGGCGAGAAAGCCGGAAAATATGACGGCGAGGATCATGCCGACGGCGCCGAGGCCGAGACCGGGCCCGACATAGGCCTGTGCCGCGGTCGGCAGCGCCAGGAGGGCGAGCAGGAATGCATAAGCGATCAGTTGCATGATGGCAGTCCGTCCTTGCCGAAATAATCGGGCGGCAGATAGCCCGCGTCCAGCACGATCAGGGCCTCGGTCGGACTGTAGCGGTTTACGAAATCGAAGAGAATACGGCCGTCCTTGTCGACCCAGAGCGCACGGCCTTGATCGTAGGACGACAGCAGCAGCGAGCCGTCATCCATGATCGTGTGCTTGCCGCCGATCGAACCGTAGAAACTGTATTTCTTGCCGTCGAAAATCGTCTGCGGCTTGGCCGACGTCAGATCGTAGCGCACGATCGTCGAATAGTGCTGCTTCTTGTAGAGCCGATTGTTGTAGACCGTGATGGTTCCGTCCGGCTGCCAATCCGGGTCGTGCTGGCCGGAAGTGTAGGCCTGCGTCCACCATTTCAGCTGCAGCGTGTTCGGATCGATCACGTAGACGAGGTCGCTGTGACGGTAGCTGATCAGGAGGTCGCCCGGCTTGAAGCGATCGCTCTTGGCGGTCGCCGGGAACGGCTCGACGTCGTTGATGTGCCAGGTATCTTCGGTGTCCTCCTGGCGCGTGATCCAGAGGCCGAAAATGCCGAGTTCGGGGTCCGCCGCGTTGTGCACCTGGGCGAGCGGAACGGTCCGCTCAATGGTCATGGTCTTGACGTTGACGAGCGAGAAGGCGTCTTTGTTGCCGGCCGATCCGGCGACGTAATAGCGATCCTCGTCAAGCGGCTCGATGGCATGGTGGAATTCGCCGTGGATGGAGCCGAGCCACTGTCCGCAGGCGTCGATGTGGTAGATCGGGCCGTAGTCGGCCGCCGAGAAAAAGCTGCCATCGTGCCGGAACGCGAACAGATGGTGATGGCCGTCCTTGAGTTCGCGATCGGGAATTTTCCAGTACCTGACCAGTCGGCCTTCGGTCGTCATCAAGAGGACGCCATTCATGGCATCGGCGAAATCGAATTTGCCGACGATGTAGATGTAGCCCGGCCGGTTGTTCGGCGCCGCGGTGATGACCGGCGCGATGCGCCGGTTGGCAAGCGGCAGACCGTCGACCGGGTGGAAGTTTTCCGAGCTGTCGGGCGTGTAGCGGTGCAGGAACCGGTCCGGGCGCACGCCGGTGTCGCTCATCAGCTTCTGGAAGATGCTGGTGTGCTCGTCCCGGTAACCCTGGACGAAACGATAGATGTCCCGGATGTACAGGAACGGCCAGACGCGGGTTTGCACCACGAAGGCGCCGGCGACAAAGCCGACCAGGAGCAACAGGTAGGCCGCCGCGACCGCTTGCACGAAACGCATTAACCTACTCCCGCTCCCCGGCGCGGCGCTCTGGATGCCATTATGTCGGCTGCAAGGCAAATTAAACTTCAGGCCGGAAAATCCGCCGGCGCCGTTGCCGTCTTTGCGGCGATTGTCTAGACATTGGCGCCCCCGGCCTGACGGGATAAACCGTTGAAACAACCGCGGTTGACGCTGGCGCAAGGACCGCTTGCCGGATTGTTCGGGCATGGGACGCTGGTCGCGCTTGCGATTTTCATTGCCGTCAATGCGGCCATTGCGGTTTTCACCGTGCAAGGCGCCGTGCTTGAGCACGGCTCCGACGTCGGCACGTGGTATCGGCCGGCGCTCGGATTGCTGAAATACGGCGGCTTTGTCGACCCGGACGATCCCTCGAAGTATCTCACGATCAGGCCGCCGTTCTATCCGATGTTGATCGCGCTGTTGCTGCGCGTCACCGGGACGCTGTGGAGCCTCGTCGTCACGCAGCTCGCGCTGCTTTTCGCGACGGGACTCGTGGCGCGGGCAATCACCGAACGGCTGCTGCCAGGCTATGGCTGTCTCGTGATGCTGCTTGTTGTCTTCAACCCAAGCGCCATCGGCGTCGCCCATGTGCTCGGCAGCGATACGCTCTACGCATTTGTTTTCGCGTTGCTGTTCTGGGCCGTGGTCGAATTTGCCTACCGGCCCGCGTGGCGTCCGGCGCTCGCAACAGGCGCGCTGCTCGGAGCTTCGCTGCTGGTGCGAAATCCGCTCGAAGCCCTGCTGCCGCTGTGGCCGGTCGTCATGACGGTGCTTGCCGTGATCGCGGGCGGCCGGAACCTCTGGACGCGCGCTCTGCTGCTGGGTATCGCCGCGACCGTGCTTGCTTACGCGATCACAGTTCCCTGGATTGCCTATAAATACCGCGCCAATGAGGGCTTCGACCTGACCTCGCAGGAACAGAAAGCCTGGTTCCTGCGCAAACAGGTCGTCTACCTCGAGCACTGCCGCAGCGGCCTGCCCAACAACCTCGCCCGCGACAACTGGACCGAGGAGCGCAAGGCGCATCTGGCGGAAATCCCCGGCTTCGAGCGGATGACTGAACGCCAGCAGGCGAACTATGTCATCAACGACTCGATTGCCCGGATGCGAACCTACTCGGTCCGCAATTACGTCTGCGCGCTCACCTCGGGCTGGGCGCTGATGTATGGCTCGCCAGGGGTGAGCAACTTGTCGCTGCTGTTCGGCGAGGTGAGCCAGGGCACCATCGCCTATCTCCGCTGGAACAGGTTCGCCGAGTATTTCCGCAAAGTGCCGCCGGCGACCATCGTCATCACCGTCATCGGCCTCGCTTATGTGATCCTGGTAAGGCTTCTCAATCTGTTCGGCGCCATCGCGATGGTGCGTCGCCGCGCCTGGGTTCCGCTGCTGACGATGTTCGGCGCGATGACATACTTGACGCTGATCATGCTTTTCAACGGCGCCGCACGCTTCCGCCTGCCGCTCGACCCGTTGCTGTTCATCATCGCCGCATATGGCGTGGCCGAGTTGCGCGAGCGCTGGTTCAAGCCCGCTTCCGGCTGAGGTCGCGCAGCAAAAGCCAGACGACGGCGCAGCCGGCCGCCAGCGCGGCGGCTTGGCGCCAATGCGAGGTTCCGAGGCTCAGGGCGGCAAGGAGTGCCAGCGCGATGTTGGCGCCGAAGACGCGGCCGACGATCTGAGTGACGCTGAGGCCGAGATCGCAGGCGCGCTGGTAGAAGTGGCTGCGGTGCGCCTGCGTCACCGGCTCGCCCGCCGCCAGGCGGCGCACCAGCGTGAGCCCGGTGTCGGCGAGATAATAGAGCGGCAGCAGCAGCGCCGCGGCCAAATGGCCGCGTCCCGCCAGCAAGATCAGCAGCCACGTCAGCAGCAGGCCGATCGGCAGGCTGCCGACATCGCCGAGGAACAGCCGCGCCACCGGCTTGTTGAACGGCGCGAAGCCGAGCATCGCGCCGCACAGCACGATCGCCGTCAGCGCCGCCTGCGGCGGCAGTTCGCCGGCGATGCCGAAGACGGCGAGCGCGGCGGTGACGGGGACGACTTCGGCCACCGTGATCCAGTCGATGCCGTCCATGAAGTTGACGAGGTTGACGAACCAGACGCCGCCGATCAGCAGCAGGACGCGCTCCAGCCACCACGGCATGATCGGAACGATGCGCAGCGTGGCCGGCAGCACCGCAATCACGACGGCCACGGCGGCCGCCTGCAGGATGAGGCGCGGCGCAGCTTCCAGCGGGCGGACGTCGTCGGTGACACCGACGATCGCCAGTCCGAGCGTCGCGGCGAAGGTCAGCGCCAGCTGGCGCGGATCGTCAAACAGCGACGGCAGGAACACCAGCAGACAAGCGACGACGAGCGTGCTCGCCCCGATGACGGCGATGCCGCCGCCCTGCGGCGTCGGCGTGGCATGGGAGGAGCGTGCATTCGGCCGCGCCAGGGCGTAGCGCGCCAGAAACGGCCGCAGCAGAAGGATCAAGACGGCGCTGATGACGGCGGCGGCCGCCGCCGGCAGGACGAGTTGTTGCGCAGTGACGGTCATGCCTTCAAGCCGTCCGCGTCAGCAGCGTGTCGTAAAGCTTCACGATGTCCGCACCCACGCGCTTGCTGGAAAACTCGCGCTCGACCAGGTCGCGGCCGGCGGCGGCGAATTTGGCGCGCGTCGCCGGTTCCCGGGCCAGGCGCTGCGCAGCATCGGCAAGGGCTTGCGCATCGTCAACCGGCACCAGCAAGGCATTCAGGCCCGGCCGCGCAATCTCGCGGCAGCCGGGCACGTCGGTGGCGATCAGCGGCCGGCCGCAGGCGGCGGCTTCGAGCAGGCTCAATGGCAGGCCCTCGCGGCGCGAGGGCAGCACGGCGATGTGCGCGCGCGCCCAGATGCTTGCCACGTCCGCCACGTAGCCGAGCACCGAAACGGACGGATGCTTGCGCCAGCCCGCGATCTCGGCGTCGGGGATGGATGCCGGGTTGGCGGGGTCGGCATCGCCGCAGATCAGCAGGCGGACGCTGTCGCCGCGCGCCTCGAGCAAAGTCTGCGCCGTGACCAGCGCGCGCAGCCCCTTGTCGTCGAGCAGGCGCCCGACATAGGCCATGGTCACCGGGCCATCGGGTTCCGGCAGCGGGCGCAGCCGGTCAGTGTCGACGCCCGAGCCGGGAATGAGAAAGATGCGCGACGCCTCGATGCCGATAGCGGCCATCGCGGCGCGGTCGTCGGGATTTTGCACCAGCACCGCGGCGTGCCGGCCGCCGAGCAGGTGGCGAAGAAACGGCCGCAGCAAAGTGCGCACCAGCCAAGCCTTCGCACTGGTCGAGGTGAACGCAAAGCCCATGCCGGCAAGCGCCGACAGCCGGCGCAGCCGCAGGCCCAGCGCCGCGAGCGAGCCGACGACCGAAGGCCAGAACGCGACCTGGTGCACGAGGTCGGGGGCGAGGCTGCGATAGACGCCGCGCACCTCGGCGACCGCGCTGGCAAAATGAAGCGGGTTCATGCTGCCGCGCCGCCAGCCGAGCGGGTGCAGGACGAAGCCCTCGGCGGTGATGGCGGCGCCGCCATTCACCACGCGGGTGGCGACATGGACCTCGTAGCCGGCGTCGCGCGCCGCGCGCGCCATCGGCAGGCGGTGCGACAGGAAATACCAGTCTTCCGACACGAGATAGAGCAGGCGGCGCGCCGCCGTGGTCTTGGCCGGCGCCTGCATCACGGATTGAGCCACCGCTCCGACCAGGCCCGCAACATCAGAATATTCCAGAGTGCGGTTGCGTTCTGCTCGCGATTCGTCAGGTGACGTTGCCACAGTGTCCGCACCCCGCCAATGTCGAGCAGGCCGTCAGTGGCGAGCTTGTCGGGCGCCAGCAGATCTTCGGCCCAGCCGCGCAGCGGGCCGCACAGCCATTGGCCGAGCGGCACGGAAAAGCCGCGCTTCGGCCGCTCGGCCATGGCCGGCGGCAGGTAGCGGGCGAACACCGATTTGAGCAGCGCCTTCGGCTCGCGCCCGCGGCGAAGCGGCGCCGGCAGCGACCAGACGAATTCGACGACGCGGTGATCGAGCAGCGGCTCGCGCGATTCGAGCGACACCGCCATGGAGCAGCGATCGACCTTGGTGAGGATGTCGTCGGGCAGGTAGGTCGCCATGTCCTGGGCCTGCATGCGCGACACGAGGTCCGGCAGATGCGCGGCGAGCCGCTGCGGGCGGAGCGAGCCCGCGGCGCCCGGCACGAGTTCGGTCTGGTCGGTGCCGACGATGTCGGTCGCGGCGGCCGCCTCGTCGCTATCGGCGGCGCCGAGCGCCGCCGCAAGCCGCCGCCGCTTTTCGCCGATGCGCTGGGCGCGGCCGCGGTCGAGCCCGATCATGCCGGCGCCGGCGGCGAGCGCCCGTTCCGGCATCAGACGCAAGGCGCCGCCGAACGCGGCGCGCAAGCCGCGCGGCAGCATGCCGACGCGGCGCCAGGTCGCCGCCAGCATTTCATATTTGGGATAGCCGCCGAACAGCTCGTCGCCGCCGTCGCCCGACAAGGCGACGGTGACGTGCTGGCGCGTCATCTGCGACACCAGGTAGGTCGGCAGCTGCGATGAATCGGCGAACGGCTCGTCGAACCAGTCGGCGATGTTGCCGACCAGCGGCAAGGCGGACTTCTCGTCGAGCATGAGCTCGGTGTGCTCGGTGCCGAGCTTGCCGCCGACCTCCCGGGCGTAGGACGATTCGTCGTAGGCCTGCTCGCGAAAGCCGATGGTGAAGGTCCGCACCGGACGGTTCGAGCACGCCTGCATCAGAGCGACGACCGTCGAGGAATCGAGCCCGCCGGACAGGAAAGCGCCGAGCGGCACGTCGGCGATCAAGCGCTGGCGCACGGCCTGCAGCAGAAGCTCGTTCAGGCTCTCTGCCGCCTCATTCGCGCTCATGTCACGGCCGGGCTGGGCGACGACCTCGCTCAGCCGCCAATAGGGCGCAATCGACGGCTCGCCGCCGGCGGCGACGGTGAGAATGCAGCCGGGCGGCAGCTTGTGCACGCCGCGGAAGATGGTGGCCGGGGTCGGCACATAGCTGTAGCGCAGGAAGGCGGCGACCGCCTCGCGGTCGACCTCCTTGCGGAACGACGGATGCGCCATCAGCGCACGCAGCTCGGAGCCGAACAGCACGGCGCCGCCGTTGATCGTCCAGTAGAGCGGCTTCACCCCGATCCGGTCGCGCACGAGATGCAGCGTGCGGCTCTGCCGGTCGAACACCGCGAAGGCGAACATTCCGGCAAAGCGCGTCACCGCCTGGGCGACGCCCCATTCGCCGAAGGCGGCGAGCATGACTTCGGTGTCGGAGGTGCCGCGGAAGACGCGGCCGCGCGCTTCCAGTTCGCGCCGCAGCTCGCGGAAATTATAGACCTCGCCGTTATAGGTGATGACGTAGCGGCCGTCGGCCGAATGCATCGGCTGCGCGCCGGTTTCGGTGAGGTCGATGATCGCCAGCCGCCGGTGGCCGAGGCCGATACCGGCTGCGGCGTCACCCCAGGCGCCGCGCCCGTCGGGCCCGCGGTGCGCCAGCGTGTCGGCCATGGCGAGCGCGGTTGCCGCGGGGTCGCGCTCGCTGCCGCTGAGGTGGAAGACGCCCGTGATCCCGCACATGTGCCGCGCAGCACCCTGAAAAGCCGCACCGGAACCTTGTTGCAACGCTCCGCCGCTTAACCAAGCCGATGGACCGGCTGTCACTGTCGCCGTGACTTACCATAGAGTTCATGCTATGAACACCACAACAGGTTTCCACCGAGCAGAGTAAACGCGTGGCCAGGACCCCGCACACCGGAAAAGACCAGGATTCGTTCGGCGACCAGGACGAAATCCTCCTCGGCGTGCTGACCGCGGTCGAGCGCGACGCCAACACGTCGCAACGCGGCATTTCGCGCGAGCTCGACGTCGCGCTGGGCCTTGCCAATGCCTACCTCAAGCGCTGCGTCCGCAAGGGCCTGATCAAGATCAAACAGGTGCCGCGCCGGCGCTACGCCTACTATCTGACGCCGCAGGGCTTCATGGAGAAGTCGCGGCTCGCCGGGCAGTATTTCTCCGCCTCGTTCACCTTCTTCCGCCGCGCCCGCGCGCAGATGTCCGAATTGATGCGCGACTGCGCGAGCCTCGGGCGCCGCCGCATCGCCTTTGCCGGGGTGTCCGATCTCGCCGAGGTGGGCGTGATCTGCGCGCTCGACTTCCCGGTGCAGATCGTCGCGGCGATCGAGCCGTCGCGGGCAGGGGAGACGTTTTGCGGTCTGCCGGTGAAGGCGACGCTTGCCGACTGCGGCAAGGTCGATGCCGTGATCATCACCGAGCTTGCCAAGCCGGAGGCGGTCTATCGCACGATCTCGGCGCAAGTCGACGGCGAGCAGATCCTGGCCCCGGCGCTGCTGCGCATCGCCTTGCCGAAGACGTTTGCTTCCGCGCCACGGGCGGCCGAATGAAACAGTGGTTTGCCGTTTACACTCAACCACGCAAGGAAGACGTCGCCGTCGAACATCTTGGACGGCAGGGCTTCGAACCCTACTGTCCGCGCTACCGCAAGCGGCACAGCCACGCCGGCCGCGTCAGCCTCGTCGCCTCGCCGCTGTTTCCCCGCTACGTCTTCGCCGCTTTCGACCCCGACCAGGCGCGCTGGCAGGCGATCCGCTCGACGCGCGGCGTCGTCGATCTCGTCAGGAACGGCCTCGATCCGGTGCCGGTGCCGGAAACCATCTTGTCGGAAATCCGCGCACGCGAGGACGAGGAGGGCTTCGTCCTGCTCGGTAACCATCTGCGGCTGGCGCGCGGCGACAAGTTCAGCATCGCCGAGGGACCTTTCGCCGGTCACGTCGCGATCTTCGAGGCCAAGCGCGATTCCGCGCGCGTGATCGCGCTGCTGTCGCTGCTCGGCGGACAGATCGTCGTTAATCTGCCGCCGCGCGCCGTCGCGCCGATCTCCTGAGCGGCCGCCGCGCTCTGGCATTAATTATTTACACCGCCGATTCCGCCCGAAACCTTGACCGGACGGGGCTTAGTGTTCATAACATGAACGAGATGGCCACGCCAACTGCGGCATCCGTTCCTATGGCCAGACCGACTTTGGGGGAGGCGTTTTTCACCCAAAGTGCGGTAGCTATTGCGGCGATCGGCGCCGCCATGTCCCGCCCCATCGCACCATGATGCTCGATCTCTGGCCGCCGCGCGTGCTCAGGCACGTGCTGCGCCCCGGCGAAAAATACGGCGCCGGTTCGCGCACGCTCGACTACCTGCGCCTCGCGGTGGCGCCGAAGCACAAGACGGTGCTGGTGGCGACGTTCCCGAAATCGGGCTGGAACTGGACCGCGGAGGTGCTCGACTACTGCGTGACGCGTCACTTCACAGGCCGCTACGAGGTGACCTACAGCGGCGAGGGCACGCTGAAGCAGCGGCAGAAGACGCCGCCCAGCGTCTTCTCTCCGGCCGACTCGCGCTCGTCGCGGCGGCCGACGGTGCGGGCGCTGTTTCCTGAAGTCGATCTCGATTACTGTCTGCACACCCACAGCGGCTGGCACCAGTCGCCGCTCGCCGGGCTCGATGCCGCCAAGACCGTGCTGGTCGTGCGCAGCATCCCCACCACGCTCTACTCCTACTTCCGCTCGCGCCGCGGCAAGTTCGCGACCTTGCAGGACTGCCTGGACGACGGCGCCCTCGACCGCATCCTCCGCTTCTATAATTCGTGGGGCGATTTCTGCGCCCGACCCAGCGCGCGCTTTCGCGTATTCCGCTACGAGGACATGCGGCGCGAGCCGGTCAAGCAGTTCCGCGCGATGTTCGAATACGTATTCGGCTTCGATGTCGGCGAGGTGATCGTCGCCGAAGCGCTCGACTTCTACAGCTTCGAAAAGCAGAAGGAGCGCGAGTGGCGCTTCAGCGGCGACGAGAACCGCCATTTCCATTTCCGTGGCGCCCTCGATTACCGGGACATGATCGATCCCGCGACGATGGCCAATATCCGCCGCGCCCTTGCCGAGCGGCTGCGGCATGATTTCGGCTACGACTACGCCGAAACCGTGCTGTCGGGAGCCGTCTCGGCGTGACCATGTTGGTGCCTGTGCCGACGCCTGCGGTGACCAGATGACCGGCTCTGCGGCGCTCGACCGCCTGATGCCGTCCGCCGCTGCGCTCGACCGGCTGGTCTATCTGGTCGGGCCGGTGCGCGGCGGCACCACCATCATTCACCGCGCCATGAACGTGCATCCGAAGGCGATGGTGCTGCCGCAGCTCACGCATTTCATGCAGCATGTTTGGCGCTACCGCCGCCAGATTCACGAGCGGCTGCTGCGCGAACTCCTGCGCATGCCGGAATGGTGGGAAGAGCGCGCAATTCACAAGCGTCTCGGCGACGAGGGCTATGCCCAGTATCTGCGCATCGTCAACCGCGCGTTCGCTCGGCGCGACCTGGCCGAAATGTACAAGCTTTACCCGATTGCCTATGCGCTGACGCCGGCCTTCGACAAGAATCCGGCCGACATCGTTTGCTGGCATGACAAGCATAATGACTGGCGCCACCTCGGCACGTTGGCGCGTGCATTTCCGTCGGCCAAGTTCCTGTTCATCGCCCGCGACCCGCGCAGTGTCGCGCTGTCCGCAGCCCTGCGCACCGCGACGATGGCCGGCGAAATCACCAAATACCCAAATCGCGGCGACCTGATCGGCATGGCGCTGTACTGGCGCTTCCTGCTGCAGCGCTGCCTTGCCATGACGGAACGCTATCCCGAGCGCTGCATGGTGGTCCGCTACGAGGACTTTCTTGCCGCGCCGGCAGCGACGCTGAACCGCATCTTCGCCTTCACCACCGGCGAAACCATGCCGCCCGAGGCCATCGACCGCGCGCTTGCCGGCGTCAGCGGCCGCGCGACCAATACCGGCGAGCGCTATTCCGGCGTCGACCAGGCCCCCCGCGAACGCTGGAAAACCGCGCTCAACGCCGAGGATGCCGACCTGGTGGCGCAATTGACCGGGGCGACAGCGCGCAGGCTCGGCTATGACATCGCGCCCGAGAGCAGGCTCGGCGCGTTTCGCAGCATCCGCGGCATTGCCGGCACCGCGCGCGTCAAGGCGCAGCTCAAGCTTCTGCTCAGCGAGGCCTATGAATTGCGGCTGACGACAGACCCGGTTTCGTCAGGCGCGGATAAATGACTGGGTGAAAAAATTCGCGGACGATAATTGACTGAATAACCAAAGAAGGATCGACATGGCTAACCTTGGCTTTCAACCCATTTCCGTCGAAGAGCTGCCGAAATGGAGAGGCGAGATTGTTAATAAGATATTGGGCCTTACCCAACCGAAACTCGTCACGCGTACAATTGAAAAGGTGCAATCAGAATACGATCAAGATAAATGGTCGCGAGCGCGCGCAATTTATCGAAGCGACCCTCATCATTCGGCTCGATCACTGCTGGAAACGTTGATTGATGCAGATCCGGATCGGCAGCGGGCGTGCGTCGTCAATGGCCAACTTGGCACTTGGACGTGTCGTGCCCTGTACACGCATCTCATCGATGCAATGGAAAGATGGTTTGGCCCCTCAATTGCTGCAAGCAACTCGGTTGTAGAGCTCGGCGCGGCCTTCGGTGCCTATCCCCTTCTTCTCAGCGAACGGTTCCCGGACAAATCGTTTTATGGCGCCGATCTGTCGCCGAACGCCATTTCATTGGCGCGAGAAGTCTCTGGCCAGCGCAAGAATGTGGCCTTTGAGGAATTCAATTTTCTGTCCGAGCACTATCCTATTTTGGATCGTGCCGCGGGTCCGGTTACGGTCTTTACCGCCCAGGCCCTAGAACAGCTTCCGAGCGCCGAGCGGCCAATAGCGACGCTGCTTTCCGTCAAATCCAAGATTCACCGAGTGTTTCACCTGGAACCGGTGTTCGAACTTCACGACAACGACCTACTGGGGCTTATGCGCAAGCGCTACGCTGAAATCTCCGATTACAATCGCGATCTCTTGGGTGTCTTACGTCGCCATGAGAGCGCTGGGCGGTTAAAGGTCATGCGTGTCGAAAAGAATACGTTTGCATTCAACCCGTTCAATTGCCTCTCGCTGATAGAATGGGCTCCGTTGTGAGCAGCCCGGCATGCGTATACGAGTGGCGGGAGGGTTCGTTCCGGTGAAAAATGTGTTGCCGCATGATGAAGTCGCTCTTCAGGAGCGAGATTACGAACGGCTGCCGTGCCTTCACATCGGATATGCTAAGTGCGCGTCGACAACTCTGCAGCATCACTTTTTCAGGAGTCATTCGGAGATAACCAACTTAGGCCGACCCTCGCCGCATCGCGATATTCGTCAAACTTTTGAAGTAATATTTAATGCAGCTGAGGCCTCCCATAATGAAGCAGCGAAGGCCGATGTTGAACGATGCCGCGTGGCCTGGCGAGATCAATTGAATCTCGCGGCGTCGGCGGGAAAAATTGTTGCCTATTCGCATGAGAGGCTAACGCATTCACAATATTATAAAACACCGTCAGACACGACTCTTCCAGAGCTGCTTCGATCGATCATTGGTCCTTGCAAGATAATGATCGTAATTCGAGAGCAGCTTCATGTGCTTGAATCATACTATTTGCACAAGACGCGGGCGCACACGTATCTGCCGCCTGACGAGTGGCTTGAGACCAATGCCGCCGGCCTCGTGCAGATGTTGCAATATGACAAGTTGGCTTCTGCGTATCGCAATGTGTTTGGTCCGGAGAACGTGGGGATATTTCTGTTTGAAGAATTGCGTGATCGCCCAGCGGATTTCGCAAATCGAATTTGCAGGTTTATGGGCGTCGATCCGAAAATCGGTGCGGAGCTCTTGAAGGACAAGCGCGAGAACATTCGCCGGAGTTCACGCATGCTTTGGTATGCAAGCATCAGGTCGCGGCTTTGGCCACATTTCCGTGTTTCAGAATACTTACCTGATGCGGTGGTAACAGGGTGGAATCATTTTCTTCAACGCGGCAGGAGGGCGGAGGTGAGCTTTTCCGAGGACCGTGTCCGGACACTTGAGAAGCTTTATGCCGCCGCTAACTCGAATCTTATCAGGGAATTTGATCTGCCCCTGAAGCAGTTCGGGTATCTGTAGGAAATAGGAGCACGGACATGAACATCGAGGGCGCACTCTATTATTATGGATTGCGGGCCAACCTGCCGTTCAACGTTCTTAGGGCAGTTGCTGAAGCATGCGACACGATGCGCCAGCCGTCGGATGTGTGGCGTCGTAGTAAGGCGGCGCGACAGCTGCGCAACTCTTCGCGGTGGCATGGGTTTCTTCCGCGTGAGAAAGGCTATGCTTTCTTTGACCGTGATAAAATTCCGGGCATAGAAAGTGTTGTAGCCGCCTGTCGAAGGCTTGTAGATGAGCGGCGAAATAACGCGCCGAAGCGACGCGAGAAAAATCCTTTTGCGTTCTTTGAGCGGCCGGAAGATTTCGAGCAACATCCAGAATTATTGCAGTTTGCGCTTAGCGGGCCCGTTGTCGAAACTGTCTCGGATTACCTCGGGGTCTTGCCCCAGCTGCATTCGATCGGCCTGTGGGTGACCGAGCCTCTCCATGATCCGCACTTTAGCAGTCAGCTATTCCATCTCGACCAACCGGAGGTCGGGATTATCGGGGTGTTCGTCAACATCAGCGACGTGTCGCTCGAAAACGGACCGCTTACCCTCATTCCTGCGGATATCTCGGAACGTATCAACGAGGCGGTCAACTACCCGAAACGGTATTATTGCGCAGATGGGCGTGTGACGGACGCGGAAATATTCCAAATATGCGCGCCCAAGGACGTCAAGTCTTTGGTCGGTCCGGCTGGCACGGGCGTATTTGTAGATCTATCAGCGTGCCAACACTATGGCAGCCGATGCGTGGGTGGGGAGCGAATAATGTTCGCAGTAAAATTTCAGAAGGCGCACAAGGCGCGGCACGGGATGAGGCAAACATTTGGTCGGTTTAAAGACAAGTTTAAGGGTCATCGTTCGCTTGTTCTCACGTGATCAATGGCGGGACGCAATTGCACCGCCGCGGCCTCGCAATTTTTGCTGCAACGAGCAGGCAGAATGACTGCGAATTATAAGGTCGTCGGAGAGTTTGTTCAGCGCTGCCGTTCGCTTGGTCTAAGCCTGCGAACAACCGCGATCCTGCTTGCGCTTAATGGCACTGCGATTCTTCTGGAGGGTTTCGGTGTCGCGATGTTCCTGCCGATCTTGCAATTCATTGAAGCGGGCGGCGACAAAACCAAGCTTTTGGCCGCGGGACGCTATTGGGCAGTTATCTCCAGCATTATCGACGCGCTGCATTTGCCTTTTAATCTTGCGATCCTGCTGCTGGCAAGCTTTGCCGCGTTTCTTGGGCGACAAGCGTTCAATTATCTTCAGCTTTGGTATAAGGCGAAGCAGCGACTGCAAAGTACGCATGTAGCCAGAACGCGCATGTTCAATTATTACATTCGGGCCGGCGCGACGCACCACGATCAGGCGCTTTTGGGCGAACTCATTAACGAAATTAATGTCGAATTGCCGCGCGGCATAAATAGCCTTTACGGGACTGCTAACCTGATAAGCGCGGTGATGTTGATCGTTGTTTATCTTGCGGGTTTGATGGCGCTCTCGGTATGGATGACGCTTATTTCGGCCGGTGTCCTGGTTGGGACGATTCTGCTGTTGCGTGGATTGATAAGAGATAGCGGCGTGACAAGCGGGTCAATCACACGGGCAAACCAGCGCACGTCAGCTTTCCTCATTGACCGATTGCGTTCCGTTCGACTTATCCGTCTGTCGCGCACGGAAGCTGCCGAGATCCGGTATTTAACCACGCTCAGCGAACAGCAACGCGATAACGAGCTACGATTGCGTGAGTTGGCAGCATGGACAGAGGTGGCGACTGAGCCAACCGCGCTTCTTGCCGGATTAGTGATGCTTTATGTTGGATACACGTATCTCGGCCTGAGCATCAGCATGCTCGGGTTGTTCTTGCTTGTATTGCTGCGGCTGTTACCGGCGACGCGGCAGGCACTGAGCATTTACCAAACGGTCGTGGGTCAATGGGCGAGCCTCTCGATCATCGAACGCCGACTCGCGAACATGCGCGCGGCTCGTGAGCCGCGCGGTGGTGGCCGGGAACTTCACGCGTTGAAAGATTCAATTCGTATCAATGACATCTCCTACACTTATCTAGACGGAACGGCTGCGCTGTCGGGTATGAGCTTCGAAATTCCGGCTCATAGTATGACCGCGGTGGTCGGTCCTTCCGGCAGCGGTAAGTCTACTTTGATCGACCTTTTGCCTCGGCTGCGCGACCCTGAGGCAGGAACGATTTTGCTGGATGGCGTGCCGGCTAATGAGTTTTCGATTGAAAGTCTGCGCAGTAACATCGCTTTCGTGCCGCAAAAGCCGAATATCTTTATGGGTACAATTGCAGATCACATTCGCTACGGCCGTCCGGACGCTACCGACGAGGAAATTCACGAGGCGGCGCGGCTTGCCGGCGCGGCCGAGTTCATTGAGCGACTCCCCAACGGTTATGGCACGATGCTGACAGAAGAGGGCTCGAATTTGTCAGGGGGCGAGCGTCAGCGGCTTGATCTTGCTCGGGCGATGCTGCAGCGCGCGTCAATTCTCATTCTCGACGAGCCCACAAGCCAGCTTGATGCCGCAAGTGAAGAGCGCTTCCGTGAAGCGCTCAGGCGTATCCGTAACGAAACTGACACCACCTTGATCATCGTCGGTCATCGATTGTCGACAGTCAGTGAGGCAGATCGCATCGTGGTGTTAAAGGACGGTCGGGTGGCTGAGTGCGGCACGCACGCTGAGCTCATGGCTGGCGATGGCTGGTACGCAAGGGCGTGGCGGAGTCAGCATATTTCTAATCCTGTTGAAGTGCCTGTCGTTGCCTAACGAAGCCTATCACTGTGCCGCGCCGACTCTTCACGAAAAGGTTCTTTTATGACGACTCTGTTTGACGGCCCGGCGACTATGTTGTCCGGCACTGAGTACAGTACGGCACCGATTCCTGATCGCTCAAATGAGTTCAAGAGTGTTGGGATCGTATTGAGCCGGAAACGTGCGGAATTTTTCCTTCTGTTGGCGAAGAGGTTGATAGAGCGCTTTGGCAGCACAATCCATATATTTGTACGAACTCAACAGGAATTGACAGGCTATCGAGATTTAGTCGGGAAGAAACTGGCAGCATCTGTCGATATCGCCGCAGATCCTGCATCTCTGGCTCTTACCCCTGTTCGCGACCAGAATGCTTTGCTGGAGGAGGCGATAAAATTAGAACGTCAGACCGGAGTGACATTTGGCCGGCTGGCGATGAGCTCTCGGGCATTTAGTCGGGGATATTTTGCTGGTGCGGTCTTTCACGGCTACCCGGAGTATCTCACAAAGGCCGACAATCTCATGATTTTGCAGGCGCAGGTCGAAGCGTTGAGATTTTGGGACCGCCAATTGCATGAAAAGCAACTGACGCTTCTTTTAGATGGGGATATGTACGGGGCCGCAATGTGTCGCGTGCACCAAGTGCCTGTACGGATTTTGGAGCCAGGGCGATATCGGAATCGGATGATTTGGTCAGTCAATGAAAAACGAGAGACGCCGCAAATCGCGAGCATTTACCGTCAGGTAGACAATGCGCCCGAACCGGACATCGCCGAGCCGTATGCCGCGGCTATCGTAATATACAAGCGCTTTTGGCGTGAACGCGGATCACTATGGCGGGCAGCATACGCCACCATGACAGGACTTGCGTATGGACTGTATTACAAACTTCGTGGCTACGACATTTCGCGGCGCATATCGATTGCTGACAGGCTGAGGGTACCGTTGATGTTCTACATGCGCACTCGTCGTGCGCGGCGGGCCTCCAATTTTCGTTTGGCTGACCTTGAGGGCAGACGTTTTGCCTACTTTCCAATGCACAAGGAGCCCGAAGTTTGGAACGTCCTGCGCTCGCCCGAGTGCTTCAATCAATTTGCGGTTATTCAGGCAATCAGTCGTGATTTGCCGGCCGGCGCGCTGCTTGCGATCAAAGAGAATCTTTACAGTACCAGTTTCCGGCCCCATTATTACTATGAGCAACTTAAGTCATTGACCAATGTTGTGCTGCTCGACCTTCGGGAAAACTCGATCGAGTGTATCAAACAGGCTGCTGTCACGATTACCATCAGCGGCTCTGCTGGAATGGAGGCCGCTGTCCTTGGTAAGCCGGTAATTACATTCGGGCGGCATACGACCTACGGATTTTTGCCGCATGTAAAAATTGTGACTGATAGCGCCGACCTTCGCGCCAGCTTGAATTGGGCGTTTAACGGGGAATTCGATCAGGTGCGCGCTCGGCGAGATGGGGCGCGCTATCTCGAAGCGGTACGGCGGGCAACTTTTGATGCAGATAAATTCCGGTTGATCGAGGATCGCAGATCTGGTGCGTCGGATGACGTCATTGAGCGAGCGATCGAAAACTTGGTGGTGAGCCTCGATCAACCGCATACGGACAATCCTTATTCCGTCGGTTGAGATCGAGATCGAACCAGTAGGTCTCGAGCCCGGCCGCGATGTTCGGGTGCTGGCCTAGCATCGCGCGCAACAGGCTCGTGCCCGACTTGAACAGTCCGCCAATGAAGATCGGTGCCGAACGAGACATGACGCCTCTGTCTGCGGCGCGCCCCGTGCAAAATCGGGAGCCGCGCGGTCCTGATAGGATGCGCGCGCAGGACCGTCAACAGACGGGAGCCGCGGGTGCGGCCCCGCAGGCCGCTCATCTGCCGCGCCGCTTCATGGTTCTCACCGGCAAGCGCGGCGGTTTTGGCGCCATGAAGCCGATGCTGCGCATGCTGCGCGACGATGCCGAGCTGTCCTTGCAGCTGGTGGTGACCGACCAGCACGTCAGCGATCGCTTTGGCCGGACCATGCGCGAAGTCGAGCGGGAGTTCGAGATCGCCGCCGCCGTCGACCTCGAGCAGGCCAACGACACCGCGCTTGGCCGAGCGCAGGCCATGGGCCGCTGCGGCGACCGCATGGCCAAGGTGATCGACGATCTCGGGCCGGACATCTGCCTTCTCTACGGCGACCGCGGCGAGGTGCTGGCGACCGCGATGGCGGCGACGCTGCTCGATGTGCCGATCGCCCACATCCAGGGCGGCGACGTCAGCGGCTCGCTCGACGAGAATTTCCGCCACGCCGTGACCAAGCTCTCCCACCTGCACTTTCCTTCAATTCCGTCGAGCGCCGAGCGCATCAAGGCGATGGGTGAGGAGCCTTGGCGTATCCATGTGGTCGGCGACAGCCATCTCGACGGCATCTTGGCCGGCGATTACGCGCCCGGCCGCGAGGTTGCGGCAAAGCTCGGGCTCGACGCGTCGCGGCCCGTCGTCGTCGTGCTTCAGCACTCGGAGACCACCGAGCCTGAGCGCGCCTACGACCAGATGCGGGAGACGCTGCTGGCGGTCCGCGACAGCGCACAGCAGGCGGTGGTGATCTACCCGTGCTCGGATCAGGGCTACGAGGGCGTCATCGCCGCCATCAAGGAGCTCGCCTTGCCGCCGCAGTTTCAGGTCCACGTCAACCTCGATGCGCCGGTGTTCTGGGGGCTCCTGAGCATCGCCTCGGTGATGGTCGGCAACTCCTCGGCGGGCCTGATCGAGACGCCGACCTTCCGACTGCCCGCGGTCAATGTCGGCCGCCGGCAAGAAGGCCGCCTGCGGGCGGAAAACGTGATCGATGTGCCGCACCAGCGCGCTGCAATCGCCGCGGCGATCGAGCGCGCGCTGCACGATGGCGAATTCCGCGCCGCGGTTGCCTCCTGCCGGCAGCCTTACGGCGACGGCCATGCCGGCAAGCGGATCGTGGAGATCGTCCGCAATACGCCGATCGACCGAAAGCTCCTGGTCAAGCGGATGACTTATTGAGCATGGCCAAGCCGGTCGCGCTCTACTACACCATGATGCGCTACCAGCCGCAGAACCGCGCCTTGCTCGACCGGCTGTTCACCGTCATCGAGCGCGCGACGCCGGCCGATGCCACGGCCGAAGATCTGGCGCGCACGCAGGTCCTGTCCGCGCCGCTCGGCTACAAGGTCGACGCGTCGCGCATGGCGGCCTGTCCGAATCTTCGCGCCATTCTTTCGAACACGACGGGCGTGCCGCATATCGACATGAAGGAAGCCGCTCGCCGCGGCGTCGCGGTCTGCGCCCTGCATGATGAGCAGCAATTTCTGGAGTCGATCACGCCCACGGCCGAGCATACGATTGGACTGATGTTGGCGGCGTTGCGCCGGCTGCCGGCCGCGCACGCCGCCGCGTCGGCCGGCCGTTGGGATCGCCGGCCCTGGGGCGCGCCCGCAATGTGCTCCCGTCTGTCGCTCGGTCTGGTCGGCTATGGCCGTCTCGGGCGCAAGGTCGCCGACGTTGCCCGTGCAATGGGCATGTCGGTCGCCTGGTTCGACCCTTATGTGCCGGGCGCCATGGCCAAGATCGAGGAGCTCGCGCGGCGCAGTCACGTTCTCAGCATCCATGCGGTCGCCAACGCGGAGACCGCCAAACTGGTGTCGCGGCGCGTGCTCGAAACGCTGCCGAAGGGCGCCGTGGTCGTGAACACTGCGCGCGGCGAAATCCTCGATACCGAAGCGCTGGTCGATCTGCTCGAGTCCGGCCACCTCTGGGCCGCCGCGCTCGACGTCGTCGACGGCGAATATGAGCCGGACTTTGCCGCACGTTTCGCCGACAGCCGCGTTGCGCGTTACGCCCGCAGCCATGACAATCTGATCCTGACGCCGCACATCGGCGGCTCGACCGTCGATGCCTGGTCTGAGACCGAGCGGCGGGTGATCGAGAAGGCGGCCGCTGCCGTCGGCCTGGTGGCGGCATGACGGCCAGCCGGATTTCCGCCTGGGCCTTTGTGCCGGCGCGCGGCGGCTCCAAGAGCATCCCGCGCAAGAACCTCGCCCTGATCGCCGGCGTTCCGATGCTCGACTACGGTGTGCGGGCTGCGCAAGCCGCGCGCTGCTTTTCCCGCATCGTCTGCTCGACCGATGACAACGAGATCGGCGCCCACGCCCGGACCCTGGGCATCGACGTCGACCGGCGGCCGCCGCATCTTGCCGGCGACGACGCGCGGGTTGCCGACGTGGTGCGCGAATTTCTCGGACGGATTGCCGCGGCCGACCGCCCCGAGGTCATTGCCCTGGTGCAGCCGACGAGCCCGTTCCTGCTGCCCGACCATTGCCGCCGGCTCATGACGGCGATTGGCGCCGAGCCGGCCGCCAGATCGGGGCAGACGGTGACGCCGGTGCTGCACAATCACCACGCCTTCAACCAGCGGATTGTCGAAGGCGGTCGCGTTCGCTTCCGCTTCGCCGCCGAGCGGGCCGAAGCATACAACAAGCAGAAGAAGCCCCGGCTCTTCGTGTTCGGCAACCTCGTTGCCGCGCGCACGCAGGCGCTGCTCGACGGCCTCGACTTCTTTGCCGAGCCTTCGGTCGCGGTCGACGTGCCGCGCCACTACGATCTTGACGTCGACACGGCCGAGGATCTCGAGATCGCCAATGCGCTGGTCAGAACCGGCGCGGTCGATATGCCCCATATGCATGCCGGTGCGACCGCCTGAAGGCAGCGCGTCCGGCACACCGCTCCCAGACATCAAAAACAAACTGAGAAGGGATCTATGAGAGTTCTTGTTCTTGGCGGCGACGGCTACCTCGGTTGGCCGACAGCGATGTATTTCTCGGCGCGCGGTCACGAGGTGACCGTCGTTGACAATATGATCAAGCGCTATTGGGAGGCCGAGGTCGGCGTCGAGCCGCTGATCCCGACGCGGCCCCTGCAGACGCGCGTCAAGCGATGGAACCAGATCTCGGGCCGCGACATCGGCATTTTCGTCGGCGACATCGCCGAAAATCACCGCTTCATCTACGACGTCATCGAGCGTACCCGGCCCGAAGTGGTCATCCACTATGCCGAGCAGCCGTCGGCGCCGTTCTCCATGCTCAACCGCGCCTGCTGCGCGCAGACCCAGCACAACAACGTCATCGGCACGCTGAATGTGCTGTTCGCGATCCGTCATTCCTGTCCGGACAGCCACATCGTCAAGCTCGGCACCATGGGTGAATACGGCACGCCGAACATCGACATCGAGGAAGGCTGGCTCGAGGTCACCCATAACGGCCGCAAGGACCGCGTGCTGTACCCGAAGAAGCCGGGCTCGTTCTACCACCTGTCGAAGGTGCACGACTCCCATAACCTCGAGTTCGCCTGCCGCATCTGGGGCACCCGCGTCACGGATCTGAATCAGGGCGTGGTCTACGGCATCGACACCGACGAGACCGGTCAGCACTCCGATCTCGCCACCAGCTTCCATTACGATGCCGTGTTCGGCACCGTGCTCAACCGCTATATCGCCCAAGCCGTGCACGGCGTGCCGCTGACGGTCTACGGCAAGGGCGGACAGACCCGCGGCTTCCTCAACATTCGCGACACCTTGCGCTGCGTCGAGCTGGCCGCGCTTAACCCGCCCGCGGCCGGTGAATTCCGCGTGTTCAACCAGTTCACCGAGCAGTTCTCGGTCATGGAGCTTGCACGGCGCGTCGAGCGCGTTGCAGGCGCGCGCGGCCTGAAGACGAAGATCGACCACATTCCCAATCCGCGCGTCGAGGCCGAGGAGCACTACTATAACGCCAAGCACTCCAAGCTTCAGGATCTCGGCCTCAAGCCGCATCTGCTGAGCGACGAGGTCATCGGCCGCATGTTCGACGTTGTCGAGCGGCACAAGGACCGCATCGACAGCGACGTCATCCTGCCGTCCATCAAGTGGCAGCAACGGTGAGCAGCGCTTTCGCCGCCGGTTTCACGATTGAGGGCCGCGCCGTCGGTCCCGGGCAGCCATGCCTGATTATCGCCGAGGGCGGCGTCAACCACTTCGGCGAGATCGACAAGGCGATCGCGCTGGTCGACCTCGCAGCCGACGCGGGCGCGGATGTCTTCAAGACGCAGCACTACCGGACCGACGTGCTGGTGGGGCCTGCCGCGCCGCAATGGCGCGACCGCCTGCGCAGCAAGGAACTGCCGGACCGGGCGATTGCCGCCATGGCCGCCCGCTGCAAGGAGCGCGGCATTGTCTTCATGTGCACGCCGCACGACCATACGGCGCTCAACTTCCTCGCCCACGATCTCGGCGTCTCGGCGTTCAAGATCGGGTCGGGCGAGGTCGAGAACTGGCCGTATCTCGCCGCCATCGCCGCCTGCGGCAAGCCGATCATCCTGTCGACCGGCATGTACACACTCGAGCAGATCGCGACGGCGGCCGATGTTATCGCCGGCGCCGGCGGACGCGAACTCGCCATCCTTCACTGCGTCACCAGCTACCCGGCCGCGGCATCGAGCATCAATCTCGACGTCATGCGTCAGATTCGCGAATTCTTTCCCGGGCCGGTCGGCTATTCTGACCATACCGAAGGGACCGCGGTGTGCCTTGCGGCGGTTGCGCTCGGCGCCGACGTGATCGAAAAGCACATCACCATCGACCGCGACGTGCCCAACGCGCACGACTGGAAAGTGTCCTGCGACCCCAGCAACTTCGCCCGCTTCGTCGCCGACATTCGCGAGGTTGAGGCGGCCCGCGGCGGTGCGCCGAAATCGATCTCGGCGGCCGAGACACAATCCATCATCTGGGCGCGCAAGAGCTTGACCGCGGCACGCCCGATCGAGGCTGGCGAGACGGTATCCAACGACATGTTGATCGCGCAGCGTCCGGGCACCGGCCTTCCGGCCTCGCAGCTGTCCAAAGTGCTCGGCCGCAAGGCGGCGCGCCGCATCGATGCCGGTGAGATTCTCCAACTCGACATGTTGAAGTGAGCCGGACCGCATTGGCAATGACCAGCGTTGGGACAGCGAAACCGAGCCGCCGCGGCAGGCGGCGGCCCGTGGACGGCCAGGCCCGTACCCGACGCCACGCGGCGCCAGACGCGGTTGCGCTGCCGCTCGTGCCCGACAGCCGGGTGTGGCGCAAGATGGATTTGGCCGGCGGCTGGACCGCTTGGGTGATGTGGTACGGGGGATTTGCCGGGCAGGAGGCCACGCTGCAGGCCGTGCTCAACGCGGCCGATGGTTCCGAGACTGCGCTGATTGCGGCCGCGCGCAAGCTTGCCGGCCATGGCGCGCTACTCGCGCACAAGGACGGTGTTGCCCTTGGCATGACCGATGTGGTCGCCAGCGTCCCGCTCTACTGCGCCGGCGCCCGGATCGCCGCCGACGGCCGTGACCTCGTGAAAGCGGCCGGTCTTGGCGGGATCGATCAGCGTTCGGCGCTGCAAATCGCGCTTGCAGGCTACACCGTCGGCCGCCGCACGCTGACGCCGGGCCTCGAGGCGCTCAAGCCCGGCGAGATCGTTGTCGTCGATGCGCTGGGGCGGCGGCACCTGCGCTATGCGCGTTATGTCGGCGAGCCCGATGAGGCGATCGATCCGGCGGACCCGCAGGTGATGGCGCAGCACAATGCCATGCTGCTCGGGTTGATCGAGCAACTCGCCCGCGATGCCGGCGGACGCACCATCGCCGTTCCGTTGTCGGGTGGCCTCGACTCGCGCGCCATTGCCAGCGGCCTCAAGCTCGTCGGCTACGACAAAGTGCTGTGTTTTTCCTACGGCCTGCCGGACAACCACGAAGCGTCCGGCGCACAGCGCGTCGCCAAGCGCCTCGGCTATCCCTGGCGCTTCGTCGGCTACGAGCCAAAGTCGCTGCGTGCCTTTTTCACCGGTGAAACCGCGCAGCGCTTCTTCACGTTTGCCGACCGGCCGGACGCCATGCCTTTCATGCAGGATGTCCCCGCCATCGAGCGGCTGCGCCATGATGGCCTTCTTCCCGAGGACGCCATTATCGTCAACGGCCAGAGCGGCGACTACATCGCCGGCAATCATATTCCAGCGGCGATCGGCGCATCGCGCGCGCCGGAGCGCTTCACCCGCGACGCGCTCTTCCATGCCATTCGCGCCAAGCATTTCGACTTGTGGGCGTTCCTCGAGACGCCCGCCGCGGTCGACGCCATCAAGGCCGATGTCTTGAAGGATCTTGGAGACTGTGTTGACGATTCGATGACCCGAAAAGATGCCGTGATCGCCTACGAGTTGTCCGAGTTCGAGAACCGTCAGTCGAAATACGTCGTCGCCGGCCAGCGCTGCTATGAGATGTTTGGCTACGAATGGCGGCTGCCGCTGTGGGAGCCCGCGCTCGTGGAGTATTGGCGGCGCATGCCGCTCGCCGCGAAATTCGGCCGCCGCTTATTTCAGTCCGCGCTTGAGGCGGCGAACTGGTGCGGTGTCTGGGGTGCCGATTGGCGCTTCTCGCGTACGGTCGTGCCGAGTTGGCTGCGGCCGCTGCGGCTGGGGGTGAAGGCGCTGCTCGCGCCAGCCGGAAAAGATGTGTGGCACCGGGCCGAAAAGCACGTGTTCGAATGGCGCGCCGACCCCATCCAGAACTACGCGATTGCGCCGTATCGCCGCGTGCTGTTCGACCGGCGCGGCTTCCGCAATGCCCTGTCGTGGCACGCGGAGGCCTATCTCGCGCGTCATGGCGTTTCGCTCGACGCGCTCGCGGCCGGAGCCGATTGATGCGGGTCTTGGTGCTCGGTCGGCTGTTTTCCGGCCTCAAAGCCGGCCTTGCCGAAGGTCGCTGGGCGCCGCGCGGCGTGCCGGCGTTCTACAAGCTGGTCGAAGGCTTGCACGGCGCACGCGACTGCGCCGTTCTCACGCTGCTTGCGGCCAAGGAGGACGATCCGCTGTTCCGGCGCGGTACCGACCTGACGCTCGACAAGGCGGGACGAGTTATGGTTCTGCGTTGGGAACGGCCGACCGGGGGCCTGGTCCGCCGTCTCGATTTGCTGGCGACCGAGGCTGCGCAGCTGCTGCGCAGCGTTTGGCAGGCGCTGCGGTTTGGGCCCGACGTGATCTACGCGACCTATGCGATGCTGTTCCCCGCGGCTCTGCTCGCGCGCTGCACCCGAATTCCGGTGGTGCTGCGGTTGATGGGGCTGTTCCCGCACCATCGGGCGATCGGCAGCGCCAGATTTTGGCTGCACCGCTGGGCGCTGCGCTCGCCGTTTCGGGCCGTCGTCTGTTCGGAGGACGGCAGCGATCCGGGCGCCTTGCTGCCGCGCCTGCTCAATCCCGCCAGCGAACTGGTGCTGCGGCTCAACGGTTGCGATGCGCCGGCGGGTGATAGCGTGCGCGAGACGGCGGCGCCGCCGACCGTATTGTTCGTCGGCCGGCTCGAGCCGTACAAAGGCTGCGATCACTTCGTTGACGCCGCGCTGGCGTGCCTCGCCAGCCTCCGCAAACCCGTCCGCTTTGTCGTCGTAGGCGATGGGCCGATGCGTGGCGCGCTCGCGGACAAAGTCGACCGCGCTGGCGCCTCTGAAGCGATCGTCTTCACGGGCGCCATCCCTCACGCCGAAGTGACGCGCCACCTCATGTCCTGTGACATCTACGTTTCCGTCAACTTGAACGGCAATCTTTCCAACGCCAATCTCGAAGCGCTTGCGGCCGGCACGTGCCTCGTCATCCCGACGTCGGACCCGAGCGTCCCGATCGATACGGCGACCGACAGATTGCTGCCCGACGATGTCGTGGTGCGCTACGACCGTCGGCAGCCGGCCGAAGCCCTTGGCAGGGCGCTCATCGAGTTGATCAAACAGCCAGACCATATTGCCGTTCGGCGCGCTGCCGCGCATCGCTGCGCCCGGCGGCTGCTCAAATCCTGGTCCGAATGCATCGAGGACGATATCGGGCTGCTGCGCCGTGCCGTAGCCAACGGCACCGGCGCGACGAAACCGCTTCAAATCTGCGCGAAAGGCCGCCCGTGACTTCGACAACAGTTAGTCTCGCCAATACTACCGGCTTTGCCCTGGTCGGCTGCGGCCGCATCGCCGAGAAGTATTCACAGATTTTCGCCAACGGCAGTCTTGCCGGCGGGCGGCTCATCGCGTGCTGCGATGTCAAGGAAGAGCGGGCTCGCAAACTTGCGCAGCGACATGCGGTGCCGTTCTACACAGATTTCCGCCGCATGGTGGAAACGCATCGCGATGCCATTGACGTCATCTGCATCTTGACCGAGAGCGGGCTGCACGAAGAGCATGCCGTGGCCTTGGCGCCATACGGCAAGCATCTGGTCGTGGAAAAGCCGATGGCGCTGACGCTCGACGGCGCCGACCGCATGATCGCGGCGGCGGACGCGGCCGGCATCAAGCTCTTTGTCGTCAAGCAGAACCGTTACAATCTTGCCGTCCAGCAATTGCGCCGCGCGGTCGATGCCGGCCGCTTCGGCAAGCTGGTCATGGGGACCGTGCGGGTGCGCTGGTGCCGCCGGCAGGACTATTACGACCAGGATGCCTGGCGCGGTACCTGGGCCTATGACGGCGGCGTTTTCTCAAACCAGGCGAGTCACCACATCGACCTGCTCGAATGGTTCCTCGGCGAGCCTGTGTCGGTGGTCGCCAAGTCGAGAACCGCGCTTGTCGATATCGAAGCCGAGGACACCGGCGTCGCCATCGTCACCTTCCGCAACGGCGCTCTCGGTGTCATCGAGGCTACGACCGCGACCCGTCCGAAAGATCTTGAAGGTTCCCTCTCGCTTCTCGGCGAGAAAGGCACGGTCGAAATCGGCGGTTTTGCCGTCAATTCGATCAAGACCTGGGAGTTCGCCGAGCCGCGCCCGGAAGATGCCGAGGTCATGCAGCGCTATTCGGAAAATCCGCCGAATGTCTATGGCTTCAGCCATCTGCGTTACCTGGAAAGCGTGATCGACTCGATCCGCGACGGCGCACCCTCGCTGGTCGATGGCCTTGAGGGCCGCAAATCGCTCGAGCTCATCGTGTCGATTTACGAATCGATCTTCCAAGGCCGCGAAATCGCGCTTCGCTTCAGCGCCGACAAGGCGCCGCTTGGCCAGCGGCGGTCCCGTTCATGAGCGCGCACGACAAGATTCCGCTCGTCGACCTTTATGCGCAGTATCAGGCGCATCGGGATGAATTCGACGCGGCCGTCAAGGGCTGCGTGCAACGCTCGAGCTTCATCGGCGGTGCCGACTACGATTCGTTCCGCGACAATTTCGCCGCCTGGTGCGGCGGCGGCTCCGTGGCCCTGGTCGGAAACGGCACCGACGCCCTGACGCTCGCCTTGGTCGAGTTGCTCGGGCAGGGCGACGGCAGCGAGGACGTGATCACGGTGAGCCATACCTTCATCGCCACCGCCGAAGCGATCAAGAGCGCGGGTTACCGGGCAGTCTTTGTCGATATCGATCCGGCAACCTACCTGCTCGATCTCGATGCGCTCGAGCAAGCCATCACGCCGAAGACAAAGGCTGTGGTGCCGGTCCACATCTACGGGCAGATGCCCGACATGGCGCGGCTGAAAGCGATTGCGGATCGCCACGGCCTCAAGGTGATCGAGGACGCCGCTCAGGCGCACGGCGCAAGCTTCAACGGGACCCGGCCGGGCATGCTGGGTGATGCCGCCTGCTTCAGCTTCTATCCCGGCAAGAATCTCGGCTGTTGGGGCGACGGCGGGGCGGTGTTTAGCCGCGATGCCGAGCTTATTCGCCGCATCGAGATGCGGGCGAACCACGGCAGGCTCGACAAATATCTGCACCGGTTCGAGGGCGTCAATTCGCGGCTCGACGGCCTGCAGGCGGCGATCCTGGGCGTCAAGCTGCGCTACATCGACGAGTGGAACGAGGCGCGCCGGCGCGTCGCCTCGTGGTACGGCCAATTGCTTGCCGGCTGTAACGCGGTCAAAACGCCGTCGGTCGATCCGAAGGCGGAGCACGTCTTTCATCTCTACGTCGTCGAGGTCGACAATCGTGACGCCGTCAAGGATGCGCTGGTCCGCGCCGGCATCGGCGCGGGCGTTCATTACCCCGTGCCGCTCCACATGCAGCCGGCCTTGGCCCATCTCGGCTACAGTGCCGACGACCTGCCGATGACCAAATCGGCGGCGGCGCGGGTGCTGTCGCTGCCCATCTATCCGGAGATCACGCCGACCCAGGCCGAACGCGTGGCCGGTACGCTGCTTGAGGTTGTCGCCTGATGTCGGCTGCTGCGGCCTATCGCGGTCACCCGACGGCGGAAATCGCGCCGGGCGCCAGCATCGGCAAGGGCTGCGTCATCTGGCAGCATTGCATCATCCTGGCCGGCGCGCGCATCGGTGAAAGCTGCAAGCTCGCGCATAATGTTTTCGTCGAAGACGGCGCCGTGGTCGGCAATCGCGTGACGGTCAAGGACAATGTTGCGGTCTATTCCGGCGTCGAGATCGGGGACGATGCGTTTATCGGACCGAACGCCGTGTTCACGAATGTCCTGCGTCCGCGCGCCTTCATCTCCCGAAAGGACACCTTCCTGGCGACCAAGGTCGGGCGCGGCGCGACCATCGGAGCCAACGCCACCATCGTCTGCGGCGTCGCGATCGGCGAATTCGCAATGATCGGAGCGGGCTCCGTCGTGATCGACGATGTTTCTGCCTACGCGCTGGTCGCCGGCAATCCGGCGAGACAGATCGGCTGGGTTTCGCGAAGCGGGGCGCGCCTTGGCGAAAACCTCATCTGCCCGGAAACGGGCGAGCGCTATGCGTTGACGGCGGCGGGACTGGCCCCCGCGCGCGACGGATGCGGCTGACCTCTAGAGGCTCCATGCAACCTTTGACGGACTTGAATTTCGGAAATTTCAGCCTGGACGGGCGCTCGGTGCTGATCACGGGCGGCACCGGATCCTTCGGCAATGCGTTCGTGCGCACGGTGCTCGAACGCTACAAACCGGCCCGTATCGTCATATTCAGCCGCGATGAGGCCAAGCAGTACGATATGGAGATCGCGCTCAAGTCGCGCTACGCCGCGCCGCTTCCGGTTCGCTTCTTTATCGGCGACGTGCGCGATCAGGATCGGCTCGAGTCGGCGATGCGCGGCATCGATACGGTCGTGCACGCCGCCGCGCTCAAGCACGTGCCGGCCGCCGAATACAATCCGTTCGAATGCATCAAGACCAACGTGCACGGCGCCGAGAATGTCGTGCGCGCGGCGCTCGCCAACGACGTCCAGCAGGTCGTCGCGCTATCGACGGACAAGGCTGAGAGCCCGATCAACCTCTACGGGGCGAGCAAGCTCGCCTCCGACAAGATTTTCGTCGCCGCCAACAATGTCGCGGGCACAAAGAATATCCGCTTTTCGGTCGTGCGCTATGGCAACGTGCTGGGCAGCCGCGGCAGCGTGCTGCCGCTGTTTCAGTCGCTGGTCAAGAAACGCGCGACGGAAATCCCGATCACCGACGCGCGGATGACGCGCTTCTTTATCACGCTGCAGCAGGGCGTGAATTTCGTGATCTCGTGTCTCGGCTTGATGAAAGGCGGCGAAATCTTCGTCCCGAAGATTCCGAGCATCAGGATCACGGATCTCGCCAGCAGTGTGGCGCCCGGCGTGCCGCACAAGATCATCGGCATCCGCCCCGGCGAGAAGCTGCACGAGACCCTGATCTCGTCCGATAATGCGCGGAACACGGTTGAGTATCCGCAGTTCTTCGTCATCGAGCCGACGCTCGCCTTCTGGCAGGTCAGCCACATCGATGGCAAGGATGCAAAGCCGGTGCCGCAGGACTTCGTCTACTCGAGCGATTCCAATCCGGAGTGGCTTGACGGCGCGGCATTGAGCTCGCTGCTTGCAACGGCCGCTGAAAAGTGAAGCTCGCGACAACCCAACGTTTTCTGCCCTACGGGCGCCAGTCGATCGACGACGACGACATACGTGCCGTCGTGGACGTGCTCCGCGGCGACTGGCTCACGACAGGCCCCATGGTGTCTCGCCTCGAAGAGGCGCTAACGGCCGCATGCGGCTGTGCCGACATGGTCGTAGTCGCAAACGGCACGGCGGCGCTGCATCTGGCCTTGCTGGGGCTCGGCATAGGCGAGGGCGGCGCAGTGGTGGTGCCCAGCGTCACCTTTGTCGCGACCGCGAACGCCGCGCGTTTCGTCGGCGCCGAGGTCGTGTTCGCCGACGTCGATCCGGTGACCGGCCTGATGACCGAGGCGACCTGCCGCGAGGCGATTGCGCGCGCGACCTTGCCGGTCAAAGCCATCATGCCCGTGCATCTTGGTGGCCGCTTTGTCGAGCTCGCCCCGATCAGGGCGATTGCGGACGAGGTCGGTGCCGTCGTCGTCGAAGACGCTTGCCATGCGATCGGCGGAACCGATGGCTCCGGCCGGCCGGCTGGGGCCTGCGTCGAATCGCATGCGGCGACTTTCTCGTTCCACCCGGTCAAGACGATAACGTCGGGCGAGGGCGGCGCCATTGCCTGCGGCACGCGAGAACTCGGCGATCGGCTGCGCCAGCTGCGCAATCACGGCTTGGAGCGCCGGCCAGGGAAATGGGCCGACCCGGCGATGGGTCTCGATCAAGGCGAACCGAACCCTTGGTACTATGAAATGCCGGTGATCGGCTGGAACTACCGGCTGACGGACATGCAGTGCGCTTTGGCGTTAAGCCAGCTCGGCAGGTTGAAATCGTTCGTCGACCGACGGCGCGCGCTGGCCGACCTCTATGATGCTGCGCTGAAGCCGCTCGCCGACACGGCCAAGCCGATCCCGCGTTTGGCGAAACAAAACGGCGGCTGGCACCTTTATCAGGTGGCGGTCGATTTCGCCAAGCTCAAGCGCAGCCGCGCCGCGGTCATGAATGCGCTGCTCGCGTCGGGGGTCGGAACGCAGGTGCACTATATTCCCGTACATTTACAGCCATATTACCGCGCACGCTATGGCCGCCAGATGCTCCGCGGCGCCGAAGCATTTTACGCGGGGACGCTGAGCCTGCCGCTGTTTCCGGCGATGCAAAAGGACGATGTGCAAAGAGTTGCCGAAAGCCTCAAGGCCGCCCTCGCGTAACGCGCGCCGGCCATGGGATTCGAACTGGTTCACTGGTAAAATTTAACGAGCCGTAGGGAAGGGCACGACCATGACACAGCAGATCGACATGCGCGCGTTGGACGAGCGTGGCTACTGCCTGATGCGCGGAATTCTGGACAAGCGGGTCATTGACGACTTCGAGAAGGAGATCGCCGATTTCTGCGCCGCGCAATTCGCCAAGCGGGGGCTCAAGCCCGTCCCCAACGAGGAGCCGCTGACGACGCTCTTCAAGATCGGCGGGCGATACCGGCACATGTTGTTCAACATGCTGCAAAGCTTGACGTCGCTTGCTTACCTGAAAGTGTCGCTGTTCGATCAATTCAAGAAGGGCGGGGCGCTCGAGACGCTCGGTTTCCAGCTGCCGATCTCGACGACGGGGCTGCGCATTGATCTGCCGTTCGACGTCAAGCATGAGGAACCGTGGCATCAGGACTATTCGTCCTCCTGCCTGCGCGCCTTCCATGCCTGGGTGCCGCTGCGCCGCGTCGACAGCCACTACGGTACGGTTCGGGTTATCCCGGGCACGCACAAGCGCGGCTTCGTGGCGCACGACATGAGCAATCCGCGACGGCCATTCTTGCCGCAGCAGGTGATTGCCGGCCTCGACTCGGTGGTCATCGAAGCCGACCCCGGCGACGCGCTCATCTTCAACTCGTTGACGTTCCACCGCTCGGAAACCAACCAGTCGAACCGCATCAAATTTATCGTCGGCTACATGATGCAGGATTTGGCCAGCATGGAGGATCCGGAAGATCCGACGAGTCCGATATGGGACATGTTCGAGATGACTCGCCGTCGCTTCGAACTCAATCAGGCGCGCGCCGTCGAGGCGGTTTGATCGGACGGCATCAGTTTTCGATAGTGAGGGCAGATGATGAAACGCGCGTGGTTGATCGGCGACAAGGTCTACCTCCGGGCAATCGAGAGAACCGACATCGACAACGGCTGGCTCGATTGGATCAACGATCCGATCAACACCATGGGTTTGTGGTCGCCAAACCCGCAAAATCGCGAACACCTGGTCGAGTACTTTGAAAACAGCCTCGACCAGTCGAAGGTGGTTATGTTCGCGGTGTGCGACAAAACCAATGATCGCTACATCGGCAATGCACGGCTGTTCGACATCAACTTCATCCACCGCATGTGTGGCTACGGGCGCCTGATCGGCCCGCCGGAATACCGCGGCAAGGGTTATGGCAGCGACGCGCTGATCCAGCTGCTGCGGCACGGCTTCCACAATCTCGGTCTTAACCGTATCTGGTCGGTGGCCTGGATCGAGAACGAGAAATCGCTCGCCAGTAACCGCAAGGTGGGCATGACGGAAGAAGGTGTCGCCCGCCAGTATTGCTACAAGAACGGCAGATTTTACGACGGTATCTATTTGTCGATGTTGCGATCGGACTTCGACCGGCTGCATGGCGGCCCCGACCATTGGGCCGAGCGTGACAGCAAGCTGCGTGCCGCTAGCGGTAACGATTGAGCTGCGGTGGCGGCGGCAGGCCTGCGAAGACTCTAAGGCGATGTGCGGAATTTGGGGGTGTGTTGGCGCCAAGGGCCAGCCGGCGTCGCGGGACGCCGTCGCGCGCCTGGCGCCGGTGCTGCGCCACCGCGGCCCGGATGACGAAGGCGTTGCCGTCCTCGGGGCTGCCGCATTCGGCCACACGCGGCTTGCCATCCTCGGGCCCGCCGATGCCGCGTCGAAACAGCCGGTCTGCGACGGCGATTACATGCTGTCGTTCAACGGCGAGATCTACAATTTCAAGGACATTGCCCGCGAACTTCGGCGTGACGGCATCGCGGTCGGCGGGCGATCCGACACCGAGGTGCTGTTTCAGTGCCTCAAACATTTCGGCGTGCGGGCGACACTCGACCGGCTCGACGGTATGTTCGCTTTCGCCTGGTTCGACCGTGGAAAGAGCGAACTGACGCTTGCCCGCGATCCGATGGGCGAGAAGTTCCTCTATTGGGCCAAGGCGAATGGCACCTTCTGGTTCGGTTCCGAAATCAAGGTGCTGCTTGCCGCGGGTGCCGCGTCAGCAGCGCCAAACCTCGCGCGGATCGACGACTTCTTCTTTACTGGCAAGGTCAACGGCGCGGCGACCATCTTCCGCGACGTCCAGGAGGTTGAGCCGGGTACCTGCGTGCAGTTCAGCGCGCCAACCGGCCGCGTCACCTGCTCGACCTATTGGTCGCTGACGGGATCGCCGCGGCCCAGTTTGGCGTTTGCCGGTGCCGGCGATTTCGGCAAGGCCTTTGCCCAGGCGGTGGCGAGCCGGCGCATTTCCGACGTTCCGATCGGCGTGCTGCTATCGGGGGGCATCGATTCGTCCGCGCTCGCCAGCTGCCTGCTCGACGGCGACGACATCGAGGGTATCGACCTGTACTTCGCCGACAACCGCAACCCCGAATTCAGCGAGCGGTCGGCAGTCGATGCCTTCGTTTCGCATTTGCGCGGAGCGGAACCAGGCAAGGACATCCGCTTCCATCCCAATTTCCTTGAGTTTGGCGAGTATCACACGCGGATGCGCCATTTGACATGGCACTACGACGAGCCGCTTCAATTCATGAACTCGCCGCTGCTCGGCGGTCTCTGCGATTTGGCGCGGCACGACGGTCTGAAGGTGCTGCTGTCCGGCGAAGGCTCCGACGAGATCCTGCACGGCTATGATCGGTTCAAGCGCACGCTCGATTTGCTCGGATCATCGCCCTCACGCGATGCCGTTATCCGAAATCTCTATCTAGGCGGCGGCATCGATAACGCCGGGCTTGTCCGGGAACTGTGCGGACGCGCCGGCGAGGGCGCTGAGGCGACCGAGGCCTGGGCTTGGCTCGATCGGCACGTGGACACATTTCCCGTGGAGCAGCTTCAGCTGTTATTCAGTCAGCGCTACCGCCTGCAGACATTGCTGCAGCGTCAGGACCGCATCGGCATGGCGAGCAGTATCGAAATCCGCGTGCCGTTTCTGGCGCCATGGTTGGTGAAATGGGTCAACACGCTGGGGCCGAGCGCGCTGTTCGACAGCGAGAGACAATTGACTAAGCTGCCGCTGCGGGCGGCGATGCAGGATCGGCTGCCGGACATCATCCTCACGAAAAAGAAGGAGGGCTTCCCCTCCGACATGCATGGCTGGTTGCGCGAGGATCGCATGCACAGGCTGCTGACGAGCATGATCGACGCCGACGACAGCTTTACGGCGAGCTACCTTGACCGCGCCGTCGCCCGTCGCATCGTCGGCGATCATTTCGCGGCGCGGCGGCGCTACGACGTGCTCATCTGGATGCTGTACAGCCTGGAGTGCTGGCACGACGTTTTTGCCAGGCAGGTTGCGCCGGCGCCGGCAATCGCGCGGCAATCAGCATGCTGATGAATGTCGCCAATCCCCTGACGTTTCCGGTTGTTTTTGCGGATTCACGCGCCGCGATCGACTATGCGCTGGAGAATGGCGCGGACCGCAACACCGTATTTCTCACGAACAGCCCCGCGCTTGCCAGCAGCGGCGAGGCCAAGCCGCTCGGCGCCAACCTGACGGCATCGACGATCCGCCAGTTTTGCCACGACATGGGCGAACTCAGTGCGGAAACCTATCGGGCCGTTGCCGCCGAATCTGACCTTGCGCCGCTCGCGCTGACGGCGGCGCGCGCCGTGCTCGAATTTGAGGCGACGGTATACAAGGCAATGATGCTGACGGCGGATGACATCAAGGCGCCATTCGCAGTCGCCTTGCTGGAGACGACGTCGCATGCGTGGCTCAACCCGCCCTGGGCCGGATTGTTTGAAAGTCTTCCAAATTTGCGCAAGGTGCTGTGGGTTCCGGGCGAGCGTTTTGCCGACAACCTCAAGGCGGAGGAAGATGTCGCCAATCTTTGGACGCGGCTGCGGTTCGAGCCATGGGAAAGCATTGCCTTCAGGCTCAGCCTGCCAATTGCCACGCATCGTAAACGAAAGTCTCCCGGCACAATTCTCCTCTTCGGGCTGAACGGCCTGATAAAGGAGGCGGTGTGGCATTTGGTCCGCCGCGGCTTCGGCGTGCGGCTGCTGGCCCGTCCGTCGGACCTCAGGCCGAAGGCGGATTCGTCCCTGGACGGACGGCTGGAGCGCCTGGTCCGTGATCGTGCAGGGCCGGTGGTTGCCAACTACGTCGTCCGTGAGCTGCGCGACGCGGTAACAGCGCAGCTCGCACGCCATGTGACCGGTGCAGCCGGCGTCTATCGAACGGTGGAGAATTACTGGGACGCGCTCTTTCGCAAGCTGCGTCCGCTGTCGCCGAAGGCGATCCTGGCCAATCACTATAGCCGGCCGGAGGCCGACGCGATGACGTCCGTGGCGCGACGCCACGGCCTGCCGGTGTGCGGGGTTGAGCACGGCACCGCCGCCGAACTGACGTCCGCGCTCGACGATCTGCGCGCGGAAGAGGAGGCCACGACGTGTGACTGGTTTTTCAGCTTTTCGGAAAGGGGCGCTCAACTCGCGCGGTCGAACGTGTTCGGGTCCTGCCGCGCGGTCGCAGTCGGCGCGCCAAAGGAAATGCTGCAGGCAGCGAGGCGGCGGCGTATCGACCAAGCGCTGCCGCCGATCGTGTACTGCACCAACCAGAGCTACATGGGCAACGTGCACCGCCCGGTGAATTTCGGCATCACCGACTTCGACGCATTCAAATACGAGAGCGATCTCTTCAGGAAGGTCTTTTCCCGCCTGCCGCATCGCGTGCTTTACAAGCCGTATCCGGCGTTTCGCTATATCGACGAGGATCCCGCGGTGAAAGTCGCGCGCGACGTCGGCAATATCGACGTTTTCGAAAAAAAGACCGACCTTCGCTATCTGCTCAATCGCTGCCGCGTCCTTGTCCTGTCGTTTGGGCACAGCACGTTTTCCTGGTGCCTCTTGTCAGGCACGCCGGTGGTTTTCATAGAGCAGCCGGACCAGAACCCGCTGCGCGATGATCTCTTTCCGCTTTTCCGGGATGCCCTGTTCTTCGTGACCTGCCGCGACGCCGATTGGCACGACCAACTGCGCAAGATCCTCAGCCAAGATCTCGACGAGATCGAGCGGCAATACGCCGCCAAGCGAGCGGCGCGCGAGCATCTCATGGAAACGATCGTGGGCGCGCGCGATGGAAAAGGGGGAATCCGGATTGCAGATTTCCTGTCCAAGCTTGCTACGTAGTGTTGCAATCGAGCGCGGCCGTCTGGTCATCGGCACCGCGCAACTCACGCAAGCCTACGGGCTCTATGGCGCCCATGCCGGCCGGGATTCAGCCGCCGAGCTGCTCGCGCTCGCCGCCGACAAAGGCATCCGCGCGTTCGACACGGCCGCTCTCTATGGCGATGCCGAGACGGAAATCGGTCGATTGCTGCCCCGCATGCCCGGGATCGAAGTCATCACCAAGTGCGGGCACGTGCCGGCGAACGCCGCCGACAAGGCCGCTCTCATCGACCGTTCGCTTCGCGCGTCGATGGAGCGGCTCGGCCTTGCGCGAATTCCAGTCTTTCTTCTGCACAACATGGATGCCTTCGACGGCGCCGTTGCGCGAAAACTGGACGCGATTCGACAGGCCGGGCTCGCGACGCGCGTCGGTGTATCGGTTTACAGCGGCGAGGAGATCGATCGCGTGCTGGCGCACTGGTCGCCGGATGTCGTGCAGCTGCCGCTCAACCTGTTCGACCAGCGTCTGATCGAGTCGGGACACATCGCCGCCTTGCGCGCGCGCGGCGTCGAGATCCATGTCCGCTCGGCCTACCTGCAAGGCGTCCTATTGGCCGCGCCCGCGACACTGCCGCCGTGGTTGCGAGAGCTGCAAAGCCGTTTGCGGGCGTTCATCGATGAGGCCGGCGAGCCGCCCGCCGCGCGCGCCGCAGCATGTCTCGGTTTCGTCGCTCAGGTTTCCGGCGTCGACCGCATCGTGGTGGGCGTGCAGAACTGCGAGCAACTCCGCCAGCTCGTCGCTGCCGCCGACGCTGCATGCTGCGTCGAGCGGCCGGAGCGTTTCGCCGTCAATGATCCCGCACTCGTCGATCCGTCGCGATGGCCGCGTTGAAAACCGACAGTGCCGGCCTGAAGTCAGCGGCAAGTGACACCGCGACGCGCCTGACCCTGCACGTCGGCCTGCCGAAATGCGCGTCGACCTTTCTGCAGGCGCATGTGTTCAGCAGGCATCCCGACATCCAGTTTTTCGGCATATACCGGCCGGTCCACGAGAGCGACGTCGCCGGGCTGCAATCGATGCGCAATGCGCCGAGCTACGACTATCTGCTTGCGCTCAAGACCCGGGAGTCGCTCGCCTTCGACCAGCGGAAGCTTGACGAGCTGCGCCCGAGGCAGGAGCCGGGCAAGGCGGCGGTCATCTCCGACGAGGACCTGTCGTTTCCGGACAAGGTCGACCGCGCGGAAAAGGCGCGTCGGCTGCATGCAAGTTATCCGCACGCGCGCATCCTGTTCGTGCTGCGAAATCCGATCGGCTGGGTCGAGTCCTGGTACCTGTTCGATATGCGCAAGGGCGCGGGATTCGTCCCATTCGACCGATGGATGGAGCATAATTGGAACCGGTTTGAACGCAGCCTGTTGCGAGTGCTGCGCTACCGTGCCTTGGTGGAGATTTATGCCGGCCTGTTTGGCCGCGACCATATTGACATTGTGCTTTTCGAGGACCTGCAGCGAGACCAGACGGCATTCGTCGATGCGGTCTGCCGGTGCGTCGGTGTCGATGCGCGCCGCTTGCCGGCGGAAACCTTCTCGGCGAGTGAGAACGTGAGAATGCCAAAGGCTATGCTGAAGGTCGCGGACGCTGCGCCGTGGCTTTACGACTTGCGCGGTTATATCCCGGCGCCGTTGCGAATGCTGCTGCGCCGCAGTCTTTATCGCGTCGGCGGTAAGGCCGAGGTCGCGATGCCGAGCCGCTGGCGTGACGAAATCGCCGCGTTTTGCGCCGACGACCTGACGTTCCTGGCGCACCAATATCGCCTGCCACTGCGCGAGCGGGGCTATCCGCTGACCTAAGGAAAGTCGGTTTAACAATGTCCAAGACCTTTGCCGTCATCCAAGCACGCATGAGCTCCACGCGTTTGCCGGGCAAGGTGCTCGCCGACCTTGCAGGCAAGCCGGTGCTGGCATGGGTTGCCCGCGCCGCCGTGGCGATCCCGGGCGTCGATGGAGTCGCCGTCGCCACATCGAATGATCGCACCGACGATCCGATCGCCGCCTGGTGCAAAGACAACGGGGTTGTCTGCGTGCGCGGCCCGCTTGACGATGTGCTCAAGCGCTTCGCCATGGCGGCCGATCAGACGGGCGCCTCCACGGTCGTCAGGATCACTGCGGATTGCCCGTTTCTTGATCCCTGGCTCGCGGGCCTTGTCCTCCTCATGCGGCAGGAGACCGGCAGCGCCTATGCCACCAATGCCGACTGTGGCACCTGGCCGGACGGGCTTGACGTCGAGGTCATCGCAGCCGATGCGCTGCGCGTGGCCGAAGCCGAGGCCGCCCTGCCGGTCGAGCGCGAGCACGTCACCCCGTTCATCACCTCACGTCAGGACCGCTTCGAGGCCCGCTCGATGCCGTGCCCGGTGCCGGGGATCGGCCATCATCGCTGGACCGTCGACGAGGAAGCCGACCTCGATTATTTGCGTGAGATCGCGACGCATCTGCCGGCGGATCGCCCGCCGCAGTTGTTCGAGGTGCTGGCGGTTCTGCGCGCTCATCCGCAGATCAAGCGCAAGGCAACGCCGGCACGCAACGAGGGCTATCCGGGCCTCGCCGCATCGGGCAACCGGGCCGAGCGCTCGTTTGCGGAATCGGCGCGCCTCTACGCGCGGGCCCTTGCGACGGTGCCGATCGCTTCACAGACCTTCAGCAAGTCCGCGCTGCAATTGCCGAAGGGACACGCGCCGTTGTTCCTGACACACGGCCAGGGCGGCCGCGTCTGGGATCCGGACGGCAACGAATATGTCGATCTGGTGTGCGGACTGCTGGCGGTTTCGATTGGCTACCGCGACCCCGTGGTCGACGAGGCCATACGACATCAGATGAACCGCGGCATGTCGTTTTCGCTGCCGTCACGACTCGAGTGCGAGCTTGCCGAGCGAATCGTCGATACGTTGCCATGCGCCGAAGCGGTGCGCTTCGGCAAAAACGGTTCCGACGCGACCGCTGCATCCATTCGCATCGCCCGCGCCTTCACCGGGCGCGAGCGCGTCATCGCCTGCGGCTATCACGGCTGGCAAGACTGGTACATCGGTGCAACGACGCGCGACAAGGGTGTGCCTGCGGCGGTGCGCGCCCTGACCGATCTGGTTCCCTACAACGATTTGGCGGCGCTCCAGACCCTTTTTGACAAGCATCCCGGCAAAATCGCTGCCGTGATCATGGAGCCGGTCAATTTCGACGAGCCGCGAGAAGGCTATCTGCAGGGCGTCAAGGATCTCGCCCACAAGCAAGGTGCGCTTCTGATCTTTGACGAGATCATCACCGGCTATCGTTTCGCCCTCGGCGGCGCCCAGGAGATGCTCGGTGTCACTCCCGATCTCGCCTGCGTCGGCAAGGGGCTTGGCAACGGCTTGCCGCTGTCGGCGATTGCCGGCCGCAAGGAACTGATGCGCGAGATGGAGGATATCTTTTTCTCCGGCACTTTCGGCGGCGAGACGCTCTCCTTGGCCGCGGGCATTGCGGTGATCGACCTGATGCGCCGCGAGCCGGTGATCGAGACGTTCTGGCAGCGCGGCGCGGAGATCGCCAAGGGCGTCAAGGCGCTCATCGAGCGCGAGCGGCTCGGCGACGCAGTCTCGTTAAAAGGCTGGGCACCCTGGACGCTGCTGGCATTCAAGGATGCCCGCGGACAGCGCAAGGACGCAATCCGCACTCTGTTCCTGCGCGAGATGATTGCGGCGGGCGTCCTGACGCTCGGCACCAACAATCTCTGCTATCGGCACAGCCAAGCCGACGTTCAACACGTGCTGTCGGCCTACGCAGCCGCCATCGGAAAAGTGGCGGCGGAACTGGCAACGGGCGCGCTGGAGAGCAGACTCGGCCATCCGGTGATCGAGCCGATCTTTCAGGTGCGCAAGGCGTCGTGACGGCGTCGGCGCAAGGCGCAGCCGGCTGCACCAGGGAGGGCAACCTCGCGCGGCTTGCCATTTTTCGGGCCGATGCCTCCGCGGACATCGGGACGGGGCATGTGCAGCGCTGCCTCACGATCGCGCGGCTGCTCGCGATAAGCGGATGGACAGTCGGCTTTGCGGTGACGGCGGCGACCGTGCAGGCCGTACCGGCGCTTGCCGATCCAAAATTCGGAAAGTTGATCGTCGGCGGTCGGCCGGATGCGGAAATCGAGCTTATGAAGCGGCAATGGCCGCGGGGGAGCGACCTGTTGGTGGTCGATCATTATCAGCGCAATGCGGATTTCGAGACCCGCGCGCGGGGTTGGGCGCGGCGCATTGCCGCCATCGATGATCTGCCGTCGCGTGCCCACGACGTCGACCTGCTGATCGATGCCACGGCCGGCCGCACGGCAAACGATTATGCCGGACATGTGCCCGCCGCAGCCAAGGTGCTGGCCGGTGTGCAGTACGTCATGCTGCGCTCGGAAGTCGTCGAAGCGCGGCGTCCGATGGGACCCGCGCCCGCAACGGCAACGCAGCTGTTCGTGAGCTTCGGCGGCAGCGATCCCGACGATCTGACGAGCCGTGCCATCGATGCGCTGGATGATGATCGTCTGCGTGCCGTTCAAGCGACTGTCGTTGTCGGTCCCGCCAACGAGAAGGCGGATGCGATCGCCAAGCGCGCCCGGCCGAACCTGCGCGTGGTCGTCGACCCGCCCCGGCTTGCCGAGGTGATGGTGGGCAGCGATTTCGCATTGGCAGGCTCCGGCACGATGGCCTGGGAATTGGCCTATTTGGGCGTGCCGAGCCTGCTTGCCGTGCACAGCCGCGGCACGGTCGTCGAAGCTTTGACCGCTGCCGGTGCGGCACGCCCGCTCGGCAGGGCCGATGATTTGTCACCTGAAATAATCGCAAATGCGGCTGCCGCTCTCGCCAAAGATCGCGAGACTCGCGCCGCCATGGCCGTCGCCGGCCGCGCCTTGATCGACGGGCGCGGCGCCGCCCGCGTGGCAAACGCACTGGAAGAACTGGTCCGGTGACGCAAGGACCCATCAGGCCCGGACGTTGCTACGTGATCGCCGAAATCGGCATCAATCACAATGGCGACGTCGATCTTGCGCGCCGGCTTATCGACGCTGCGGCCGAGGCGGGTGCCGATGCGGTGAAGTTTCAGAACTACCGCACCGAGGATTTCATCTCGGACCGCAATCTGACCTGGAGTTATGATGGCCCGCAAGGCAAGGTGGTCGAGCCGCAATACGACATGTTCAAGCGGTACGAATTCATCGGCGACAAGCTTGCCGCCGCCGCCGAGCATTGCCGGAAACGCGGCATCGATTTTGCCGCCACGCCGACCAGCAACGCCGGCGTCGCCGAATGCGTCAAACTGGGCGCGGCCTTTCTCAAGAACGGGTCCGATTATCTCACTTGCCTGCCGCTGATCCGCACCATGGCGCGAACCGGGCTGCAAACCGTGCTGTCGACCGGCATGGCGGATGAAGGCGACATCGGCGACGCCGTCGAGGCTTTTCGCCAGGTGGGGGGCAAAGATCTTGTCCTGCTGCACTGCGTGTCGCTTTATCCGGCGCCGCCCGATGCGCTCAACCTGAAACGAATCCCGGCACTGGCGAACGCATTTCGCTGTCCGGTCGGGTTCAGCGACCATAGTGAAGGTGTCACCGCGGCGGCGGTCGCGGTTGCCTTCGGCGCTGTCGCGCTTGAGCGCCATGTCACGTTGGACAAGACCATGCCCGGGCCCGACCACCAATTCTCGGCCGACCCCGGCGAACTGAAGGCGCTGGTGCAGGCTGTGCGCGAGGCCGAGGTATCGCTCGGCGACGGCGCCATCCGGTTCGGCGACGCCGAGAAGGAGGCGCGGGCGCAGCACCGCCTGTCCTGCATCGCCGCTCGCAATCTTCCCGAGGGTGCCGTCATCGCGGCAACCGACATTGCGTTCCGCCGGCCGGGGCAGGGCCTGCCGCCGAAATTTGCCGACCAGTTGGTCGGCCGCCGCACCGCGCGCGCGGTTCCATCCGGCCACGTCTTCGCACTCGAGGACTTCAAGTGAACACGCCGGCGAAGACTGCGGCGCCCGAATTCGATCCGGTCTGGGAGGACATCTACCGCGCCGGCCACGCCAACCGCTATCCCTGGGATGCGGTGGTGAGCTTCATTTATCACAATCGCCCGGCCTCCCGGCCGGCCGGCCAGACGAGCGTGCTGGAAATTGGCTGCGGCACCGCGCCGAACTTGTGGTTTGCGGCAAGGGAGGGGTTTCGGGTCGCCGGCATCGACGCAAGCGCCGCGGCAATTGATGCTGCGAGCAAGCGCTTTGCCGCGGACCGCCTGCAGGGCGATCTGCGTGTCGGTAGTTTCCTTACGCTGCCGTTTTCGAGCGACAGCTTCGATCTCGCCATTGACCGGGCGGCGCTGACCTGCGTCGGCTACAGCGCCGCGCAGCAGGCGGTTGCCGAGGTCAGTCGCGTGCTGCGCAAGGGCGGAAAGCTCTTCTGCAACGTTTACAGCGACCGTCATGCCAGCGCGCGAGCCGGCCGCCGCGGCGCCGACGGTCTGACGATCGACATCAGCGGCGGATCGCTGGTCGGCGTCGGCCAGATCTGCTTCTACGACCGAGACCAGTTAACGGCGCTCTTCCCCGACCGCGCGTGGGTCGTCAGATCGCTCAAGCATGTCACGATCGAGGAGATGCTTGGCGCGGACGCCGCCGTTCATGCGGAGTGGCGACTTATCGCCGAAAAACGTTGAACGGCCTCGCCCTACGCCCGGCAACCGAGAATGACCAACGCACCATTTTCGAGTGGCGCAACCAGCCGTTTATCTACGAGCGCGGCAGCCTTCAGCGCCCGGTCAGCTGGGATGAGCACGTCGCCTGGTTTGACGCCAGCTTGGCGCGACCCGGCGAGCGTCTCCTGCTAATCGTCGAAATCGAAGGCCGCCCGGTCGGACTCGTTCGCTTCGATCGCACCCGCGACACGGAGGCAACCATCAGCGTTTATCTCACTCAGGACCATGCCGGCCGCGGACTCGGCAGTCAGGCGATCAGCCGCGGCTGCGAGGCGTTGCGCGGTCGGTGGGACGTGCGGCATGTGCTGGCCTGCGTCCGCGAGGACAACCTCGCTGCGACAAAGGCATTCTTGCGTGCGGGATTTATCGAAGCGGCGCCGGCCGCCTGTCCGCCGCAGCACCGGGCATTCAGGTTCGCGTTTTGACAGGCGTGCCGCACAACCGTCTGACCCACGGCGAGGCCGAGGTCCAGCAGGTCGCCAGCGTCCTCCGCAGCGGCATGTGGGCGATGGGCCCGCAGGTGCGGCAACTGGAAGCCGACCTTGCCGGCAGGCTGGGGCGAAAGCACGCGGTTGCCGTCGGCTCCGGCCTTGGTGCGCTGCGTCTGACGCTCCTCGGGCTCGGCATTCAGCCCGGAGATGACGTTCTCGTCCCTGCCTATTCATGCGTGGCGCTGCCCAACGCCGTTCTATCCTGTGGGGCGAGACCGGTTGCCGTCGACGTGCTGCCCGACAGGCTCACCATCGACCCGGCGGCGGCTGCTGCGGCTGCCGGTCCGCGTACGCGTGCGATCGTCGCTGTTCACACATTCGGTGTTCCTGCCGATATTGCGGCGCTGCGCCGAACCGGGCTTGCCCTCATCGAGGACTGCGCGCACGGAATCGCAGTCGCCGGCATGGGCTCGCTCGGCGACGCCGCGATCACCTCGTTCTACGCCACCAAGCTGATTGGGGCCGGGGAGGGGGGCGCGATCATCAGCGACAACGCGCAGCTTGGCGAATTTGCCGCACGCTCGCGCGACTACGGCGATCAGGCCGCCGACGCGCGGCGGCTGAACGACAAGATGACCGACATCGCGGCGGCGTTGGCGCGCAGTCAGTTGGCTCGGCTTGCGGAAATGATCGAGCGCCGGGAGGCGATTGCGCGCCGCTACCGCGAGGCGCTGGCGCCGCTCGCCGAGAATGGACGGTTGGTGTTGCCATGGGCGTCCGGTAGCCGCATTTGGTACCGGTTTGCGATCGGGACGCCGAACGGCGGCGCCGAAGCCTTTGCGGCGCGCTTGCGTCGGCGCGGCATCGGCGCCGAGTTGCCGGTCTGCGACTGGCGGGACGACCCGTCGGTCCACCTCGTCTCGACGCGCCTTTATCGCAGCCTTGTGTCGCTGCCGATCTATCCGACGCTCACCGCCGCCGAACAGGACGCGGTTATAGCCGCAGTGCATGAGGCCTGCAGGGATACGACGCGGTGAGCGATCAACCCGAAGTCTTTGCCGATATCGGCCGCTACTACGACGGATTGGTCGCCCGCTACGGCCATAGCCACCTCGCCTGCGATTACGGCCGGTCGGAAAGCCAGCGGCGCAAGTTTGCGGTTCTCTCCGAAGTTCTGCCGCTATCCGGCAAGAGCGTGCTCGACGTCGGCTGCGGGTTTGCCGATTACGCAAGCTACCTGCAGCAGCACTGCACAGCCGTAGAGTATCACGGCGTCGATTTGTCGCCGGCCATGGTCGCCGCGGCGCAGAAGTTGCACCCGGATTTGGCCATTCGCCGTCTCAATATTCTCGAAGAGGATCCGGGGACCTACGATGTGGTGACGGCCAATGGCATCTTCTATCTGCTGGGGACCGAGGCGCCGGCGCTCATGCGCTCCCTCATCACGCGCATGTTTGCGCTCGCGCGCGAGGCGGTCGCCTTCAACAGCCTGAGCAGCTGGGCGGCCGATCCGCAGTCCGGGGAATACTATGCCGACCCGGCCGAGACGATGGACTTTTGCCGCACCATGACGCCCTGGGTGATATTGCGCCACGACTACCACCCGCGTGATTTCACCGTCTACATGTATCGTGCGGCGCGCACGTGATCGTCTCCATCAACCAGCCGGCCTATCTTCCCTGGCTCGGCTATTTCGACCGTATCGCTGCCAGCGACCTGCACGTCGTCCTTGATACGGTGCAGTTCGAAAAGAACAGCTTCGTCAACCGCAACAAGATCCGCACCGCCAAAGGCTGGACGTGGCTGACGGTGCCGGTCAGCACCGGCGGGCAATTCGGTAACCTGCCGATCAACAGGCTCAGAATCGCAGCCGATACGCCGTGGGCCCGCAAGCATTGGAGCACGATCGAGCAGACCTACGGCCGTGCTCCCTGGTTCGCCGAGCACCGGGACTTCTTCGCCGGCGTCTACAGCCGTGAGTGGGACCGCCTGCTCGACCTGATGAACGAGTTGACCGGCTATCTGCTGCGCGCCTTCGCCATCAATGTGCCGCTGGTGTCGGCGACGACGATTCCGACCACGGCGGCCAAAAGCGATCTGGTGCTCGAGATCTGCCGCCGCGTCGGCGCCACCGTCTACCTGTCCGGCCCGCTCGGGCGCGACTATCTCAACACCACGTCATTCAAGGATGCCGGGATCGAGATCGTCTATCACGACTACCGGCACCCGGAATATCCGCAGCTGCACCCGGGGTTCGAGCCCTTCATGTCCGCGATCGATCTGCTCTTCATGACGGGAGCGAAGGCGGGAGCGATGTTGCGCACGGGACAGCGGGTCGAGGCATCATGAACATTGCGGTCATCGTCGCGCATCCGGACGACGAGGTGCTTGGCGCGGGAGGCACCATGGCTCGGCACGTCAAAGAAGGCCACGCCGTGCATGTCCTCATCGTCGCCGACGGCGAAACCTCGCGGCCGGATCGCGCCGTGGACAAGCGTGCCCAAGCCGCCGCCAATGCGGCACGCACGCTGGGCGCAGAGCCGCCGCGGCTGCTCGGTCTTGCCGATCAAAGGCTGGACACGGTGCCTTTGCTTGACGTCACTCAGGCGATCGAACGATTTCTGGCGGAGGCCGCTCCGTCGGTCGTCTATACTCACCACCCGAACGACCTCAACGCCGATCATTGTATCGTCGCGCGCGCGGTGATGACGGCGTGCCGACCCTTGCCCGGCTCGGCCGTTACCGCGATTTACGGGTTCGAGACGCCGTCGAGTACCGAATGGGCGCCTCCCGACGCCGCGGAGACTTTTGTGCCGGCGCGCTTCGTCGACATTTCGGACACGCTGTCCGTGAAGATGGCGGCACTCAAACACTATGACGCCGAGATGCGGCCGTTCCCGCACCCGCGCTCGTATGAGGCGATCGAGGCCCTGGCGCGCTGGCGCGGCGCCACCGCCGGCATGCGGGCGGCGGAAGCCTTCGTCGTGCTGCGCGATCTGTTGCGATGAGCGTTTCGTGCAACTCCGCGCCCACAGGGTCGTGACCGGACGATGTGCGGTATCGCGACGCTGATCGAGCCCGGCCGGGCTTTCGACCGCGCCTTGCTCGACGCGATGGGCGAGGACCTCCGCCATCGCGGCCCGGATTCGGCGGGCGTCCTGTCGGAGCCGGGCATCGGCATGGTGTTTCGCCGCCTCGCCATTCTCGATCCGACCGCGCGCGCCGACCAGCCGATGACCGATCCGACCGGTCAGGCAACGCTGATCTTCAACGGCGAGATCTACAATTTCCGTGCGCTGCGCGCCGCCCTTCAGGCGGAAGGCGTCGCGCTGCGGACGACCGGCGACACCGAAGTGATCTTGCAGGGCTATCTGCGCTGGGGCGAAGGGGTGCTCGATCGGCTCGAAGGCATGTACGCCTTCGCCATTCTGGACCGGCGGCGCAATTGTGTTCTTGCCGCGCGCGATCCGCTCGGCATCAAGCCGCTTTACCTGTTGCGGCATCGCCGTCTCATCGGCTTGGCAAGCGAGATGCGTCCCTTTGCCCGCGTCGCGCCGGCCGAGCCCGACCCGGAGGCGCTGGCCGAGCTCCTGACCTTCGGCTGGGCGGCCGGCACGCTCAGCAACCTGAAAGGTATCGAGAGGGTCCCGGGAGGCACGGCGCTGACGATTTCGCTTGCCGATGGACGAATCGAGCGCCGGCGTTTTTGCGATCCGCTCGATACGCTCGCGCCGCAGTCAATGAGCGCCCGGGAAGCGGAGGAGCGCGCCCATGCGGCGTTGCGCGAATCGGTTGGCGCCCACTTGGTCAGCGACGTCGGCTACACCGTTCAACTGTCCGGCGGTGTCGATTCAAGCCTCATCACCGCGATGGCAAGCCAGAACAGCAAGGACAGGCTGGTCACGTTCGGCATCGAGCTCGAGGACAAACGGCACGACGAATCGCGCTGGCGCAAGATGGTGGCCGATCGCTACGACATCGATCACCGCGAGATCAGGATCAGCGGCCGTGAATTCGCCGACGCCTTCGGGCGCGCCCTCCACCACATGGAGGGACCGAGTCCGCACATGGGCTGCGTCTTGTTGATGTTGTTGTGCGACCACATACGCAAGACGTCGAAGGTGGTGTTGACGGGCGAGGGTGGCGATGAATTCTTCGGCGGCTATGCCCGTTATGGCATCTGGCGCAAGCTGAGCGCACAAGAACACGTCAGCAAGCTGCTGCCCGCCGCCTTGCTGCCGCCGACTCCGCCGTTTCTCGGCATCAAGCGGCTGGCAGGAAGGGACGGCGCCGCCTACGCGTCGGTGCAAATCGACCCCGCGGCTATGCGCAACCTGTTCCCGGCCTTGATCCCGGGTGCCGGCGCGCGCGAGCGGGCGTCGTCGCGCTTCAGCGGTTTCCGGTCGCGGCTGCTTGCGGTCGACCAGAGCGCCTATCTCGAGTCGTTGCTGGTGCGGCAGGACAAGATGGCGATGGCCGCTTCGGTCGAAGCACGCGTGCCGTTCGTGCACCTGCCTCTGGCGCGCGTGCTCAACACCCTGCCGAACCGCATTCGTGTGCCGGGCAAGAAGACCAAGCCGCTGCTGAAGTCGATCGGCGAACACTATCTTCCGCCGGAGCTGCTGCACCGCCGCAAAGTCGGCCTGACGCTGCCGTTTTCGGATTGGCTGAGCGACGGCCACGGCCTCGGACGCTATCTCGATGACCTGGTGGCGCCGAGCGGCCGCTTGGCCGCCTATACCGAGCGGCGCCGGCTGATCAAGGTCGTCGATCAATTTCGCCACGGCGTGCGGCAAGACGTCATGAATCTGGTGCGGCTGGTCAATGTCGAGACCTGGTTGCGGTCGCTGCCGCCGGCCGCGGCGATGAGCAAGGCAAGCTAACCGTGAGCGAACCGCGCCTCCTCATCTGGCTGTCCGATTTTGGCGGCGGCGGCGCTCAGCGCACGATGCTCAATCTCGCGGCGGCCCTTCCCGACCAAGGTCTTACCGTCGAACTGGTGGTCGGGCGCGCCGAAGGACCGGCAAAATCCTGGGCGGATCCGAAACTGGCATACGCCGAGCTTGGCGGACGACGGCTTGCAGCCATCGTACCGTCCTTGAGCGGTGTGATCCGGTCGCACGCTCCCGATGCGGTGCTTTCGACCATGGTCGACGCCAACGTCGCCGCGTTCTTTGCCAACCGGCTCGCCGGCAACAGGGCGGCCCTCGTGCTTCGCGAAACCAACAGCCATCGCGCCCGCGCCGATATCGGGTTTGTGCGCCGCCGCTTGGCGCGGCTTGCCTATCGCGAGGCCGACCAGATCGTCGCGCTGTCGCGCGGTGTCGGGTCCGAACTGATTGCCGATATGGCGCTCGATCCTGCACGCACGGTGACGATCCCAAATCCGGTCGAAGTCGCCGTCCTTGCGCGCAAGGCGCAAGCTGCGCGCCAGCCACCGCCACCCGGCTGCTTTAATTCCGGCTCCCGCCACGTCGTCGCCATCGGCCGGCTGCATCGGCAGAAGGGCTTCGACATCTTGATCGATGCGCTTGCGCGGCAGGACCATGACGTCCGCCTCATCATCATCGGCGAGGGGCCCGACCGCGCCGCCTTGGAAGCGCAGGTCCGGCAGCTTGGTCTTTCAGACCGAGTGCACATGCCGGGTTTCATCGACAACCCGGCGCCCTACCTCGCGCACGCCGATCTGTTCGTGCTCTCGTCGCGCTGGGAGGGCTTCGGCCACGTGATCGTGGAGGCAATGGCGTCCGGCCTTCCGGTCGTCGCCGCCGATTGCCCCTACGGTCCTGCGGACATCCTCAGGCATGGCGAAACCGGCTGGCTGGTGCCGCCGGAGGACGCAGGCGCGCTCGCGGCCGCGATCCGTCTGCTGCTGAACGACCGCGACCGTGCGCAGCGCCTCGCCGCCGCCGGCGCCATTGCCGCGGAGCGATACCAGACCTCGCGCGTCGCCGGCGAATACGCCGCCGCGATCAAGCGTGCGATCGCGAGCAAGCGCCTGGCTCGAGGCTCCTCGCTCTCCGGGCTTGCCAAATTCTAACATGTCGCGACTTGGCTATCTGCTTACGCTGACGCCTTACGAGACGTGGCGATTGGCGCGCCGCCGGCTCCCGCTGCTGCGCAACGGTCCCGCCTGGACCGCCGCGGAGCTGTTGACGTCGGCAAAATTCGGCCGCGGCATCCGCTTCGCCGAATTGCTGCTGCGACAGGAAGCCGTGGTCCGCCAGCACACGTCCTGGCAGCCGTTCGACTTCGAGGGCAAGCGCGTCGTCGAGATCGGCTGCGGCCCGCTCGCGGGCTTTGGACCGATGGCGATCTTCCGCGGCGCCGCGTCGTTCGAAAGCGCCGAGCCTGAATGGGATGCTGATTTGTTCTATTCGCAGCCGATCTTGGAGCGGTATTTGCGCGTGTTCCATTCGGACCTTACGGCGCTTTACGGGCCGCGCATGGACTTTGACGCGTTCCGGCGCGCCTTGCGCGAGCGAATAGTCGTGCATCGGTCCGGGTTCGAGAGCGCGCCGACCGGCGGCGCTGCCGATATCATTCTGTCGCAGTCCTGCCTCGAGCACGTTTTCCCGTTGGAACAGACGGTCGCCAAGCTGGCGGCCATCCAGAGCCCGTCGACACGTTTTCTGCATCTCGTCGATTTTGGCAATCACTACCCGACCAACAATCCGTTCGCGGGGCTCTATACGCAGCCGCCGCAGGACTACATCGCGCGGCGCGGTAAGGCGATCAACTTGCTGCGCGTCACCGATGTTGAGCGTCTGTTTGCAGATAACGGCATCGCCGCGCGCGTCGTTCCCTCGCGCCAGCTGCCGTTTCCGCAGCCGGTGCATCCGTGGTGGCGCGAGCGCTATGACGATGCCGCGTTGTCGACACAGCTTGCCCTCGTCGTTTCGGCCGCATGACGGATGTGCTGCACGTCATCACCGGCCTCGGCGTCGGCGGGGCCGAGACGATGCTGGTGCAACTGACCGCCGCGTTGCAGGCGCGGGGTCTCACGCAGCATGTCGTCGGCCTGAGCGCGCTCGATGCCCGGGCGCGGGATATCGAGAGCGCCGGCGTCGAGGTGACGATCCTGGGCGCTCGTTCGGCCGCCGTCTTTCCCCTCGCCATGCCGAAACTGTTGCGCACCGTGCGTGCTTTGCGGCCGCGCATCCTGCAGGGCTGGATGTATCACGGCAACTTGGCGGCTTCGCTGTGCCATCGGCTCGCCGGCAATCGCGGCGAGCGCACGCTGATGTGGAACCTGCGGGCGTCGAACATGGACGATGCCCGCTACGGCCGCTTGATCCGCGTCAGCGCGCTGGTCTCGCGTTCGGTCGAAGTCGCGATCGCCAATTCGCAGGCCGGCATCGACTTTCACCGCGCCCGCGGGTTTCGCCCGAAGCGCTTTGTGCTGATCGATAACGGCGTCGATGTCGCGCGGTTTCGCCCCGACCCCGGCTTGCGCCGGCAGGTGCGCGGCGAACTCGGCATTGGCGAGAGCGAGATCGTCGCCATCCACGCCGCCCGGGTCGATCCAATGAAGGACCACGCGACCTTGCTTGCGGCGATGGCGCAGCTGCCGTCGCTGACCGCCATTCTCGCCGGCAGCGGCACCCAGGCGCTCGATACGCCGAAAAATGTCCGGGCGCTGGGCCCGCGCGGCGACCTCGAACGGCTTTACGCCGCCGCCGATATCGTGGTCTCGAGCTCGGCGTTCGGCGAGGGTTTTGCCAATGTCATCGCCGAGGGCATGAGCAGCGCTCTCATGCCGGTCGCAACCGACGTCGGCGATGCTCGCCGTATTATCGGCGATACCGGCACGATCGTTGCGCCGCGCGACGTGCAGGGCCTCGCTGCCGCATTGCGCGAGCTTGCCGCGCTTTCCGACGTGGAGCGGCGCCGACGCGGGCAGGCGGCGCGCCGGCGCATCGCCGCCAATTTCGCGCTGGAGCGTTCGGTCGATGCCTACGCGCAGCTCTATGCGGCGGCCTGACGGCCGCGCAGCCGCCGCAGCATTTCAACGCCGCCGCCGGTGAGGAGGCAGAGCACCGGTTCGAGAGGTAGCCGGTATTTCGGCGAGGCGACGGGGCCGCTCGCCGCCAGGATGAAGCCGCACCACAAGACCAGCATCACGGCGATCGGCCAGTTGGCCTTGTCGCGCAGTACGGCATAGGCGCCGGCCAGCTGGATCAGGCGGATGAGGCCGACGCCGGCAATGCCGATCAGCAGGATCCAGGCGTAGCGTGCGTTGTCCGAATGGAACAGGAAATTTACGATCTTTTCCGACGGCGTCTTGCCCCGGGTGGCGAAAAATCCCGTGCGCGGCAGTTGCGCGACGGGAGGCGAAATGATGATGGCGGGAGCGCCGAGATTGATCGTCATTCCGGTCACCCAGGCTTTGACGAGCGGCGTCAAGCCGAGTTGCGCCAGCCGCTCGCGCCCGATCGTCTCGAACTGCTTGGAATTGGCAAACGGGTTGCTGCCTTGCGCGCCGAAACGGGCGCGCCGGAGATCCTGCATGGCCTCGGCGCTGCGTTCCCAAGGCGTGCCGTCCTTGGCTTCCTGCACCAGCGGGACGATCCATAACGCGAGGTGGGCGCCGCCTTGCGGCGTCAGCGCGAAGGCGCCGTATTGGCTCATGTTGCGGCCGATCACCGGGGCAATGAGCAGGCAGAAGATCGCAGCCGTCGCGGCCATTTGCCGGACGTGGAGAAGGCGCCAGCGCCCGCGCACCGCCTGTGCGAGCAGCAGAAGAACGACGACCACCGGCGCCCATGGCGCGATCACGATGCGATCGAGCGCCGCAAGCCCAAGCCCGAGGCCAAGCCCGGCCGCCGCCCGCCACGACGGCTGCCGCAGCCAGGCGGTGGCCGCGGTTAGCGCCAGCGCGGCGAACAGCACGAAAATACTGTCGTTGTAGAGCAGCCCGGCGACGACGATCTGGCTCGGATTGACCGCGGCCGCAATCGCGGCGGCGGGTGCAAAACGGGGCTCGATCAACTGCGCGAGCCGGTAGATCATCAGGCAGGTGACGCCGTCGAGCACGCCTTGCAGCATCGCCCCGGTCAGCGGCGCGAGGCTGCCGAACAGCGCGACGTTGAGCGCCAGGAACAATGGATAGATCGGCATCACGCCGGGATCGGCGCCGAGCCAGGCCCAGCCGCCGAGCGTGCCGGCGGAAGCTTGCGCCACCATGGTCTGCGCCGCCGCGAGATAGCCGTGCGAATCGGCGCCCATCAGCCCTTCGCGGCCCATCGCCGCGAACAGCGCCACGTCGTAGACCCAACGGATGGCCACGGCCGCCAGGAAAATCCGGAGCCGCGCGTTGGCGAGCGGCTTTTGTACGGCGCTTGTCGGCGAAGTCATCGGCTTTCCCCGCGCCCTACGCCTTGCGTTCATAGACGGCCAGCAGGCGAAAACCGGCGAGCCTGCCCAACAGATGATGCAGCTTCCATTCGACGGCAAGCAACGGTGCGGCAAGCGCCGACGGCAGCAGGCTCCATTCGCGAAAGCCGCCGGACAGCGGATAGGCGAGAAACGAGAAATAGTCGGCGCGCGCAAGCGCAAGGGCAGGCACCATGCGGGCCGCCGCCGTGCGATGGCGGCCGGCGAGCAGGGTCGGGATCGCCTGGTTCGAATCGTAGGGGTTTCTTGGTCCGGAAGCGTCGGCCAGCGGGTCGGCCGTCATGTCGACCGGCTCGTCATGGAAGCGGCGATAAAACGGGCCGCTCAGCGGCGTGATCGCCGGTTCGCAGGCAATGACGCGGCCGCCGGGGCGCAGCACCCGCGCCGCCTCGCGAAGAAACCGCAGCGGGCTTGGAATATGATGCAGCACGTCGACCATCACGATATTGCCGAAGCTTGCGTCGGCGAACGGCAATTGCTGGGCGTCGCACACGAGATCGAGCCACGGCGCCGGCAGAATGTCGCTGCTGATGGCGGCGGGCGCAAACAGTTTGAAGTTTCCCGAGCCGCCGCCGACCTCCAGAATCGGCCCCGGTGCGATCTCATCCAGCATGCGCCGGTAGATGTCACCATAGACAGCGCGCAGGACCGGCTTGCGCTGCCAGATGTCGCGATAGGTTGCCGGCGCCTTTTCCACGTCGCTAGAACGCCCTGAGTTTCAGGAAGGCGAAGATCACCATGCGCAGCAGCAACAGGCCGTGGCGGAAGCGCGAGATGTTGGTCTCGCCGTATTCGCGCGCGGCGTAGCGGATCGGCACCTCCGCGGTCTTCAGGTTGAGCCGCGCCGCGCCGAAGATCAGATCGAAATCGCCGAACGGATCGAAGTCGCCGAAATAGGATCGGTTGCGGGCGATCTCCTCGTAGTCGCGGCGCCGCAGCACCTTGGTGCCGCACAGCGTGTCGGTATAGCGCTGGCCGAGCAGGAAGCTGAACAGCCGCGCGAAAACATGATTGGCGACGTGGTTCAGGAACTGCATTGCCTGGTTTTCCATCGGATAGACGAGGCGCGAGCCGTTGATGAACTCGCCCTTGCCGCCGGTCAGAGCCTCGTAGAATTTCGGCAGGTCTTCCGGCGGCATGGTGAGATCGGCATCGAGAATCATCAGCACGTCGCCGCTCGCTTCGGCAAAGCCCTTGCGCACCGCGTCGCCCTTGCCCTTGCCGGTCTGCTGAAACGCCTTGATGTCGAACTGCGGATAGGCCTGCTTGACCCGCTGCACCTCGTCCCAGGTGCCGTCGTTGCTGTTGCCCTCGACGAAGACGATTTCGATGTCGGGGCAGAAGCGCGGAATGCGACGCACCGCCGCCTCGATATTGCCGCGCTCGTTGCGGCAGGGGATGACGATCGAGACCGACGGCGGCCGCTCGAGCGCCGCCGGCCTCGGCCGTGCCACCACGTAATTGCGCAGCGACAGCTTGCGGATCGCCGGCAGCGTGGCGATGAAGCGGTTGACCAGGGGACCGAGGCCGAACAGGCGGAACGGCAGCAGCATGCGCCATTCGCGCTTGACGACGTCGAAATCGGCGAGATGCAGCAGATTGGCGATGTCCTGATTGGTCAGCCAGTTGCGGCGGACGAAGCGGTGGCCGGCGGCGAGCTTGGTGTAGAGGAGCAGCAGCGGATCCCACAGCCGCGTGTAGTAGGAAACGATCAGCCGCGTCTCCGGCTTGCAGAAGCGGGCGAGATCCTGAAAGGTCGCCAGGCAGTCGTCGAGCGAGCCGATGGTGTCGGACATGACGATGAAGTCGAATTTGCCCGCCAGCGCCGGGCAATCCTTGAGGTTCTCGACATCATCGCAGATGAAGGTCAGCCCCGGATATTTGCTCTGGGCGCGCGCAATCTTGGCGGCGCTGAAGTCGACGCCGACACCCTGCGACGGCTTGAGCGCGTTGAGCAGGTGGCCGTGGCCGCAGCCGAGCTCGAGGACGCGCTTGCCGGGCGGCACCAGAAAGCACATATAGCGCCACTCTTCTTCGAAGTAGTAGGGATGTCGCTCCATCCAGCGATCGCGTTCCGGAGACAGCTTCTCCGCCTGCTCGAGCAGCAGCGCCTTGCGGCGCGAGAATGGCCGCCGCGCTCTTGCCGGCGAAGCGTCCCGTTCGATCGTCTGCGTGTTCGCCTGCATCGCCGTGGTCTCGGAAAGACGCGCATGACGCGCATCCTGCCCTTCGATACGACGCCCGCTCCGGCTCCGGCAAGGGCTTGTTGCAATGCTTCGCCGCTATCCTTTACAGCGGCGGGACGCTAGAGATCGCGGCTGCACAAGGCTTTTTAAGCATGGCGCACGGACGCAAAATCGCGGTGATCGGGCTTGGTTACGTCGGCTTGCCGGTGGCCGTCGCCTTTGCCCGCTCGGGCGCCCCGGTGATCGGCTTCGACGTCAACCGCCGCCGCCTCGACGAATTGCGCGCCGGCCACGACCGCACCCGCGAGGTCGAACCGGCCGACCTGCGGCAGCCGACGCTGCGCTACGAGCACGACGCCGAACGCCTGCGCGAGGCCGATTTTTATATCGTCACCGTGCCGACGCCGATCGATGAGAGCCGCCGTCCCGATCTTAGCGCCATGCTGGCGGCATCCGCGACGGTCGGCTCGGTGCTCAAGCGCGGCGATATCGTGGTCTACGAATCGACCGTCTATCCCGGTGCCGTCGAGGAAGAATGTCTGCCGGTGCTGGAAAAGACATCCGGCCTGCGCTCCGGCGGCGATTTCACCGTCGGCTATTCGCCCGAGCGCATCAATCCCGGGGACAAGACGCACCGCTTCGAGACCATCACCAAGGTGGTATCCGCGCAGGACGCCCGCACGCTCGATATCGTCGCCGAAGTCTACGGCTCGGTGGTGACCGCGGGCATTCACCGCGCGCCGTCGATCAAGGTGGCGGAGGCCGCCAAGGTCATCGAGAACACGCAACGCGATCTCAACATTGCCTTCATGAACGAGCTGTCGGCGATCTTCCGCCGGCTCGGCATCGACACCGGCGACGTGCTGGCGGCGGCTGCGACCAAGTGGAACTTCCAGAAATTCGAACCGGGCCTCGTCGGCGGCCACTGCATCGGCGTCGACCCCTATTACCTGACGCATCGGGCCGAGAAGTCCGGCTATCACCCCGAGATCATCCTCGCCGGCCGGCGCATCAACGACGGCATGGGCGAACATGTCGCGCGGCAGTGCCTGAGCGCGCTGTCGAAGCGCGGCCGCGACAAGCCGACCGTCACGGTGCTCGGCATGACGTTCAAGGAGAACGTCCCCGACGTGCGCAACTCGAAAGTCATCGATATTCTGCGCGAGCTCGGCCGCGGCGGCGCCACCGTGCAGGTTCACGACCCCGTCGCCTTGCCGGAAGAAACCGCGCAGGAGTACCAGGTCGCGCTGACGCCGCTCGACAAGCTCGTCCCGGCGGACGCGGTCATCATCGCCGTGGCGCACAACGAATATGTGTCGAAGGGTTGGGCTTTGGTGACCAGACTGCTCAAGGGCGGCGAGGGGCTCGTGCTCGACGTCAAATCGCGCCTCGATCGGGCGCAGAAGCCGATGGGAGTCGACTTGTGGCGTCTCTAGA